>Ga0315315_10000180_pt1 | contig 48133 bp, 47 predicted proteins | sample M140m3416metaG_FD_203699 | JGI IMG/M metagenome (GOLD analysis project Ga0315315, IMG submission 203699) | Ammonia-oxidizing marine archaeal communities from Monterey Bay, California, United States - M1 40m 3416 | ecosystem: Environmental > Aquatic > Marine > Intertidal zone | place: USA...
TGACGGCTTGTCCTAAGTATTTTTCAGCTGTTTCTTTCATTTTTTGCAATACAAAAGCTGATATTTGCGCTGGCGAAAATTTTTTTCCTTTACCTTCTACCCATGCATCACCATTGTCAGATTTAACGATTTTGTATGGTACTTTTGAAATATCTTTTTGAACTGAAGGACCATCGAATTTTCTACCTATTAATCTTTTAGCAGCAAATATTGTATCACCTGCATTTGTTACCGCCTGTCTTTTTGCCGGTTGTCCAACTAATTTTTCATCATTTTCTAAAAAAGCAACTACAGAAGGAGTTGTTCTAGCACCCTCTGTATTCTCTAAAACTTTTGCCTGTGAGCCATCCATAATGGCGACACATGAATTTGTTGTTCCTAAATCAATTCCTATAACTTTACTCATTGTTCATTCCTTTTTATTATTTCTATATGGGTGTTATTTCCCTATCTACAAGGCTATTTTTCATCTTTTTTATCCTTATTTTCTTGGTCATTAGAAGCTTTTTTCTTTGAAACACTTACTAAGGCGGGCCTTAAAAGTCTTTCACCCAACATGTAACCCGCTTGAATTTCTTGAAGAATAGTACCTTGATCTTTATTGGCATCTTCAATTTCAGACATTGCTTGATGAAAATTAGGATCAAATCTTTTTTCTTTTACGTCAATTTTTTTTATTCTATTTTTTTCAAAAATAGAAACCAAATCCTTTTCTATTATATTTATATTTTCTATAAACTTGTCTAGATCATTATTGTTTTTTAGTTTTTCATCATTTTTAATTGCATCTTTTGCTCTTTGCAAGTTGTCTAGAATAGCAAGGCTTTCTTTTGCAAAATTGAATGATCCAAATTCAAAAGCGTCTTTAATTTCTTTTTCAAATCTTCTTCTTTGATTCTCAATTTCAGCTAGAGATCTTAATAATTTTTCCTCAGTTTCTTTTAACTTTTCCTCTAAGGTTAATTCTTTTTTTCTCTCTTTAACATTTTGATTTTCAGGAGCTTTATCTTCTCCTTTTTTAGACGTTTCTTGTTCTTGTTTATTATTGCCACTCATTTAACTTTCTATATAGTAAGTACTTATTAAATTACTAGATCTACAATGAAAAAAATTTTAATTGGCACGCATAATAAAGGAAAATTCAAGGAAATAGCTTATTTAATATCAAAAAAGTACAAAAAAATCTCTCCTGTTTCGCTTCAAATTAAAAGCCCAAAAGAAACTGGAAAATCATTTATATCTAATTCTAAATTAAAAGTTAATTATTTCTCTAAATTTGTAGATTACCCAATTATATCCGATGACTCTGGCTTATGTATTAAAGCATTGAATAACAAACCTGGCATTTATTCAGCAAGACTAGCAAAAAAACATGGTGGTTTTTTCAAAGCAATGAAATTTATATTAAAAAAAATGGAAAAGGTAAAAAATAGAAGAGCAACTTTTGTATGTAGTCTGTCATATAAAAATATTAAAGAAAAAATAGTAACTGTAGAAGGAAGACTCGAAGGTAATATTTCTATTAAAATTCTTGGTAAAAAGGGATTTGGTTATGATCCTATTTTTATACCTTTAAATAAGAAAATTACTTTTGGGCAGATGGCTAAACTAAAAAAAATTAAGATGGATCATAGATTTATAGCTTTTCAAAAACTAAAAAGAAAAATTAAAATTTAACAAATTTTTTATCACCAGTCTTATAAATATCAAGCTCTTGAATTACTTTTCCGTCTTTAAAATGAAATGTTCCAATTTTACCTTTAATTTTATTTTTAAATAAAAAATTATTTACCGAATTAAGTTCACCATTTTTTTTCCACGCGTAATAAATTAATCCGAGAGCATCATAAGCTAAAATAGTAATCTCATTTGGATAAATTTTAAATTTTTTAAAGTATTTCAAATTATACCTTTTGAATTCTTTGTAATTAACAGAAGGATAATATAAATTTTTAATTGTATTTTCGTAAAATATGCTTTCATCAAACCATTGATTAATTGTAGTAAATATAACATTATTTTGATTAACATCAGTATATACAAGTGAGGTTAAGACACTTTTTAAAGTACTTCCAAAATCAATAATAATAACAGAGTCAAAGTTTACACCACCCAAAGTGTATAATTGCTCAAGTTTCTCTAGTTGTTTCTTTGATTGTTCATCTTCCTTATCTTCAAACATTTTTTTTCTTAATTCTAAATTTTTTTTTCTTTGATTGTAATTTGTTAGAATTTCAATTTCACCGGTAAGAATTTCAGGATTAGGACTATACTTAAATGTTTTTATATTTTTTAAATTTAATTCCTCTAATTTTTTTTCTATTATCTCTAAGTATTCATTTTTTGGATAAAGAATAATTGTTTTTGTTTTTTTTTGTTTATTAATAAAATTTGTTAAAGCAATTAACTGAGACTCTAAACTTATTCCAATACTAATTATATTTTTGGAAAAAGAAGGGTTTATATTTGAAGGAGAAATAAATATTGTATCTGTAAATTTTTTTGCATAGTCAAATTCCTCATATGTTAAAGGACCAATAATTACTTTTACCCCAGAAGATCTAAGATCATTTATTGCAGAATTTATTTTTTCTTCATTATTAAATCCAGAGTCTCTTGGTATTATAATAACATTTTTATCGTCTATTTCCTCCAGCGCTAATTGAAGAGAATATAATAAAGAATTACCGATTTCACTATATGGACCAGAAAGAGGCGCTAGCAAACCAACTTTAAGTTTTTTGTCACTCTCGGCACTTAATAGGTTAGAAATAAACCCAAATATTATATAAAATATTAATAAAAAAATTTTACTTTTCATAATGAAACTTTTTTCAAATCATTTATATATTGTTTCTACACCCATTGGAAACCTTGATGATATCACACTCAGAGCGTTAGATGTTTTAAAAAATTCAGACATAATCCTTTGTGAAGATACAAGAAGATCAATTAAGCTTTTAAGTTATTACAGGATTAAAAAAAAATTGATTTCTTATCATAAATTTAACGAAAAAAAAAAATTACCAAATATTATTGAATATTTTAATGAGGGCAAAATTTTGTCACTTATTTCTGATGCTGGAACACCTTTATTGTCTGATCCAGGCCGATTGTTAGTTAATGAATGCTTAAAAAACTCTATTCAAATCACACCTGTTCCGGGAGTGTCATCAATTACAGCATCAATAAGCATTTCAGGTTTTAATGATAAATTTGTTTTCTATGGTTTTTTACCTAAAAAAGAAAATGAATTAAATAAAACTTTATTTTCTTTATCTACTAATGCTTTTACCCAAGTTTTCTTTGTGCCATCAAAAAAAATAAATTTTTATATAAAAAGTTTCAAAAAATATTTTTCAGGAAGAAAAATACTTATAGCAAAAGAAATTACTAAGATTCATGAAGCATTTATCAGAGAAAACGTAGACGAACTTAAATTATTTAAAAATCCTCTTAAAGGTGAGCTTACAATAGTTATTTCAGAAAAAAATAAAGAAATAGAAATATTTGATGAACAAAAAATTGTGAATAAAATTAAAAAATATTTAAAAAAATATAGTTTGAAAGATACTGTAGAATTAATTTTAGAAACAGAGAAAATAAATAAAAAAAAAGTTTACGACTTATGTTTAAAGGTAAAAAATGAAAAAAATTCTTAATATTTTAACAATTTTAATTTTGGCAGGTTGTAACTCAGTTTCACAGTTTGGCGCGGGAGTGAATATTACTTTTGATCCTAGGACTATAGGAATGCAAATAGATGATACAATAATGCAAAAAAATCTTTCTGCCAGGTTGGCTCTTACTGAAAAAAAATATTTTATATCAATACAGACAGAAGTTAGAGATGGAAGAATCTTTATAACTGGAAAAGTAGATGAACCCGAAGAAAAAATAAAAATAACTAAAATGGCATGGGAGACTAATGGTGTTCGATCTGTAAAAAATGCAATTACAATAAAGGGTCAAAGTAATTTTAAAAGCACTACAAAAGATATTTTAATAACCAGTCAATTAAGAACTGCATTAATTTTCAATAAAAAAACTAAAGCAAGGAACTATACATTAGAAACTGTTAATAAAAATATTTACATTTTTGGAATAGCAATGGATGAAGAAGAAAAAAAAGAAGTTATTAATGAAGCTAATAAAATTTATGATGTTGAGGAAGTTATCCCTTCAATTTATCTTGCTTCTGAATTAAGTAGGACTAAGATCAATTAGAATAATCAATTACATCTGAAGAGTATGCAGCTATAGATGCCAAGTTTAAAATTTCTGATGTACTTGCTCGTAACGGAGCGACTTCAATAGGTTGACCTAAGCCAATTAATAAAGGACCTATATTTTTACCTCCCCCAAAAACTTTCATAAGTTTTGTAGATATCGCAGCACTGTGTAAGGCAGGCATGATCAAAACATTTGCGTTACCAACTATTTTTGAGAAAGGATAAATCTCTTTATATATTGGATTCAAAGCCACATCTGGCTGCATTTCTCCATCAAAATCAAAATCCACTTTTTCTTTTTTAAGTTTTTCAATGGCATCTCTTACATGTCTAGTATTTCTTGATAAAGGCTTACCAAAAGTTGAATGAGATAAGAAGGCCACTTTTGGTTCAAAACCAAACAAGCGCGCTATACGCACGCATGATTTAGAAATATTTATTAATCTTTCTGCAGAAGGTAATTCTGTAACATTAGTATCTGCCACTAGTATTGTTTTTCCTTTAGAAACAATCATTGTCATACCAAAAATTTCCTCACCAGGTCTTGCTGCCACAACTTTTTTTAATTTTTCTATAGATGCAGCATAGTGTCTTATATTTCCAGTTACCATTGCGTCTGCATCCTTACATGCAATCATAGAAGAACCCCATGCTATTCTGTCGTTTCTAACTAATCGATCAACATCTCTTTCTAGCTGACCTTCTCTTTGAAGTTTTTTATAAAGATGCTTAACATATTTTTCTCTTTTGTCTTTATCCGTAGAATTAACTATCTCAATTTTATAATTTTCATCTAAACCTATTTTTTTTAGTTGTTCTTTAACTCTATTTTCAGCACCAATAAGGATGGGTGTTCCAAGCTTATTTCGTCCAAACTCAATTGCAGCCTTAAGCATATTTTCATCTTCTCCCTCTGCAAAAATAACTCTTTTTGGATTTTTTCTGATTTTTGCATTAATACCTTGCATAATTGACATTGAAGGATCCAACCGATTAGTTAGCCGATCTTTATATTCCTCAATATCTTGAATTTCTTTTCTTGCAGCACCACTTTTCATTGCAGCTACTGCAACAGCAGCAGGAATTACACTTATTAATCTTGGATCAAAAGTTGAAGGAATTATATAATTTTTTCCATATCTTGGTCTATCTCCACCATAAGCAGCTACAACTTCGTCCGGCACATTCTCTCTAGCTAATAAAGCTATCGCATTTGCTGCAGCAACTTTCATTTCTTCATTGATTGCTTTAGCTCTTACATCTAACGCACCTCTAAAAATATAAGGAAAACCGATAAGGTTATTTACTTGATTTGGATAATCAGACCTTCCAGTTGCGATAATTGCATCATTTCTTACTTCTTCTATTAATTCAGGTTTTATTTCAGGATCTGGATTTGCACACGCAAAAATAATTGGATTTTTCGCCATTGACTTTATCATGTCTTTAGAAACCACATCTTTCGCAGATAAACCTAAAAATACATCAGCGTTTTTCATAGCTTCACCTAAAGTTCTTAATTTTGTTTCAACAGAATGAGCAGATTTAAATTGATCTATATTTTTTCTTCCTTTGTAAATTACACCTTTACTATCACACATAATTATGTTCTCACTTTTTACTCCTGAACTTTTAAATAAGTTTGCACAGGCTTGCGCTGATGCTCCTGCACCATTAACAACTACTTTTACTTCTGAAATATTTTTATTTGAAATATCTAACGCATTTATTAATGCGGCCGTAGTTATGATCGCTGTACCGTGCTGATCATCATGAAAAACCGGAATATCTAAAGTTTCTTTTAATCTTTGTTCAATGATAAAGCAATCTGGTGCAGCTATATCTTCAAGATTAATACCACCAAATGTTCCGCTAATATTTTTTATTGTTTCTATAATTGAATTAGTATCTTTATTATCAATCTCAATATCAATTGAGTCTATGTCCGCAAAACGTTTAAACAATACAGATTTTCCTTCCATGACTGGTTTAGATGCAAGCGAACCTAAATTTCCTAATCCTAAAATCGCACTGCCATTACTAATTACTGCTACAAGATTTCCCTTACTTGTATAGTCATAGGCAAGATCAGGATTTTTTGCGATTTCTTTAACAGGTGCTGCAACACCTGGCGAATAGGCTAATGATAAATCTCTTTTTGTTGTTAAAGGTTTTGATGATCCAATCTCAATTTTGCCTGACTTTCCTTTTATATGAAAATCAAGAGCTTCTTTATCTGAGTAATGGTCAATTTCTGTTTTTTTTGGCATTTATTTTATGAGTATGTAATATAAAGAAATTTAATTCACTATAAATTTATGGCTTAATTTAGATTATTTATGAACTTACTTTCTTCAGCTTCTTTGTTTAGTTTTTTTACCCTAATCAGCCGAGTTTTGGGGTACCTAAGAGACATCTTGATCGCAATTTTTCTAGGAGCTTCTATATTTGCTGATGCTTTTTTTGTAGCATTTAGACTACCTAATACTTTTAGAAGACTATTTGCAGAAGGAACTTTTAACGCAGCATTTATTCCTAGTTATACAGCGGCTAAAATTGAGGATAAAAAAAAAGGAAAAAAGTTTGCAGATGATATTTTGAGCTCTTTGATGCTTATCTTATTATTTATTGTCACTCTTGCAGAAATTTTCACTCCTTATTTAATTTACATAATAGCCCCAGGTTTTTTGGAGGATCAGATAAAGTTTAATTTAGCTATTGAACTGACGAGAATAACATTTCCATTCTTATTATTTGTAAGTTTATCCTCTTTTTTTGCCGGCGTTCTTAATTCAAATAATAAATTTGCAGCAGCAGCAGCAACACCAATTATTTTAAATGTAATTTTAATAATAAGTTTAATTTTATCTTTTATGTTTGAACTGAATTACAGTATACAACTTTCGTATGGTGTTACCATTGCAGGTATAATTCAATTGATATTTATAATTTATGTAACTAAAAAATATTATGAACCCTCTATAAATTTCAATTTAAAACTAACTAAGAAAGTAAAATTCTTTTTTAAAAAACTTCTGCCAAGTATATTATCTTCAGGAGTTACACAAATAAATATTTTAGTTGGAACAATTATTGCTTCTTTTCAATCGGGCGCAGTCTCATACCTTTATTATGCAGATAGAGTTTATCAAATTAATCTTGCTATAGCAGGAATAGCTGTTGGAACTGTTTCTTTACCAGTTCTTTCCAAAGCATTTAAAATGAAAAATGTAAAAAAAATTTCTGATATTCAAAATAAAACTTTTGAACTTTCACTACTATTTTCAATCCCTGCTAGCTTTGGATTAATTTTAGCATCAAGCGAGATAGTTAATGCATTATTTGGATACGGATCTTTTTCTTTAAATGATGTTGAGATGACAGCTGCTGCTTTAAAGTTTTTTGGTTATGGGGTACCAGCATTTGCATTAATAAAAATTTTATCAAATTTCTTTTTTGCAAGAGATAACACTGAAATACCTTTTTATATTTCTGTATTTGTTGTTCTTTTTAATATTTTGCTTAGCGTAAGTTTCTTTAATAAAATTGGTTTCGTAATTATTCCAATTGCAACATCAATTTCGACCTGGATTGGAGTTTTTATTTATATTTATTTGTTAAATAGTAAAAAAATTTTATTACTAAGAAATCAATTAATTGTAAATTTTATCAAGATATTGATTTCGACATTTATAATGTCATTAATACTGCTATTTTCTTTAGACAAGTTCACAAAATATTTAGACTATGATTACAGTTATAAAGCTGTTTATTTAATATCAATTGTAAGTTTTGTGGGTATTTTTTATTTATTATCATGTTATCTATTGGGAGTATTAAAACTTAAAAATTATAAAACAAATTAATGAGTAAAAATAAATTAGTATTTTCAGGAGTTCAACCAACAGGGAATCTTCATTTAGGAAATTATTTGGGAGCCCTTAAAAACTTTGTTTCATTACAAAAAGAAATGGAATGTATTTATTGTGTTGTTGACTTACATGCTATTACTATTTTTCAAGATCCCAATCATTTACACGATAATGTTTTAGAAACAACTGCGAGTTTTTTAGCAACTGGTTTAGATCCCAATAAAAGTATAATTTTTAATCAATCCTCTGTCTCTGGTCACTCTGAACTTGCTTGGATTTTAAACTGTGTTTCAAGAATTGGTTGGTTAAATAGAATGACACAATTTAAAGATAAAGCTGGATCTGATAAAGAAAAGGCTAGCGTAGGTCTTTATATTTACCCCAATCTTATGGCAGCAGATATTTTGCTTTATAAAGCTACCCATGTACCTGTTGGAGCTGATCAAAAACAACATTTAGAATTATCTCGTGATATAGCTCAGAAATTTAATAAGGATTTTAACTGTAAAGATTTTTTTCCATTACCAGAACCATTAATACCTAAAAATATTTCTAGAGTTATGAGCTTGAGAGATGGAAAAAATAAAATGAGCAAATCCGAAGAGTCTGATTATTCAAGAATAAATTTAAAAGATACAGCTGACGAAATTAATAGAAAAATTAAAAAAGCGAAATCAGACTCTGACACAATACCTGGAGAGATAAAGTCTTTAGAAAACAAACCAGAAGCTTTAAACCTTTTAACAATTTATTCAGAATTAACCAAAAATAGTCTAGAAAACATTATCTCTAAAATGGCAGGAAAGGAGTATTCGTTTTTAAAAACAAAATTAGCCGAAGTTTTAATAGATGAAATAACACCAGTTGGTAAGGAAATTAAAAAATTACTCCAAGACAAGTCACATTTAAAAAAAATTTTAAAAAAAGGTAGTGAAAAGGCTAACATAATTGCTGAGGAAAACCTTAAAAATATACGTGAAAAAGTAGGCTTGATATAATATAAAGCCTTAATGATACAAACAGAAAATACACCAAATCCCGATTCTTTAAAGTTTTTGTCAGAAAAGACATTGTCAACTATTGGGACTGAAGAGTTTAAAAAAGAGAAAGTGAATGAAATCAAAATTCCTTTCGTAAAGGAACTATTAAACTTCAAAGGTGTTGAATTGATCTTGTTATCAGAAAAATTTCTTTCAGTAAAAAAAACTAAAGAAGTTTCATGGAATGAACTAAAACCAATGGTAATTTCACATTTAAATGACTATTTTGAGAAAAGTGATCAACCAATACTTAGAGAAAGTAAAAAAACTGAGGAAAGTGTTGATATAAACAATGAAACTGTGAATAAAATTCTTGAAGTTTTAGATACCAAAATACGACCAGCTGTGGCAAGAGATGGTGGAGATATAAAGTTTAAATCCTTTGAAGATGGAGTTGTAAAAGTAAAGTTACAAGGAAGCTGTTCTGGTTGCCCAAGCTCTTTAATGACTTTAAAACAAGGGGTTCAAAATCTTTTAAAACATTACGTTAAAGAAGTTAACTCAGTCGAGGCTGTTGAATGAAAAAGAAACTAAGCTATAGAGACAAACTAGTAGAACTAGCCTACATATATGATGTTAAGGAAATTAAGGACTACGAAAAAAGAAGAAAAAATTTAACATCAGGGCAATTAGAGCTAATTCTAAAAAAAAACAAGATCATTATTCCAAAAGATTTCAAATCAAATTTCTTAAGAGACAATATAGTTAAACCTGTTGGAAAATTAAAAAATAATTTAATAGAATTTAAAGAAGATAAAATTAAAGATAAAAATAGAGCATTAAGAAAATTTGAAAACTTTAAATATGATACAAATAGAAAAATTGGGCGTGTATTTAAAGATTTATGGATTCAACTTGGAAAAATTGGTTTAAATTTTCTAAATATAATTCCAAAGTTAGGTAAGGTAATTTTTGAATTTTTTAGTAATTTATTTACCGATCTTTTTCATGGAATTTATAAGCAACAAATTGAGCCTCAAAAAGCCAAAACTGTAATAATTGCAATAGCATCTGTAGCGGTCCTAACAACAGTCGTATTTAGTAGCGTCAATTATTTTTCAAATAATGAGTTAGTTAATAAACCTGAGATAAATAAAAATGTAAAAAAACCCGCCATTAAAAAAGAGGCTAAAAAACCAGAAATAAAAAAAAAAAAGGAAGTTAAAAAATTAGAAACTAAAAAAAAAGAGCCAAAAATAGAAAAAAAACCAAAACTTGAGGTTAAAAGGAAAAATGTTGACGAGGTAATTTTACCAAATTTAAATTTAAAAACTGAAACAGTTTTAAATCTTTTTAAAGATGTTGAATACGATTTAGGAAAAGTAAGATCACAAAAACTAGTTAAACCAATTTATTTTACTCAATTCCCTAGAGATCTTGATGCAATAGAAAGCACCAAACTTAAAAAGGAGACATTTATCAAGATTGTTCTTCCTCTCGTTGTTGCAGAAAATGAGAGAATATTGGCCGATAGAGAAAAATTATTAGTTTTATTTGATAAAAAGTTTACCACAGATTTAGAGAAACAATGGCTTCGACAAAAACTTTTGGAATATAAAGTAAAAAAAGGAGATTTAGAAGAATTGCTTGTTCGGATGGATATAATTCCAACTTCAATTGCTCTAGCACAAGCTGCAAAAGAAAGCGGTTGGGGAACCTCAAGATTTGCTTTAGAGGGAAATGCTATTTTTGGTCAATGGACATGGAGCGGTCAAGGAATAGCCCCATTAGATAGAGCAAGTAATAAAAATCACAAAATCTTGAAATTTCCAATTTTAAGAGCTTCTGTAAAAGCCTATCAAAATAATCTTAATACACACAAAAGTTATTCTAAATTTAGGCAAAAAAGATTGGCTTTAAGGGATAAAAATAAAAGAATTAAAGGTTTGGAATTAACCGAAACATTGAATAACTATGCTCAAACTGGATCAGAATATACGAAAATATTAAATCAGATTATAAAACAAAATAGACTTATGGATTTTGAGCCAGTAAGATTAGTAAATTCAGTAAAGAAAATTGAATTGTCCTCTTAAGCTATCTTTCACTTACTACAAACTGAATACCTAACCATCTCCATAGGCCGCTTGGATCTCTTAAGGAGCAGTTAATCCTTCCTCTTTCGCCAACAAATTTTTCAGCTATGTTAATTAATAGAGTGTTAGAATTATCAAATTTAATATTTGACTGGCGCCACTTATTACCTTCGTTTGAATAACAGTTTACAGATTTTAAATTTTCTATATTATTATAAAAATCAATTCTTACTTTTGGTGGATTTTTAATTTGCAAAAGATATTTTTCTTCTGGATAAATCATTTTATATTTAAATGGCAAAGTTTTGGTTAAAGACTTAAATCTTTCGATTTCTCCGTACTTTTCATTAATTGGGAATCTAGGTAATTCATATAAATCTTTAGACTCATCCATTACACCAGAATGTTGACCAAATGCATATTTAAAACCAAAATCTTTTATAATTTTTTTAAAATCATTACTGTATTCACCAAACGGATAAGAAAAAAATTCAGAATTTTTACCAAGATTTTTCTTAAAAATAGAAATTGATTTAGCAATATCTTCTCTTATCAGCTCATTACTTTCATCCGCCAGATATTCGTGTGTATGGCTATGGTTTCCTATTTCAACAAAATCTTCTTTACTAATTTCTTTAATTTGATCCCAAGTCATATAATTAAAAGCACCAATCTCTCTAGTGCTTACAAAAAGTATAAAAGGTATTTTTTTATCTTTAAGAATTGGCCAGGCATTATTATAGAAGGAAAGAAATCCATCATCGATAGTGAGAAGAATTTTTCTCTGCAATTTGTTATTTTGTAATTCATTTTTAAAATTCTTAGGATTTATAAATTTTATTTTATTTTCTTCTATAATTTTCAAATGACTTTTAAAATCATTTATTTTAATATTTGTAGAAGGATACTTATTTTCTTCAAATCTATGATACATTAGTGAAATTATGCCAAAATCATCAATTTCACTATACTCATTATTTGAATACAAATTGTTTTGAAAAGATATAATCATTATAAATAAATAAATGATAAAAGATTTTTTAATTTTAAATTTCATAGGTGAAGAAAATAAAATTGGTTTGAAGATAAATAACAATTTTTACATTCATGATTTTGACAAAAAAACTGATAACGATCAGATAGTATTGAGTGTATTAAATATGGTTAAAAAATACAAAGTAAATATTGATAATAAGTTTTCTATATTAGTTAATTGTGGACCAGGTAGCTTCTCCTCCTTAAGAGCCTCTATAGCTGCTGCAAAAGGAATTAAGATATCCAATAAAACTACCCTATATGGTTTTACAAATTCAGATTTAGGGCAATTTAACCTTGTTAACATTGAGCTTTTGATTGAAAATAAATTAGTACAAAAAAATTTGATTAAACCAATATATTTAAGTTAAATTAATTAAAATGAATGTTATTGAAGAAAAATGTCAAAAAAAAGGTGTTAGACTAACAGATCAGAGAAGGACTATAGCAAAAGTTCTATCAGAGTCTAAAGAAGTTTATGGCTCTAAAGATCATCCAGATGTAGATGAACTTCATAAGAGAGTATCACAATTAGATAAAAAAATTAGTATTGCAACAGTTTATAGAACAGTAAAATTATTTGAGGAGTCAGGGATTTTAGAAAAACATGATTTTAAAGGTGGTAAAGCAAGATATGAACCATCTCTAGACGAACATCATGATCATTTAATCGATATTAATAGTGGAGAAATTATAGAATTTGTTGACGATGATATAGAAAAACTTCAAAAAGAAGTGGCAAAAAAACTAGGTTACAAATTGGTTGATCATAAATTAGAACTGTATGGTTCAAAAATAAAAAAATAATTTGCAAAAAAAAATTTTCATCAAAACATTTGGGTGTCAAATGAACGAGTATGATAGTAATCGTATTTTTCATTTAACAAAGAAAATTAGATATGAGCCTACAAAAAATTTGAAAGAAGCAAATTGTTATATTCTAAATACATGTCACATCAGAGAAAAAGCAACAGACAAAGTTTATCACGATATTGGTAGACTAAAAAAAGAATTTAGACATAAACCCAAACCCATAGTACTGATTACTGGTTGTGTCGCGCAAGCCGAAGGTACCATCCTTCTACAAAAGGAAAAATACATTGATGCAGTTTTAGGTCCACAGTCATATCATAAAATTAATGATACAATTTTAAAATTAGAAAAAAAATTATCATCTATAAATATAACTGAGTTTGACGTTATTGAGAAATTTGACAGTTTGAATGGTATTAAGAATACTGACAATAAAATTTCATCGTATTTAACTATCCAAGAGGGATGTAACAAATTCTGTAAATTTTGTGTTGTTCCTTATACACGAGGAGCAGAATATTCGAGATCAGTAAGAGAACTAGTTTCGGAAGCAGATCAATTAGTAAAAAATGGTGCAAGAGAGATCATTTTGTTAGGACAAAATGTAAATGCATATAACTTTGAAAAAAAAAAACTTTCTGATTTAATTTTTGAAATTTCTAAAATAAAAAATTTAAAAAGAATAAGATATACCACATCACATCCTAAAGATTTCACAGAAGATTTAATTGAGGCGCATAAAAATTGTAAAAAGTTAATGCCATTAATTCACCTGCCTGTACAAAGTGGTTCAAACAAAATATTAGAAGCAATGAATAGAAAGCATACAATCGAAGAATATTTAGTGATTTTAAAAAAACTTATAAAGGTTAAGCCTGAAATTAAATTTTCTAGTGATTTTATAATTGGCTATCCTGGTGAAACAAATGAAGATTTTAAGAACACTGTTAAATTAATAGAACAAATCGGTTTTATTAATTCTTTTTCTTTCATTTTTAGTGCAAGGCCAGGGACACCAGCTTATGATTTAGTCAGGGTGGATGAAAGGGAGGCTAAAAATAGATTAATCGAATTCCAAAGTATTGCAGAAAATATAAAAAACAGTTACAGAAAAAAATTAATAAAAAAAACAGTGAATGTTTTATTTGAAAATAAAATGAAAAGTGGAAATAGATATTTTGGAAGAGATGAACATTTCAATGCTGTAATTGTAGAGAGCGGAGATGATTTAACGGGTATGATAAAAAATGTTAAAATTTTAAAAGGAAATCAGAATACCTTGTATGGTGAAATTGCCTCAAATCTAGATAAAGCTAATTATGCTGCTTAATTAAATGTCTGAAATTAGTAAAATAGAACAAAATTTAATAATAAAAAAAATTGATAAAGAAACAGTTAATATATCAATTAATAATAATGAAATGTTAATGACAATAGTAGGTCAATTTGATCAAAATTTAAAAGATTTGTCTAAATTAACTAAAACAGAAATTTATTTTAGAGGAAACTCTATAACATGTAAGGGAGATAAAGAAAAACTATTTACTTTTTGCGAAGCAATCAAGTTTCTAATAAATAAATATTTGTTAACGAATATTATTGAAAAAGAAGATATAGTTTTGTCTGTGAAAAAAAATTTAGAAATAAAAGAGTCAAACGTAAAATCTTTTAAACAATTAATTAAAACACCAAAAAAATCAGTAATTGCTAGATCTGAAAAGCAGTCTGAATATATTAAAGCTCTTAAAGAAAATGATATTGTAATGTCTCTTGGACCGGCGGGCACTGGAAAAAGTTTTTTAGCAGTCTCAGTGGCTATAACATTATTAATGGAAAAAAAAATAGATAGAGTTATTTTATCTAGACCAGCAGTAGAGGCAGGTGAAAAGTTAGGTTTTTTACCTGGTGACATGAAGGAAAAAGTCGATCCATATTTAAGACCATTGTACGACGCGCTATATGAACTTTTTGGAGCAGATAAAATAGATAAAAAAATTGAAACTGGAGAAATTGAAATTGCACCTTTAGCTTTTATGCGAGGAAGAACTCTAAAAAATTGTTTTGCAATTCTTGATGAGGCTCAAAACGCGACAGAAACACAAATAAAAATGTTTTTGACTAGAATAGGTGAAAATTCTAAATTAGTGGTTAATGGCGATCCAAGCCAGGTTGATCTTATTAATAAAGCGCACTCTGGATTAATAAAATCAAGAAATATCCTTAAAGATTTAGATGAAATAAAAATAATCGAATTTGATCATAATGATGTTGTAAGACACCCACTTGTTTCAAAAATTATTAGGGCTTATCAAAAAAAAAGCACTGATGATTAAAATAAATGTAATAGAACATAATAGTGAATGGTTCGATTATATTAAAAATCCAAAGAATTATATCAACAGAAAAATTAATAAATTAAATTCTAGAAATAAAAATTTTATTAAAAATAATATATTTTGCACATTGTTATTGTCAGACAATACGGAAATTAAATACCTCAATAAAAAATTTAGAAATAAAAATAAAGATACAGACGTTTTATCGTTCCCGTTTCATTCTAAAGCATCGCTACGAAGAATATTTAGAAATGAAAAAGAAATATATCTAGGAGATATAATTATAAACTTTAAAAAAATAAAAAAAAAAAATTTTAAAAAGGAATTTGATCGATTATGGATTCATGGGTTAATTCATTTATTTGGATATGATCATAAAAAAGAGAAAGATTATTTAATTATGCATGGTGTTGAAAAAGAATACATGAATATGATTAATGATTGAGAAATATTTAAATAATCGTTTTATAGTAATATATGTAATACCCTTTGTAATCGGAGCATCAGCAACTCTCTCTTTTCAACCTTATAATTTAGTATTTATTAATTTCTTAATATTTCCACTTTTTTTTTATTTGACTATTTTCATAAATAAAAAATCGAAAAGTGTTTATCGGAAAAAACCATATAAAAAAAATTTGTTTATTTTTGGTCTTTCTTTTGGTTTTGGTTTTTATCTTAGCAACATTTCATGGATAGTAAATTCTCTCACATTCGATGAGAATTTTAAAATTTTAATCCCATTCGCTCTCATTTTAATTCCTTTATTTTTAAGTTTGTTTATGGCGTTAACAATTTTATTAATTGGTCCACATTTGAGTCTCAGTTTTTCATCAATAGCACTTTTCACGGCTGGATTGGCTTTTTCGGACTATCTAAGATCAAAATTGTTTACTGGGTTTCCATGGAATTTGTGGGCGTATAGCACAAGTACAATCAATGAATTCTTACAAATTCTGAATAATATTGGTTTGTACTCTTACAATTTACTAATAATAACTTTATTCACTTTGCCTGCCATCATTTTTTTAAGAGCAAGTAAATTTAAAAAACTATCTATTTTTTTAATAAGTATTTTTTTTATTTTTGCTTTATTGATCTTTGGCAATTATGAGATAAATAAAAATAAAAAAAAAGTAGAGTCCATCGAAGATAAAATATATGTAAAAATTGTATCACCAAACTTTGATTTAAAATATGGCTTATCGGTAAAACAAATTGAAGAAAGATTTAAAAAACTTATTAAATATAGTAATCCAATAAAAGATAAAGAAACCCTTTTCATTTGGCCAGAAGGTGTTTTCAGTGGATACAGTTATGATGAAATTTTTATTTTCAAAGATATAATATTTAATAATTTTTCTAATAAACACTTAATTATTTTTGGGGTAAATAAACTAGATAAAAAAACAGGTAAATATTTTAATAGTATGCTTGTAGTAAATAAAAATTTAGAAATAGTGCAAAGATATGATAAAACAAGACTCGTTCCCTTTGGTGAATTTCTTCCTTTTGAAAATTTTCTTAATCAATTTGGATTTAAAAAAATTACAGAAGGTTACGGTTCTTTTTTAAAAGGTAAGAAAAACGAAAATATTTTAATAGATAAAATTAACATTCTTCCTATGATTTGCTATGAAGTTATTTTTACAAAATTAATACAAAAGTCAAAATTAGAAACAAATCTTATAATTAATATTTCAGAAGATGGATGGTTTGGAGATACAATAGGACCAGACCAACATTTTGTAAAATCCATTTTTAGAGCCGTAGAAAATGATACCTTTTTATTACGATCAACCAATAAAGGTGTTAGTGCAATAATTAACAATAAAGGTAAAATAATCAAACAATTAGACAGAAATGAAGCTGGAAATATAGAATTTGAGGTGCCGTTAATAAAATCAAATAAAGTTAAAAATGATTTGATCTTTTTTATACTTTTAATTACATATCTTGCAATCTTTTTAGTTTTTAGAAAAAAAAATGAAAAATAATAATTATCTATTTACAAGCGAGTCAGTTTCTGAAGGTCACCCAGATAAAGTTTGTGACAGGATATCAGATATGGTTGTAGATTCGTATTTATCAAAAGATCCAGTTTCAAGAGTAGCATGTGAAACATTAACAACAACTAATAAAGTTGTTTTAGCAGGTGAAACTAGAGGTCCAAAAATTGAAAAAGAAGAATTAATTTCCAAGGTCCGAGAATGTATAAAAGATATAGGATATGACCAAGAAGGCTTTAGTTGGAAGACTGCAAATATTGAAACATTTCTTCACGAACAATCAACTGATATTGCGATGGGAGTTGACTCAAAAGATAATAAAGATGAAGGAGCAGGCGATCAAGGTATAATGTTTGGTTATGCATGTGATGAGACAGATGAGCTAATGCCTGCACCAATTCACTATTCCCATAAAATTTTAAGACTAATGGCTGAAGACAGAAAAAATGGTAATCTAAAAGGGATCGAACCAGATTCAAAAAGTCAAGTCACAATGCTCTATGAAAAAGAAAAGCCCTCCAAAGTTACTTCAGTTGTAATATCAACTCAACATTCAAAAGATCTAAATCAAGAACAAGTTAGAGATTTAATAATTCCATACATTAAAAAATCAATACCAGAAAATTTATTAACTGATCTTAATACTCAAGAAATTTATATTAATCCAACCGGCCAATTTGTTATTGGAGGACCGGATGGTGACACAGGTCTTACAGGTAGAAAAATTATAGTAGATACTTACGGTGGTGCAGCGCCTCATGGAGGTGGAGCTTTTTCAGGCAAAGATCCAACAAAAGTTGATAGATCTGCAGCTTATGCATCAAGATATTTAGCAAAAAACATTGTTGCAGCCGGTGTGTCTCAAAAATGTCTAATCCAATTAGCTTATGCAATAGGGGTTTCAAAACCTTTATCAATTTTTATAAAATTAGCTGATGGGGATGAAAATAAGGTTGAGAAAGTAAAAAAAATTATAGAGGGTAATTTTAATTTATCTCCTAGGGGAATAAGAGAGATGTTAAGGTTAAATAATCCAATATACGAGATTTCCTCTGCGTATGGTCACTTTGGAAGAAAGCCTACTAATAAAGGGCAATTTACGTGGGAAAAAACTGATAAAATTGATTTATTTAAACTGTAATCTTGAAAAAACCATATTTTTCTTCTAAATAATAGTTAAAAACTTAAACTTTCAAAATGGGCACTAGCCCATTTTTTTTTAGGGGTAACTAATGTTAAATAGAGGATTAGACAAATTAGAGTTATTGAGGATAGTTGAAGCAGTTGCTAACGAGAAATCCATTGATAAAGAACTTGTAATTGGATCAATGGAAAGTGCTATACAAAAAGCTGCACTTACTAAGTTTGGCAGTGACAACAATATTGAAGTCATAATTGATAGAGAGACTGGAGATATAAAAATTCAAAAGATCTTAGATATTGTTGATAACGTTGAAGATTCAGCAAGAGAAATTTCTTTACAAGATGCGATAAAAAATTATCCAAATAATAGTGAATTGAAAGTGGGTGAAAAAGTTTTTGAAGAATTACCACAAATAGATTTTGGGCGGATTGCAGCTCAAAGCGCAAAACAAGTAATAAGTAGCAGAGTAAGAGAAGCAGAAAAGAATCGTCAATATGAAGATTTTATAGACAAACAAGGTCAAATTTTAAGCGGCATTATAAAAAGATTAGAATACGGTAACGTAATAGTAGATTTAGGTAAAGCAGAAGGTGTAATAAAAAAAGATGAACTAATACCAAGAGAAATTCTTAAAACAGGAGATCGAGTTAAAGCTTATTGTTATGAAGTGAAGAAAGAACTAAAAGGACACCAGATATTTTTATCCAGGGCTCATCCACAATTTCTTGCGAGACTATTCTTTCAAGAGGTACCTGAAATATACGAGGGAACAATAGAAATTAAATCTGTTGCGCGGGATCCAGGTAGTAGAGCGAAAATATGTGTGTATTCTCAGGACTCATCAATTGATCCAGTAGGAGCGTGTGTAGGAATGAGAGGTAGTCGTGTTCAAACTATAGTAAATGAATTACATGGAGAAAAAATTGACATAATAAAATGGACTGAAGATTTACCAACTTTAATCTCAGAGTCTTTATCTCCAGCAGAGATACAAAGAGTCCTTATTGACCAAGATAACAAAAGAATTGATATAATATTAACCGAAGAAAATTTAAGTAAAGCTATCGGCAGAAGAGGTCAAAATGTTAGATTGGCATCAAAATTAACTAATTATGAAATTGATATTCTTACCGATAAAGAAGATTCAGAGAGAAGGCAGGCAGAATTTAAAGAGAGAACAGAAACTCTAATTAAGAACTTAGAAGTAGATGAAACACTGGGTCAATTATTAGTATCCGAGGGATTTATTTCTATTGATGAAATAGCTCAATCTAGCCCAGATGATATATCTAAGATTGACGCTATAGATGAAGAAACAGCAAAAGAACTTATCAATAGATCAAAAGAAACATTAGTTAAGGAAAAAGAAGAGGTTGCGTCAAAATTAAAAGAATTAGGAGTTGATGATAAATTAATTAATCTAAAAGGGATGACCCAAGGAATGCTAGTTATATTGGGTCAAAAAAATATAAAAAAATTAAATGATTTTGCTGATCTTTCCTCGGATGAATTAATTGGCGGTTATGATGAAATAAAGGGAAAAAAAATTAGAATTGATGGTTATCTTGAGGAGTTTTCTTTATCAAGAAAAGAGGCTGATGATCTAATAATGGCGGCTAGAGAGATAGCGTACAAATAATGTTATGGATAAAGATAAAAAAAAAACACTTACAATCTCATCAGACTTAAAAAAGAAAATTGACACTACTTCAATCTCAACTTCCGGAAAAAAATCATTTTCAGTAGAAAAGAAAAAACCTTTTAGATCCAACAAACCATTTAACAAATCTTCTGCAACTCCTAAAGTTAACAACATTAATACTGACCTTAAGAAAAAAAATTTTGCCAGAAAATTTATAGAACAGCAAGCAACTAAAGACTTTATAAAAAAAGATAATAAACCCGCTGGAAAGAGTAAGTTAAAACTCAAAGGGCCAGTTGATAAACGAGATTTTAAATTAACAGTTTCTAGAGCTTTAAATGTTGAAGAAATAGAAATTAAACAAAGAAGCTTAGCTTCGGTAAAACGAGCAAGACTTAAGGAAAAGAAGAAGCCAGATAGTGACGATAAAAAAGAATTTAAAAAAGTAATTAGAGATGTAAAAATACCTGAGCAAATTACGATACAAGAGCTTTCAAATCGAATGGCTGAAAAATCAAGTGATATAATCAAATTTTTATTTAATATGAAAGTGGTAGCTACAATAAATCATAATATTGATAAGGATACTGCTGAATATATTGTTAAAGAATTTGGTCACAAACCAATACTAGAAGAAGCTCTTTCTATTGAAAGTAATAAATCAAAAGAAAATTTTACAGGAGAAGTTAAAAATAGACCACCCGTAGTTACAATAATGGGACATGTTGATCATGGAAAAACGTCACTGCTAGACTCTTTAAGAGACACAAACGTTGTTTCAGGTGAACACGGAGGTATCACTCAACATATTGGAGCTTACCAAGTTAAAACTGAAGAAAATAAACTTATAACATTTATAGATACACCAGGCCACGCTGCTTTTACAGAAATGAGAGCAAGAGGTTCAAAAATTACAGACATAGTGGTTTTGGTGGTAGCAGCTGATGATGGTATAAAACCTCAAACAGTTGAGGCCATCAAACACGCTAAAGCAGCTAAGGTTCCAATCATTGTAGCAATAAATAAATGTGATTTACCAGATAAAAATATAAGCAAAATAAAAAATGAGATGATGCAATACGAACTTATTGCAGAGGACCTAAGTGGAGATACATTGTTTGTAGAAGTTTCAGCTTTAAAAAAATTAAATTTAAACAAATTAAAAGAAAGTATTTTACTTCAGTCAGAAATTTTAGATTTAAAGGCATCTTATAGCGATAAAGCAAGGGGTGTAGTAATAGAGTCAAAAATTGATAAAGGAAAAGGTCCTGTGTCCACAATTTTAATAAGTAATGGTAAATTAGAGCGAGGCAATTTTTTTATCTGCGGTGACACCTGGGGAAAAATAAGAGCTATGATAAATTATGAGGGCAAAATGGTAAATGAAGCTTTACCGTCTATGCCTGTTGAAATTCTAGGCATGAATAGTTCAGCTTATGCAGGTGCAGAATTTATAGTAACAGAAAATGAGGAAGAAGCTAAAAAATTATCAGAATTTAGAAAAAACAATACTGTACAAAATAAAATTTTAGCAAAAGATAAAACAACTTTATTTGAAAATGTTAAAGAAAAAGACGAGTTAAATATTATAATAAAATCTGATGTTCAGGGTTCAAGCGAAGCATTAAAAATGGCCATAAATAAAATTGAACATAAAGAAGTTATAGCTAAGATTATTTTATCAGATATTGGAATGATCAATGAAACAGATGTATCTTTAGCAAAGGCATCTAATGCAGTGCTCGTTGGATTTAATGTTAAGCCAAATAGGGAAGCAAAAAAGTTAGCAGAAGAGCAAAAAATTGATATTAAATATTTTAATATAATTTATGAAGCAATAGATTATGTTGAAAAGGCGTTATCAGGTTTATTAGAACCAGATATTAAAGAAACAGTTCTTGGCAGCGCTGAGATTCAAAAAATATTTAAAGTTTCAACAGCAGGTAAAATAGCTGGATCTAAAGTAATAAGTGGAGAGATTAAGAGTAAATCAAAAGCAAGAATTATAAGAGATGGCGTCGTTGTATATAGTGGTGAAATCATGTCATTATATAGAGAAAAAAATCAAGTAAAAGAAGTAGGAAACGGTTCAGAATGCGGAATAAGTATTAAAGATTTTATAGATTTCAAGGAAAAGGATATAATCGAGTCCTACTTATCCGAAGAAGTAAAAAGATCAATTTAAACAGTAATGAACAATCAATCTTCTCAAAGACCTTTTAGCCAAAGACAATTAAGAGTTGGAGAGCTTGTAAAGCAAAATCTTGGTGAATTATTTATAAGAAACGAGGCTAAAATACCCTCAATTAACTCAAAACTCATTACTGTTACAGAAGTAAGAATGACACCAGATTTAAAAACAGCCAGAGTTTATGTTATTCCTCTAGGAGGCATAGATACCCAAGAAACAGTTAGGATCTTGACGGAGTACTCGCATCTTGTTAGAAGAGCTTTGTCTAAAAGGCTAGATATTAAGTTTCTTCCTAAACTCACTTTTGTAGAAGATAACTCATTTGAATATGCTGAAAAGATTGAAAAAATTATAAAAAAGAATAAAGAAAATGATAAAGAAAAAAAAAGATACAATTAACTCATTAGCCACTCATGAAAAGGATGTTGGTTCAACAGAGGTGCAAATAGGATTACTAACGGATAAAATTACAAAATTATCTGAGCATTTTAAAAAATTTAAAAAGGACAAGCATTCAACTTTAGGTTTGACTAAATCAGTTAACAAAAGAAAGAAACTTCTTACTTACCTTAAAAAGAAAAATGTTGTGTCCTATCAAAAGGTTATCAAACAACTAAATTTAAGGAAATAATGTTTAAAATACATAAAGAGGAATTAGAAGTTAATGGAAAAAAATTAACTCTAGAAACAGGAAAAATTGCACGTCAAGCTGACGGCGCAATAATAGCAACATTAGGTGAAACTGTAGTAATTGCAACTGCTGTTGGAGCAAAAAAATTAAATGATGGCCAAGATTATTTTCCACTATCCGTAAACTATCAGGAAAAATATTACGCAGCTGGAAAAATTCCAGGAGGATATTTTAAAAGAGAGGCAAGGCCTACAGAAGCAGAAACGCTTATTTCAAGACTGATTGATAGGCCAATAAGACCTTTGTTCCCATCAAGTTTTATGAATGAGGTTCAATTACTTCCTACTGTTTTATCTTATGATGGAGAAAATCAACCAGACATACTATCAATAATTGCTTCATCCGCAGCTTTATCAATTTCAGGATTACCTTTTCAAGGACCAATAGCAGCAAGTAGAGTTGGTTACAAAGATGGAAAATACTTATTAAATCCATCAATAGAAGAATTAAAAGAGTCCGAGTTAGATCTAGTGGTTGCTGGAACAAAAGATGCAGTTTTAATGGTTGAGTCTGAGACTTCGGGATTATCAGAAAAAATTATGCTAGATGCAGTAAAATTTGGTCATGAGAAATTTATACCAATAATTGAGATGATTGAAAAATTAGCAAAAAAAGCAGGAAAACCTAAATGGGAAGTTGAGGAAATTGATCATTCTGAGGTTAAAAAGAAAATATCTGATAAGTTTGAAAAAAATTTAAGAAGTGCCTTTAAAGAAATAGATAAGAAAAAAAGATCTACATCTATTTCGGAAATAGAAACTAAATGTAAAGAGATGTTCGCAGAAGACGAAAATGTTACTGAAAATCAAGCAATGGCTCAATTAAAATCTCTAGAAAAAGATATAGTTAGAACAGCGATTTTAAAAGATAAAAAAAGAATAGATGGAAGAGGTTTATCGGATGTTAGACAGATCAAATGTGAAGTAGGTGTTCTTCCTAGAACTCACGGATCAGCTCTTTTTACAAGAGGAGAAACTCAAGCTTTAGTGGTGACAACACTTGGAATGTCAGATGATGAACAAAGATTAGAAAGCCTTGAAGGAATGCAGAGATCAAATTTTATGCTGCATTATAATTTTCCACCATTCTCAGTAGGAGAGTGTGGAAGAATAGGAACTGGAAGAAGAGAGATTGGACATGGTAAATTAGCATGGAGAGCTATTAATTCATCTTTACCTTTAAAAGAAAACTTTCCTTATACGTTGAGAGTGGTTTCTGAAATAACAGAGTCTAATGGTTCTTCATCTATGGCTACAGTTTGCGGCACTTCTCTTTCATTAATGGATGCTGGGGTACCAATTAAACAACCGGTAGCCGGAATAGCCATGGGATTAATTAAAGAAGGTGATGATTTCTCTGTTCTATCAGACATTTTAGGAGATGAGGATCACTTAGGTGATATGGATTTTAAAGTTGCTGGAACTAAGGATGGAATTACTTCTCTTCAAATGGATATTAAAATCACAGGTATAACATTTGAGATTATGGAAAAAGCTTTAGAGCAAGCCAAGAGCGGAAGAGAACATATTCTTGGAGAGATGAATAAAGCTATCAAAACATCAAGAAAAGAATTTTCAAAACACACACCTAAAATGGAAACTATTAAAGTTGATAAAAAGGATATCGCTACTGTAATCGGCAAAGGTGGCGCAACTATAAGGGAAATTGTTGAAACATCGGGTGCAAAAGTTGATGTAAAAGATACTGGTGAAGTAACAGTAGCAGCACCAGACGAAGTATCACGAAATAAAGCAATAGAATTTATTAAAAATTTAATTGCTAAACCTGAAATGGGAAAAATTTATAAAGGAAAAGTTGTAAAAATTATGGAGTTTGGTGCTTTTGTTAATTTCTTGGGAAAACAAGATGGGCTCGTGCATATTTCGGAATTAGCCGATAAAAGAGTAGCAAAAGTCGGCGACGTTGTGAAAGAGGGCGACGAGGTTTCGGTTAAAGTAGTTGGATTTGACAGAGGAAAAGTTAAATTATCAATGAAACAAGCTTCAGCTTAAGTCATATTTTTAGGATCAGGCATCCCTACTTTATTATATCCAGCGTCGACGTAGTGAATTTCACCGGTAACACCAGAAGCAAGATTACTTAGTAGGTACAAAGCAGAATTTCCAACGTCATGAATGTCCACGTTTCTTTTTAAAAAAGAATGGTCTTCATTCCACTTGTATAAAAACTTTGCATCTCCTATAGCTGACGCGGCTAAAGTTTTAATTGGTCCTGCACTGATAGCATTTACTCTGATTTTTTTTTGACCAAGATCTCTAGCTAAATATTTTACACTAGCTTCTAATGCAGATTTACAAACTCCCATAACATTATAATTTGGAATAGCCTTAGTTGATTCGTAAGTAAGGGTTAACAAACTCCCCCCTTCTTTAATTGTTTTAGATGCTTCTTTAGCAACTTCTGTAAATGAAAAACATGATATAAGCATACTTCTAAGAAAATTTTCTCTTGTAGTGTTTAAGTATTCCCCGGATAATTCTGATTTGTCAGAGAAGGCTACTGCATGCACTACAAAATCGATTTCACCCCATTTTACTTTGATGTCCTCAAAAAGTTTTACCACTTGTTCCTTCTTTTCTACGTCGCAACTAAAAGTTACTTTTGAATTCAATTTTTCTGCTAAAGGTATAACTCTTTTTTTTAAAGCATCACCAAGATAGGTAAAAGCTAGTTCGGCACCAGCTTCAGCAAGTTTTTGAGAGATGCCCCAAGCAATTGACCTTTCGTTAGCCACCCCCATGATTAATCCTTTTTTACCCTTCATTAAATTCATAATTAAACCTTTTCAAATATTAAAGCAGCGTTAGTTCCACCAAAACCAAAACTATTAGACATAACCGTATTAAGTGAAGTTTCTTTTTCAGTGTTAGTTATAATAGGAAACTTTTTAGCCTCATCATCCATTTCATTAATGTTTGCTGAACCAGCAATAAAATTATTTTTCATCATGATTAAACAATAAATAGCTTCATGCACAGATGCAGCACCTAGTGGATGTCCAGATAAAGATTTTGTTGAACTAATTTTAGGGATATTATCTCCAAATGTATTTTTAACAGCATTTAGTTCAGTTATATCTCCCACAGGAGTAGAAGTCCCATGAGTATTTATATAATCAATTTTATTTTTAGAAGTTGCTATTGCCATTTTCATACACCTCACAGCTCCTTCTCCAGATGGAGCCACCATGTCATAGCCATCTGATGTTGCTCCATAACCAGTAAGCTCGGCATAAATTTTTGCGCCACGAGCTTTTGCGTGTTCATATTCCTCAAGAACTAAAACACCTGCCCCACCAGCAATAACAAAACCATCTCTAGTCTTATCATATGCTCGCGATGCAGTTTCAGGTTTATCATTGTATTTTGATGATAATGCTGTCATCGCGTCAAACATTGCAGTCATAGCCCAATGCACTTCTTCACTGCCTCCTGCAAAAATAATATCTTGTTTTCCCATTTGAATTAGTTCCATTGAGTTTCCGATACAGTGACCGCTTGTTGCACAAGCAGAACTCATTGTATAGTTAGTACCCTTTATCTTAAATGGAACTGCAAGAGTTGCAGAAGCTGTGCTACCCATTGTTCTTGGTACAATAAATGGTCCCATTAATTTTGGAGTTTTTGCTCTTGTTTTGTCAGCTGCAAGAATTACATTTTCAATCGAAGGTCCCCCAGAACCCATTATAATTCCAGTTTTAAAGTTGCTCACCTCTTTATCCTCTAAACCAGAGTCTTTAATAGCTTCCTTCATAGCAATATAATTATAAGCAGACCCAGATCCCATAAATCTAATAGTCTTTCTATCTACAAAATCCGAAAGCTTAATATTTGGTTTGCCATGTACATGACTTTTGAGATTGTGTTCCTTGTATTCCTCTGCAAATGAAATTCCGGATTTTGAATTTAATAACGATTGGTGCACTTCTTCTTGATTATTACCAAGACATGAAACTATACCTAGACCTGTGATTACTACTCTTCTCATGATTTAAATAATCCAACTTTTAAATTTTCAGCACGGTATATTACCTTACCATCAGCACCAAGAATTCCATTTGCTAAACCAACTGTAGTTCCTTCTTTTTTAAGAATTCTTTTCATGTTTATCTCGTATGTTGCCATTTTTACTTTTTTAAGCACTTCACCTGTAAACTTTACAGAGTTTACACCTAATGCTCTTCCTTTTCCAGGTTCACCCGTCCATCCTAGAAAGAAACCAACTAGTTGCCACATTGCATCTAGCCCTAGACAGCCCGGCATGACAGGATCGCCTTGAAAATGACAATTAAAAAACCATAAATTATCTTTGATATCAAGTTCAGCTTTAATAAATCCTTTTTTAAATTCTCCGGCATCTTTCTTAATTTCTGTAATTCTGTCAAACATTAACATCGGAGGTAACGGAAGCTTAGCATTTCCTTCACCAAATAATTTTCCCTCACCACACGAAATTAATTCATCATAGTTGTAGCTGTTTTTTTGCATGATTTAGTAACTGTTTTACTTGATTTAGCTAAAGTTTTATATAGAATTGTATTTAGAATCATTATAAACTAGTAAAATATTAATAAAAAAACATGAAAAAAGAAGATATTTTAAAGAAATTAAGATCATCAGGTTTAAGACCAACAAAACAAAGAGTAGAAATTGCTAAATTTTTGTTTCATAGAGACAAAACATTTCATTTTACAGTAGAAAGCCTAGAAAATCATTTAGCTAAAAAAACTACTTGTAAATTTGCATTAGCAACAATTTACAACACAGTTCATGCCTTTAAGAAAGCAGGGCATTTAAGTGAAGTAGATGTTAGAGGAAAAAAAACGTATTTTGATACAAATATCACCAATCACCATCATTTTTATGATAACGAAACTTCTGAGTTAATTGACATTGATGCTAGTGATGTAGTTATCCAAAAAATTCCAAAAGCACCAAATGGAAAGAAAATAAAAAACGTAGAGGTATTTATTAATTTAAAAAATTGACAGTTTGTCGCTTGCTTTTTACTTTAGAATTATTATAAACTAGTAAATATAAAATGAGTGTAGAATATAAAAAAGATAGCAACGGAAAATGCCCAGTGATGCATGGAGGGGTTACAAAAGCGGGCGAGTCAAACACTTCTCGACTTTGGCCTAATAGTATTAATTTAGATATTTTACATCAACACGATACAAAGACTAATCCACTCCCAGGATTTAATTACAAAAAAGAAGTTAAAAAATTAAATTTTAAAGCTTTAAAAAAAGATTTATTAAAATTAATGACAGATAGTCAAGAATGGTGGCCTGCAGATCTAGGAACTTACACTGGTCTGATGGTTAGATTGACTTGGCATCAAGTTGGGACTTATAGAGAATTTGACGGTAGACCAAACGTTGGATCACATAGGTTTTCACCTCAAGACTCATGGCCAGACAATACAAATTTGGATAAAGCTAGACGACTTCTTTGGCCAATAAAAAAAAAATATGGAAATAGATTAAGTTGGTCAGATTTAATGGTTTTAGCTGGTACGATGGCTTATGAAAAGGCCGGTTTTAAAACTTTTGGGTTTTCATTTGGAAGAGAAGATATATGGGGGCCAGAAAAAGATGTTTACTGGGGAAAAGAAACAGTTCCTTTAGCTGTAAATAGGTATGGAGATCCACAAGATCGTTCTTCTTTAGAGGCTCCATTAGCAGCTTCTCATTTTCAATTAGTATACGTTAATCCTGAAGGTGTTGAGGGAAAACCAGACCCGGTTAGAACAGCAATGGATGTTAGAGAAACTTTTGGACGAATGGGTATGAACGACGTAGAAACAGCTGCGTTAACTGTTGGTGGGCATTCAATAGGTAGAGCCCATGGTAATGGTAATCCTGCTAATTTAGGGCCAGAGCCAGCGGGAGCAGATATTCAAGAACAAGGTTTTGGATGGGTTCAAAAAAATGGTGGTACGGGTGTAAATCAAATTACATCAGGACTTGAAGGTGCTTGGACAACTAATCCAGATAAATGGGATCATCAATATTTAGATCTTTTGCTTAATTATGAGTGGGAAAGCAAAAAAAGTCCAGCAGGTGCTTGGCAGTGGGAACCAATTAATCTTGAGAAAGAAAAGAGACCAGTTGATTTAGGCGATCCTACAAAGAAAGCCAGACTAATGTTTACTGATGCTGATATGGCAATGGCAATGGATCCAGAATATAGAAAAATTTCAGAGAGATTTTATAAAGATCCAAAATTTTTTGAAGACTCATTCGCTCGAGCTTGGTTTAAGTTAACCCACAGGACAATGGGAAACAAAGACAATTATATTGGTCCTTGGGCACCTAAAGAAGATCTTCTTTGGCAGGGTAATGTTAAACCTTCTAAAAAGAAATATAGCATAGAAAAAGTTAAAAAAATGATTGTAGCAAGTAAATTAAATGATAACGATTTGATTATTACTGCTTGGGATAGCGCCAGAACATACAGAAGAACAGATAAAAGAGGTGGCGCAAATGGTGCAAGAATTAGATTAGAGCCAATGAAAAATTGGGAAGCAAACGAACCTAAAAGACTTTCAAAAGTGTTAAAAGTCTTAGAAAACATTGCAAAAAAAACAGGTGCATCTATTGCTGATACAATTATTCTTGCAGGAAATGTTGGTTTAGAAAAAGCAATCAAAAAAGCTGGTTCAAAAGTCAAAGTTCCATTTAATTCAGGCAGAGGTGACGCAACTCAAGAACAAACAGAAAATAGAAATTTCAAATGGTTAGAGCCTTTACATGATGGATTTAGAAATTTTGTAAAATCAGATTACTCTGTAATGCCTGAGGAACTTATACTAGAGCGAGCATCTTTGATGGGTTTAACAGCACAAGAGATGACGTGCTTAGTTGGAGGTATGAGAGTTTTAGGAACAAACCATGAGTCAGCAAAAAATAAAGGTGTGTTTACAGAAAAAGTAGGTGCTTTAACAAATGATTTCTTTTTAAATTTAGTTGATATGAAATTTATATGGAAACCTACTAGTAAGAACTCCTACGATATTATCGATCGTAAAACTAATAAAGTAAAGTATACAGCATCCAGAGCAGATTTAGTATTTGGTTCTAATTCAATATTACGATCATATGCTGAAGTATACGCTCAAGACGATAATAAGGAAAAATTTATTAAAGATTTCGTAGCAGTTTGGACCAAGATAATGAACGCAGATAGACCAAATCTGAAAAAATTAAACTAATGAATGAGCAGCATTCAGATTTTTATAAAGTTCCAGACATTTCATTTGATATCAAAAAATTAAGAGTAGAACTTGATAGAATTCTTAAACAGAAAAAATTCAATACATTAGGAATCACAAATTTTGCCGCTATTCCAATTAATAGAGTTCCAGGAGATGAAGACTCGATAAAAGGACATAATGTAAGAGGTGAGTACTGGACATTTCCTGATGAAAATGGAAAAGAAGTCAAAAGAGACAAGTCAATAGATGAGTCAAAATATACAGAAATAGTACCTGAATTTAAAAATACATATTTTGAAGAAGTCTATAACTTATTAAAAAAAAAATTTAAACTTGGTAGGGTAAGAATTTTATTAAAAGAACCTAGGTCTACATTGAGTTGGCATAGAGATCCTGAACCAAGACTACATATCCCAATTATTACTAATCCTGGATGCAAAATGGTCATAGAAGATGTTGCAAAACACATGCCAGCCGATGGATCAGTAATAATTACTAATAACACAAAATACCATAATTTTTTTAATGGAGGTGAACAAGATAGAATTCACCTAGTTGCTTGCGTATTGGAAAATCCTTTTGAAAAAACAATTAATTAATCTCAAAAATGACTGAATTTAGTAGAGGAATATTTAAAGTAATCGCTAGCACAAGCGCTGGTAGAGCATTAGTTTATACCATTGGGCATGTTTGTATAGCAATGACAGTTGTATCAGTTTTAACAGGGGCTAGTTTATTTGAAGCCGGGCTGGTAGCACTTGTGGAACCAACTATTAATGGATTTTGGTATTATTTGTTAGATAAGCTCTGGTCTAAATATATTAAATAAAATTTATTATAACAGTCCCCACAAACTCTCTTTTTTTAACCATCCTTTAAAATTTCCAGAAATAGCTTTACACCAATTATCATTACATTTTTTTATTTTAACAAGTCTACCTTTCTTGAGAAGAGCGATCGGATTTGAATATACTGTTGAGTTACTAAACATAATTAACTCATCCTCAATAACGATTGCAGCTTTTTTTTTGGATAATTGAGAAATATGTATCCAACCCGAATTATTTTCATGATCCCTAACTTTTCTAAAATTATTAGAACTATCTTGGATTAGAATAGGAAGATATTTTTTTTTATAGAAAATTTTTACCGGATAATCAAATGAGGGACCTTGACGTAAGTTAACTTTTTCATTTCTTAAAGTTAAAAAATACTCTTCATTTGAGAATAGGTTTCCAAAATTAAAAAAAATTGCTAAAATAATAATTAATTTTTGCATATATTTTTGCAATTTGGATTAATCTGTATTTTAGATTTTCTTATATTCATTTTAAGTGAATCAAAAATTAAAATATAACCATTTAGATCATCTTTCAGATCTAAAATAGTTTTCAATACTTCATTTGCTTGGAGAGAACCTAATATACCAGCAACTGGAGGAAAAATTCCTTCTACATCACAATTCATCTCTTGAAAAGGTTGTTGTGGCATGAAACACCTAAAACACGGTATTTTTTTTTTAAAGTTAAATTTAAAAAGATGTCCATCAAATTTACTTATTGCAGCTGAAATTAAGATTTTTTTATTTTTTTTACAATAATCATTGATTAATAATCTTGTGTCAAAATTATCTGTACCATCGCAGATAATATCGTATTCTTTCAAAATTGTTTTAATATTTTTTTCTGTAATTCTAATTTTAAGAGTCTTTATTTTTATTTGATTATAAATTTTTTTAATTTTTACTTTTGCTTGATTAACTTTATATTTACCGAGATCAGAAGTATTAAATAAAATTTGTCTGTTTAAATTACCTAATTCTATCTTATCATGATCTACTATTCCAATATTATTGACTCCCGAAGAAGCTAAATATGTTAATAATGGACAACCTAATCCTCCCATTCCAATAATTAAAACTTTTGCTCTTTTAATTTTTTTTTGACCAGATATCCCAACTTTTTTTAAAATAATTTGTTTTTCAAATCTTTTAAATTCTTTAAGATTTAATGCCATTAATTATTTAATTCCTGTAGACCCGAATCCACTAGAACCACGTTCTGTGTTTTCTAACTCTGTAACCTCTTTTAATGTTGCTTTTACAACTGGGCATAATACCATTTGTGCAATCCGCAATCCTTTTTCAACAACAAAAACTTTATCACTCAAATTAATTAATATTACTTTAAGCTCACCCCTGTAATCAGCATCAATAGTCCCCGGGGTATTTAAAACACTTATTTGACTCTTTGCTGCTAATCCTGATCTAGGCCTAATTTGGATTTCAAAATTTTTTGGTATTGCAACAGCTAATCCTGTCGAAATAATTTCAGATTTTCCTGGCAAAATCTTAATCTGCTTATCCGTATTAGCTGCCAGGTCTAGACCCGACGAACCCTCTGTCTCGTATTTAGGTAAAGCTACGTCTTTTGACAACCTTTTAATTAATATTTCTGTCATCAATTAATTTGTCTAATAAAATTTGTGCGATTTTATTGGCAATAAAACTTTTTTTATTTTTTGGTAATATTTTTATATTTCCATTTTGATCTATCATTGAAACTTTATTAAAGTCAGAATTAAAACCAATCTCTTTTTTAGAAACATCATTAGCAAAAATTAGATCACAATTCTTGTTTTTCATTTTTTGTGTAGAATTCTTTATTACACTTTCAGTTTCTGCAGAAAAACCAGCAACTATTTGGGGTCTATTTTTATTATTTTTTGATAAAAAATTTAAAATATCATTATTCTTAATAAAATTTATTGATTTAAAATTTAATTTGTCTTTTTTAATTTTATTTTTATTCATTTCAATAGGTTTGAAATCAACAACAGCTGCTGTACATACAGCTAAATCAACAGGCAAAGCTTTTTTTACCTCAACTAACATTTCATCAGCTGATATTATTTTTTTAACTTTGACACCTTTTGGAGAGGCTAGCCTGGAGGGCCCAGTTATTAATGTTGTTTTTATACCAAGTTTGTTTAAGGCTATAGCAATTTCATAGCCTTGTTTACCACTAGATTCATTTGAAATATATCGTATTGGATCAATATATTCTCTTGTAGGACCTGCAGTTACTAAAGCTTTAAGATTTTTCTTTTTAACAATATTCTTATTGTCAAAATAATTTTTTAAATATGCAAAAATTTGTCTTGGGCTTGACATTTTTCCCTCACCAAACTCTCCACATGCCATTTCACCTTTTTCGGGACCTATAAATAGATATCCAAAGTCTTGTAAAATTTTTAGGTTCGACTGAGTTGCTTTATGTAACCACATTCTTACATTCATAGCTGGCACTAAAATAATATCTTTGTCTGCAGCTAATAAAACAGTTGTAGCTAAATCTTCAGCTTTTCCTAATGATAGTTTGCTCATAAAATTGGCAGTAGTTGGCATTACCAAAATGATATCAGCCCATCTAGAAAGTGCTATGTGATCTATTTCTGCCTCTGACTCGCTTTCAAATATATTTTCAAATGTTTTTGACTTAGTTAATGTAGATAAAGACAAAGGCGTAACAAATTCCCTCCCACTTTTTGTAAGAATAGTTTTTATCTCCATATGATTTTTTTTTAATAATCTAATTAAATCCAGTGATTTGTAGGCGGCTATACCACCACCTATAATTATTAAGATCTTTTTATTTTTTAACGTCATTTTATTAGATTAAAATACTAACAAGAAGACAATTACAATACCAAAACAACTTATTACAACATTATTTCTAAAATTTTTTAGTTTCATTTGTTCCATTTCTAGGTTTTTGTTGTTTATGCCTAAATTTAATTTTCCTTCAGCCACAAGTTTTAGAGCATATTCTGCCTTATCCATCAATCCAGGAAAGTCTGGTATTCGTTTAATTATTTCTGCAGATGTATTCAAAGCTGTATCGATTGTTGATTTAGGACTTTTTAGGTTTTTTAACCAATCTTCCAAAACAGGTTTAGACACTTCCCAAATATTTGTCTCCGGGTATAATTTTCTTGCCACCCCTTCAACTACCACCATTGTTTTTTGCAGTAATAATAACGGAGGTTGTGTAGCCATATTAAATTTCTCTGTGATTTCAAACAATTGAGCAAGTAAATTTCCACCAGAAATATCTTTTATGGACTGACCGAAAATTGGCTCACCTACAGAGCGCAATGCTTGAGCAAATTCATCCTTCGAAGCATTTTGAGGAACTAATCCAGCTTGAAAATGAACTTCTGCAACTTTAACATAATCCCGTTGAATAAACCCAAATAAAATTTCAGCTAAAAACTTTCTATTATTTTTATCTAGCCTACCCATAATTCCAAAATCTACAGGAACAATATTACCTTTTGGGTCAACAAATAAATTACCTTGGTGCATATCGCCATGAAAAAAACCGTCTCTAACAGCCTGTTTTAAAAAATGTTGAATTAGATTTTCTGCTAAAAATTTTAAATTCACACCCTGCTCTTCTAGTTTTCCTTGTTCTCTAATTGAAACGCCGTTTACTTTGTCTAATGTGAGTATTTTTTTTGTTGTATAATTCCAATAGATTTTTGGAACATTAAATCCCTTATCCAGTTTAGTATTTTCATATAATTCGTTAGCGGCAGCTGCTTCAAATCTTAAATCCATTTCAATATTTGTTATTTCTCTTAAAAGATGCACAACTTCTACTAACTTCAATCTCTTAGCTTTTGTAATTGTATTTTCAACAATATATGCAAACAACATTAGAGCATCCAATTCCTCATTAAATAATTGTTCTATATCTGGCCGTAAGATTTTTATTGCTACCTGTTTTTCTTGATTTTCGTTTTTGATTTTAGCAAAATGTACTTGGGCAATTGATGCTGCCGCGATTGGCTCACCTATTTCAATAATATTTTGATATTGTTTCTCACCAATTTCTTTTTTTATAACTTTTTTTGCTTCATAAAGCTCAAATGCAGGAACTTTATCTTGCAGTTTTTCTAGATCCTTTGCCATATCTTCGCCGATTATGTCTGGGCGAGTGGCCAAAAACTGTCCTAGTTTTATAAATGTAGTGCCCATACCTTGAAGCGCTTCGCAGAGATTTTGCCCTGGGTTATTTTTTTTTAAATAGGCATTTTTTGAACCGATAGAGATTAAACTAAAAAATAAATTTATTGATGTTGGTATTTGATGTACCTGATTTATTGTATCAATAGCACCTGAAGTTGATAGCTTTCTTGCAATTTGAAATAGCTTAAAAACTCTTTTCAACATTTAAATTTTCCATCCAGAATGTATTGCAGAGATACCATTAGAAAGATTTCTGTATTCAACGTTGGTAAACCCACTCTTTATTATTAGCTGTAAAAGCTGTTCTTGACTATAAAAAGTATTTATACTGTTAATTAAATATTCGTAAGGTTTTGACGATCCTACGATATATTTTCCTATAGAGGGTATAGCTTTTGAATAATTTTTATATAAAAAATTTAATAATTCATTATTTATTTTCGAAAATTCTAAACACATAAATCGACCACCTGGTCTTAAAACTCTGTAAGCTTCCTTAAGAGTTTTACTAATATCAGAAACATTTCTTATTCCGTAGCTAATTGAATAAAAGTCATACATATTATCTTCAACAGGTAAAGTTTCTGCTCTTGACTTGATCCATTTAATATTCTTAAAATTTATAAGATTTTTTTTTCCTTTATTAAACATATTTTCGTTCGGCTCTATGCAAGTGACTTTAGATAGATTTTTGCTTCGTAAAGAAAATAGTTTTGCTATATCCCCAGTGCCAGATGCTACATCAATCAATGAGGAATTAACTGAAGGATTCATCCAATCAATAAATTTATCCTTCCAAACACGATGTATACCTAAAGACATAATATCATTCATCAAATCATATTTATTGTAAACTTCTGAAAATACTGAATTGACTAATTTTGATTTATCCTGAATAGTACTTTTCATAATTTAATTATATGCCAGAATTACCAGAAGTTGAAGTTGTTAAAAGGTCCTTAATTAACAAAACGCAAAATTTAATTGTAAAAGCAGTCAAAATAAATGATGGAAGACTAAGATATAAAATTGATAGAAATAAAATCAAAAAAATTATTGGGTTAAAGTTTAAAAAAATTTCTCGAAGATCTAAATATCTCTTATTTTTTTTTAATAAAGACATTGTAATGTTAGTGCATTTAGGCATGACTGGAAAATTTTTTTTTATTAACCATAAAAGCACAAAATATAAAACAAGTTTTTACTACGATATAAACGAATATAAAGATAAAAAATATGATCGCATAATCTTCGATTTATCAAATAATCAAAAACTAATTTATAATGATGTAAGAAAATTTGGTTTCATAAAGTTTGTTAAACAAGTCAATTTAGACCAAAACGTGCATCTTAGATATTTAGGACCAGAACCCTTAAGTGCTAAATTTAACATAAATTATTTTAAAAATTATATAAAGAAAAAAGAAAGAACAATTAAAGATATTTTAATGGATCAAAAATTTATATCTGGACTTGGCAATATCTACGTAAACGAAATTCTTTTTTTTAGCGGAATAAGACCTGCAAAAAAAATAAAAAAACTTTCTAATTTTGAGATCCAAAAAATTATTAAACATTCCAAAAAGATAATTTCAAAGGCTATTATGCTTGGAGGTTCATCCATAAAAGATTTTTCTAGTAGCAGTGGAAAAAAAGGTTCATTTCAGCAACATTTTAGCGTTTATGGAAAAAAAGGTGAAAATTGCCCTAGGGTCAAGTGCAAAGGTAAGATTAAAAAAATTGTAATAGCCAATCGCGCATCTTTTTATTGCGCTAAATGTCAAAAATAATAAAGTTGACCGAAATAAATTGCGCATATATACAATCGTAAATCAATATGCCAAATACTAAATCAGCTATAAGAAGAGTTAGAAGGGTAAAAAAACAAACCCAAGTAAATAGAATCAGGAAAAGTAAGTATAAAACTGCTGTGAAACAGATGGAAGTTCATCTTAAAGCTAAAGACAAAGGAAATGCAAAAAAATATTTCTCAAAATTTCAATCAATTCTAATGCAGGTTGCTAAATCAGGTATCATTAGCAGAAACACAGCTGCAAGAAAAATTTCTAGAATTTCAAAAAAGATTTCATCTAAATAATCAATTTCAAGTTGATCAATTAAAATATCAAAGTCTACATTTAGAATCTAATAACAAAATGTTGAAACTTCAATCGATGAGTTGAAATTTTTTTTTAATTCTATCTGAACGTTAGTTGTACAACCTAAATTGAAAAATTTTATTTTTTTTAAAAATAAATGTTGCAAATTTTTTTAAAAGATCGTTTATTGAAATCTCTTAACAATTATCTACATGGAAAATAATTTTACAAAACAAAAAAAAACTTTCATTTCAGAAGAAGAAAAAACTTTAAATTGGGAAGAAATACAATTAGCTTTTAAAAAAACTTTTGGTACTGAAATTTACAATAGCTGGTTACAAAAAATATCATTTATTAAAGAATACAACGATTATTTAGTATTGGGCGTGCCAACCAGGTTTTTTAGAGATTGGATCGTTTCTAGGTATTTAGACAAAATCCTTGAACAATTAAAAAACTTTAAATTAAGCCTTAATAGAATAGAGTTTAAAATTATTGAGGAAAATAAACATAATCAGGAGTTTATAAAAATTGAAGAACTTAACAAAGTTACCGAGATTAAAGACTCAATATTAAATTATAATAGATTAAATCCCAATTTAAGCTTTAATAGCTTTATACAAGGTAAAAGTAACGATATAGCCTTATCTTACTCCAAAAGAGTTTGTGAGCATATTTCAAGGTATAATCCTTTATATATATGTGGTGGTGTCGGTCTTGGTAAGACTCATCTTTTAAATGCAATAGGATTAGAACTACAGAATAATAACAATGTAATGTTCATTTCTGCCGAAAGATTTATGTATCACTTCATAAAATCAATAAAAAAGAATGATATGGTAAATTTTAAAGATTTCTTCAGAAAATCATCGGTATTTATCATAGATGATATACAGTTTATTAGTGGCAAAGAAAGCTTGCAGGAAGAATTTTTTCACACATTTAACAGCTTAATAGATAAGGGCTCTCAAATAATAATATCAGCAGACAGAGCGCCCATGAAACTTGATAGGGTACAGGATAGGATTAAATCAAGGTTAGCCGGTGGTCTGGTAGTTGATATAGAAGCTCCCGATTTAGAATTAAAAGTAAAAATTATTAAAAAGAAAATCGAAGAAATACAAAGTCAGTTTAAGGAGAATATTGATCTTAGCGACGAAGTTATTAGTTATATTGCGAACGAAAGTAAAACCAATATAAGAGAATTAATTGGTGTTTTTAATAGAGTAATAGCATTTAGTCGTGTTCATAATAAAGTTTTGTTAATTAGTGATTGTAAAAATATTTTAAAAGATGTCTTCAATCAAATAAGAGTTATTACAGTTGATAAAATTCAAAACGTTGTTTCTAATTACTTCAATATTGCTTTAAGTGAAATGCTTTCGCAGAGAAGGTCGAGACCTCTAGCAAGACCAAGACAGATAGCAATGTTTTTAGCAAAAAAAATGACAACAAGATCTTTACCTGAGATTGGACGAAGATTTGCTAATCGAGATCATACTACAGTAATACATGCTGTTAAAACTATTACCAGGTTGTCTGAACAAGACGATGAAATGAAAAAAAATATAAGTCAGATCAAAAGTTTATTATTAGAGCAGTAATTAAATGCAATTTGTTGTAAAACGAGACATTCTTTTAAAATCGTTAAATTTTGTTCAAGGAGTTGTAGAAAAAAAAAATACATTACCAATTCTCTCAAATGTATTATTGCAATTGAAAGATAAAAAATTATCAATCGTAGCTACAGATTTAGATATAGTTTTTTATGATGAAATTTCTGATCTTAAGGTAATAAATGAAGGCAGCACCACAACCTCTGCAGCTATTCTATATGATATATTGAGAAAAATTTCATCAAATTCGGAATTAAATTTTGATTTAAAATCTGAAAATAAACTTAGTTTAAAAAGTGAAAATGCTGATTTTAATTTATTATGTCTCCCAACAAACAATTTTCCCTCTTTTGCTGATGAATTTGAAGGTCAAGAAACTGTTTTAAACAATAATAGATTTTTAAAACTTCTAAATAAAACAAAAATGTCAATCTCTAACGATGATACTAGACATTATTTAAATGGTATATTTTTACATCTTACTGAGGCTCACGGGAGAAATTTTTTAACAGGAGTAGCTACTGATAGTCATAGATTATCATCTAGTAGTTTAGAAATTGATAACATTAAAAACTTCAGTTCTTTAATTTTACCAAGAAAAACAGTTTTTCAACTTTGCTCTCTTTTATCAGAGTCTGATGAACAACTTGCTATGCAAACAAGTGAAAACAAAATAAAATTTTCTCTAGGTAGTACAAAGTTGATATCAAAAGTTATAGATGGAAAATTTCCTGATTATAAAAAAGTGGTACCAACTACGAATGATAAAACATTAGTTGTTTCATCAAAAGATTTCATTAACTCAATAGAGAGAGTTGCCAGCGTCTCTCTAGATAGAAAAGAAGGTGTTAAACTAATAATTAATAAAGATAACGTTCAGCTTTCTGTTAATAGCGCAAATTCAGGAGATGGAAATGAAAAGATTAATGCAGATTTTAACTCAGAAAATTTAAATATCAGTTTTAACTCAAAATATTTGATTGACATTGCTTCAGAAGTTGAAGATAAAAATCTTAAAATGAATTTTAAAGATTCAGTCTCACCAGTTTTAATTGAAGATATAACTGATAAAAATAGTTATTACGTCATCATGCCAATGAAAATCTAGATAAAGCACCTTTCTAAAATATTTTTTATTTTTAGCTCTATTTATGTTGATACTTAATAGTTTTAAGTCACTTTGATCACAGGTGATTTTATATTCACTAAAAAAAATGGTATGGTAATTAATTCTTAAAAAAAAATGTCAAAAGATTCAAAACAAAATAAAGCACCATCTTATGGTGCGGATTCAATAAAAGTCTTAAAAGGTCTTGATGCGGTAAGAAAAAGGCCAGGCATGTATATTGGTGACACTGACGATGGTTCTGGTTTACACCATATGGTTTTTGAAGTTGTGGACAATTCTATCGACGAAGCGTTGGCTGGTTATTGCAAAAAAATTAGTGTTTCAATTAATTCTGATAATACGATTACAGTTGAGGATGATGGACGAGGTATACCGGTTGATATGCACAAAGGAGAAAAAATGTCTGCAGCAGAGGTTATAATGACCCAACTGCATGCCGGAGGGAAATTTGACCACGATTCGTACAAGGTTTCAGGAGGATTGCATGGTGTCGGTGTATCTGTTGTAAATGCACTCTCGGAAAAGTTAGATCTAAATATCTACAGAGAGGGAAGTGAGTATGAGATTAAGTTTAAAGATGGCAATTCAACAAAACCATTGAAAAAGTTGGGCAAAACAAAAAAAAATGGAACGAAGATTACTTTTTTACCCTCAAAACAAATATTTTCAACAATAAAATTTAGTGCTTCAATATTAGAAAGAAGAATAAGAGAATTAGCTTTTCTAAACAAAGGTATAGCGATTAAATTAATCGACAATTCATTAAAAAAATCCAAGGAATATATTCATAAATATGACGGCGGAATTCTGGAATTTGTTCAACATATTAATAATAAGAAACCTATTTTAGTAAACAAGAATGAGAAAGAAGTATTTAAAAAACCTATTTATGTTACAGCAACAAAAAATAACGTAGTAGTAGAATGCTCTTTTGAATGGAACGCAGGGTATTCTGAGGAGGTTTTACCATTTACTAACAATATTCCGCAAAAAGATGGAGGAACTCATTTACTAGGATTTAGAACTGCGCTGACAAGAGTAATAAATAAATACACTGCAGATCGAAATAATAAAAAAAATAAAATCAGTTTATCTGGTGAAGATATAAAAGAAGGATTGACAGCTGTCTTATCAATTAAGATGCCAGATCCAAAGTTTTCTTCTCAAACTAAAGATAAACTAGTATCTTCAGAAATTAGAAATATTGTTGAACACATTATTAGTGAGAAAGTCTCAACTTGGTTTGACCAGAACCCTTCAATAGCAAAAGTTGTAATTGAAAAAATTACACAGGCAGCAATGGCTAGAGATGTTGCAAGAAAAGCAAGAGATAGTGTAAGACGAAAAGGAACTTTTGAATTATCAGGTTTACCTGGCAAACTTGCTGATTGTCAAATTCAAAAAAGAGAAGGAACGGAATTATTTATAGTTGAGGGAGACTCAGCAGGTGGATCTGCCAAGCAAGGAAGAGTCAGAGAATATCAGGCTGTACTTCCTTTAAGAGGAAAAATTTTAAATACCTACGTGAACGGTAAGTCCAATGGTGAAGATCAATCAACCAAAGCACTTTCTAAAATGATGTCCTCTAACGAAATTGTAACTTTAATAAATGCGCTAGGCACTGGATCCAAAGATTTCAATATTGACAATTTAAGATATGATAAAATAGTTATTATGACTGATGCCGATGTTGATGGTTCGCACATAAGGACTCTTCTGCTAACTTTTTTCAACAATTATCCTTTCAATCAACTAATAGAAAATGGACATGTATATCTTGCACAACCTCCATTATTTAAGGTTACAAAAGCAAACAAAAGTATTTATATAAAAGACGAAAAAGCCTTAGAGGAATATATTTTAGATATAGGAAACTTAAGTAAGAAAGTTAAAAAAGGATCGACGGAATATAAAAATTTCATAATTGAACAAAGGGAAAAACTATCAATTCAACGTTTTAAAGGATTAGGCGAGATGAACCCCGAAGAACTATGGGAAACAACATTAAACCCCGACAATAGAACAATGTTAAGAGTTCAATATACTAAAGGAACAAAAGATAAATCTAAAGAGGACCAAAAGATGATTAAAGTATTGATGGGCGATGAAGTTGCACCAAGAAAAGATTTTATTACCAATAATGCTCTTGATGTAGCTAACTTAGACATTTAATTAGATGGATTTATCAACTCTTTTTAGAACAAAAGAGAACCTCAATTTAGATAAAAGCACACTAACAATCTTAAGATATATAGCGATAATAGGTCAATTTATTGCTGTAAATATAGTCTTTTTTTACCTAAAATTAGAATTCCCGATCAAAGCAAGTTTAATTGTAATTTTTTTGGGCTTATTAACTAATTTCTTCCTTCAGTTTAAAGTTAAAGGAAGTCAGTTAAAAGATACTTATGCTTCTTTGTTCCTATTATACGACTTATTCCAATTAGCTGTACTTTTGTATCTTACAGGAGGCATTTTTAATCCATTTTCAATTTTATTAATAATCCCAACTATAGTTTCATCTACATTTTTAAGCATGGGAACAACAATAATATTAGGGTTTATCACTTCTTTATTACTTTTTACTTTAACACATTACTACATGCCATTGCCCGGACTTCTAACTGAAAATTTTGATGTTCCTAGTTTTTATAAATTTGGAATATTAATTTCTATTTTAATTGGCTTAATATTCTTAAGTTATTTTGGAATAAGATTTTCTGGCGAAACAAAGAAAAGATCGGAGGCGCTAAATAAATTACAAGAAGTTATTGCTAAAGAATATGAACTTGAGTCTTTGGGTGGTCAAGCGGCTGCAGCAGCTCATTCATTAGGCACCCCTCTAGCAACTATAGCTGTTGTTGCAAAAGAATTAAAAAAAGAAATTGGCGATAATAAAGACATTTCTAGAGATTTAGATTTATTAATAAGTCAAACAAAGAGATGCAGCGAAATTCTAAAACAAATATCAAAAAAACAGATTGAAGAAGATTTATTTTTAAGTTCAATTAAATTAGAGGACTTACTAGAAGAAATAATAAATTCATTTCAGGAAACATCCTCAAAAGAAATAGAATTAGTTTCTAAAAATGATATCAATAAAATAAATATTGAGAGGACGCCTGAAATTATTTATGGATTACGAAATTTTATTGGGAATGCAGTAAAATTTTCCAAGAGTCATGTAAAAATAGATTTAAAAAGTGATGAAAAAAATATTGAAATAAAAATTAACGATGATGGCCCCGGTATACCAGAAGATATTATTAAAAAAATTGGCGAACCTTACATAAAATCCAAATCAATAGAACTAAATGCGAATTCAGGATTAGGCCTCGGAACTTTTTTAGGAAAAACACTATTAGAAAGACAAGGTGCAAATTTATCATTTAGAAGAAATAGTGATTTAGGCGGTGCTTTAGTAATTATAAACTGGGACCCCAAAAAATTAATTAATTCTTAAATTCAAAACAATAAGAAATTATTTTATAAGCTAATTTAGCAATAAGAAAATTATACGAGTCAAAATTTTTTATAGGTGCTAGCTCGTTAATATCGGCACCAACTATATTTGAAATCTGACAAACTTTTTTAATTATGGGCAAAACATCCTCCCAAAGCATGCCACCAGGTTCAGGTGTTCCTGTGGCAGGCATTATACTTGCATCAAACCCGTCAACATCGAAAGTAATATAAACGTTTTTATTATTAAAAAATTTATTTAACAGCGATAAGTCCCAAGTTTTCTTGTCTTTTCCCCAAAATATTTCAATTCTATCCCTGTTATTGTTATAAAAATCCATTTCTTCTTTTGACAGATTTCTGATGCCAAATGAAACAACTTTTACATTTTTGTGATCTAAACACCTCTTAATAGCCGAAGCGTGAGAAAATTTTTCTCCTTGATAGCTCTCTCTAAGATCAGCATGAGCATCAAAATGTAATAACGTTATCTCATCATATTTTTTAACAAAAGGTTTTATTGAACCAGGTGTAATTGAATGCTCTCCTCCAAAAACTAAAGGAAATTTACCACTAGATATTATATCTTCATTAATTTTTGATAGTTGGCCTAGAGCATCTTTTATTTTATTTTTTATAGAAAAAGGTTTTAACGTTTTTATTCCTATTTCTTTAAAAGGCTCTTTGTTAAGTTCTTCATCAAATAACTCTACTTGATGGGAAGCTTTGATAATTTCCTTAGGTCCATTTTTTGTTCCGCTTCCATAGCTTACTGTTTTTTCTAAACCAAAAGGGACTACTATTACCTGAGGAGTAATTTTTTGATCAGCATCTATACCTAAGAAACCTTTTTTTGGATTAAGGTATTTCATTTATGAATTAAAAATATTAGAAAAATTTTTTTTATCTCTTTTTTTCCAATTTTCACGATGATAAGCATCACTTGCAATTAAGGGTAAAACACTAGTGGCCTCTGCGAAAACCATTTGTTCTTTTGTTACATCTACTTTACCCCATGAGCTTGCTTCTTTAAGAGTAGAACTGCTGCACGCACCATCACGTGTGTCTGCTACGGTAATTTGTATTGCATACTTATGCATATCAACTTTTTTTCCTAATAGCTCAGCACATACCACAGTGTCTTGAATGAAATTTTTTGGAACCCCTCCACCTATCATTAATAATCCTGATTGTTTAGACTGTAATTTTATTTCCGTTAATTCTCTAAACTCTCGAATAGAATCGATAGTAATATGTTTATCAGGGTTTTGTTCTTGATGCATCACCAGCCCAAAGCCTGCAGAGCTATCAGTAAATGCGGGACAAAAAATTGGGACGTTATTATCGTAAGCAGTTTCTATTAATGAACCCTTTTTCTTTGAATTAGTTTTTAAAAACTTGCCTAATTCTTTTATAAACTCTCTTGATGTGTAAGTTTTTGGTTTAAGTGAATTAGCTACATCACAAATTGTTTGATCACATGCCTGTAATTCTTCCTCATCAATATAGGTATCGTAAATTCTATCAATATAGTTTTTACGTAGCTTCGTATCATCTTCAAATTGAGAACCTTGATAATGTTTAAATCCCAAGGCTTCAAAAAAATCCATATCAATTATAGAAGCACCTGTTGCCACTATAGCATCCACCATATTATGTTTAACAAGGTCTGTATAAAGATCCATGCAACCGCCTGCAGAAGTAGAGCCAGCTAATGTTAAAAATATTGAACAGTCCTTATCAGCCAACATATCATTGTAAATTCCTGCTGCTCTAGCAGTATCTCTGGAGGTAAAAGACATTTTACCCATGCTTTCAATTATTTTACGCGCATCAAATGATTTAATATCTATGTGCTCTACAGGAGAGTTAAGAAGAGATTTTTTATTATGTCCTATTTTTGGACTATTTTTTTTTTCCATTAAGCTACTAATGATCCAACTTTTTTATCAAGATCATCGTACATAGACATAATTGGTTTGTCACTTAATTCATAAATTTGATTTGAATAAAATCCATTGAAATTAGTTCTAAATGTTAAGCTGTAAGCTCCCAGTTGTCCAAGCTCTATATAGTCACCCTCTTTAATATTATTTGGTAATAAAAAAGGTCCTTTCATAAAATCTAAACCATCACATGTAGGTCCAAAAAAACTAAATGCAGTAAATTTTTTTGACTGAATTCTTCCTTCTGTAATCATTTTGGACGGAAGCACAAAGTTTGGTGCACCGGCATCAAATAGTGAGCCATAGGTTCCATCATTTATGTAAAGTTTATTTTTTTTTCTTAAAATTACTTTTACAATAGTAGAACCACTTTCAGCAACAATAGCTCTACCTGGTTCACATATAATTTCAGGCAACTTTTCAAGTTTTAAATTATTAATTTCTTTTTTAATCTCTGACATATAATTAAATAAAGGTTCTGGATTTAAATCTGGATAAATTGAGGGAAAACCTCCACCAACATTAATTGTATCTGGTATTATTTTTGTTTTTTTAATTATGTTTCCTATTTCTTTTATTCCTTTTGAATAAGAAATTTTATGCATACATTGAGACCCAACATGAAAACTTATTCCTAATTTTTTTGCATGGTGTTTGCAAAGTCTAACAAGACCCAGAGCCTCACTGGGAAGCGCTCCAAACTTTCTAGATAAATCTATTTCTGCGTGTTCATTGGAAATCGCAATTCTTACAAATAGTTCTAAATCTTTTGCCTGGTTAGTTGCATCTAAAATTTTTCTTAATTCATCTTTACTGTCTAAAGAAAAACTTTTCACATTATAATCGTTATATGCTGATGCAATACTTTCTTTGCTTTTAATGGTATGCATAAAATGTAGTTTTGCTGAGGGGTAAATCTTATTAACTAATTTAATTTCATTTAATGATGCAACATCAAATTCACTTATGCCATTCGCAATTATTTGTTTAACAATCTTTTCATTAGGATTTGTCTTTACAGCGTAAAGAATTTTTCCAGGAAAGTTTTCTTTAAAAAAATTGACAGATTTTCTTATCTCATTTGGCCGTATACAATATACGGGGTAATCTGGTTTTAATGAGTTAACTAATTCGTTAACTGTTTTAAATTTTCCCATTTCATGTGTCCCTCGTTTGTTAGTTTACACAAAGGTTTTTTAAAAAATTTAATAAAAAAAACCTCACTAATTTTGCGTTTAAGGTTTTTTTGACTTTATGTAAAGAAAAAAAAGCCGTTTTGAGCCGTTGTAATTAATGTCCACAGTGCCTATATATGTTAATAATGAGAATGCAAAAAAATATACCTGAACAGCTTAAATTGTCTGATTTTACTGACAAATCCTTACTTATTTTGGATGATGATGACCCTTTAAGAGGTAGGCTTGCAAGGGCTATGGAGAAGAAAGGTTTTCAAGTAAAAGAGGCTAAAACAGTAGTCGAGGGACTTAATATTGTAAAAACTACACCTCCAGGTTTTGCTTGTGTAGATTTAAGGCTTGAAGATGGTAATGGATTAGACGTTGTAAAGGAGCTTGCTAAAAACAAAAAAGACGCGAGAATAGTAATGTTAACGGGATACGGGAATCTTCCCACGGCTGTTGCAGCTGTTAAAGCCGGTGCTATAGATTATATAGCTAAACCTGTAGATGCTGATGATGTAGAATCAGCGTTACTTGCATCACCAGAGTCAAAAGCAAGACCACCAGAAAACCCAATGTCTGCTGATAGAGTTAAGTGGGAACATATTCATCGTGTATTTGAGCTATGTAACAGAAATGTTTCCGAAACAGCTAGAAGACTTAAAATGCACAGAAGAACACTGCAAAGAATTCTTTCTAAAAGATCTCCAAGATAATTTAAATATATTTTTTTACTCTTTTAATTTGGTTAGCTGCAAAAGTTGCGATTAGAATTTTAAAAAGCTCAGCTAAAAGAAAAGGTTCAGCACCTAACTTATATATTGGTTTATCCCAACCTATCAAATTTCCTAGCCAAGCCATACCTAAAAAATAAATAAAACTTGTAGCAAAGGTAAGTTTAAATAAATTTTTAATTAAATTTTTATCGTAATTAAATTTTCCAGCAAAATATACTGCAACTAAAAAACCAATTAAATATCCCATAGTCGGCCCAGTAAAATATATTAATCCAATTCCTTTTTCAGGAGTACCAGAGAAAACTGGCAATCCAATAATACCTTGAAATAAATATAAAGAGACAGTGGCCAAACCTAATTTCCAACCAAATGCAATTCCTATCATAATCACAACTAAAGTCTGCATTGTCATTGGCACCGGGTAAAATGGGATTTTAACTTTAGAAGAAATTGCTAATACAATGCTACCAATTAAAGCTACGAATGCAAATTTAATTAATTGTGAGCTTTTAATATTTTTAATTAATTCCATATCGTTAAATAAACTTTTTTTTCATTAAAATCTAGTGCTTTGTTAATTGGACAAATACATCTTCCAAGTCCCCATCATCTGTGGAAATATCCTCAATTTTTAAGTTGTTTTGGCTAAAATAA
>Ga0315315_10000181_pt1 | contig 48056 bp, 60 predicted proteins | sample M140m3416metaG_FD_203699 | JGI IMG/M metagenome (GOLD analysis project Ga0315315, IMG submission 203699) | Ammonia-oxidizing marine archaeal communities from Monterey Bay, California, United States - M1 40m 3416 | ecosystem: Environmental > Aquatic > Marine > Intertidal zone | place: USA...
CCGCACCTTGACCATTTACAGCTACTTCTTGGCGACCAATAGCTATATAGTCCCCACTAATAGCACACGAACGCCCGAATTGACCACCCGCAGCAGCACTCGCATCACTCGCGTATACAATCTGTTCATTACTCACATCTAAATTTAAACTATTAAATTGAATATCGTAACCGGTTGTTTCACCGCCAATAGTTGTGTAAAGTGTTGCGTCATCGACATAGTCCAAAGACCCACCGCTTAAATAAATTTTATTCGCGTTATCGTATTTGAGTTCGAGATCACCCGCGACTGGGTAATCTACTCGTCCTAACGCCGCTAAGACTATTTTGAATACGAGATAGTTCGAAAGAAAAACCATCTCCGTGTCCTGTTATAGTTATGCTACAAAATTATTGTTCTTAACAAACGTAAAAAATTTGTTAAGAAAAATGAAAATACAAAGCAAATGCCTTACCACTTGGCCACACGAGCTCGACTAGAGAAATGTGCTCGCGACAGGGTTCGAACCTGCGATCCTTTGCTAAATTTGTAAAACCTCTCTCGACCGGAGTTGAACCGGTGACTTCGCGATTAACAGTCGCACACTCTAACCAACTGAGTTACGAGAGACGGGGTCGCGCAACCAAGGATCGAACTCGGGACAATTGGAGTTTAGCAACTAAACGAATAGTTATAATAATTTATGTAAATTACAATCCAATGCTCTACCAACTGAGCTATCGCACGGTGATGCCGGCAGGATTTGAACCTGCGCCCTTTCGGACCAGAGCCTTAATCTGGCGCCTTAGACCACTCGGCCACGGCATCGTATACAAGCTATTGCTAGGATTTGAACCTAGGTGATTGGATTCAAAGTCCAAGATACTAACCACTATATGACAATAGCTCCCCATATTTATTTTGTTTGTATTCTTTAAGTATGAAACACGATAGAAAAGTTAAAATATTTTTTTTATCAGTTATAATATTCGTTATATTTGTATTCATTTGTAAAAAAACGAAAACACAGGGTGATAAACCAATAACCGAAGAAACCGTTTGGACGTATTGGCACTCACCTCACCCACCAAAAATCGTAAAACGGTGTATTGAAAACTGGAAAACCGTAGGTTCGTGTAAAGATATAAGAGTTCTAAATAAGAAAACAGTTTTTAAGTGGATACCCGAAAAAACTATGACTAAGTTTTCATCTATAACAAAGAACGAAGCAAATAAAAGCGATCTAATTCGTCTATATTTAATTTATAAGTATGGTGGTATTTGGATGGACGCCTCTGTCTTTACAAATAGAAAATTAAGTTCCTGGGTACCAAAAGGTGATAAAGTATTTTGTTTCAAGGCGGATAGGTTCTCGAAAAAGAATGTAACATGTTTAGAAAACTTTTTTATAAAAGCAAAACCAGGGGATAAACTTATAAAAGATTGGTTAAATATGTGTATAAACGATTTCTCAGACGAAAATTATAAAACAAAAAACAAGGAATTTCGTGATATAATAGGTAAAAATGGCGATTATCTCGTACCATACGTATCTAGTATGAAACTGGTTTTAAACAACTATGAGAATCTGGTTACCGAAAGTGCAGAAAAGGGTCCGTATAAAGATACGATTCAAAACGGATGGGATCCTGTTAAAATATGCCAAAATATAACGTATACGGAAAATTTAGTTAAATTATACAACCAAACGAGAAAACAGTGTAGTCCTGATATTATTCCTGTAACGTCATCGAATGAAGATTATTTACCAAATAATGTATATAACCGATTTAAAAATAGGTTTAAAACTGTAAAACACGATAACCATAATTTGGACGTTGATATGGTATATTGTATATCCATGCCACAAAGGAAAAAATACATAACACAAATGCTCGAACAATTACAGACCCCTTATAAAATATTTGATGCAATAAAACCTTCAGATCTATCCATCGAAGACTATACACGTTTAAGTCAGACGTATTCACCGACTAATTTACATTTATACAAACAATGGACAAAATTACCTGTAGCTTTATCGTTTTTCATGTGTTATTACGACGCGTATTTGAACGGGTACGAAACAGTTATGTTTTTGGAAGATGATATAAAATACATGGTAAGTTTAGATAAGATTTACGCCACGATAAAAGATTTCAAATCGACTGATTGTGAAGTTTTATTTTTAGGGTATTGCTGGGCAAATTGTGGTATGACATACCCAAGTATAACAGAACATTTGTATAGGGCACCTGTAGATACACAAATGTTATGCAATCATGCACTTGTTATGAAAGAAAGTTTCCTTAAAAGGTTTATGGAAAGAGATGAAGTTACTTTTTGGAGACATAGAAATGATCACACACTTTCGAATTACATACAATATAATAAAATAAACAAGTGTGTAACATCACCCGCTTATATATCACAAAATCGATCCGAACTTGGTAGTAATAATAAAAATTCAACTAAAGATCCAACTACGTGTAATTTACATAAAAGAATTTAATCATTGAAAACTTGTTTGTTTTTGTATAATAGACTATAATGGTTTTTATTCACTTTGTAATATTCATCTCTTTTATGAATTTTTAAAACTAATTTTTTATTGTAATATACATCACCCTTTCCTAAATGTTCATAATTTTTAAAATTATATTTTCTAGTTTTCAAATATTTTTTATTTTCATCCAAAATTGTCTTTAGTAAACTGGGTCCAGTAATATCTAAATTATTTTTACAATAGTCCCTGTTTTCAACGTTTTTTACTATTCTGTCTATACATTTTTTATAAATTTCATTTCCTGGTTTAGATACTAATATTGCGTTATATACATATTCATCTTTATAATGTACTTTGGCATTTGTATCCTTAATATAATATTCTTGATCTATTAATGAATTTAGTTTGAAATCACCAACCGTGTCGTATTTTATATCCAGGTATATACCACCTTTAATGTACATTAAACAGTACCTCCATAAATCGGCTTTATAAGCACCAGGTTTTAATATAGTATACGCATTTAATACACGATTACCAAAATTAAATTTTATAAAATATCGACATGCATCATCATCAAAGAAATAATATTCAAAGTCTGGATTTTTTTTTCTTAAAGAAATCATGCCTTCCTTTATAGTTTTCGGTATATCACGACTATGCCATGTTTGGTAAACATGTTTAGGTATAACACTAATTTTTTTATAGTATACTTTATTATAAACTAGAATAAGTATAAGTATAAGTAAAAGTATAATTATAAATGTATTAACCATTATAATATACCTATATTTTTTAATACCATGGTATGTCCTGTGGACGAAACCGACACCCATCTTTTAAAAAGTCAACAAACTTTTTAAATTCCGGTTCAGATATATCGGTATTTTCCATCGAATTGAGAACGTTACCGACATATTCATTATACTTTTTATGATTACCCCTATGTGTAACTCTATTCTCGCGTAAATTACCAATTTCACGCGGTAACATGATTATATTCTCACTCGCGTGGATATCATACTTAACCTTTTCAATAATTGGGTGACTCTTGAATTCTTTTGGTATGACGTGATGATCTTCGACGTTACGAACATTCCATCTAAGTTTGAATGTTCGTCTGACTAATGACCCGTATCGCATACTATAGTTTTGAAATACTTCTATACCGAGACGCATCAATGAATCTTCTAATTCATCAACTTCTTGCCACGCCGCAAAACACTCTTCTGATGTTCCCGAAACGTAACACTTTTCATCAGCTTCGTCGAGTGCTTCTGCAAACCTAAACTGAAGACGCGGGTTTTCGAACGTTTGAAACGCAATATTTACCTTTTTACTATACGCACTTTCGAGAATGTTTTTACGTATTTGATGACGTTTGTTTTCCGGGCTTGGGGGAATTGAAGAAACTCTAATCATTTACTTTTTAACGTGGTATATCTTTAACACGTTAAAAAGTAGGCGTGATCCCAGCGGGGGTCGAACCCGCGACCTCGGCGTTGCGTTTGTGACGATAAAGTCACTTAGGTATACCTAGTAATGTATAAGCACCGCGCTCTAACCAACTGAGCTATAGGATCATATCTATGCATCAACCATAAACTTTAAGCCAAATACTACTTTTATTAATCGCAAAACGTACTCTTTGTATTCAATCATTTGTGGTGTACTATACTATATCGTTTAAACTTTATACCCCACGCGAAGGGTGAGACTCTAAATCTATTGATTGTCTCGGTGTTGGTAATTTATTATCTGGTGTTTTTGGGCGTGTCATCCATTTTTTTATAGCTTTCGATACGCGCGAATCGTCTTGTATTAGAGCATTATTTGAAATTATACTTAACCCATTACATACGTCAGGTTTGTTTTCTTTATCGGGAAACGTCTCGTTAAACGCCTCTATCGTGTGTCCGGGTATATCAGGTGCTTCATCAAGTAATCGATCGTAATCCAAACGCACTTTATTTACAAAATCTAAAACGTCTTCACGATATTTGGTTTCTAATGATAATTCCATATCAATGTTCCTATAAAATTTTGAGTATTGTACGGACATGACAGAGTGTGCTTCCATCATACGCGAAGAGTTGTTAAACTTCGATATTGATGTGAGTATGCCCGCGACCACGTTCAAAAACGCGAAAAAATATTGAAAAATAACAATTTTTTCTTTTTGATCATTCGACATATTTTGATCATTAGGACTTAGTACTGCAAAACCACCAACACCCGTAATACTCGATATGATTATACACGGGTACGATAACCAATCGTTTTGTTTCTTATAAAACATACGCGCGTGATTATGTAACCATCGGTATCCGGCAGCTTTTTCAGCCCATCGGATTAGGAGTTGTTCTTGTTTTGGACACCAGTGATGTTGTTCTGGAGTATCGTCTCCCATTACTATTTCTTAGAAAATAAGTATGCATATTCCCGTGCCATCGTATCAACACGTTCATTATTTACATTTCCGTTATGTGCCTTAACCCATTTAATATCAACTATATCAAATTTACGCATCAAATCAATCATTTGTACCCATTCACATTTATTTTTTACATCATCACCTTTAGCTGTTTTCCAACCATTACGTTCCCAATTTTTAGACCATTCAGTTAGACCCATTTTTACATAATTACTATCCGTAAAAATACGCACGGTTTTATATTCGAGTTCCAAAAACTTTTCTAAAACTTTTATAATCGCAGTCATTTCCATAACATTATTTGTAGTAATATCTTTACCACCTTTCTTTTCGATTTTAGGTTTCGTATTTATAAGATATGCCCAGCCACCGGGACCAGGGTTTCCTAAACAACTTCCGTCTGTATATGCTTCAATCATTTATAGTATACACAGGTTTAAACTTTATACTTCAACAGCGTGTTCTCGTTTATAAGGGAACCAATAATAATAACATTTAACCACTGGATTAAACAGTATACAAGAACCAGTCACAGTTCCAAAAATTATTAAGAATGTATAAATACTTTCCATTTATAGAAAAAAGACTTAAAATTTTAAGTATTTGTATATTAAAATATGTTTCACCAGGATTGGGATGAAGTTACTATACATGGAAAAAGTGTTAATAAAGAAAAAGAAAAGGAAAAATACGTCAAGTTCATGGGACAGGAAATTAGGTTACCGAAACGGGGTCAGTATTCAGGGAAATCACCTGAACAGAAACTGGATGAAGCCGAATTAGCCGGTACACATAAGAAAGTGAGTAAGGAAACAGGATTAACGATACAACGGGCGCGTGTTACAAAACAATATACACAAAAAGATCTCGCAGGTCTTATAAATGTATCAACAGATATCATCTCTTCATACGAATTAGGTAAATCAATTCCAGACCCTAAAATAATGCAAAAATTGCGTCGAGTTTTGGGTGTTAAACTCTAATCACTATCAATATGGATAATACAATAGGTAAAAGAATTCAAAGTATACGTATAGAAAGAAGTCATACACAGGTTGAACTTGGTCGTAGAATAGGAGAAACTTTAGATACTATAAACAAAATTGAAACAGGTAAACTTGAACCGAATTGCTATATGCTCGAAAAAATACAAAAGTATTTTAAGATTAAACTTTAAAATTTGTTCTAAATTTTAAAATCTAAATTTTATTTATTTTTTAAATTTTATTTTTTTCTATAATCAATAAACTAAGAAACGATTAGTTGGAGAACGCGAGACCGCCCATACCCGATTGCACACGGAGAACGTTGTAGTTAACCGCGAACATGTCGAGGGATGGGGTAGCCAAAGAGGTGCCCGTAAGATCCTTGAGCTTGATCGCAACTTGCGCGTTGTCGATTCTGGAGAAGTTGCAAGTACCAGTTGGTTGATGCTCTTCTGGCTTAAGCGCAAAGGAGTACGAGTAGACACCTGGGCATGGGGAGCCAGAGTGGTGTTGGTATGGTTGCACTTGGTTAAAGTACTTACCGGATTGTTCCTTGAATCTGTCTTGACCGTTGAGGACCAACTTGAAGGTGTCAACTGGACCGACGGAGGCAGTCGCCGAAGTGGCGCCATCTTCTTGCCACGACTCAGTACCACCGGAACCACCGACGACGAGAAGTGGTTGACCAACTTGGGCTGGGGTGACTTGACCTTCACCAGACTTTTCTGGGGAGCAATCGACAACAACATCGGCGGCGGCGGCGTTGGAGCAGAAGTTCCACAAACCGGTGCTCGCCGCGGAGCCGGCGTTAACACACCAGACCAATTCCTTGACTGGGTGGTTGTAGGACAATCTAACTTGCTTGGTCGCGTTAGACGTGACCGAATCGGAGCCAGTGTGTTGCACTTGCTCGATCAAGTATTCGTGACCCTTTTGGGCGAATCGTCTACGCTCTTCAGTGTCGAGGTAGATGTAGTTGGCCCACACCTTGAAAACGGACGTGTCCAAGAAAGAATCAAATTCCCCAGTCAAGTCAAAGTCAATTCTGACTTCGTGGTATTGCAAAGCAATCAATGGCAAAGCCAATCCTGGGTTGCGGTTGAAGAAAAAGATGAGTGGCAAGAAGACTTGCGACGCAGCTGGAGTAACCGCGGAGGTCATTTTACCCCAGTTGGACTTAGCCGCATCGGACAAGTACAACTCTGCGTACAATCTCCACCATCTTTGGTAGTGCTTGTCAATTCTTTGACCACCAATAGACAATTCGCAGTTCTTGATGGCACGCTCAGCGGCCCAAGCGGAACCATCAGCACCGCTTGTGTTGGCGAGATTCGACTTAGTTTTAAGTTCGACGTACATGTCACCGACCAAATCACCGTTTCTGGCGACAGTCACGGAAACGCGACCAGAGTTCGCGGCAGTACCGTTGACAGTTTGTTCGATGTTTTCCATCGCAAAGTTTGTGTGGCGTTTGTAGACAGCCTGGAAAAAAGTGACTTTTGGGTTACCAGTCAAGTAGACATCTTGGGCGCCGTAGGCGACGAGTTGCATGAGACCACCGGCCATTTTGTTTGTTTTTGTACTATAGGCTGAGATTTTTTTTTCAAATTATTTCGCGAAAAAACACGGTTTGATTTTTCCTGTGTTATATAAATGTCCAATCAAAACGAAATTGATACCCCACCCGAACTTGAAAGTGTCGATGACTACCCCGAAATTATTAATGAAGAAGAAATTTCTTCAGAAGAAGAAATTGAAGATTCTGGATCATTCGTTGAAGATTCTGATATTGATGAAAATGATATTAATTTAGATGATTTTGATATGTCAGAGAATCCATTATCTGATACAAATATGTTATTGAGTTCTGTTCTCTCTACAGAGGAAGGGGAAACGATCTGTTCTGTACTTGTTAATATTTCAAGACAATTTGAAATGCAAAACAAAATATTAATTAAAATGTTATCTCAGCTTCAAAAAAAATAGACTTAGAAAATAAAGACCCGTATTTATAAAACATGTCCGAGATTTACTACCCTCAAAAAAATCCGGATATTGTACTATCATCTAATATTCTTATTAATACATCTATCGAAAGATTTAATTCGGAAGAATTATTATATTTCTTATGCAAACTTGAAAAGTACTTTCGTCTAAAATCGTTAGAACACACAAACCCTTTCAAGCTTGGATATATGTTTTTTTGTGATAGTGAAGAACTTGATGAAAACGGTTTCTGTAAAGAATTTTCGTATGAAAAAACAAATGAAAAATATACAACTTCTATTCAAAGACTTGGTACACTCTTCAATAGAGCCGATGCACTTGGGATATTAACGATGGAAGACGAAGATTTTACCATATCTCGCCGAATTAACCGTATAATTGATCAACTTGATGACGCATGGCAGATCATATATCGGTATAACAGAACAGTGCAGAGAGTTGAATTTCCAACATGGGCTGAAGCTACTGTTAAATCTGACCCTACTATTTTTAGAACGTCTATATTTGATGTCGAAAAATTGAATACTTTTCAAAAAGCTCTTACTACCGTCCTGAAAGAACTATATGAAAGTAATATCAAAAGGTACCGAGGATATTGTTGTACACAAATAAAGTATAATGGGTTCGATACACGTGCGTGGAATCAGAAAGAAACTATAAAAGAATATGTTAATCGTATTGCACCCAAAGAGTCTCGTTTTGAATTATGGCAGGAGTTAACCCATAACGGAACTGGTATAATCGACCAGGTCATAAAACATCTCGGTAACTGTTGTGATATGCAATTTCCCGAAATTGTAAAAGACAGGCACGTTTGGTCTTTCAGAAATGGAATTTTTATTGGTAAAGAATGGTCTGGTATAACAGAAACGTATAAAACGGCTTTTTATCCATATGATTCAAAGGAAGCTTCAACACTTGATCCTTCGATAGTAAGTTGTAAGTACTTCGATAGTGATTTTGAAGACTATAGTAAAGTAAAAGATTGGAAAAAAATACCAACTCCGTATTTTGATAAAGTACTCAATTCACAAGAATTTCCGGAAGAAGCATGCAATTGGATGTACGTTATGGGTGGTCGTTTAACATTTTGTTTAAACGATATCGATAAATGGCAAATTATACCATTTTTAAAAGGTATTGCACGTTCGGGTAAATCGACACTTATAACTAAAGTTTTTCAAAAGTTTTATGAACCAACGGATGTAAAAAAACTTTCAAACAATGTCGAGAAAAGGTTTGGTTTATCAGGTATTTATGATGGGTTGATGTTTATTGCACCCGAAATCAAAGGTGACTTGAATCTAGAACAAGCTGAATTTCAGTCAATAGTTTCTGGAGAAGAACTCGCAATCGCCGTTAAATTTGAAACTGCAAAGAATATAACTTGGGACGTACCAGGTATACTCGGTGGTAATGAATGTCCAAATTGGAAAGATAATTCCGGTAGTATTTTGAGAAGGTTGATGACGTGGCATTTTAAAAAGCAGATCAGGGATGAAGATACAGATCCGTTACTTGAATTAAAACTTGAAAAGGAAATGCCTATTATTTTACAAAAGTGTGTACGAGGTTATTTGGATTATGCCCAAAGATATCAGGATCAAGATATATGGAACATAATACCTGAATACTTCAAGGAAGTTCGAAAATCTGTAGCAACAGTTACAAACGCACTTGAACACTACCTCCAATCCGATAAAGTTCAGTTTAACAGTGGTGGTTTGAAATACATGTGCCCAATTGATATATTTAAGGAACGGTTTTTTACTTACTGCATGCTTAACAATTTACCAAAACCAAGATTTAATTCGGATTTTTACATTGGTCCATTTAGTAGTCGAGGTATAACCATTGAAAAATTAGATATTGAATATAATTTTAGACAATATAAAAACAAGGATATCATAATAGGAGTTGATATGGTGGCAGAGGAAGAATATTAAAATTCTCAGCCTAGTGTAAGTATGGACCCGCGTCAATTCGTGAAGAATTCAAACATACAAATACAGCGTACAAACTCTGTACAAAATGCAGCTCCTATGCGATTAGCCCCTGGATCTAATTCGCGGTCACAAGGTAGTGTATTTTCAGAGTTAAGAACTGGGAGTTTAAAACCGGGTATATACAATATATTAGTAAACAAAGACTTTTCACAAGAGAGTCGCGTAGATTTAATATACATGTTAAAGCGTAAACCAAAGGGACATGCATCTATTGCACCAGGTTTATCGATAGATCTTAACGAAATCAAGGGTATATACGGTCGTTTTCAAACGGGTGCTATACACACGAGTAATTTTGGTATGAGAGGTGATTTAAATAAAAATTTCTCTTCTATACAATTCTCCGGATACATGACAGATGGTATGAATAAGAAAAATTTTAGTTTTAATATATATAGAAACGGTAAAATACGTTTTTCCGGTGGTTTTTTGGGTTCAAAAAACCTAAAGAAGCAACCGGAGGCATTACGAAAATATTTAATAGACACGTACACACAAAAACAGAGTTTTTTATATAATGATATCAAATACAATAACATTGGTGGTCAATTTTCAACAAACGCAAATTTTGATTTAAGTAGAATAGCACAAGAAAACCCTCTGAAAACATTTATTTCTTATGAACCAGAAAGATCACCCTTTTTATACGTTGAATACAATGAGTATAATTACATTCTTTCATCTAAATCTGGTCAGCTTGGTGCAGGTATAGTGCAAATACAAGGTGAAAATAACCCAGATAATCTCGAAAATGCTTACACTTTTGGTGTGGAAATGATTAAAAAATTACACGAAATGGGGTATACGATGGGATTGGTAAATAAAAACGTTAATGCATCTATACCATTGATTAAAAAGAAATCTAAAGTAGGAGTTTCTACATGTCCAAAACCTAGAAGACCACCGTGTAAAGAAGGTTATGAAACTAAAAAAAATCCACAAGGTTACGAATGTTGTTTTAAAATACCAAAACGAAAACCGGTTAAGAAGAAAACAAATTCCAAAACAAAAAATATGAAGATAACGTACGATAAAGATGGTATAATGAAAATTGGTGGTCGAAAATGTGAACGTCTTACAAAACCAGTTTTACTTGATGTTGCCAAAAAAATGGGTGTTGTTGGTGTAAAAAACAGAAACAAAAAAGAAGATATTTGTAAAGCATTGGATAAAATAGAAAAGGGTAACTCCGATTATAAAATAAATGATAAGTTGTGTAAAGATATGAAAAAAGAACAATTGATTACACTTGCTATTTCTAGAGGTATATCCATAGACGATAAAGATACCGTTAAAATTTTATGTCAAAAACTTAAAAATAGACCAAATACTCCAAATTCTCCAAATGCTCTCGCTAACGAAATTGAAAAAGAAATGTTAAACAAAATGAAAAGAAATAAAAGAGCACCCGTAAATTTAAAACGAAAACTTAATAAAACAGGTATTAAAAATGATTTAATTAAACTTTACGGTAAGTACTGGATGAAAAAATATGGTAATGTAATGAACATTAATGAAAATGTCAGTGAAGTAAAAAAAGAATTGGATCGTATGGAATTAAAAAAGAATTTAGTCTCTAAAAACGGCGTTTTAAAAAAAGGGGAAGCTAATAAAATAAAGAAAGATATGGTTTACCGATTTAAAATTGATAAAAAACAATATTTAAAACGATTGTTATTAGAAAAAGAAGCTAATAAACTATATGGTAAATTTGGTAAAAACACCGTAAACAAAGTTGTTAATTATGCCATATCTTTACCAAAAACACCTTCGTTAAACAGTAATAAAGTGGTTAATTTTATTAAGATGCGTCGAGAATTGAACGGTGCACCAGTTGTCAAATTAAATAAAAAGAGACCTACACCACCTAGACCCAAATCCAAAGTTGTTAAACGTACAAAAAAAATTATTAAACGTCCACCCATTAAGAAGAAAGTTACACCACCTAAAAATAAAGTTGTTAAGCGGTTAAACTTTAACTCGAACTCGAACTCGAACTCGAACTCGAACTCGAACTCTAACTCAAAAAGTAAAACTAATCAGGAGAAATTAAAAAACTTATACAATAACTTTAATAAATTTACATTAAAGAATAAAAACAAAAAGTAAATAGTACAATGGAAAATCCAAGAAACTTTTTACTTTATAAACTTAATACCAATAAATATAATAACGTAATAGATGATATGGAAAAAATTGATAAACTTATAATATCAAGCATTATCGATACTATGTATTACACTATATGCGATTACATAAAAACGACGAGAAAAGAAAGTAAGGTACATATGGGGCGTTTAGAAATAAATTATAACTATACGGATGAATTTCACGAATCTGTAAATCCAGAACTATATTTGGAAGAGACACGGGAAATTGATGATACGGGGTTAATTATGTATATTTATAACAACTTCCAAAGAATGGAATCTACTAAACATAGACGTATTATGTTTTACTTGATGAACATGTTATATTTCGATTTATAATTTTATCTGGTTCAGATATCTGTTTGAGGTGTTTCGTATGATATGAAAAATCATATCCCTTGAATCTATTTTTTATTTCATCCGAAAGTGCAAACGCTTCAACTTTTTGTGAAACTCCTGAACAAACTGATTTTCGTTCTAAATTTAGAAAATCATCTTCCATTATTACAAAGCTTTTTAAAGATTCGTATGCTATATTATCATTTTCCATTTTTTCAAATATCTTTTTAGATTCACCGTGACTCATATAAAAATATTTAGATGTATAACCTAGAATATTAACATAATCACGAGATGTTATATCTTGATTATCATAGTATATGAATAAAACTAAACATGAAATTAATAACCAGATTAACATATATAGTTACTCATATTAAAAAAATCCTTAATTTTATGAATAATTTTAAATAATGTATCTATATCCTCAACTTTTTTAGAATCAATTATTTCAAACTCGACCTGATAAGTATGGGAATCTTCTGCATCCATGTCTTGGACCATTCCCGAACATATAGTCATGTCAATCGATAAATTCTTTCTGATGTAAGAAAATCGTTCTTTATTTTTTAGTTTTGGCCATTCATTATTACCAGTGTCTTCAATTGGTATTTCTTGTGACACGCTAAATCTTACATCATAAGGTGAATTATTCAGGTGTTTGAAATCTTTAGTAAAGACCTTTTCTTTTCTAACGAGTGTATCTTCATCCGCATTTTGATCAATGGTTAATCTGTTGCTATCTGTTTCTCGATAATAAACTACGCATGATGAATGAATATTTTTTTCCCAACCGGTGTATATATCCAATCCTTCTTTGAATTTATAAAAAGCATCTTTGCCGATATTTGTATCAAAAAACGTACCATTAAATTTACCCAACCTGAATTCCATTTCAACATGTTTTTCGTTTTTATACTTGTCTAAATGTGGTTTAATCTCGTCACAAAGTTTATGAACGTCCATTTTGTTTTTTACATTTTATAAAACGCGTCTTCTTCTTAAGCCTTTTTTGTCACCTTTTTTTAGATGCACGGGTTTTTAAATTTAGGAAATACATGTTATTTTAATTCGGCTATTCAGGTTTTATTACATATACATGAAATATCAGTACATATATTAGATAATAAATATAATGGTGAATGTACATTTACTAAAGAATATGAAAAACTTATTCATATTTATTTTAAAACAAAAGAAACAAAAGTTTTTACAATAGGACCTGTTTTAAATGAGTTTGTTAAAATATTTCCAAGATTTAAAATAGGAGAACCACACGATGCACAAGACGCAATTTTTTGTGTGATAGACATACTCGAAAAAAGTTACCCTTTTATTAAAGAAATAGTATACGGTCAAGTTAATCAAATAACTATATCACCTATAGGTAAAAATATAAAAGAAAATCCGTTCTGTATTCATATATTAAATGTGGAAAGAAATGTTAAATGTTTAAAAAAAATGCTAAACCAAAGTTGTAAATGGAATACACTTGAAGATTATATCGATAAAGATGGAAAAAAGCATAATGTTGCAACTACGAGAAATGTATTTTCTAAATACCCCAAAATACTATTTATTTCGTTTGATAAAAAAAGTTTTGTGGAAATAGAAGAAGAATTGATATTGGATAATAATGTATATAATTTAAAATCTACTATAATTCATAAAGGTATTCAATATGGTGGTCATTACATGTCTATTGTAAACCATGGTGACGATTGGATCATACAAGATGATGATACTTTAGGAAAATTAAATAGTTTTCCTAAAGAAGATAATCATTTCGTCCTGGTCTACAGTCTAAAAACTCTTTCATCTGAATGTCTTCCTTGATATTAACAAGAGTTCTGTAAAATGTCCTTCTACTATTAGGAAACGTTTTGTCATCTCTTCTTTTTATTGGTTTCCACCAAAAAGGACCATTTTCCCAAGTGACATACATACATTCGATAATATCACCCGATTTTATCCATTTATATTCTTTCATCCTATCAATAGGTATAGAAGATTCAAAAACGTGTTTTCCTCGATCTTGTATATACATTTTCCATGTATAAGTACCGGGTTCACACCCAGGTGTTTCATTGGTTGGTTGTTTCTTGAATAGAAAATCAATAGTATTTTTGTTTCTCGGTTTCCATTTAAACATTGTTTCATGGGTTCCTATTCGAATGCTCTCATTTATGGGTGTAAAAATAAGTCCATCCATCTCCTGTTTTACGGTTGGAAGGTATTTATCCATAAAATTATTAAAATCATCGTGTAAATGAAACGTTTTTACTTTTAATTTAAGTGTATCCGTTGGTAAAACGATTGCTTTTTTACATGTATTTTCACAATACTCTAAGCGTTCGAGAAAATTTTTATTTCCCACAATTTCACCACAAGACATTAGACAATCGTAAATCATAAATACGTTATCGTATAATTCACCTTCGAATATTGTACCTTGATAAGCTGTGAGTCTAAAGTTCAATTTAACAGTAAACATTTCCAATGCACGGTTTATAAATACACATATTCTTTGATTTCCATATTGAAATAATAACATCATATATCTTACACCGTCTGTCTTTTCACAAACAACGTAATCATTTTTTGATAAAATATCGAAATGTTTTCTTTCGATGGATATTGGTTGACACCCGGGGAATATACCTTTACCTAAAGTACCCCATGATTCTTCCATGAATCGAATCGCATATTTGTAAAGATGATCTTCTTTCTTTACAAAAATACGTACCATATGTTTTATATTTTAATTATATTCTTTAATTACTTTTAACACCGTATGCGTTTAAAATATTACTTATACATTCATGGTTATATGTCATGACCAACTTAGCTTTTGTATACGCATGAATTTTAACACCCGATTCCTTAAATTTAGAAAACATCGTTTCCATTTTGGGAAAAATTTTAAAATTAGATGTTTTTTTATCCTTTATATGTTTAATTACATTTTTTGATAATATAAGCCAGGATTTTGCGCGTGTAGTATATACCGAATATATACCATCAGAAATTTTTTTATTTCGATCGATCGTAGTGTCAAACGATAATCCTAATTGCTCAATCGGTTCATTCGATTTAGTGTTTACTTTATTTTTAAACATTTCCCAATCTATACCTTCTTCCACACCCGGTAAAACCAAACAGCCAACCCCCTCATATTTTTCAAATAACATGTTTAATGAACCATCATCCACGTGAATACCATAATCAATAAAAAACAATCTTTCATGCGTTTTCATGTACCTGTGAATTATTTCTGATACTTGAAAAGGGTCATCGTTTACAAAAACAACTTCATTCTCAATACTACCCTTTTGTAAACATAATAAATTAAATCTAAGAATAGTGTGTAAAGTTTTTACATGACATGATTTATTACGTGTAACTATTATAGAAGCAAATTTCATTTTATATATTAAAAACTCTAAACCTTAAGCCTTTCTTCTAAACAACCCGAAAATGGTAAATTACCAATGTGACCCAGACTTGTATGAACATCCGCATAAATTTTACCCCCTATTTGTTGCCATCTTCTACAAAATGCATAATCCTCCGAAAGATATCTTTTATTATCCGGGTCTATCATACAATCAAATATTGCGCAATAATCATCAAAATCACGATTTTGGTGATCATTTTTACAATTTAAATCGGTATAATGTTCGTGCATTTTTTCAAAAGCTTTTCTTTTTATAACCATAAAACCAGTTGGACCATCGAGTACTTCGACAAAACCATTCTCAACACTTCTTTGTGTAGCTCCTATATTTGCAACGAGGCACGAAGAAAGCATTGCCATGTCTCTAGTATCTCCATTTTCAACTGCTTCTTTTGCTTGATTCCACATTACAACTTTTTTAGGGTATAAAGATACAGAAATGTCATGGTCAGATCGAACTAAACGAACTACAGATTTGGGGTCAAAATCAATATCAGCGTCAATAAACACAAAATGAGAAGCATCTGATTTCTGCATAAATCTACCTACCGCCACATTTCTCGCGCGGTGAACCAAGCTTTCATTTTCCGTTGTATCCAAAACCATTTGAATACCTTCCCTTATGAATTCTAGTTGAAGTTTTACTATACTTATCATATATTTTTCTAAACAAACGCCACCATAACATGGTGTACTTATAAATACTTTAGGTTGTACAGTCATTTTATTAAATTTAAACGCTTTTATCCTCTAAGTATTTTTTTATAATACTTTCAATTTTATTAATAGTGGGTATAGATACAGTGCATTTTTCGTTTATTTCATTTTTAGTCACGCGATGTTTCAGTGTTATATATATTATAACAGAGGCAACACTGTTTGGTGTTTTACTCATAAGATCAGAACACGATTCTAAAGCGGAACACATTTTGTTACATTTTAATCTCTCTTCTCGGGAAACGTCGAACGAATTTAATAACCTTTGCATCACATCATGTGGTAAAGTCGTGTAAGTACTAGTTGTTTTACCTAACATCACCTCCTTGAACATCTGTGAAGTTCTACTTAAATCCTTTGGTTGAACAGAAAACATTTCAGAAATTTCTTTAGTAGTTCTTGGAATTTTAGACATTCTACAAGCAAATAATACACAGTTTGCTTTTATACCGGTTCTAACGGCACCCCTTGTTAATTTTTTATCATTAAATTTTTTATACATCATTTTTGCATCCTTGACAACAGTGTCTGGTAATCTAAAACAGGCTTCTTCTATATCTTTGTATGCGTGAAATAATGACCTATCTTTGTGATTCATAGAATGATGAAAATTAATCTTCGCCATCCTTTTATTTGCATAACTCGAACTTCGGTTCGTTGAAATAATAGTACCTTTACCCCAAGCACTTGAAAATAATTCGGGGTTCGTATTAGGAGCACTACATCGCGAAGGATCGTTAATTTTCCCATCTTCTGAAATACCACTTGTCCATTCTGGGCGTTCATCTATACACGTATTATCAACTAATCCACATTCTGGACACGTTGGCAAACCTTCTTTAGTTATTATTTTAGCACATTTACAATTTTCACATAAATTATTATCTACTGACTTTATTAGTATTGGTTTTTTTAGTAATTGTTCCACATCGGACCAAATAGCAGTCAGTTCTTCCATGGTATTGAAGTATTTTATAAATTTTAACATTTGTCACATGCACTTAGGTTTTAAAAATTATTTTCATCTGCTTGTATTTTAGCAAAGGTTTCTATATTATCCACTGCCTGTTTATATAGTAAAGACCCTGGACTCTTTGGTTCCCAATCTTTCCATTCTTTATCTATAATAGTGTGATTAGACGGAGGTATAATAATACCATCTATTTCATTATCCGAAACTATAAAATCGTTTAGATCACTACCATCGTCATCTGATTCGTTTATTATGTCACTCTCTTCGTCCGAATCTATTTCATCTATCATTGCATATAAACGATCCTTTATATTTACAAAATATTCTATAGAATCGTGGTGTTCTGATAAATTTACTTCCTGAACAAGCTCGTCATTTTCTTCAAGTTCATAAAGTCTAGCTCCTTTATAAATACAGGAAGTTTCTGAATAATATGATACTACTAAATAGTCATCGTGAACCTCGTTTACTTTGGCGTAAATTTCGTCTTCTATATCGTCCTCTAAGTTGACTAAAACTTTTATTAATTCTCCAGGCTGAATTTCTGAAATTTTAATCATTCTTAAAGTTTTCATACAAAAATATTTATAAGTATTAGCACACATGGGAGTAGAAATTTTATCAAAAGAAGGATGTCAATACTGTGATTTAGCAGTTGACTTATGTAAAGAATACAAATTAGAAAACAAAAAAATTATAGTAGACAAGGATGAACTAAAAAAACGTTGTGGTGCTCAAGCGTCTGTATATCCACAAATTTTTGTTAATAATAAAATCATCGGAACTTATTATGACTTTCAGGATTATCTGGAAGAAAGTGAGCCCATGTTGTTACCAACATTAGACCGTTTTACTGTATTTCCTATAGAACACGAAAATCTATGGGCGATGTATAAAAAAGCACAGATGTCAAATTGGACAGCTGAAGAAATTGACTTTTCTAAAGACATGGATGATTGGGTTAATTTAAGTGAAAACGAAAAACATTTTATTAAATATATTCTTGCTTTTTTTGCAGGTTCGGATGGTATAGTATTTGAAAATTTAAATAATAATTTTGCAAGTGAAGTTCAGTATACGGAAGCTAGATCATTTTATGCTTACCAAGAACATAACGAAATGGTTCACGGAGAAACATATAGTAAACTTATTGATAAATATATAAAAAATTCTTCTGAAAAAAAACAACTTTTTGAAGCTATACAGACTATACCATGTATAGAAAATAAAGCTAAATGGGCTATGAAATGGTTTAGTAAAGATAAATCTTTCGCTGAAAGATTACTTGCATTTGCCTGCGTCGAAGGTATATTTTTCTCCGGTAGCTTTTGTGCTATTTTTTGGTTGAAAAAAAGAGGTTTGTTACCTGGACTTTGTTTCAGTAACGAACTTATAAGCCGAGATGAAGGATTACATTTAGAATTCGCAATTGAACTATTCAAAATGTTAAAACATAAACCTGATAAATCTATAATAGAAGAAATTGTTAAAGATGCAGTTTCTATTGAAAAAGACTTTATAATCGATGCATTGCCATGTAGTCTTATTGGTATGAATTCTGAAAAGATGACGGAATATATTGAATATGTCGCTGATAGATTATTAAAACAAAGTGGTCACGATAAAATCTGGGGAACTAAAAATCCATTCGATTTTATGGAGAATATATCACTTGATGGTAAAACTAATTTTTTTGAAAAAAGAGTTGGTGATTATGGTAAGATTGATGAAGATTCATCTTCAATTGAGTTTGACGAAGAATTTTAATTCATTGTTATGCTTTTACCGTTACTACACTGACACGTCACAGTTTCCGCATTATTAAATTCTCCTGGTAATGCCGAGTCTGGAACACCTGTTATATCGAAAGCACCCAAAGATAATCCCGAATCCATTGGTGAAAATTGTGTTTCTGACATATCTGGTAATGGGAGGGGCATATCAACCATTGGTGGTGGTGCAATTTCCATCATTGAAGATGGAGCTACAGATGGTGATGGAGCTACGGATGGGGATGGTGTAATAGTCTTTTCTTCAACTAAAATAGCATCCTCTGGTATGATTTGCACTGGAGTAGGAGACGGCGCGGGTTCTACAATTTCAAACCCTTCTCTTCTTATATTCATCATACCCCATGTAACTAAAAGAAACACTAATGTATGAAACATTAAACCTTTACCTGTTGGGCACCCAGTTGGACTGGAAATCCATTTACCAAATAGTCTACGTGTTATTCTAAATGTATCGGGGTTTGCGATTATAAAGAAAACTAAGGCTGACATAATAGAAATCAAAAACTTTTGTTCCTGTTTCTTACCTTTACATCCGCACCCGCAATCATTAAATAACCAACTTTTTTTGTGACCTGTACAACTCGTCATTTTTATTTAATATACTATTAGAAAAAAATACACTTAAAGTTTTTGAACGTATATAATATACAAAAAAATGTCTAATAATATTCAAGTTTCCAATCAATTCGAACCATCTGGTGTTATTTTTAGTGCTCTGAAGAAAAATAAAAATGGTGGTAAATCAGTCGTTCTTACGCGCAGTGACAAAAAGAAACTCTACTTACAACTCCCTTTTATGCGTTCGCCCTTTGGTTTAAGTGCATTCACGGATGAATCTACTAATAAAACTTCATATTCACTCGATTTGTCATTTGATAACGACAATGAAGAAGCTCAGGGGTTAGCAAATAAACTGAGAGAATTGGATGAAATCATTCTTAATACAGTTGCGAATAATTCTAAAGAATGGCTGGGTAAAAAATATGATATTAATGTTATCCGAGAAGCACTTTATAAACCGTTGGTTAGACAGGGTAAAGAAGGGTACGCAGATACACTTAAGCTAAAAGTTCAAACAAATTCTTCTGGTGAATTTGTATCAGAAGTCTATAATTCTGACCGTGAACAAATTAGTATGGATGAGATTGAAAGAGGTCAAAAGTGTATGTGTATTGTTGAAATTGGTCAGGTTTGGTTCATCGATAATAAATTTGGTGTTAGCGTTCGGTTATCTCAAGTGTTATGCGGAGAATCTAATAAACTCCCCAAATTTGCTTTTCAAGGTTTGGATAATGAAGAAGAGTATGTAGAAGAAATCATGAATGATCTTATTGACGAATAAAATATTTTATTACATTAGTCATGGAACGCGAACAACATTTAAAAAATTTAAAAAAAATATCTAAACTTGCAAAAAATAAAAATAAAAATTCAATTCAGAAAAAAAATTTAGGTAAAAATCTAATTAAAAGTATGCAGGGTATGGGGTGTAATCCTGAAAAATTTTTATATTTACCAGATAATAATCCCATCTCACTTTCTATAGAAAACTCAAGTTCCTTAGGTACAAAGAAAATTGGTCAAGGTGCATTCGGTGATGTCTATATGGGGTGTATAGATAAGGAATGTAAAAAGAAAGTTGCTATAAAAATTGTTATTAATGAAGATATATCACACGAATATAAAATAGGTAAAAGAATTTCTCCTTATGGTGGTATAAAAGCTTACGCTATAGAAAAATGTAACAATGTCACGTTTATGTATTCTGAATACGCAAATAGTGGTTCTCTAAAATCATTTTTGAAAAACAACGGGAATAATATATTACCTATACATTTTAGAACTATAGTTACACAGGTTTTATACAATTTGTATAGAATACAAAAAAAGTACCCATCATTTAGACACAACGATTTACACGCAGATAATGTACTTATAAATTCAACAAGCCCATCCCGAGTTAAATTATATAAAGTAAATAACTCAACATTAAAAGTTCATGATATAGGTATACAGGCATTAATATCGGATTATGGTTTATCCACGGTAAATGGAATTAAAAACCCTGAAGTAGATAAAGACCCTAAACTATTCTATAAAACGAAATCGGGTATATTTAGGGGATCACATCCCATGTATGATATACATCTCTTTTTGAATCTGTTAAGACAGGAAATACGAATACTGGGTATACATAACGGAATGGAAGTAATTCAGTTTATAGAACGAATATTACCACGGGAATATTTAGGTGTAAGATCTGATAAAATAAACGATTTCCGTCTTCGCGCTCAAGAAGAACACCCAAAATTACTAACGTTTAAACAAATATTTAACGATAGGTATTTTTCACCGTATAAAAAAGCAGTTGTACCTATTGATATTAGTACAATCATAAAAAGAAAAGTGAACGTTAAAATGCCTCAAAAAAGTATAGTAGCGACTAAGAAAACTATGAACGAAATAAAGAGAAACTTAGCAAGTAAAAATGTTAAAAAAGTCGCGTTAAAAAGACCCGGTATTCGAATTCGTCCTAAACCAACTCCTAAACCAATACAGAAAGTTATTATGTCAAATAAAGGGTATATAAAAGTAGGTACGCGTAAATGTCAATCTTATAGAAAACCAGAGCTTATAAAAATAGCTAAAGATATGGGTATAAACACGGATGGTAAAACCATAAATAAAATATGTGAGTCTATAAAATTAAAATATATTAAATAAGTATATTAACATGATCGCTGCTTTATTACTTCTATTAATAGATGTGTATATTCTTGTAAACATGGGCACGAAAAAAGAAACTAAAATTAATACACCAGCAGCAGGAATGTCTGCGGGTAAAACAGAATGGACTGTTTACGGTACAAATTGGTGTGGATGGACTAAAAAACAATTGGCTTATTTAGAAAAGAAAGGGATACCTCACAAATTCATCGATTGCGAAAAAGGCAATTGCGATGGAATTGAAGCTTTTCCAGTTATGAAAAGTTCCGACGGAGAAGAAGTTGTAGGTTATAAAGAAATTTAAATACCACGAACAACGGCTATCGAGAGCGAAAGAATAAACGCATCAAGGAACGTACTGATTGGCTTGAGCACAGTAACGTGCTTAACAAGGGATTTGTTCCACGCAAATCTAAGTACGAATGTACTAATAAGAATGGTGATAACAAATACAAGAATTTCAGTCAAAACTTGGTTCATTTTTTTGGCGTTGGCAAGGTCTCTAATCATTTACTAATTAATAATATTTTTTTTCTGTGATATTATTAATGAGAAACAGGTCTAACAAGGGACTTCCCCTGAGTGGTTCTGAACCAGTATATACTCAAAGACTTTGGGGTCGTGCAATTGGTATAGACAATAACAATTGTTATGCTTATGCAGTTGGGGATTATGAAAAATCCCGTCTTCAAAAAAGTGTACCAGGTGAACGGGCTGGTATTAGAAATTTAAAACATACTTATACTCACTGTAAAGGTTTACCACAAAGAGTTATTGCAGATAACCCTAAAAAAATTTATAAAGTTGACGCAGAAACTAAATGTAAACCAAATCATTTTAAAATCATGATGTTTGTTGCTCCTGGTGAAACGAAAAATTACTTTAGACAAGGGGATTTTCATTTTTATAAACAACATGGTTTTGTTGAATATAAGGTGAAAAGGGGGAACACGTATGAAAGTATAGCCAGATTTTTCCAAGTCCCATTAAGTCGTGTTAAAAATTGTGGTGGTAAGTGTATTCCCGGTAGAATATTAAAGTTTAAGGCTAATGTTTTTAGTCATAAACGTGGTTGGGCAACTGGACCACTTTTAGTCGACGCTAAAGGTAAAGCAATAACAGACCCAAGAAAAGCGTCTAGAGCATACACTGGATTATCTTATAAGAAATACTGTAGCTCATTCTGTGTTAAAAATAGAGGGATCAAAGTCGGTCATACTCACCCCAAAGTCGTCAAGAATACTCGTTAAATCATCCTCGTGTTCGACAGCTAATAAAATATCTAATGCATCAAAAATGAATTCATTACTCACACTTACTGTATTTGAAGTCAATTCGTAATCATTAAATACAGTAATCTGTACCCTAAAATTAGAACCATCGAACACTTTTCGACATATTGGACACGTCACATTACCTTTATTTTTCCATTTTTCTAGACAATGTGAATGAAAAATATGTCCGCACCGAATAGCTTTACTATTTCTGGTCTGTCGAACTTCGTTCAAACATATGGCACATTGAGTCATTATCTAGAAGACTTAAAGAAATTTTTAATCGTATTATTACTCATTATCCTGTGTATTTTCGTTATTCGTTCTTTGTTCTGCACCTTCACAAATTTTCCCTACTTGTTCGATAAAATCGTAATTTTTTTCTACAAATTTTTTATCTGTATAATCCCATTCGTGTGATGGAAAATCGATACCATCGTCGTCTCGATATAAAGTCAAATTTGCACATTCACCGGGAATTTCATCACTACCTTCCTCTAAAGACAATATAACCTCCGATCGTGATTTTATTTCTTTGATTTTTTCTTGTTTTTCTTCGCCTATACACGATTGTTCAAGTAATTTCAAAAATTCTTGAGATTCCATCATATTCATATTTGTAACTTCTTCCATTAGGGTATCGGGATCATAAGTTCCACGTAAATCCCATATATTTTTTACATCATTAAATAGTGGTTTTAGTTTTGAACTTTCTTCTTTAAATTTTTCTACGCGGTCTAAAAATGATTTACAATCACTTTCCATATTATCTGTTTTATCGATATCATCAAAAATCCCTTTGAAATCGTCTAATTTGTATTTTTTAATGACATGGTTTTTGGTGCCTGGTATAAGAGATGTAAATTGTACACACAAAGAAGATGTTAATGTAGATAAAAAACATAAACCAGCTGCTATAGCGGCCATTATATAGTTTATCTAGATTTTAAAAAAAAAGTGTATTTAAAAAATTAGTAGATATTTGGCATTTTGAGAAGGGCTTTATCACAGGAACCACATTGATCTTTTTGTTGCGCCTGGGATGGTTTCAAAAGTTCTGGACCTTTTTCTTGAAGAAGTTTGCGGAAAGAATAGTTATCTTCATACTTGATACCATTCTCTTTCATGATATAGTTATTGTAGAGTTGATTAGATGTGTTCATAGTATAACATCGACCGTCAGCCATTCCCAATCTTTGAGACATTTTGTATATATTAGTATTACATTAGAAATTAATTTGTCTATTCTCGGTTGTCAATTTCCATGAATTGAACCCTATTTTTTTTGCGTATTTTATAAGACTTTCAATTTTGTGTCCTGAAATCTGATCGAATAATTCCCTCTTGGATTCTTCGCATGGGGAAACTCGTACATCTTCAATATCATTGATAGTGGTATTTATAATATTGTACCCATAAGCAACTTCTTTTAGTGTCTCTGCACCCGTTATTATAATCTTACCGGTGCCAAAAATACTCGTTGTTATTTCTTTCATGTCATTTGCTGGTTTGAATTTAACTTTTACCGCCGAGTACTTATCGGGTTCAAACGAAACTTTGAAAACATCGTCGTATTTAGAAAAGTGTCGAGAAACTTTCAAAAGATTTATTTTATAATTCAAACTGAAATTGGAATTTATCATAACAACTTTAAAGGTTTCTATAGGTGCAATGAAAGATGTATCACCCATTATCAATTTGAATATATAAGAAAGTTGATTTATGATTCTTTTACAATCTATCAGATCAGAACACCCGGCAACTTGTATACTCCCATTTGGAAACAATTTAATAGATTTTGTACTATACACGTCGCGATAAACCATGGTTATTTGATTGTAAAAAGTCGTGTGTTTCTGTTCCCATACAAAATGACACTTAGAATTTGTAATCTTAGCGAGATCGAGTGTATTTAGTAAACGAAAAGCACGTCTGAATTTTTCTAAATCGATTTTCTTTTCAAATTTAGATATCATGGTTATAGTTGTAAGCTTAATCCACGAAGGTCGTATTTCTTTCTGTATATTATCACGGAACTCGTTTAGTGTTAGTATATACGAAAAGGTGTTATTTACAATACCCCTAAAAGTAGTATCATTTTTACGATTTAAACATGAAACAACACTCATTTTTAATACTTAAAAAAAATATAATATAAAGTTAACTTAGGTTATTATAATATGCCGTGTTTTAAGTGTAAAAAGAAAGGAATACCTATAAATTGTAAATATTGTAATTATGGTTTTTGTTCGAGGTGTATTGTTTTAGAAATACATAACTGTGAAGGTATTAAACATAAAAAAGAAAAAGAACTAAAAGAATTAAATAATAAACTTGAGTTTGTTCCAGATAAGAAATTTGGATTAGTTTAAAGAGTTTAAACTAAATAATTTTATGACACATTTTGTAAAAATAGCTAAAGAAATCATAAACTTAGATTATGGCAGTTCATATATGGTTGAAATAAAGTATAGTAAATACATAGAAGGTTTCGGTTACGAAACGTTTACAGATTATTTTAATACGTGTATGAAAACACCGATGCACATTACAAAATTCGAACCTCATGCAAATACATCAATACGGTACGAAAAATTTCTAGATACGTGTATAGACAAAACTACAGAAACAAGACGTAAAATGGTTTCTGTACAATTGGAAAATGTCATGTTAGAAAATAATAATCCATATTCACTTATACGCATTATGAATTGTGTTAAAATTTTAGATCCAACTTTCATACCACCTTTAATTAACGTATCGTGCGGATGGCAAAAACGTATGATGCGTGAATTCTGTTTAACAACTTTACCAAAAGTTATTGGAACGTGTACTAGCGATTATAAACTCGAAAAAATGTTTAGAGTACTGCAATTAATAGAATCAGACACGTTATACTAATCAATGTAGTTGTTGGCGAAACTTCATGTGATTTTACTTCTTTTTTAGTTACCTGACTTTTATCAAAATCCATTCGTTCACGAGGTGTGAATCCGTGATCTATATTTCTTCCTGGAATGAGAGATCTAGATAACGAACACTTATCTTCACGGTACCCCAGTCGACCAACCCCTTTTGTCAGAACACCACATGCAGGACTCACATATTCTTCCTCTGGTTCCTCTGCTGGTGGTTTGTGTTTTTTATAATCATTATTTTGTCGGCTCGTACCAGGTGGGAAAAAATTTTTCGTATCAGCAAATGGGTTTATATCACTCATGGCTTTTTCATCGTCAAGCATTAATTGACTCATGTTTATTAATACTACTCGAGATAATAAAATATAATTGTATTATAAAATACTATCATGTTACCATTACCAGTATTAATTTTAATTGGTGTTGTACTTTCAATTTTAATAGGTTTGGGATCTTACCAATTTTATTTCAAGGACTGGAATTCGTGTGATTGGGGATATGGATGTCCAACACCATCGACACCGTCAACACCTACACCTTCGGCGGGTCCTGCGCCTGCACCGTGCGATGTAAATCAACGCATTAAAGGTGGTGTCTGTGTCGCGTGTGGGGAAGGATACATTAATCCAGCAGGCGACGACCCCGCGGAATTTACGGATACGTTCTGTAAACAGTGCGCTGAAAATTACCACGTATCTGGTAGAAGATGTGTTAAATGTGGAACCCAATACACACACGACGCGGGCGATGTCGTTACCGATGGGGATACGAAATGTGGTAAGTGTGCTAAGGATCACAGGGTATTAGGAGAAAGTTGCGTTTCGTGTGACATAGGTGCAGGGTCAGAGGGAGCTTATAGAGACGCGGGTGATGATATATATGGTAGCGATACAGCATGTATTAATTATTTAGCAAGAGGTAAACCAATAAAAGTTGATAACGACTATTACGAGTACCAACAGTGGCAAACAGAAGCCCAATTCAAGGGGTCTTTCCCAGGTGGTTGGACCAATGATCTCAAGTGTAAATATAACGAGGAAACTCATACAAACGATGAAGCTTGGAAAAAATCATGTCCAGGGGGTGACCCAGATGTAAGGTATAGTTATACAATTCCACAGGAATGGAAAGATATGAAAGATTCTCAGTAATTAAATTATAATCTCAGTACATGTTAAAATATGATAGCTGCTTTATTCGCACTTGTATTTGTAGTCTCTCTTATGATTGGTGGTGGTTACTATTATTATGAGTCACTTAATACGCCCGCGCCTGCACCTGCACCAACACCCGCGCCTGCGCCTGCGCCTGCGCCTGCGCCTGCACCTGCGCCATCACCAGCGGAACCAGAAGGTGACGACGGTGATGATTCGTCAGGTGCGTCTACGGGTGGTTACAGAATCGAACCAGAACCTTACACACTGTACAAATAAACGTACTCATAATATAATTTATATCAATTATAATAACAATAAAAAAACTGTTATTATAGTTAATTTTTAGTAAAGAATAAAAGTTAAGTTAATTAGAAACCAATTTTTTCATTTTTACCAAACTTTTTACCGTATGTAGTTGTATTCACGGGCAAATCATTTACTCGTGTTGGTGTATCTATATCGTGTATATATCCCATATACTGAGAAACACCGGATTGAATTTGACCAAGTGCAGTTTTTATAACAATACCGTTTATAAACCGAACCTGTTCCTGAACATTTGTATTATGATCACCCGAGTTGTTAATAAAAGCAACGCGCATGATAGCGTATAAATCGTTTTTATTTTGATAATCTATAGCTACACCAGTTTTGTTTCTAAATTCGCTTCGAATTGCACGTTGAAGAGTATTCATGTTAAACTCAGAAAAGAACAGGGTGTTCAATGGAGTTGGACATTGTTTCAAGGAATTTATGTGAATAGCGTCACACATTTAATATAGGCCTGGAAAAAAAGTATTGGTAAATATAAATGATAGCATCAGCCGATTTTGAAATAGCGTACAGCACAAAACCATGCAATTATGAAAAACCAATATGTCAACCACCAGCCTGTTTCGTTGGGTCTTATGCACCAGTCGCAAAGGTAGGTGACCCAAATGGTAAATTTTATGTAAACTCGTCACTTCTTCAGCCCAATCGTTTGGCTGAAACTAAAGGACCAACTACTGTTCGAAGTGAAGATTTCACATGCAAATAAAATAAACAATTTAAAAAATTTAGTATAATTAGAATTATATAATGAGGGTAATAAAACGTTCCGGTCGTGTTGAAGACGTAAAGTTTAACAAGGTCACCAACAGGATTTCAAAACTTACAAATAAACTTTCAGAAAGTGTAGATGTGTCAATGGTAGCACAGCAAGTTTTCTCGTCTATGTATGACGAAATTAAAACTCATGAAATAGATACCCTTTCTTCTGAAGTATGCATTGGTTTAATAACCAAAGACCCCGATTACGAAGTTTTAGCAACTCGTATTGTTGCTAGTAATATTCAAAAACGCGCCGCAAATAACTTTAATATCGCCATGCGCAAACTCCATAAAGCTGGAATCATCACGCACGAAGTTCTCGAAGTTTCTTCTAAGGTCAAGGAAGACATTAAACACGAACGTGACTTCGAATTTGGATATTTTGGTTTAAAAACTTTGGAAAGAGGGTATCTTCAGAAAATTGACGGTGATATTATCGAAACACCACAATACTTATACATGCGTGTCGCTATTGGTATTCATGGACACGATATTGATCACGTACTTGAAACATACGATGCATTATCTCGTGGTTTATTCATTCACGCGACACCTACTCTATTTAATGCAGGTACACATAGACCACAGATGTCATCATGTTTCTTAATCGCAAACAAGGAAGATAGCATTGACGGTATTTATGACACTGTAAAAGAGTGTGCACGTATAAGTAAATGGGCGGGTGGTATAGGGTTACATATACACGATGTTCGTTCAAATAAATCACACATTCGCGGAACAAATGGTACGTCTGATGGTATTATCCCCATGTTACGAGTTTACAATTCAACTGCGAGGTATGTTAATCAGGCAGGTAGGAGGAAAGGGTCTATCGCGGTGTATCTCGAACCATGGCACGCCGATATCATGGATTTTCTCGAAATTCGTCTAAATCAAGGTGACGAAGAAGCCCGATGCCGTGATCTTTTCTCAGCAATGTGGATTCCCGATCTATTCATGAAACGTGTAGAGAACAATAATACATGGTCTCTATTTTGCCCGGATACGGCGAAAGGTTTATCAGATGTTTACGGTAAAGAATTTGAAGACCTTTATGAAAAGTATGAAAGTGAAGGACTCGCGATAAAAACATTACCTGCAGTTGAAATTTGGAAAGCGATTATTAAATCACAAAGCGAGACAGGTACACCTTATATGCTTTATAAAGATGCATGTAATGAAAAGTCCAATCACAAGCATATCGGTGTGATTAAATCGTCGAATTTGTGTACAGAAATTTTAGAGTACACTGATAAAGACGAAACCGCTGTGTGTAATCTTGCATCCATCGCTTTACCAAAATACGTCAACACCGAAAAAAATGAGTTTAACCATGAAGAGTTACACCGTGTTACTAAAATGGTTACACGAAACCTGAATAAGGTTATCGATAAAAACTTTTACCCGACAGAAAACGGAGAACGATCGAATATGCGCCATCGTCCAATTGGTATTGGTGTTCAAGGTCTCGCCGACGTTTTTATCATGCTCCGTATGACGTTTGGATCAGATGAATCTAAAAAACTTAATCGTGACATTTTCGAAACTATTTACCACGCATCTCTCGAGTCGTCTTGTGAACTCGCCGAAATGTATGGGACATACGAGACGTTTAAGGGGTCACCGTTCAGTAAAGGTATTCTCCAATTCGATATGTGGGATCGCGATCCACAGTTCAGTGGTCGATACGATTGGAATGCTATGCGTAAACTTGTTAAAAAAGGTACGAGAAACAGTCTCTTACTCGCACCCATGCCTACAGCCTCGACGTCTCAGATTTTAGGAAACAACGAATGTTTTGAACCATATACAACAAATATCTATTTGAGAAGAACCCTTGCGGGTGAATTTGTCGTCGTAAACAAGCATTTAGTTAACGATTTAAAGAAAATTGGTCTCTGGTCGAAAGAAATGAAGGATCTTATGGTTAAGGCAAATGGTTCTGTTCAAAATATTATTGATATTCCTGATGATCTCAAGGAACTGTATAAGACGGTATGGGAAATGAGTCAGAAAACAATCATAGATATGGCTGCTGATAGAGGTGTATATATAGACCAGAGTCAGAGTATGAACTTATTCGTCGAGAGTCCGACGGTTTCAAAACTTTCGTCTATGCACATGTACGCGTGGAAAACTGGTTTGAAAACAGGTATGTATTACCTTAGAAGTAAAGCAAAATCGCGCCCGATTCAGTTTAGTTTAGAAGCGGAGTGTTCTATGTGCTCTGCCTAAATATTTTTTTATTTACTGTGTACCTCATCATCATATACGAAACATGTATCTCTATGATTTTGAGTCTTAACCAGTTCATTACTTTATGGTATATAAAATACCAGACTATATAAATGACAACACCAACACCTGAAAATTTACAGAGTCGTTTAAGAAGCGTAGTAACACGGGGTCGAAGTAGATTAGGTCCAAGACACGATTTATTTGAACCTGGAATGCTAACAAGGTCAAATATGAATTTTATTGAAGTTCCGTTACCTAGTAATAGTAATAATAACGTAGATCCCATAACACATAATAAATTCAAGATTGGTAATGAAGCAGTTGAATATGGTATACGAAAAAAAAGGTATATGACGTTAAACTCATTCAAAAATTATATTAAACCGCGTACATTACCAAATGGTACAGAACTACGTAAATCAACAGTCAGTCGTATTAGAACTATATATAATACACCCCCAAATTCAAATAGCAATATGGAGGTAGACAATTTATTTACACGCGAAAAATTAAAACGAAAAAATATTAGGTTTGTTAAATTCACGGAACCGAGTAAAGTACTGGGTATAAAATCAGCTATAAAACAACTCGAAAAGGAATTAAACGCGTTACGAAAAACTAGTACTCGACCAAAAATTTTAAAAACGAATACAGTGCAGAACAGAACCAAAAAGTATAATAATGCAGTGCAAAAATCGTTAAAACTCGAAAAGAAAATTGAAAATAAGAAAAAAGCTATTAAAAATTTAAAAGAAAAGCTTAAAGCTTAAAGTGTATATACATTTATAGAAAACAATGGCAAAATTTATAAATGCTAAAGATACACTGAAAATTGCCAACTATGATGGACGAAAGATCTCGTTGTGTACTACGGATGATAAGGTTATGAAAATTATTTTTCCGCGTATGTATATGCCTTTTGGTATTTCTGGGTTCACACCTGAAATCGGTCCTACTAAATATAATATCGACTTTGCTATGAAAGGGTGGGATGAAGAAGGTAATTTCGTAAAGAAATTTTATGAGTGTATGCGCGAAGTTGAAAATAAGATTATACACGCGGTATCGGAACAGAGTGAAGATATTTTTAGTAAACACATGAGTTTTGAAGAACTAAAACCGATGTTTTTTTCCAATATCAAAGAATCACCCGATCGTGAACCAAAATTTCGCGTTAAAGTTGATTCTACTATCGACGATAAAGTTAAACCAAACGTTTACGATGAAGAAAAGAAACCGTTAATTGATGACATTAAAAATGGACTATACGCAAGAAACTCCGGAACTTCCGTAGTTGAAATGAATAGTGTTTATTTTCTTAATAGAAAATTTGGGGTTTCGTGGAAACTTAACTCGCTTGTGGTATATGAGCCACAGAGACTTAAGGGGTTCCAATTTATTTTGTAGTTTTATCATTTAGAATGAGTATTTGATAAATAGCCTGTGATTCTTTCAGCAATTTACCTTTTAATGTTATAAAAGACTTTGGGTTTAATCCGAGTTTAATTTTAGCTACACGAACAGACTCGTTCCACTTACTCAGCGTCATTATTACTTACTTTATTACAACATTTTCTTAATCAGTGTTTTATATTTTTTTGTACCTTCCTTTGGTTGAAGCCCAAATCCTTTCTTTTTTGGCTTGAATACTTTGACGAGTGCTTTTTTACCTTCTCTTTTCATGCGTTCGATTGCAGATTTACGCGCAGCTTTACTGACGATTCGTCCATATTTATCTTGCATGAGGTCAGATTTTTCGAGTCCGCCTGTCGTTTTTAAAGCAGTTCCGTGGAATACTTCAGCTCTTGATCCGAATGTTTGCATTTATATTACTCTAATATTTATTTTGGCGATTTGAATAAAAATAGAATCCCAACACCAAAATTATAATACATATGAGTGCATAAATATAAGTCATTTTGGAACCACTTTCTTTTTTATACGAATCGACACCTGGCAAGGGAGAACCCGATGGTGAAGGACCAGGTTGTGGTTTAAAACAGTCGTTATTATCAGTGTAATATAAATCTGCCTCTTCTTGTGTACACATTTCTGGATCTAAGCATACTTCACACTGGGTATCATCGTTTCGATTACATTTACAACATAAATCCATTGAATCTTCTGGTGTATTAATATTTTCAGCCTTTGCCATGTACCCCGATTTACACTTATCTTTACTGACAGGTTCACAAGCCTGTGGTTTTATATCTGTAATATCACTAATATCTGCGGTACAACCTTTCATTATATTATACTTTTACATTTTAAGTTTCATCTTCGAATTCTAAAAAATTTGAACATGAAATTTTTGATATTTTTTTATTTCGAAATTACTTTACTTATGAGAGTTGCAATTTCAGCTAAGATAATGGTATGATGAGACATGACGAGAGCTTTTGCGCGCTGAGTTTTAGGCGAAAAATCACCGTACCCAACCGTACTCATTGTCATGAGTGAAAAGTAATACGGGTCGAGAGGATCTTCTGTAAACCCAAAATCCTCTTTCATTTGTGAGTAAAGGTATCCATATAATAGAGTTATTGTAAGAGTTATAGTTACTGTACTATATAAGACAGTCCTGTTCATTTATTAATACTCGTCATAATAATCCTCGTCTGAATCTGTAACTATAGGACATTCTGGTCTGATAATTTCCTTTTTCTTTCTCGTTTTTTTCGGTGGTGGATCTTCTATACCATGTTCCCTGTGATAAACAACTTTATCCCAAAAATCACGCATAACCGGCATATATTTAGCAAACCATTCTCGATCTCGTTTTACATTTGTAACTACAAACTCACTTGGCTTAGGCCATGTAAGTTCCTCTGGTTTGTATTGTATAAAATCAGCCTCTTCTAAATCCAATATATCCATGCACAACTGTAATTGTGGCATGTAATGTTCGGGTACAGTACCATCAATAGATCTCATCATGGGACATTTAATCTCTATTAACTTACCTGATTCACTCACACCGTCTGGGCTTCCTCCTAAAAATGAATAATTTGGATGGGGACATAAACCCAATTCGTGTACAACTTCGTTGTATTTTCCTTCATAAATTATACGTGCCTCGTCTTCATACTTTTCACCGTGTCGCGTTGCTTCATTACCTGTAAAAACTGGACCTTTACCACACTTTTTCAATAAAAGTTGATTCGGTGTTTCATATTTATTAACACCGATAGCTGATGCAGCATCACTGGCTGTAAGCATGCCCATTCTAAGATCTAACCATTCCTGTGATTTCTGTGGTGCATATTCAAATTCTAACCATTTTTTGACATTGGGATGCATACTAAATTACTTAGTCTCGTAATTTTTAAGCCTGGTTTTTAAAATTCTAACTGTACCATCAAAACTTATATTTCTATCTTTACACGCTTCCACAAGTTCTTCTTTTTTCATATGAGAAAAGGGCTTGGCACGCTTCACTATTTCTTTTTTTTCAAATGCACCCATACGAGATGTTAATGTTCTTTTTATAACTATATTTTCTTCGGATGAAGAAGATGATACAGAATCTTCTTCGTTTTTATCATGTGTAGGTTGTACAGGTTTATCGAATGATAATAATAATTTAACACCAATATAAATACCAATTATACCACCAACAATAGCTAAACAAGGTTTTATCATTTTATAATTTATAAATATTTATGTATCTTATTGTTTAAGTATTTTTAATGTGTAGCAAGATGGGGAGGATAAAAAAAGTATCTAGCGGCTAATTGTTCCGCTTGTTTTTTGTTTTTTGCACAACCTCTCCCTAAAAATGCGTTATTAACATAAACATCTATGAAAAATATACCGTTATCATGGTGTACAACCCTATAATCGGGTAAACTGAGATTGTTTGTTTGGCAATATCTCATAAGATGATCTTTAAAGTTATCATCTATCATTATACAATTCATATCAACCATCTGCGGATTGTTATATATTTTTAGTATAAACTGCTTAGCATGAAGTAAACCGAGGTCCATGTATATAGCACCAACGAGTGACTCAAACACATCTTCGAGTATCTTTGGGTTTTTATACCATTGGTTACGCATACCCTTTTCATCCATTTGAACCCATTTATAAAGTTCAAGTTTATTAGCTATATTAGCCAAGGTTTCGCCACGGACAAGTTTTGTACGAGCTTTTGTGAGAAAACCTTCCTGTTTGTTCTCGTATTGATCAAATAAAAATTTTGTTATGACAAAACCTAACACTGAATCTCCTATAAACTCAAGTGTTTCAAATGATCCCTCTAAAGAATCATTCTCTTTTAATGCAGATTTGTGTGTGAATGCTTTTTGGTACAAATCTATCTTAGATATTTTTGTACCAACAAGGTTTTCGATAGAAGTTCTATCGATAATCATGTTTCTTTGTTATATTGTATATATATTTTTTTAAGTCAATTTATTTAACTTAGTTTACTTTTGTTCAACTTTTGTGTAATGTGGACTCAAATATTTTTGTAAATTCAAAAATGTAATTTGAACATCGTCCGGTGGTTGAAGAAGGTCCTTCAATTTTTCATCCAATACGAGAACTCGCCCATTTTCTGGGTGTTTCAATCCATTAGCAGTGACGTACTTATTAATAGCTCGAGTAACCGTACTTCTAGAAACAAGTTCACCTTCTTTCAGGTCAAGAAACTTTCTAAGTTTCTCGGAAACAGCTTGTTCACGGTTGAAACCGTTGTTTTTGGCGCGGGAAGCTGCCTTTTCACCCGTTGGGTCATCTTGTTTAGATTTGATTTTTCTACATATTTTAGAGAGAGATTTAACTTCACTTCGGAGAGCGGCAATTTCGGTAAGAACAGATTCGATAGACATTTTATATATGAATTTAAACCAATATCTTTAAGTACTTTTTTTGATAACTAAAATTGTACTTATAATTGTTAAAATTATAGCTAATAATATGGTGTATTTAAAAACATTATCAATTTGAATATTTGGTTTTATATAAGTAAATGCATATGGTTGTCTAGGTCTAACATTTTTACATTGACCAGGGCACCCACCTGCGCAACAGCCTGCTTTACACGGTAATAGTATACCATTTTTTCTAATACCACAAACCTGGTTTGCGTATGGGTTTGATTCTTCAGTGCTCGCATAACATCTACATTCGCCGAATATTTCGTCGCATGTATTTTCGTCACTCTGACAATCCATATTATTATATAGACAATATAATAATGGTAAATACCAAAGTAAAAATAGTGAAAAAATTACCTAGAAATTTTTATTTATTGTTTAACGATTATACGGATAAAACTATAGAAGAATGGGTAAAAAAGAAAGTGTGCTTTGGTGATAAGGTTTTGTACAAATATATTTCAGTGTATAGTCAGGATAATATAAAAAAATTTAGATCTAGAGTAAATAGGCTTCATAAAAAAGAATCTTTTGAAGAAGCTGCTAAAGTACTTGTAACAGAATCAATACGCCCCTTGCTACTTGATATAATAGACGATATAACAAAATTCTTAAAACCGATGGGTGATTTAGTTTTGAGTGGTGGTGAAGCTGTTAATTTCTATTTACAAGCAGAGGATAAAGTTATAACATCTGATATAGATACTAAATTTGTACCCAAAATGAAAGCAGATGATAAATATTTTGGTAAGTTACAAGCCGTTAAACTTTTGTTATGGAATAAACTTGGAGAAATAGCACAACGTGATAATTATAAAATTATAGATACGGTTCTCAAGGAAACGAATCAATACTTTACGAATAAGGATATTAACAAATATAACTTGAATAATGCAGCTTACAGAACAAATTGGGCTTATAAAGTTGCGAAATATATTGGATTAACAAGCGCTACGAATAAAAAGACAAGGGGGTACCATGTTACACGTAGATACTCGTTAATACCTAAACGTAAAAACATAAAAAATGCGTCTAATGTACTCATAGATGTTGAATTGTTCACACTGGATATGAAGTTTCGTTTATTCAATATAAAAACTGGTAAAAATGAAGATATGAACTTTGGTGGTATTCTAGACATTGCATTTATGCGTCCAAAACAACTCGGATACGACGTTGCCAAAACAAACACCTTTTCAACTGAAATGAATTACCAAAACATGAACAGGGGTAAAATATACACGGTAAAATATAAATACTTAACCATACCCACAAAATCATACCTTATAAAAGATATATTCATGATGCAAAAAATGGGTCTCAGAATGGGTAAAGTTGAAAAGGACAGGAAACGTATGATCGCTTTAGGTAGACTAATGTCTAAAAAGAGGATTTTAAGTACAGATTCTATAGATACAATTGCAAAAAAAGTTGGTATTAAACTTGGTAAACCTGCACACACCTTTCGAACGTATACAAAGGTAGGACCAGGTGTGATGAAGAAGGCTGCAAAAATCAATCCACAAAAATATAAACTTTCAACGACAACACCTTCTAAAACAAAATTGAGCAAAGATATATTTTATGGTTTAAAATCAAATCACAACACTATGAAAACACCGCCGAATTATTTAAAAACACAATCGGATCAAATATTCAACCTCGAAAAAATGAATTGGCGATCTAATCCAAATCAAAACTATGTACGAAATCAAATGAATTTTAGACCAGTCAAGCCCAGACCATTACCATCTAAAATACGTAATGTAAATATGGAAGAGACCTTATACGGATTCAAACCAGTTAGAGACCAATGGGTTCCAAAACCAGTTTTAGAAAAATCCGCAATGATACCTTTTATTGGTTTAAAGAAATGATACCAAAGTAATATATAAAAATGATTTACAACAAGCCAACAAAAGCAGATGATGGTATGCGACACGTGACAGCGTTCACCGACGAAAAAAAGAGATGTTTTATCCAATTACCATGCGTAAAGGTTTTGGATATCGACTCCGAAATGGAAGAAGTATCATTCGAAATTACAGGAGAAGAAAATCAGGCGAAGATCGAATCTGTTCATGCATCCAGTATTCAGTCCGCAGTTGAAAATGCTGTAGAATGGTTTGGTAAAGAATTACCAGAAAAAACAGTTACCAATGCGTATACCAAAGAGGAATGTTTATCAACAGACAAAATAGGAGCGACTCGGGTTTTTAACTCTAAAAACGAACAGGTTGATTTTGAAACACTTTCTCCAGGTACGACATGTTCAATTTTTGTCGAATTCTCAGGGCTCTGGTTTGCTAAGAAAGCGTTTGGTCCATCATGGAATATTGTTCAGGTAAAAATCCACGAAGAGGAAAAAAATGAGGTAGAAGAAACTCAGGAAATTGAAGCATACCCAGACGGGTGTATGTTTGAAAATCCAGATTCGAAATAAAAAAAAGTATTTACTATATATAAAAGACATTATGAAGATGAGCAAAAAAATTACCCCAAGACAAATAGGAATTACACTTGCTGTCGCAGTTGTCATCTACCTTATTTTCACGAACATGAGTTCCGGATCCACTTACTCGGTCGAGGAGCGTATGTACGCACCTTTGGGCGACGGACCATCCCCAACCGCGAGCGCTGTTGCGGATACTTCGGCTTCTTGCGAAATGAAATCGGGTAGCGGTCTCGCTTCATCCCTTCTCCCAAGAGAAGTCGCTTCTCAGGAAGATTTCGGTGAATTTGCACCAGAAGACATTCTCGCGGGACAAAACTTTCTCGAACCACGTGCCCAAATCGGTTTCCCAGAAACTGTTGGCGGTGCATTGAGAAATGCTAACCAACAAGTCAGAGCGGACCCACCAAACGGTAAAGAACCATTCGTGTGGAATAACTCCACAATTTCCCCAGATACTATGCGCAGACCACTGTGTTAAAATAGTCAATTAAAGAATACAGGTATTATTTATAAATAAAAACAATGTCGTCATCACCAGACGAACTTTCTAACAGCGTCTCTAAATTGGTTGAACTCAACAAGCAGATTACAGAAGCCCGAGAAGATATAAAGATTTTAGTACAGGCGGAAAAATCTTTAAAATTACAGATTAAGAAAACTATGACCGATAATGGTTTAGATGTTATAAATCTTAAAAAAGGGAAGATTTCAGTTAAGACAAATAGCAGGAAACAAGGTTTAAACAAGACCTCAGTTAAAGAAGGTCTCGTAACATATTTCGAAGGAAACGAAGAAAGAGCCGAAAGTGTATTAAAGTTTATACTCGATAGCTTACCAACAAAGGAATCAACTTCACTCTCTCTCACGGGTATCAAAGATAAAAAACAACAATAATTTTAAAAATGGTTTGGAATCAATATGTCTACGAAGCCATGAATGGTAACGAAGCAGAACACAGTGATGCAGAAGACGAATTTCACTATAACGAACCTCTACATATAAACGATTGGGAAGAAGTACACCATGAACATCTTCGTTATATGTGGGGAATACTTCAACAGTATTTAGATGACGCTATTATGTCACATATAATTTTAAGATTTGCAAATTACGATGATTTTGTCGAATTTTGCTTTTATAACTCCAATTACGGTTCCTAGATTAATATGTAATGAATATATATATACAAACATGATCCCAGATATTACATCCACTAAAGTCGCCGTACCAGCCGCTCTTTTTTTAGCTCTCAGTCCAGGAATACTTCTCAGGACAAATGGTTCCAAAATTGCGTTCAGAGATGGTCTCACGGGACGAACCGCCGTTTTATTTCACGCACTCGTTTTCTTCCTCACATTCTCACTCATTGCCAAATGCATGGGTTTGGTTCTCACACAGACCGATTTAATCGTCACCACAACTCTCTTTATCATTCTCAGTCCAGGTATGCTCTTGAGTATTCCACCAGGATCAAAGGGATTGTTCATGTCGGGTCAAACCAGTATTTCTTCGGCAGTTGTTCACGCAGTCGTCTTCGCGACAGTGTTCGCTATTTTGAGAAAGCAATTTCCTCAGTATTATTAAATGAGGATATGGAATACCTTGTTATAGGACCCGGTGCAATGGGAATTTTCTCAATGCTAGGATACTTAAAAACTATAGAACACGAACTTGATAATATAAAAGAATATTCAGGTGCATCAGCGGGTGCAATAATATGTTTAATGTTAGCATTAGGGTTTGGTATAGATGATATACTTTACAAATTTGCATTAATAGATGGTAATAAATTAGTTAAACTTAATTTGAAATGTTTTATGAATAAATATGGGTTAGTTGATTTAAAACCAATAAGAGAAAAGTTTGTAGATATTTTAGAATCGGATCCGACATTTTTAGACATAGAGAAAAAAATATACATATCAGCGTTTTGTGTAAATACTTCAAAAACAGTCTATTTTTCTAAAGATACACACCCAAATATGAAAGTCATAGATGCGCTGTGTATGAGTATAGCTGTACCATTCATATTCTCGTCGTACAGGTATGATGGTATGGTATATGTAGACGGGGGAACTTTAGAAACTTTACCGACCTCACCTTTTATGGACAAAAAGGGTAATAAAATACTTTGTATTAGAATGAAAATGGAATCAGATTTTATAGAAGATATAAAAAGTCCAAAACAATTCGCAGAGGCATTAATGACATCAACTTTAAATAACAGGCAACAAAATATAATAAAAAATAGTAAGGTTATTGATATTGATATAGGGCAGGTAGATGTGTTTAATTTTGGTATGACTTATGAAGAAAAAATGAAGTTATATATGAAAGGTATAGATAATTAATTATTGTTATAAACTTTTTTGTTGGTTTATAACAATAATGGATGCATGCGATCCAGGAATAGATATAAAAAATCTAAAAACTCTTATTAAGCAAACCACAGGGGAAGATATCAAATTGTCGAGGAGTCAGATATGTGATGTTTATGCAACTATTCAGGATGGTAAACTACCTTTACCACCTCTTATATTAAGTAGGGATAAATCGCATTTGTTAGATCGAAAATCACCTTTAACAATATTGGAATTTGAAAAACTGTTTAGTTCATCGACAAAAGTTGCAAGTATTAGAAGAATTGCGAAAAAAGTCGGACTCGCGCGTCATGCGGATAAAAGTCTTACCAAAGCACAATTAATAGATATAATAGGTCGAAAACTTCATTCATTAAATATACATGAACCGATCCGACTCAGAACTATTCATAAGAAGAAAATTAATGTAAAACCATTTAACATTAATTCTAATTCTAATTCTAATAATTTGATGACTAACATAAAACGTGAAAATGGAATCAATAACTCTAACTCCAATAGAAATATAACACGTGAAAATGGAATCAATAACTCCAACTCTAACCGAACCAATAGTAACTACACGAGAAATGAGAACAACAGAAACAATAATAGAGGAGGAAATATGTTTAGAAAAGCGAACAAACCAAATTTCTTAAAAAACAATGCGAACACGAAATCACCTTATAGAGAAGTTAAGGGTATAGAAAGAGGGCGCGTTAAAAACATGTTCTCTAGTCTTTTCTCGGGTGGTTTCAAATTAAAATCACAAAACGAGGTTAATTCCATGTCTGCAAACAAAAGAAAGTTTTATCTCCAAAAACCCGAAAAGTTATACACACAATTGAGAAACGAAGGGTATATAGGGAACGAATCTTTTAAGGACTGGCACAAACGTTTCAAAAAAGCTGCTAAAGAACACGTCGGTCAAATTAATAGAGGTGATTATACAGAATTAATTAACCAAGTTATTAAGTTTAAAAAATCACCCGGACCACTCGCATCGCAACAACAAAGTAGATCTAATAACGTAAGTGGTAGTACATTATCACCAACAACACCCGCTTCTTCGGTACAAGGTCCACGAACACAAACACCCGGAACACTTCCATCACAACCATCTGTGACACAACCGATTGCCCCTACACCTGGAACACTCCCATCACAACCATCTGTGACACAACCATCGGTTAGGAGAACACTGTTTTCTGGTGGTACTTCTGGTAATAGTAATATAAAAAAGCAATCAATACTCAATAAAATGAGAGAAAAAGCAGAAGAAAGAAAGCAAAAAGCAGAAGAAAGAAGACGAGCAAAAGAAGCAGCTGCTGAAGCCAGAAGACAGGCTAAACTAAATAAACAAAAAGAGATAAACAATACAAAAAACGAAAATAATCGAAAACAAAAACTTAAAAAAGCTAAATATAATAATGCAAGTAGTTTAAGACTTAATTTGAATAACCAGAATATTAAAAATCTCATAAATAGACCAAATGTAACCTTAAATAACGCATCAAACAAATTCAAAAACTATAAAAAAAAGAACCATAATCGACTCAATACCTTTTTAAAGTCCAATAACGGGACGTTAAAACTTAATGAAAATTCAATAAAGGAATTACATAATATACTCAATGAACCACGATCACTCAGTAATACAGTCAAAAACGCAAAACAAAAAATCGAACAAAAATTTCGAAATAAGGAAAATGCAAATACGGAATCGCGTAAACAGTTCATAGCGGAACTGGAACAGTTTGCAGTAAGTAGATCCCTTAATAAATCAAGTAGAGATGTACAACAAATTATAAAAACACAAAGAAATACGAAAAGAAACATTCAAAATGTGAACAGTAATAAATTTGCAGGTAAAGAAATTACAACCGCACATAGAATGATACAAAAATTGGCGAATGCTAGAGATGCTAAGAGAGTAGAGGAAATAAACAAGTTCTTAAACGAAGATAGTAACGCAAAACAGTTTATACAAAACAGAAACGGGATTAAGAGACGCGTTTTAGCAGAACCCAAAACATCCATAAAAGACATTATTTCCGATATAAAAAAGGATATAAAAAGTTCCCAAAATCAAGGTATAAAAGCAAATGCAAATGCTTTACGAGCTAACTATACGGATAACGCGAATGCAAAAACAGTTATAAACAATTTTGAATCTCGAAAACGTATCGGAAGAGGTATTTTTAGTAAAGGTGAAATAAAGTATCTAACAAAACAATCTGTTATTAACGCGATCGAACAAAATAAAAAGAATAAGAAAAATAAGAGTGACAAAAACGCCATTAATAAGGCTACCGAAAATAAGAAAAAGGAGGAAAATAACGCAAAAAAGGCGGCTAATAAGGAAACGAGAGAAGCTAACATAAACGAGTTAAAAACAAATGCTCGTTACCAAAATGAAAAATACCAGAAAATTATACAAAATTATGTAAATCAAAAAACAGGTATGTTTAGTAGTAAACCAATATACCCAAATAAACAAAGTGTTAGAATTACATTAAACAAGAAAATAAGTAATAACCAGGCTAAACAATCTAAGATTAACGCTAAGAAACTATCTAGTCAAGAATTGAAACGAAAAATGGAAGAAAAAGGGTTACAAAACGAAAAAACGAAAGAAGAGAGACTCGCTCGCGCGGAAGAATTAAAAACATACATTACGAGTTTGAATGGAAATAATTTCAGGGCTCAAGATTTTAGAACAAATGGGGTTGTTACGCGTGTTATATCGGGTGGTATAACAAATATTTCTCTAGCGAAAAAGGAAGTCAATGCTATCGTTACAAAACGAAAAGGTAAACTTAATGTGAAAAAACAGAAAAATGCAAATGTCGCGGAATTAAGAAACAAGTATGGTAATAACGCGAATGCAAAAAAAGTTATAAACAAATTTGCAAAGGGTGGTCTTGTTGCACCAAAAACAAAGGAAAATGCAATCAAAATTATAAATAAAAAAATGTATGACATAAAGGTTAAGGATACAGCTCAACAAAAATTACTGGAAAATGCGGAACGAAATTCAGCCGCATTTGATGAGTTCTTAAAAACGTTTGTTGATGACACTCTGTCTGAACAACAAATTAAATCACTTTCCCCAATCCCTCGTCTTGTTGGAAAAATAAAGAAAGGTCGCTACGAATTAAAAAATGCAAAAACACGAGCAGAGACGGCAATCAAGGGAAGGAAAAAAGCTATTCTAAATGGAAAACAAGCAGCAGCAAACGCAGAAACCGGTGGTGGAAATAGTAAAAAGGCATTTTTAAAAGCACAGGAAGAAAAGGCTCAAGAAAAAGCAGATCAAACTAAAAAGAATGCTAACGAAGCACTCAAGAAAAAGAACGAACTGGCTAAAAAATCTGACGCGTCCAAACAAAATGCGATAAATAAACAAAAAGTAGCAAACGTGTCAACGAATGCGACTAAAGCGATTAATAAAAGAAACGAACAGGATAAAAAAGCTGCTGTGGCTAGACAAAATGCGATAAATAAACAAAAAATTGCGAATAACTTGAAATCTAGAGCAAATGCAATTCAAAAACGTCGGAACTTAGAATTACAAGAAAAACAAAGGAAACTCGAAGAAAAAAAGAAAGCGAATGAAAATGCGAAAAAAGAAAAGGAAAAAGTAAACCAAAACGCTAAAAATGCGATCAAGCGTAACGAAGAAGCAAAGGCGAAAAAACAAGCCGCGAATAAGAAAGTTCAAAACTTGAAAATACTGGAAAAAATGTTGAGTACATCGACATTACCCATTAACGCTCAACAAAGGTTTAGAAATAGGGTACAAACGGAAAGTTTAAATAAATTTAAAACTAATGTCATAACCGCGATAAAAGATAAAAGAAAACTCAACAAAACCGCGGAAACGCGAAAAGAGAAGGAAAAGCTCAAAGAACAGGAGAATCAGCGTAAACAACTCCTTTTACAAGCTAAACAAAAAGAAGAACAGAATAAAAAACAAAATTACGCGAATAAAAAACAAAAAGCACTTAATAAAATTTCTAGTTTAACGTTTAATGAAAACAAAAAACGAAATTTGTTAAATAACGTGAGAAGAGAAACAATAGGTTCGCAAAAACCTCTCACGAACTTCACACTCGCAGCTGAAAGGTACGCTAATCAATTTTCTAGAAATAAGAAAAAAGCTGCGTTTAATGCGAAAAGGGAAGCAGAGAGAAAGAAAAAGGAACAAATGAATCAAAACGCTAAAGAACAGAAAGAAAGAAACGCCGAAAAACAAAAAGAACTTAAACAACAACAATCAAATAAAGCGGCGGCAAATGCAAGTGCAGCAGCAAATAAAAAGAAAGAAATTGAAGAAGAAAGAAAGAGAAAGAGACAGGAAAAAAATCAAAAACAAAAAATTGCTATGGAAGAAGCGGCAGCTCAAAAGAAAGCCATGGTTGAAAAGAAAAGAATAGCTAACGAAGAAGCGGCGACTAAGAAAAAAATTGCTATGGAAGAAGCGGCAGCTCAAAAGAAAAGGAATGCTAATACACAACACGCACGATTAATGGAAATGAAACAAAAAGCGTTAAGGGAAAAAGCAGATAAAAAAGCTTTAAATCTTGAAAAGGCAGAAAAAATTAGAAAAGAGATGGAAATTGAAATGCAAGGTCAAAGAGATGCAGCAAGAAAACGAGAGAAGAATAAGAAAAATGCACTCGAGAGAAAAGCGGCGGCGAATAAAAAAGAAGCGGAAAATAAAGCGGCGGCAGAGAGAAAAGCCGCAGCAAATAAAGCGGCAGCGAATAAAAAAGCCGCAGCAAATAAAGCGGCAGCGAATAAAAAAGCCGCAGCAAATAAAGCGGTGGCAAATAAAGCAGCGGCAGATGAAAAGAAAAGAAAATTAGAAGAAATGCGTGCAAAAGCGCAAAAAATACAAGCCGAAAAGAAAGCAAGAGCCGAAAAGGCAGCTGCAAATAGAAGAATTGAACTCGAGAAAAAAGCCGCGGCAAATAAAGCTGCAGCAATAGCAAAGGCGAAAAAAAATAGGGCAGAAAGTAATGCACGCGTTAGACAAAAAAGATTGAATAATCTTAGAACGAAAGAAATATCGGGTGGTAATAAAGTTGTTAATGAAGCTACACAAAGATTACAAAAACGTGTAGATAAATTCGTCCCAATGGGATGGGCCGGTGGAAGGCGTCGAGAATTTATGAATCGGGCAAAAAGAATGGGTGTTATGTCCGTACACGCAAACTTAAACGCGCGTTTGCGTCTCAAAAAACAAATTAATAAATCGGTTAGATCGAATAAGAAAGAATTATTAAACCGAATTCACGATCCAAAATATACTATTGCCGCTTTAAATGCAAAAGTTAGAAAACCACCACCACCATTAAATACATAAATTAATATAAAAGAAATAATCTAATCAATAATAAAACATGCACAGAGGTTTATCATCCGTTATGATGAACTACGCGCGTTCTATTAGTGATGAGAAGAAAGCAAAAACTATTGTTAAGGGGAACAAATCGGGGGAAATTACCGGAAGTAGTGATGATATGCACGAAAAACTCGTATACAAATGCGGATTAAAAAGACGCGAAGTGTGGGATGCAAATTCAAAATCTTGGTACACGAAAGTCTATTACGTAGATGGTTCGAGTTATAATCCAGTTTTGTTTCACGGTGGGAAACTTGATAAGAACCCATTTTTTAAAAAATAATAAATGTATATACTATAAACCATGAACGCAGGACTCACCGCATTTGTTGTTGTTTTTTTAATATTTTCTTTATTTCTTTACCTTATAATAAATGGTATTAAAAATCTTTTGAATAGTATTACGATTACTAAATCTCCATCCCCATCCCCAGCTCCAGCCCCAGCCCCATCTCTAAGTGTCTCACCAGTTACAATAACTAGTGATGGTATTCAATTTCCAAAACCTTCGACTACAGAAGGGTATATGCCTAATGGTAATATATCGTGTAAAAAACCAGAACCTGTAGACAGATCCAATTTTGAGGGTGGTAATATGTACGGTAATTTTTCTGATTACGATAGTTTTGAAGCTGATCGTCTCAAAACTATAGATGAAAAGTGGGGTGAAAATGGATGGTGTAAATTAGCCGGTGTTGACGAAGAAAACGCGGAAGGATTTATGACGGCATATCAGTACCACGATGGGGATTATAACGCACCTGTTTGGGATTTTGATACTAAAAAATGTGTATTTTCGGGAGACGATACACCATACGCGTGTGTGTATACAGAAGTTAAAGATGCCGAAGGAAATGTTATTGGAGTTGAAAATAATAAGGGTGAGAAATTGGAAGTAAAATTCTATAACGATTATAAATCGGGTAAATTGCAGGCGTACATGGAAGAAAAAGGACTTGGTACTTCCATGAAGTATTTAATAAACGATGACGGCAAACTAGAATTACATAAAATTGGGTACGATGACATACCAGCACAAAAAATGGTAATAAAACCAGGGTATAATTACCCCGTGACATTTATGTTATTGAGTACTGTTATTACAATGGTGGACAATGATATTGACATGCCAGCTACTGGTATACCAATAAAATTCCAGACTCTTACTGAAGATGAAATAAGAACTAATATGCAAACAGATGTAGTTGATGTTTAATGTTTAGGTGGCTTTTGTATATCTTCGTCTCTTATTATAATATCGTAATTAGTTCTGTGTATATTATCTGTCATGATTAATCTACCTTTATCTGTATCGTGTATTCTTATAGATAAATAATACCTATGCGAACATGGGTCTATCATAGCTGATGATAATCTCAAATTCCGGTTTATTCTGCCGATTTTGAGTTTTTTATCACTCCAAAACTTTTTCGTTTCCTCGTCATTTTGTGGACCAGCTTCGCTTTTTTCGCCCCAGTAACCAACCGACTTCAACGTGTCCAAATCGACGTCTTGACCCGCGTTGATCTTAGCATCCACCAACTCTTTTAATCGTAACTGTTTTTGTGGGTACGATTCGACAATTGGTCCTTTTTTTAGTTTTCGCTGAATAGCATTCTCAATTTTATTCATACGCTTTTCCATTAAATGACGAAAAAAGGGGTTCCATATGCTTTTTTTATTATCATATTTATCGTATTTTTCAGCACAAACACCCCTCATAATTATGTACTTTTCCAGATCTTTATCATCCGTCGAAAATATATCCTTTTGATATTGTAATAATTCACGTATATTTTCTCTTTCAGTTTTAGAATTTGTCATTGAATTATCCGAACTAAAATAATCACGCGTATTGACGTCTTTAAATGCATATGGGTACACGTAAACAGTTTGAATTTTATTTTCCGTTTTATCTACGTCCATTGTTAACGTGTTTCCCATTACACCGATTCCACACCCGTTTACGTTGGTTGCTATACTCGTAACAGATATAGTAACATCAAATCCCGTTAAATTAAAAAAAAGAACTGTTGTTGGTGTCGTGTGTTTCATTTTAGATTTTCGTGTACGTTCTACTATTTTACAATTACTTAGTCTAATTATAGGGTTCCAAACTACGAATTTGGGAATACAAAACAATTTATACCGAATACGCGTGGGTGAACGCGAATAATCCTTTAAAAATTCTCTTA
>Ga0315315_10000182_pt1 | contig 47976 bp, 48 predicted proteins | sample M140m3416metaG_FD_203699 | JGI IMG/M metagenome (GOLD analysis project Ga0315315, IMG submission 203699) | Ammonia-oxidizing marine archaeal communities from Monterey Bay, California, United States - M1 40m 3416 | ecosystem: Environmental > Aquatic > Marine > Intertidal zone | place: USA...
TTGATATACATAAAGGCTATCCTTGTTTAGTAAATGATGAGGATTTAACTAGTAAGTCTATTGCTTTTGCAAAAGAGTATATGGGGGCTAAAAATATCATTGACTTGCCTATTAGAATGACGGCTGAGGACTTTGCCTATTATTCTCATCAAGTTCCTTCTTGTTTTTACAGATTAGGAACAAGAAACGAGAAAAAAGGAATAGTACATGGTTTGCATACTTCTCGCTTTAATATCGATGAGGAATCATTAAAAATTGGGATGGGGTTAATGGCTTACTTAGCTATTAAAAACTAAGATAATTTATTTCCTATTGTATGGAACTCTTCTGAAAAAAGAGCTATTCTTTCTATTAGTTCAGGTGAAATAATGATATCTTCATTAAAATCTTTTCTGCTAGCATATACAATCCTTGGTAATTGCATCATGCGCCATTCATTCATGCAAATTTGGGTAAGATGCATTGTAGAAAGATAACTTCTTTCTCCTCCTGCAGCACACAATATTCCAAAGAACTTACCAGTTGCTTTTCCAAAACAAGCATCTAATAAAATTTTTAAACTATCATTTACGCTATAACAGTGCACACCCATACCTATAATGATATTATCAGCTTCCTCCACTTGCCTTGCAAGTGTTTCCATCTCAGGCGTTCTTCCTCTGTGTATTGGTTGCATAGGTATATTCCTAGCATCTACAATAGTAATGTTGTTTCCTTTTGCAATTAGTTCTTCCTTTACAGATTTGCATAGTAGATAGGAACGGGAGCTTTCAGAAAGTGAACTTGATAATATCAATGTTTTCATTAGTTTGCTACTTTTGAGATAAAGTCAATCCTTAAAAGTCTAATTTCTTCATCAGAAAATTCATCTTCTTCAAACTCTACTCTTGCTTCATCAAAGGAGAATTCTTCTGTTTCTTTAAAGAAGTCATGAATGTCTTCTCTTTCATCTTCTTCCATCATACCCAAAATTATGTGGGATAAATTAAGTCTTGTCCCTTTTTCAACTATTTCTTCCATTTCAGCAAGTAACTCATCAGTAGACAATCCCTTCCCTTTTGCAATATCATCAATGCATAGCTTTTTATCTAAGGATTGAATAATATATATTTTATTAGATGATTTTGGTGCGACTGTTCTGACAACTATATCCTGATGGCGTTCAATTTCATTTTCTTCAACATACTTTTTAATTGTATCAATAAAATCTAATCCGTATTTTTTTGCTTTACCACTACCAACACCTTGTACTTGTGCTAGTTCTTCCATTGTTATAGGGTATTGGTTTGCCATATCAATTAAAGAAGGCTCCATAAATAAAATAGCAGGAGGAAGCCCTTCTTTTTTTGCCATTTTCTTTCTTAAATCTTTTAATATTTTAAAGAGCAATGGATCAGCTGCCTGTGCTTTTTGGTTACCTACTATATTTGTTGTAGATGAATCATAGTCATGGTCTTCAGTTATCATAAAACTATAAGGTCTTTTTATGAATTCCTTACCTGCATCAGTTAATTTTAAGAGCCCGTAACTTTCAATTTCTTTTGTTAGGAGTTGTTTTATATATGCTTGCCTGATTATTGAATGCCAAAATCCTAATGATTTATCTTTCCCGGTTCCAAACACATCACCAAGTTGCGACATGTTTTGTTTTATAAGAGAGTTGCTTTCTCCCATCATAATTCTTGCCATTTCTTTAGGTTTGAACCTTCCTCTTGCACCATCAACTCCTTCAAGCAATAATTTTACAAAATCCTTACCTTCAATTTTCTCTTTAGGATTTGTGCAATTATCACACATATTATCACATTTTGCAGCATCAAATTCTTCTCCAAAATAGTGTAATAAATATTGCCTTCTACACATTGAAGTTTCAGAAAATGCAATCGTTTCCATAATAAGTAAACGACCTACTTCTTGCTCAGCAACGGGCTTCCCTTGTAAAAAATTTTCTAACTTTTCAATATCTTTATAGTCATAAAAGGTAATTAAGTCTCCCTTTCCACCATCCCTTCCTGCCCTACCAGTTTCTTGATAATATCCTTCTAAACTTTTAGGGATATCATGATGTACTACAAAACGAATATCTGGCTTGTCAATTCCCATCCCAAAAGCAATAGTTGCAACAATTACATCACAATCATCCATTAAAAATGCCTCTTGATAAGCTACTCTCTTTTTAGCTTCTAAACCTGCATGATAAGGTAAGGCATTAATTCCATTTATTTGAAGTAACTCAGCAATTTCCTCTACTTTTTTTCTACTTAAGCAATATATAATTCCTGATTCTCCTTTACGGTTATTAATATATTGTATGATTTGTTTTGCAACATCTTTTTTAGGTTGTATTTCATAAAACAGGTTTCTTCTATTAAAGGAGTCAAGAAATAATCTGCTATCCAGCATCTGTAAATTTTTCATGATATCATGCCTCACTTTTGGTGTTGCAGTTGCTGTAAGTGCAATTATTGGAGCTTGACCAATATCATCAATAATTTTTTTTAGGTTTCTGTATTCTGGTCTGAAATCATGCCCCCATTCTGAGATACAATGTGCCTCATCAATAGCATAAAAACTAATTTTAACTGATCTGAAAAATTCAGTATTTTCTTTTTTCACTAAAGATTCGGGCGCTACATAAAGTAGTTTTGTTTTCCCTGATGTAATATCTTCTTTTACTTGATTAGTCTGAGTTTTTGATAAAGAAGAGTTCAAAACATGGGCAATACTTTCATTATGATAATGCCCTCTTAAAACATCAACCTGATTTTTCATTAAAGCAATTAAAGGAGAAACAACAATAGCACATCCTTCAGAAATAAGTGCTGGTAATTGATAGCACATTGATTTTCCGCCTCCTGTTGGCATGATTACCATACTGTCTTTTCCATCTAGAAGATTTATTATTATTTCTTCTTGCTTAGATCTAAAAGCATTAAACCCAAAGATGTCTTTTAGGTTTTTATGTAGTGTTTCTGTAGATATACTCATTTATGATAAAAAATGTAATACTTTTGTTGCGGTTTTTGTGTGAACGAATATACTACTTTATTTTTATGAAATCTTCAGCTGAAATAAAAAAAATTGCAAAAGAGACAATCTTAATTGAGGTTGATGCTATTTCTAAATTACGCAATAGAATAGAAGATGATTTTGTGAATGCTATCAATTTGATAATTAATTCAAAAGGTAGGCTGATTGTAGTAGGAATTGGAAAGAGTGCAAACATTGCAAATAAGATGGTTGCTACCTTTAATTCTACTGGACAGCCTGCTATTTTTGTGCATGCAGCTGATGCAATACATGGTGATTTAGGCAATATACAAAGTGGTGATGTAGTGATTTGCATTTCAAAAAGTGGAAATACACCTGAAATTACAGCTTTACTTCCTCTTATTAAAAATATGGGGAATTCAATTATTGCATTAGTAGGAAATATGAATTCTACTTTAGCTAGAGAATCTGATTTCACATTAGATGTTAGTGTTCAAAAAGAAGCTTGTCCAAATAATTTAGCACCAACATCATCATCAACTGCACAACTAGTAATGGGTGATGCAATTGCAGTTAGTTTGTTAGCTTGTAAAGATTTTACGGATAAGGATTTTGCTCGTTATCATCCTGGAGGGACTTTAGGAAAGCGTTTATATTTAAAAATATCTGATATTCTATCAGTAGAAAATAATCCAACAGTTAGAGTTGAGGCATCAATAAATGAAGTAATTTTTGAGATTTCAAATAAAAGATTAGGTGCAACTGCTGTTATAGATAATGATGAGTTGAAAGGAATTATTACTGATGGGGATTTGAGAAGAATGCTTGAAAATGGTGCTTCATTCACTCATTTGAAGGCTCATGATATTATGAATGAGTATCCTAAAACAATTTCAAATGATACATTAGCTTATGACGCATTGCAATTAATGGAAGCAAGTCATATTAGTCAATTAGTAGTTATGGATAGCTCAAAATATGTTGGGATAGTTCATCTGCATGATATATTAAAAGAAGGAGTGGTTTAAGATGAGCAAACAGGATAAAGACATGTCATTTTTAGATCATCTAGAAATTTTCAGATGGCATTTAATAAGAGCTGCAGCCGCAATTATGTTCTTTGCAATTATTGCTTTTATGTACAATGATATTATTTTTGATGTAATCTTGCTAGGCCCAAAAGATCCCAACTTCCTAACTTATAAAGTACTTTGCAATATCTCTCGTTTCTTAGGATTTGCAGATGCTTTATGCTTAACAGAATCCCCATTTAGTTTGATGAATATTAGTATGAGTGGTCAGTTTTCTGCCCATATAACTACTTCTATTTTTGCAGGATTTATTTTAGCATTCCCTTATGTTTTTTGGGAAATGTGGTGTTTTTTAAGACCTGCTTTGCATGATAGAGAAATAAAGTTAGCTAAAGGAATTGTATTTTTTAGCTCATTACTATTTATGTTTGGTATAGTGTTTGGTTATTATGTTGTTGCTCCTTTATCAGTTAACTTTTTAGGTTCTTATCAAGTGAGTAGCACTGTAGCAAATCAGATAAGTTTAACTTCATTTATTTCTACAGTAACAACAGTTAGTTTTGCTAATGGAATAATATTTGAGTTGCCTATTTTGGTTTATTTCTTAACTAAAATTGGTTTATTGACTCCTGAATTTATGCGAGTGTACCGTAAGCATGCAATGGTTATTACTCTTATTTTATCAGCAATTATTACACCACCAGATATAACATCGCAGATATTAGTTTCATTGCCTTTAATTGTACTTTATGAGATTAGTATTAAGATTTCGGCAATCGTTATTAAAAATAAAGAAAAAGCAAACTCATGACTTTAAGAGCAGATAAAATAGTAAAGTATTACGGTAAAAGAGCAGTAGTTCAAGGTGTTTCTGTTGAGGTAAAACAAGGTGAGATTGTTGGACTTTTAGGGCCAAATGGAGCAGGGAAAACTACTTCATTCTATATGATGGTTGGATTGGTAAAGCCAAATGAAGGCAATGTTTTTTTAGATGATGTAAATATTACTAAACTTCCTATGTATAAGCGTGCCCAGATGGGAGTTGGTTATTTAGCTCAAGAGGCATCAGTTTTCAGAAAAATGAGTGTTGAGGACAATATTTTGGCTGTACTTGAAATGACAGCTTTAACTCAAAAGGAGCAAAAGGAAAAATGTGAATCTTTGCTTGATGAATTTAGCTTGCAACATGTGCGTAAGAATATGGGGGGATTGCTCTCAGGAGGAGAGAGACGAAGAACAGAGATTGCCAGAGCTTTAGCCACTAACCCAAAGTTTATTTTGCTTGATGAACCATTTGCTGGCGTTGATCCCATTGCTGTGGAGGATATTCAGCAGATAGTTGCTGCTTTAAAAGAAAAGAATATTGGCATTTTGATTACTGACCATAATGTGCATGAAACTCTAAAAATTACAGATAGAGCATATCTTTTGTTTGAAGGAAAAATTCTAAAACAAGGTACTGCTGAGGAGTTAGCGGCTGATGAGAAAGTAAGAAAAGTTTACTTAGGTAAGAATTTTGAACTTAGGAAATAATTATATTTGCTCTAAAGTAAATTCGTAAGATTCCATTATTTGATTGCATAGCATTTTTTCACAAGCTTCATTAACCTTTGCAGCAGCATTTTCTTTACTACTAGCTTCAATTTGTAGTGTAATATGTTTGCCAATTCTTACATTTTCAATTTCTGATAAACCAACGTTTTCCATGCTAGAACTTACTGCTTTCCCTTGTGGGTCTAATAATGTTTTAAGAGGCATTACATTTATCTCGGCTGTGAACTTCATAATTATAGTGTATTATTTAATAGTGATAAAATCAGGTACAAAATTACAATAAAAGGAATAGCAGCAAACTGAAATACAAAGAATAATATTACGGCTGATAAAATAAGTAGCATTCTAAATATATTTAAGCGAGAACTGATGCTCTCCTCTATACTAATCTTTAAAGAAAATAAAGGAATTTCCACTACTAAGAGTATAGGCATAATTACAGCTAATATCGCAAGTAATTTGATGTCAGCAAACATTGGGAATATCTCAAAATTAATATGAGGGATTGCTGCAATAAAAATAGCAAGTGCAGGAGTTGGCAACCCAATAAATGAAGTAGCTTGTCTAGTATCAATATTAAAATTAGCCAAGCGATAAGCTGAGAAAATTGGAATTAATAGCGCTAATGAGGCGGGGTTTAAAAGCATCTCATTTGTCATGGATTGTTTTAGGATTGTCCCATTACTCAGGTAAAACATTAAATGAAAAAGAACAAATCCAGGAGCTACCCCAAAAGTTACCATATCCGCCATGGAGTCTAGTTGTTTGCCAAGATCACTACTTACCTTTAATAGGCGAGCTGCTAGTCCGTCAAAAAAATCAAAGAAAGCTCCAGTAAAAATACAGAGTGATGCTTTTGTGAGTTCGCCTTGAAAAGCAAAAATTATTGCAAAAAGCCCACAAGTTAAGTTAGCTATAGTTATGAGATTAGGAATATTTCTTTTTATTGCATTCATATTCAGCAAAAATATGATAATATTTGTAAAACTTATGAGAAAACTATTTTTAGCATTGTTAAGCGGAATAATCTTGGCATTTTCATGGCCTGAGATTGGTATATTTCCTTTTCTATTTTTTGCATTTTTCCCCTTATTAATGGTAGAATATGAATTGAATAATTCAACCTACAAGAAGAAGGGAAGAAAAGTTTTTTGGTATTCTTTTTTAGCCTTCTTTATTTTTAATGTGATTACTACTTATTGGGTATATCACGCTACATTATTTGGTGCAATTGCTGCTTTTATTATAAATACAACTTTAATGTCTACTGCTTTTTGGTTGTTTCATAAAGTAAAAAGCGCTACTACTAATCGTTTGGGCTATCTGTCCTTTATTGTTCTTTGGATATCTATTGAATATCTTCATTTAAACTGGGAATTATCTTGGCCTTGGCTTACCCTAGGGAATGCTTTTGCAAATGTGCCTAATATTGTGCAGTGGTATGAGTTTACAGGATTTTTAGGAGGCTCTCTTTGGGTGCTTTTTATCAATATGCTGTTTTTTAGTTTATATATTTCTACTGATAAAAAGAAAGCAATGATATTACCTTTTCTATTTTTGTTTCTCCCCCTTTTTATTTCTTATAATATGTGTTTAAATTTTGAAACTGGGAATGAAGATACATTAAAAGTGCTGATTGTTCAGCCTAATATTGATCCTTATACTGATAAATTCAATGTTGGGTACGTAAAACAATTAGATGATTTTATTTCACTCTCGAAAACAAAATTAACATCTGAAACTCAGCTGCTAATTGGGCCTGAAACTGCATTGCTTGAAGGAATTTGGGAAAATAAATTGGAAGAAACTTATAGTGTAAGAAAGTTTAGGGAGTTGCAAAAGGAATTCCCAAATTTGAATATAATTGTTGGGGCTACTACATATAAAATGTTCAGTCATGGAGCGCAAAAGACTACTACTGCTAGACAGGTTATAAATGAAAATAAATATTATGATGCTTATAATTCAGCAATTTTTATTCCTGATAGTGGATTGGTTGAAGTATATCATAAAACAAAATTAGTGCCTGGAGTAGAGCAAATGCCTTTACCATATATACTTGATCCGCTAGCAAAATTAGCTGTTGATTTGGGAGGAATTAGTGGGTCTTTAGGAAGTTCTAATACCCTTCATAATTTTAAAGTTGATGGAGTAAATGTTCGCCCTTTAATTTGCTATGAAAGTATTTATGGGGAAATGAATTATCAATACTCTGCTTTGATTGCTATAATTACGAATGATGGTTGGTGGAAGAATACAGCTGGACACAAACAACATTTGTCCTATGCAAATTTGAGAGCTATTGAGCAGAGAAAAGCCATAGTACGTTCCGCAAATACGGGAGTTTCAGCTGTAATTTCACCTCATGGAAAAGTACTACAAGAAACTAATTGGGATGAATCAATTTGTATTGCTGCTGATGTAAAATTGAATAGTAAACCAACTTTCTATGCTCAGTTTGGAAATTATATTGGAAGGCTAAGTGTTTTTGTTGCCTTTATACTTTTGATAGTTACTTTTGTTAAAGGCAAGTTAAGAAAATAAAAACCCACGCTTTTAAAGTATGGGTTTTAATTATTTTGTGAAGTAATAATTTGTTATTCTGTTGTTTCTTCTGCCTCAACTAAGTTAGTATTGATTTCAATTACAGTATCAACATCAGCTTCTATATCAATATTTTCAATAACTATATCTACCATGCTGTCAATGTTTAAGTTTCCATCTTCAGCTTGAATTTCAACTTTTATTTCTTTTTTTACTTCTATTTCTGTTGAGCATTCATTTTTGTAAGAGTTTACTGCAAATAGATACCCTAATATTCCTATTAGAAATATCCAAGTTAGTGGCATTTCATACTTTCCCATAATTTAATTTGTGTTATTTAGTTTTGGCTAAATTAGTAAAAATAAACTACTTCAAATTTTTAGGTATGATACAGACAGGAATGGCATTCATTTTGTGTTTATTAGATCTGTTAAGTTGTGTGTAAATTTTAAGTACTTCTATTTCTCTTTTATTAAGAGAGTTTTGGTCGCCATAAAATTGCATTGCCCATTCAAGCTCAGGGTAGGTTGCTCCAATCTGACTCTCATCAGTTCTATCATCCCCCCAAAGTCCGTCAGTTGGAGGTGCAATTAGAATATCATTATTAACACCTAGTTCTTTTCCAAGTATATAAACTTCCGTTTTTAATAAATCAGCAATAGGACTTACGTCTACCCCCCCGTCTCCATATTTAGTAAAAAAACCAATTCCAAAATCCTCAACCTTGTTGCCTGTACCAATTACAAGTGAATTATTTGCTTGTGCAAAATAATAAAGAGTCATCATCCTTAGTCTTGATCTTGTATTTACCAAAGCAAGTTTATGAGCGTTTTCATTATTTGGAATCTGTGAAATAAATTCATCATATACCGAGGTAAGATTAAGTTCTGTTGAACTCACATTTTGGAAATTCTTTTTTAACCATTTGATATGTTCTTTACCTCTTTCAACTTGTTCTTTATGTTGATGAATTGGCATTTCAACACATATTAATGGCAAACCTGTTTTTGCTACAAGTGTTGAGGTTACTGCCGAGTCAATGCCACCTGAAATTCCAATTACAAAACCTTTTAATCCTGATTTTTTAGCATAATCTGAAAGCCAATTAGAGATGTGAGTAATTACTGCTGTTGTTTTCATATTTGTTTGCAAATGTAGTGCAAAACTTATTACTTTTGCCATATGAAGCCTATAGTCTTATTTTTCTCTGTTACTATTGTTACTTTTTTAGTAACATCATTAATTTTCTCTTATTTTTCTGAGGATAAAAAAGTGGAGTTAATAGTAAATAGATTTGAACACGAGTTGTTTTCAATCAATACAGATAATCTGATTGAAAAATCAAATTCTTGGGATACTATTTTCGGTTCTTTTCCTACGCTTTTTGCTGCGCAGATTATGAATATTTCTCAATTGACTTCTGCTCAGTATTATGATGAGTTGTTAGCTTTTACTCAACATAAAGATATGCGTGAAGCGTATGATTCTACTGTTGTTGTTTTTGATGACTTCAGTGAATTTGAACATAGTTTGGAATTGGCATTTGGACAATTTGCTAATAAGTTCCCCTCTTATCCTCTTCCAGAGATAACTACTTTTTTTGGTGGATTTAATTATGGTGTAGTAACCTATGATGATAATATAGCAATAGGTTTAGAGAATTTTTTAGGTGCAAATAGTAAGTTTTATCATTTTTTAGGAGATCCTGAGTATTTAAGATTTCAAAAACAAAAAAAGTTTATACTCTCCAATGTAATGGAAGTTTGGTTTAATGAACATTTTCAAAAATATCTTGCAGGTAGGGATTTGCTTTCACAAATAGTACATAAAGGCAAGGCGATGTATTTTATTGATAAAATTCTTGTTGATATTTCTTTAGAAGATAAGTTTCGTTTTACAAAATCTCAGATGGATTGGGTTATTGAAAATGAAGCAAGTATATGGGAATTTTTAGTACATGAAGACATGCTTTTTTCAAAGAAAGAAATAGAATTTAGGTCATTTATAAATTATGCACCTTTTGCTAAAGGGATGCCAAAAGAAGCCCCTGGAAGGGTGGCTTATTATATTGGCTATAAAATGGTAAATGAGTATATGGATAATAATGAAATTAATATTGAGGAATTGATGTATTTAACAGATTCTAGAAAGTTTTTGCAGGCATCAAAATATAAACCCACAAAATAAAAATATGAAACAAACTTTAAAATTTGAAGTTGAGTTAGATGAGAATCATTTGCCAATAAATATAAAAATGGATGCAAGTGGTGATGCAGATGAGGATAATATCAAAGTATTAATGATATCAGCTTGGGCTGCACAAACTAAGGAAACTTTGCGTATTGATTTATGGACAAAAGATATGCCTGTTAATGAGATGTATATAATGTATCATCAGACTTTGATGGGGATGGCAGGTAGTTTGGAAAAAGCAACAGGACATGATAAACTTGCTGGTGCTTTACGAGATTATTGTGAGTTTTTTGCTGAGCAAACAAAGATTAAAGAGTAATTACATTGTCTCTTTAAAATGCGGATTAAGCTTTTCAATATAATCTACAATTTCTTCCGTTCCTATTTTCTTCTCAGCTGACGTGACAAATGTTTCTGGCAGTACTTCCCATTCTTTTTGCATCTCAACTTTATAGGCTTCAATTTGTTTGTTGAGGGCTACTTTCCCAAGTTTATCTGATTTAGTAAATATTATTGCAAATGGAATTCTTTTTTCGGCTAGCCACTGCATAAATTCTTGATCAATAGCTTGTGGTTTGTGCCTGCAATCAACTAATACGAACAGGCATATTAAATTCGTTCTTTTAGTTAAGTAATTGCTAATCATATCATGAAAATGAGCTCTCAATGATTTAGGAATCTTAGCGTAACCAAATCCTGGCAGATCAACTAAATACCATTCTTTGTTAATTAGAAAATGATTTATTAATTGTGTTTTGCCTGGTTTTGCTGATGTTTTAGCAAGATTTCTTCGATTAACTAATGCGTTTATCAAAGATGATTTCCCGACATTTGACCTTCCAATAAAAGCATATTCTGGTATTTTTGGATCAGGACAAATTCTGTAATTACTATTACTAATTACAAATTCTGCACTTTTAATTTTCATGATTAGTTAAAATCTTTTTTTAAGAAATTCCAGTACTAACTCACTAAATCTTTTTGGGTGCTCCCACATAGCAGCGTGTCCGCATAATGGAATCCAATTGAGTTCGGAGTCAGGCAGTAGTTTGTGAAATTCTTCAGCTACATGAGGTGGAGTTACTTTGTCTTCAGCTCCCCATATTAATGACACAGGCTTATTAATATTTGGAATATCTTTAGCCATATTGTGCCTAATAGCAGATTTTGCATATCCTAATAGTTTTAAGATTGACATTCTGTTGTTTGCAATCTCAAATACCCTATCTACTAAGTCATCAGTTGCCACCTTTGGGTCGTAAAATACTTCTTCTGTTTTTACTCTTATATAGTCTTTGTCGCCTCTTCTTGGGAAAGAATTCCCCATTGAACTTTCAAATAAACCCGAACTTCCAGTTAAAATTAAGCCATCTACTTTTTCAGGATGATCTTTTGTAAATATTAAACCGATATGTCCTCCCATAGAATTCCCAATTAGTACTGCGCTTTCTAAGCCTAAATGATCCATGAATTCATAAAGGTAATCACTAAGTGATTTGACTGACACTTTAAGTAATTTACCTTCAAATAGCTTAAGGTCCAAGCCATAAACCTTGTACTCCTCTGAAATAAAATCTACCATTTCACCAAAGTTTTCAACACCACCCATTAAACCATGCAGTAAGATTATTGGTTGTCCTTTATTTCCTTCTTCAAGCCATTTAAATTTACCTTCTTCCTTAACCATGTTTAGTTGTAGATTTTAGATTGCAAATAAACGAAAATATTTGTTAATAGCAACGCCTAGTTTAAAACAAGCTAAAAAAGGATTTGTGTTGGAAGTTATCAACAAAGTGGGGTTAAGTGGGTAATAGTGGGGTTTATTTGTATATTAGCACCCAGATTTAAACAATAATAAAGTGATTAATATAATTGGAACATACGAATGTAAAGCAGATGCTAAAGGGCGTGTAATGTTTCCTTCTGCCTTGAAAAAGCAGTTGCAAAAAGTACTTGGAGCTGGTTTCGTAATTAAGCGGTCAGTTTTTAATCAGTGTTTGGAGATTCATCCTATGCAAGAGTGGAATGAAGTTGTTGGGCAAGTGAATAAGTTGAATCGTTTTGTTAAAAAGAATAATGATTTTATCAGGTCTTATATGGCTGGTTTGAAAGTAGTTAATGTAGATGGTTCTGGTAGGGTCTTAATACCAAAGGATTTATTGGCTTTTGCTGGATTGGAAAAACAAATTGTTCTTTCATCATCAGTAAATATGATTGAGATTTGGGATAAAGATAAATATGAAGTTTCAGTTGCTAAATCTTTAAAACATTTTGGTGATTTAGCTGAACAGGTGATGGGTAGCCAGCCATTAGATGGGTCGGATGGGATATCATAGTCCAGTATTGTTAAGCGAATGTATTGAAGGGTTAAATATAAAGCCTACAGGAATCTATGTTGATGTTACTTTTGGTGGCGGTGGTCATTCAAAAGAAATCATGAAACATCTGGTTGGAGGTAAATTATTTGCGTTTGATCAGGATTCAGATGCACATAAAAATAATTTGAAGCAAGATGGTTTCAAATTGATTGATGCAAACTTTAGCTATTTAAGGAATTTTTTAAGAATGGAAGGGGTGAGAAAAGTTGATGGAATTCTAGCTGACCTGGGAGTTTCTTCTCATCAATTTGACGTTGCTGAAAGAGGTTTTTCTACACGATTTGAAGGAGATTTAGATATGCGAATGAACACTAAATCTTATTTGACGGCAAAGGAAATAGTAAATGATTATTCTGAAGAAAATTTGGCTAATGTTCTGTATAAATATGGAGAGTTAAAAAATTCAAAAAGAATAGCTAAGGAAATTGTAAGCGCAAGACAAGTTAAAAAGATAAATACTACTACAGAGCTTATTGGTGTAGTTGCAAAAATAGTTCCTGAAAAATATAGAAATCAGTTTATGGCACGCATTTTTCAAGCAATTAGAATAGAAGTGAATGATGAGATTGTTGCTTTGGAGGAAATGCTTTTAAGTGCAGTGGATATATTAAAACCTGGTGGAAGATTAGTAGTGATTTCTTATCATTCATTAGAAGATAGATTAGTTAAAAACTTAATGAAGAAAGGAAATTTGGAAGGAAATCCAAAGAAGGATTTTTTTGGGAATATGATTAAAGATTTAAGAGAAATAAATAGAAACGTAATTGTTGCTACTACTGATGAAATTAAAGATAATTCAAGAGCAAGAAGTGCAAAATTAAGAATAGCTGAAAAATCACATGTCAACTAAAAAAGACACATCAAATACACTTATCTCAATTATGAGGGGTGAGTTTATTGCTGAAGAAAGCAATAGAAAACATGTGCCTTTTTTATTAATGACAGTATTTCTGGTTTTGATAAATATTAGTTCTTCTTTCAGAGCAGAAAAATTATTAAAGCAGTCAATTTCATTAGAAAAGGAAGTAGCTGATTTAAGATTGGTTTATATTACTACAAAGTCTGATTTAATGAGTATGTACAGGAGGTCAGTAATTGAAAATATTGTGAATGAACAAGGGTTAAAAACATCATTAAGTCCTCCAATAATCATTGAGAAATAGTGAAGAAAACTACAAAATATAGCAATTTAAGAATCATAGGGCTTTACTTATTCGTGTTCCTTCTTGCTGTTGGCGTAGTCGCTAAAATTGTAAAAATTCAGCAGTTTGATGAATTGATTAATACATCTAGTCAGCCCCGGTTTTTTACAGTTGAAGCACCTAGGGGTAATATATTAGCTGATGATGAATCTTTACTTGCAATTTCAATGCCACTCTATAAAATTCATTTGGATTTAAGTGTGATAAGCAAAGTGCTGTTTGACAGGCATATTGTTGAGATTTCTGAGGGTTTGAGTGATTTGTTTGCTGATAAATCTGCAGCTGAATACGAGAGGTTTTTAAGATTGGCTAAAAAATCAAAAAAAAATAAATATGTCCTCTTGAAATTGAAGGTTACACATAATGAATTAAAAGTTTTGCAAAGCCTTCCTGTATTTAATTTAGGGCAAAATGTAGGTGGATTAATAGCAGAGCAAAGGCCTCATAGAGAAGTGCCTTTTGGTTTGCTTGCCCAAAGAACAGTTGGTGTTTTAAGAGATATAAATCCAGTTGGAATTGAAGTAGCTTTTAATCAGGTATTATCTGGAGTTGATGGGCAGCACTTAAAAAGAAAAATTGCACAAGGAGCTTGGGTTCCTCAAGAATCAGAGGGTAATAGTTTACCAAAAGCTGGTAGAGATATTTTAACAACTATCAATATTGACATGCAGGATGTTGCTGAAAAATCATTGGAGCAAACCCTAATAAAGGAAAATGCAGATTGGGGTTGTGTAATTATGATGGAGGTAAAAACAGGTGAAGTTAAGGTTATTGCAAACTTGCGTAAAGATACTTCTGATCGAGTAAGTGAATATTTTAATTATGCAATAGCACAACATGATGCGCCTGGTTCAACTTTTAAATTAGCCTCTATAATTGCTGGATTAGAGGATGGTAAGTTTACAGTAAATGATTCTGTGAATTTACAAAAAGGTAGAACAAAATATTATGATAGAGTAATGAGGGATTCTCCTCATAATTTTAAAAATGTAACAATTAAAAAAGCATTTATTATTTCTTCTAATGTTGGGATTTCAAAAATTATAAATAATAATTATAAGAAAAATCCAACTGAGTATACTGATAGAATTTATAAAATGGGATTAAGTACACCGCTCAATTTGGAATTACCGTTTCCTGATGATGGTTTAAGAATGCCAATCCCACATAAAAGAGGTTGGTCAGGGGTTACTTTACCATGGATGTCTACAGGATATGAAATGGCATTAACGCCTCTTCATATATTAACATTTTACAATGCAATTGCCAATGATGGTAAAATGATGAACCCAATTTTTACTAAAGCTATAATGATGGGTGGAAGTATCATTGAAGAAAAAAGTCCTGTTGTCGTAAACCCTTCTATTTGCTCAGAGTCAACAATAAAAGAAATTTTGCCTTTGTTGGTAGGTGTCGTTGAAGAAGGCACGGCTACAAATATCCATACCGATAAATACAAAATTGCTGGCAAAACAGGGACCACAGTTCTGAATTATGCTGGTAGAAAAGAAGATGAAGAGAAAAAGTACCAAGCTTCTTTTGCTGGATTTTTTCCAGCTGATAATCCAAAATACTCCTGCATAGTTGTAATTAATAATCCTAAGAATGGCCAGGTATATGGAGGTAAAGTTGCTGCGCCCATCTTTAAGGAGTTAGCTGATAAAGTTTATGCACTTGATATGGAAATTCATAATCCGATTATTAGTACTAATACATTTAAAGATCTACCAAAAGTAAAACAAGGTAAGACTTTTGATGCAAATCAAATTTTGACAGAACTTAGTATCTCTACACAAAATACTGAATCAGACTGGATGGTATCTCAAACATCAAAATCAGAAGTAAAGCTAATGGTAAGGAAAATTGAAGAGGATTTACAAAGGGGAAGGATGCCAAACTTGAAAGGTATGAATCTGAAGGATGCAGTTTATTTGTTAGAAACATATGGTTTAAATGTAAGTGTTGAGGGCTCTGGATCAGTTATTAGTCAGTCGATTAAAAAGGGTCTTAACTTCAAAAAAGGAAACTTAATTGAATTAGTATTAGCTTAATGAATTTACAAGATATTCTATATAAAGTCAGTATTGATAAAGTCATTGGTTCTACTAATATTGAAATTTCAAACATTGCTTTTGACTCAAGAAAGGTTGTTGTAGATGGATTATTTGTTGCTATAAAGGGAGCTATTTCTGATGGTCATCAATTTATAGAAAAAACTATTGAAAAAGGAGCAATTGCAATTATTGTGGAGCAAATTCCTGCTAATATTAATGAAGATATAACTTATATTAAAGTTGAAAAATCACATGATGCTCTGGGAATTATTGCAGGTAATTTTTATAATAATCCTTCTGATAGAATAAAGTTAGTTGGTGTTACTGGTACAAATGGAAAAACAACAATTGTTAGTTTATTACATCAATTATTTGGGTTTTTGAATGTAAAAGTAGGTATGCTTTCTACAATTCAGAATAAAATTATTGAGCAGGTGATTCCATCTACACTTACAACTCCTGATGCTTTACATATAAACTTTTTGCTTAGTAAAATGTTAGAGAAAGGTTGTGAGTATTGCTTTATGGAAGTTAGTTCACATTCACTTTCACAAGGAAGGGTTAATGGTTTGAATTTTGCTGGTGGAGTTTTTACAAATCTTACGCAAGATCATTTAGATTATCACAACACTTTTACAGAATACAGAGATGTAAAAAAAATATTCTTTGATACTTTACCAAAAGATGCTTTTTCATTAGTTAATAAAGATGATAAAAATGGGATGAAAATGCTTGAAGGGACAAAATCAAATAAGCTTACTTATTCTTTAAAAACAATTGCTGATTATAAATGTAGAGTTTTAGAGAATCAGCTTGAGGGCATGTTATTAAAAATTAATCAAGTTGATGTATGGGTGAAATTGATAGGTGATTTTAATGCTTACAATATTCTTTCTGTTTATGCTGTGTCTAAACAATTTGGCTTTAAAGATTATGATGTGCTTACAGCTTTAAGTATGCTAAATTCTGCAGAAGGAAGGTTTCAGTTTATTAGATCAGAAAATCAAATTACTGGTATAGTTGATTATGCACATACTGATGATGCTTTGAAGAATGTACTTTCTACAATTAATAATATCAGAAGTAATGCAGAACAGTTAATTACTGTTATTGGCTGTGGTGGAGATAGAGATAAAAGTAAAAGACCATTAATGGCAAAAGTTGCTTGTGAATTAAGCACTCACGTTATTTTAACTTCTGATAATCCGAGATCAGAAAAACCAGAGGTAATTATTGATGATATGCTTGCAGGACTGGATTCTGAGCAAAATAAGAAAGTACTTGTTATTTCTGATAGAAAACAAGCAATTAAAACAGCTTGCAGATTAGCAAATGATACAGATATAATACTTGTTGCTGGAAAAGGACATGAAAAATATCAAGAAATTAAAGGAGAGAAATTTCCTTTTGATGATATGGTAGAACTAAAACAATCACTAAATATAATTAAAGACTAATGTTATACTATTTATTTGAATATCTGCAAAATGCATATGACTTACCTGGAGCAGGTTTGTTCCAGTATATCTCTTTTCGTGCTGCAATGGCAGTAATTACATCCTTGTTAGTTTCTTTAGTTTTTGGAGGAAAAATAATCAGCTTTATACAAAGAAAACAAATTGGTGAGGAAGTTAGAGCTTTAGGTTTAGAGGGAGAGGAGAGTAAGAAAGGAACTCCAACTATGGGAGGGCTAATTATTTTGGGTGCAATATTGATTCCTACTTTATTATTTACGAAATTGGATAATATCTATATACAAATTATGCTAGTTTCTACTGTATGGCTAGGCACTATCGGCTATATTGATGATTATATTAAAGTATTTAAGAAAGATAAAGAAGGTTTGGCAGGAAGGTTTAAAGTATTAGGGCAAATAGGAATAGGATTAATTATTGGAATAGTGATGGTATTTCATTCTGATATAGTGGTGAAAGATGAAGTAATTTTATCATCAGAAACGGAAGTTGTTGGTTCAGTTAGTTTGGCTCAGAAATCATCTAAAACAACTACTCCATTCTTTAAAAATAATGAATTTGATTATCAGTCATTAACAGCTTGGATGGGTGATACGGCAAAACAGTACGCTTGGATTTTATTTGTTTTGATAGTAGTTGTAATTATTACAGCAGTAAGTAATGGGGCAAACTTGACGGATGGGTTAGACGGTTTAGCTACAGGAACTTCAGCAATTATTGGGGTTACTTTAGCGCTTTTTGCTTACGTTTCGGGTAATATTATAGCAGCTAATTATTTGAATATTATGTACATCCCAGATACGGGAGAACTTGTAATCTACATGTCTGCTTTTGTTGGCGCTTGTGTCGGTTTTATGTGGTATAATTCTTACCCAGCGCAGGTTTTTATGGGTGATACAGGTTCTTTGGCTCTTGGTGGTATAATAGCTGTTGTTGCTATTTTAATACGGAAGGAATTATTGATTCCAATTTTATGTGGGGTGTTTTTGGTTGAAAACTTATCAGTGATATTGCAAGTTGGTTATTTCAAATATACAAAGAAGAAATTGGGGGAAGGGAAGCGAATATTTAAAATGGCTCCACTACATCATCATTATCAGAAATTAGGGCTGCATGAAAGTAAGATTGTTACTAGATTTTGGATAGTTGGAATTATGCTTGCAGTAATAACAGTAGTTACTCTTAAATTAAGATAATGGTAAAAAGAATGGTTGTTCTAGGAGCAGGAATTAGTGGTGTTGGAGCAGCAGTTTTAGCTAAGAAAAAAGGCTTTGAAGTTTTTATTTCTGATAAAGGAAAAATTACTGAAAATAATAAAAAAGTTCTTTTAAATAATAAGATTGAGTGGGAAGAAAATAATCACACTTTTGATAAAATTTTAAATGCTGATGAAGTCATTAAAAGTCCAGGAATGCCAGATAGTGTTGAACTAATTCAGAACCTTAAAAATGCAAAAATCCCTTTGATTTCTGAAGTAGAATTTGCTTTTAGATATACTAAAGCAAAAATTGCAGCAATCACAGGAAGCAATGGTAAAACAACTACTACTTTGCTTTTAGGACATGTGCTAAAAAATGCTGGATATGATGTTTTAGTAGCAGGAAATATTGGGGTTGGATTTGCTCTATCAATTGCCGAAAGGGATTTCGATTATATAGTTCTGGAATTAAGTAGTTTTCAACTTGATGGAATAAAAAATTTCAGAAGTGATGTAGCAATTTTACTAAATATTACCCCTGATCATTTAGATAGATATGATTACAGTCTAGAAAATTATTCAGCATCAAAATTCAAAATAACAGAAAATCAGCAAGGAAAAGATTTCCTTGTTTATAATGCAGATGATGAAATTGTAAAAAAAATTAAAACAAAAGCAAAAAGGTTGCCAATCTCATTAAAAAACAAACAAAAAGAAGGAGGATTTTTATATAAGAATGAGTTAATAATTAAATTAAATAATAATACTATGACAATGCAAGAATTAGCCCTACAAGGCAAACACAACATCTTCAATTCAATGGCTGCCGCTATGGCTGCAAGAGTTTTAGAAGTTAACGATTCAGTAATAAGACAATCAATGATAGACTTTCAAAATGTAGAACACAGATTGGAATATGTGCTAACAGTACATGGCATTGATTTTATTAACGATTCAAAAGCTACTAATGTAAACGCTTGTTGGTTTGCATTAGAAAGTATGACTAAAACTGTAGTGTGGATAGTTGGGGGTGTTGATAAAGGAAATAATTATTCTGAGTTAGTGGAAATGGTTGATGAAAAAGTAAAAGCAATTATTTGCTTAGGAGAAAACAACCAGAATATAATAGATGCTTTTAAACATAAGGTAGATACAATAGTTCAGGCATCATCAATGTCAGAAGCGGTAAATCAATCTTATAGTCTAGCAAACAAAGGAGAAACTGTTTTGCTTTCGCCAGCTTGTGCAAGTTTTGATTTGTTTGCTAATTATGAGGATAGAGGACTTCAGTTTAAAAATTTTGTAAGAAATCTATAAGTGATTTCAGTCTTTGGAAATATAAAATTTAAAGGTGATAAAATCGTCTGGGCAATTGTAATTTTACTTTCATTATTTTCAGTAATGGTTGTGTACTCATCTGCTGGTTTGGATAAACTGATAAATCATATTCCAAAGTTGTTATTAGGTTTAATTGCAATGTATGTTGTGCATTTAATTCCATTTAAATATTTCTCAAAATTAGGGCAGTTAGGTTATTTTACTAGCTTGTTATTACTACTATTAGTACCTTTTATTGGCATAACTTTAAATGGAGCATCTAGGTGGTTAGGTGTAGGAGGTTTTCAGTTTCAACCATCTGATGTTGCAAAACTAGTTGTTATACTTTTTATGGCACGTCAGATTAGTGTTAATAGAGATAATTTAGATGGATTTAAAGAATTTGTTTGGTATATTTTATCCCCTTTATTAATAGTTTGTTTGCTCATTCTACCAAATAACTTTTCTACTTCTGCTTTAGTATTTGTTAATGGCCTGGTGCTGATGTTTGTTGGGAAAATGCGTTTGCAATTTATAGTAAAAGTTTTAGGTATTGCATTATTAGGAGCTTTTGTTATTTATGGTGCTGCAAAATATACTGCCATTGGCACTAGAATTATGCCTAGGTCAGCAACTTGGGTAAGTAGGATAGATAACTTTGTCAAAGGTGGTGATGAGCAACAAATGGATAAAGATTATCAGCAAACACAAGCGCTAGTTGCTATTCAAAATGGAGGATTATATGGGGTTGGTCCAGGAAAAAGTACACAAAGGAGCATTTTACCTTATTCTTACTCTGATTTTATTTATGCTATAATTTTAGAAGAGTATGGTTTGATTGGAGGTGTATCTGCTATTTTATTTTATTTGATTTTACTTTTTCGAGCAGTGCGAATTTCCTTAAAATCAGACAGTGTTTTTGGTAGTTTAGTCGCAATAGGCTTGATGTTTTCTTTAGTGTTTCAGGCATTTATAAATATGTTAGTTTCAGTAGAAATTATGCCAGTAACTGGGCAGACTTTACCTCTTATAAGCATGGGGGGAACATCAATAGTTTTTAGTTGTATAGCAATAGGAATAGTATTAAGTATTAGTAGAGATTCAATAGAAGGGGAATATGAAAACTCTTAAAGTGATTATTAGTGGAGGTGGTACTGGTGGACATATATTTCCTGCCATAGCAATTGCGAAAGCAATAGAAAATACAGTGCAAAATGTAGAGATTCTTTTTGTAGGTGCAGAGGATAGAATGGAGATGGAGAAAGTCCCTGTTGCTGGCTATAAAATAATAGGACTTTGGATAAGTGGCTTACAAAGAAAATTAGATAAACGAAATCTACTTTTTCCTTTTAAAGTGATTCATAGTATATTTAAAGCAAAGAATATTATAAAAGAATTTAAGCCAGATATTGCAATAGGTACTGGTGGCTATGCAAGTGGGCCAATACTTTATGCAGCTGCTAAAAAGGGTATTCCAACTGTTATCCAGGAGCAGAACTCTTATCCTGGGATTACAAATAGAATTTTAGCAAAATATGTGCAAAAGATATGTGTAGCATATGATGATATGGAACGCTTTTTCCCAAATGATAAATTGATTCTCACAGGAAATCCTATTCGTGAGGGTATATTAGATTTTAATAATAAAGTAACAGATGGAAAATTGAAATTTAATATTGATAAAACAAAACCAACAGTTTTAGTTGTGGGTGGTAGTTTGGGTGCTTTAACGATTAATAATGCAATTGCAGAAAACATTAATCAGATAAAAAATATGGATGTAAATATGATTTGGCAAACGGGGATTTCATATCAAGATAAAGCACACAATTTTATCACGACTGTAAATACAAAAGGGATTAATGCTTATACATTTATTAAAGAAATGGATTTATCTTATGCTGCTGCGGATGTAATTATTTCAAGAGCTGGAGCGATTGCTATTTCAGAATTGTGTTGTGTTGGAAAGCCAATTATATTGGTTCCATCTCCAAATGTCGCAGAAAATCACCAGTATAAAAATGCACAATCGCTAGTTAATAAGAATGCTGCATTACTTGTTGAAGATGCTGATGCAAGCCGTAAACTTGTAAGTACTCTGAAGAAATTGATTAAGAATGAAGATTTAAGAACTTCTTTAAGTAGTAATATTAAAAAAATAGCCGTAACTGATGCAGCTAAGCAGATTGCTAAAATTGCATTAGATTTATTAAAATGAACTTAGATTTATACAAACATATTTACCTGATTGGTATTGGTGGAATTGGAATGAGTGCATTGGCGCGTTATTTTAATTCTAAAGATAAAATGGTTTGTGGATATGATAAAGTAAAATCTGAGTTGTGTGTAGAATTAGAAACTGAAGGAATTAATATTCATTATACTGAGGACGTAAACAAGATTCCAGAACCTATAAAAAATGCAGACTTTAATGATGTTTTAGTGATTTATACTCCTGCAATTTCTAGCAATAATAGAGTGCTTACTTTCTTTGCTAATAATGGATTTAGGGTTTACAAGAGATCAGAAATTTTAGGAATGATCAGTAAGCAATCTTTTACAATTGCAGTTGCTGGTACTCATGGAAAAACCACTACTTCTACAATTTTAGCTCATATCTTAAAACAAGGAGGTAAAGAATTAACAGCATTTCTAGGTGGAATTAGTAGAAATTATAATACTAACTTGTTATTGGCTGATAAAGGAAATATTTTGATTGTTGAGGCAGATGAATATGACAGATCATTTTTGCAATTACATGCTGATATTGCAATTATTACTTCTGTAGATGCAGACCATTTAGATATTTATAAAAATAAACAAGATTTAGAGAATGCTTTTGTGCAGTTTGTTACACAAATAAAGCAAAAAGGATTATTATTAGTTGAGGAAAGTGTTTGTATTGATTTTCCGGTTCCAGAAGATGGATTAAAACTGACATATTCGGCAACTAAAAATGCTGATTATTATGCTGAGAATATCAAAGTAAAAGATGGAAAAATGAATTTTGATTTAAAGTTTTTAGATATTATGCCAGGAATGTCAAATGAGCAAAATGAGGATGGTTTAGAATTTATTTTACCTGGTATTCACAATGTAAGTAACTCTATTGCAGCCTCAGCTGTTTGCTGTTATTTAGGTTTAGGATGTAAGGATATTTCAAGAGGACTCGCTACTTTTAAAGGTATTAAGAGAAGGTTTGATGTTCATTTAACTAATAGTAAAGTTGCTTATGTTGATGATTATGCTCATCATCCAGAAGAAGTAAGTGCAACTATTGGTGCAGCAAAACAATTATTTCCTAATAGAGATTTGACGGTTGTTTTTCAACCTCATTTATTTAGTAGAACGAAAGATTTCGCAAATGAATTTGCGTCTTCATTAGTTGATGCTAATGATTTAATTTTACTAGATATATATCCTGCAAGAGAAAACCCAATTTCGGGGGTTGATTCCCAAATGTTATTGGATTTATGTAATAACCCGATAAAAGAGGTTTGTAACAAAGAAGAGCTATTAGCTTTACTCAAAAACAAAGAGTTAGATGTTTTGTTAACACTTGGGGCTGGTGATATAGGTACATTAGTTGAGCCAATAAAATACCTTCTTAACTAATGAGAAAAGTACTTTTAATATTAAAATGGTCAAGTGTATTGGGATTATTTATTATAGTGTTGTCATTCACAAATTCCAGGCAGGCGCAACAATTTGTATCATTGGATAAGATTAGTGTTTTAGTATCAGAAGATAATTTTGTAAATGAAGAAATTTTAATGAGTTATTTGGATGAAAATAAAGTGAGTTTTGATAGCACTCTTCTTAATAATTTTAAATTTGAAGAACTAGAATTGTTGTTAGAGAAACACCATTCAATAGAAAAGGTAGAAGTTTTTGCAAATCAGAAAGGTAATGTAGCTATTTATGTTGAGCAGAAAAAAGCTATAGTAAGAATCAAGAGTTTTTATGATGATTACTATTTAGATGAGTTTGGAAAAAAAATGAAATTATCATCAAATTATACGCCAAACTTATTAATCGTAACAGGTGAAGTTAGAATGAGTAATCATCAAGAAATATTTGATTTTGTTTCTCTAATTAATAAAAGTAAATTTTGGAAAGCACAAATTACACAGTTACATTTTATGGGTAATGAAGTAATAATATCTCCTAGAATTGGTGATCAAAAGATACACTTTGGTTGTTTGGTAGATGTAAATGAAAAATTAAATAATCTGTATGAGTTTTACCAACAAGCTTTGCCTGTAAAAGGTTGGCAAGCTTATAGCGATATTAATTTAAAGTTTAAAAATCAAATTGTTTGTATTAAAAAATAAATGATGGAAGAGAATATACAAGAATTGCAAGCTGGAGCTTATATGGTTGGCCTCGATATAGGAACTACTAAAATATCAGTAATGATAGGTAGAAAAAATCAATATGGAAAATTAGAAATTTTAGGAACAGGTAGAGCTGTTTCTAATGGTGTTGCTAGAGGAATTGTTTCTAATATTGATAAAACTGTAGAATCTATTAGAGAAGCAGTTGAGGAAGCAAAACAAAAATCAGGCTTAGAGATTGATGATGTTTTTGTTGGCATTGCTGGGCAACATATCAAAAGCTTACAACACAGGGGAGAAATTGTAAGAGACAATATTGATATAGAGATTGAAAAAGCAGATATTGATAAATTAAAGTCTAACATGTTTAAGTTAATTACTATTCCTGGTGAGGAGGTGATTCATGTAATTCCTCAAGAATATACAGTTGATGGTGAGGATGGAATACAAGACCCGAAAGGAATGGCTGGCGTAAAGCTAGAAGCTAATTTTCATGTGATAACTGCACAAGTAGGTGCAGTAAGAAATATAATGAGATGTGTTGAAAAGGCAGGTCTTATACCTAGAGAATTAATTTTAGAGCCATTTGCATCAGCAGTTGCTACTTTGGATGAAGATGAACTACGAGAAGGAGTTGCATTGGTAGATATTGGAGGTGGAACAACTGATGTAGCTATATTCTTAGATAATATAATAAGGCATACAGCAGTAATCCCTTTTGGAGGAAATATTATTACTAAAGATATAAAAGTAGGATTGGAGATTTTAGAGAAACAAGCTGAACTTTTAAAAGTAAAATTTGGCTCTACAATGTATACTGAGGATCAGGAAAATGTAATGGTTTCTATTCCTGGATTGAGAGGTAGACCTCCTAAGGAAATTGCTGTCAAAACATTATCAGAAATAATTGGTGCTAGATACAAAGAAATAATTGACTTAGTATATCATCAGATTAAAATATCAGGATATGAACATAAATTAATGACAGGAATTGTATTGACTGGTGGTGGTTCTCAAGTTAGAAATTTAAAACAATTGGTAGCTTTTGTAACGGGTAAAGAAACAAGAATAGGCTTGCCTAATGAACACTTAGGAGCTGAGTCAGTGGATAAAGTTGTTAGCCCAATGTATTCAACTGGAGTTGGACTGGTACTTAAAGGTTTTGAATATGCTGAGCAACATCCTGAAAAAATAGGTATGGCAAAGCTAAAAGAAGAAAAGGATACTGTTGTTGATCTGCAGCCTGATGAAATAACAAGTGAACTGTCTATTATTGATAGGATAACACAGATATTCACTGATGATGTGAAAAAAACTAAATAATAATATTAATAAATTCAAAAAATAAAATTATGAGCGCTATTGACTTAGGGATGGATTTCCAAATGCCAAAAAACCAATCATCACAAATAAAAGTGATGGGAATAGGTGGTGGAGGAAGTAATGCTGTAAACTATATGTTTGAACATGGGATTAATGGAGTAGATTTTGTGATATGTAATACTGATTCACAAGCATTAGAAGCAAGTCCAGTACCTATTAAAATACAGCTTGGAGCTTCTCTTACTGAGGGGTTGGGTGCTGGAGCTAACCCTGAAGTTGGAAGAAAAGCAGCGGAGGAAAGTGCTGATAGAATTACTGAGCTTTTGGATGCAAATACTAAGATGCTATTCTTAACTGCAGGTATGGGAGGCGGTACTGGTACTGGTGCAGCTCCTATAATTGCTGAAATTGCAAGGGAAAAAGGGATACTCACAGTAGGTGTAGTTACTATACCTTTTTCCACTGAGGGTGGTTTTAGAAAAAAGTATGCTGATGATGGTATTGCAGAGCTCAAAAAGTATGTAGATACACTTTTAGTAATTAATAATGAAAAACTAATTGAGGTGTATGGTGATTTAACATTTACTCAAGCATTTGGAAAAGCTAATGAAGTTTTGAATACAGCTACTAAAGGAATTGCTGAAGTGATTTCACAGCACTTGATGGTTAATATTGACCTTAATGATGCTAGAAGAGTTTTAGAAAATAGTGGAACGGCTGTAATGGGTCAAGCTGAAGCTGAAGGAGAAAATAGAGCTAATGAAGCTGTAAAAGAAGCATTGGACTCTCCACTGTTAAATGATAACGATATTACAGGGGCGAAGCAAGTATTGTTAAAAATTGTAACTGGTGCTGGTGATGATGAAATAAAAATGTCAGAGTTGGCTAATATTAAAAATGCAATACAAAAAGCAGCAGGTACAAATGTTAATATTATTGAAGGAATTGGTATTGATGCTGATTTAGGATCTAAAGTCAGTGTAACTGTTATTGCTACAGGTTTCGAAGAAAGAAGAAAGCCAAAAGGGGAAAGAAAAGTTACCTTAGGAGAAGATTGCCTTGATAGTATTAGTTCAGAAGAAAAGGATGGTGTTTCTGAGCCTACTAATAATGTACAACAAACATTGTCTCTTGAAGATGAAATTGATTTTTCAATACCTAATATTGATGAGCCTGTATCTGAAGTTACTCCTAATATAGTAAATGATGTAATTGAGCCAGTTATTGAGTCACTTAATAATCCAGAAAAAATTGTTTTTGACTTAGGAAGTGAATTTGAAACTAATGAAATTGATGTGCTTACTGAAACTGAGGAAGATGAAAGTCCTGATGAAGTAATTCCTTCAATTATGTTAGCTGAAAAAAATCAAGAGGCACAAAAAACTGTGGTACTGGATTTAGGCAATGAGGGAGATGTGATAGAGGGATCAACCCTTAATTCAGCTGAAACGGCTCCTGTAAATACTGAGGTGATGAAAGTAGAGGCAAGAGAAAGAGAAAACAGATTACGATCTATTTCAATGCAGTTGCGTACACCTTCAGGATTAACTTCTTTGGAAGATGTTCCTGCTTACAAGCGAAGTAATATTGAGTTGGAAGAACCTACTCATTCAGCAGAAAGTGAAGTGTCTACTTATACTTTAACTAATGGAAATAATAATTCTACAGAATTAAAGCAAAACAATTCTTTTTTGCACGATAATGTAGATTAACGGCATGTAATTTGACTGTTGTTTTTTATTTAAAAGCTCTACTGATATAGTAGAGCTTTTTAATTTACTATGCATAGCATAATACTTTATTTTCTATGTTTTATTTTTGTACCATTAATAAAATGAAACAAAAAAATTGAAAAAGCTAGGTTTACTTTTAATGACACTAATTACTCTTATAAGTTTAAGTTATGCATCATTTCCAATTACTGATACTTTGCAAACAGAAGAAATTAAGCAATATCATTATAGTTTGCAAAAAATGGGCGTAGATCTGAATTCTTGTAAATGTGAAAGTTGCCGAAATGGAATAGCTCCTTTGTTAAGTAGCCCAAATCCCTTGCCAAAAAAAATGAAAAATACTAAGGAAGTTGATGGTACAAAAGTTGAAAAAAGAGAGCCTAATGGAAATTGGTACGCTTTGCTTTCTATTTTATCTGCTTTAGGCGCTATTATATTTGCTTTTTTAACATTAGGCAGCGGCATGATGCATAATGCAAATCCATCTATTGTCATAACTTATTTATTGTTAACTCTATTGTCTATTATAGGTACTTTTTTTTCTGCTATACAGGCAAAAAGGAGAGGAGCTAGGTGGATTAAGGCACTTTTAGGAGTTGGGTTAGTAGTCTTATTAGCATCATTTCTTTTAATCGGAATGTAGAATGAAGGCACTACTTCTCATATTTCTTTTGTTTCCATTTGTGTGTAAATCACAAGATCAAAATGTAATGAGAACTGAAGATTTTTTAATAAATATTGTGCTTAAAAATACAGTAAAATGTTTTCAAAATAAAAAAGAAATCAAACCTTTAGTCATTAATACTAATAAAAAAGACTCAGTAAACTGGGCGAAATCCTCACTTAAAAAATGGCAAATTATTGTGATAAAAGATACTTTAATAGATGAATAACACCCAACAGATATTATTTAAAAGAGATACGGAGGGCTTTACTAAGGATTTAAATGCTGAGGTAAAAAGCCTGATTACGAAAGATAAAATAGAAAGAGCTGTTGTTTTTTTATGGGTTAAATTGTTCTTTTACTTAAGCTTTTTCATAGGCTCACTTGTTATTCTGTATCAAAATCAATATGGAAATCATTTTGGGTATTTATTGATGAACTATGTAGCTATTGGAACAAGTGGTATTTTACTTGCTTTTAATAGTGCACATGATGCTTGTCATCAAACTTTTAGTAAAAAGAAATGGGTTAATGGTTTGATTTTCTATTTTACTTTTAATATGCAGGGAACAAGTGCTAGATTATGGAGGATAAGGCATTTGGCCTCTCATCATTTATTTTCAAATGTTGATGGCTGTGATGCTGATGTAGATGATAATCCATTGTTAAGATTTTCTCCAAATCATAAAAAGAAATCATTTATGAAATATCAACACTTTTATGCTCCCATTTTGTATTCTGTTTATTTTATTGTTTGGATTTATGCAAAGGACTTTGTGTATTTAAATAAAAAGAATTTAGCAAACCTTAAAAATCAAGATTACCCTTTTTGGTATACAATTGAATTGGTGGTTTGGAAGCTTTTTTATGTTTCTTACATGATTGTGCTGCCTTATTATCTATTAGGTTTTAGTCTTTCAGAAATATTATGGGCATATTTACTAATGATAGTGGTAGGGTCAAATATTTTTATTTATACTTTGGTTACCACTCACTTTACCATGGAAACAGAATTTCCTTCTGCAAATGAAAAGGGGGAATTGCCTTATCATTTTGCTGAGCATCAGCTTATGGTTTCTATGGATTACCATCCAACAAATCTTGTTGCTTCCTTTTTGTTTGGAGGTTTTAATTCCCACGCTGCTCATCATTTATTTCCGAACCTACCTCATACTATTTATCCTAAAGTAACTCCAATTATTGTTGCTAAAGCATTGAATTATAACTATAAATATAATGTACTAACTTTGTGGGATGCAATTGTATCTCATTTTAGATATTTAAAAAAACTAGGAAAATGAGAAAACTAGTCTTAATTTTTATTATGATAAGCACATTCATGAGTCTTAGTTATGCTTCTTTCCCTGTATTGAAAGTGACAAAGTCTAAGGTTGAGGTAACTCAGCCAAATCCATTCATGGATGAAAATAGTAAGATCCTTTTGTTGTCGTTAGTACCTATACCTGCAGCTATTCTTGGAGCTATATTCTTTGCAGGTGGTAGCATTGGTTTTGTAGTAGGTGTTATTATTGGAGCAATTGCAGTTTTTTCAGCTATTTATTCCTTATATATTAACTTTAGCACTCCCTTATTTGTTTGGGATTGGAGAAATTATCTTGCTATCTTAACAGCACTTGTTTTAGGAATACTTGCTTTGTTCTGGACTCTCATAATAATAGCTTTCGGGGGAATAGGTTAAAGAGTATTAAATTATAAATCACTATAAATTAACTAATAGAATAAAACTCAACTTAATATGAGCAATAGAGTACTATTCCTTTTAATAATGCTAACTACATTTATAAATGTAGGTTATGCTTCTTTTCCTGTTTCAGATACTTTAATAGTGAAGCAGGATACACTACAAATAGAAGAAATTAAGAAATATCACGATCATCTTATAAAAATGGGTATTAATCTTAATTCTTGCAAATGTGTGAGTTGTAGGGATAGGATAGCTCCATTATCAAATAATAGTGAAGTGAAAAAACTATCAAATCAATTTCAAACAGTATGGTTGCCAATAATAATAGTAATGGTCATATTATCTACCATACTTATAATTTTACTTTACAGATATGTTGATAAAAGTTCTGGAGAAGCATCTCCTCTTGGATAAAAAATCCCCACCAAATTGGCAGGGATTTATTGTCATCTATTTCTCATTCCTACTACATCATTCCTGGCATTCCTCCACCACCCATTGGAGGCATTGCAGGTGTATCTTCTTTTATTTCAGAGATAACACATTCAGTAGTCAATAGCATTCCTGCAACTGAAGCTGCATTTTCAAGTGCAACTCGAACAACTTTAGCGGGGTCAATTACACCCGCTTTGTAAAGTTTTTCATATATTTCTGTTTTGGCATTAAATCCAAAATCACCTTTCCCATCACGTACCTTCGCAACAATTACACTTCCTTCCAATCCTGCATTTTCTACTATTTGTCTTAAAGGCTCTTCTGCAGCTCTAGCTATGATATTGATTCCTGTTTGCTCATCATCACTATCTCCTTTTAGTTTTGTTAATTTTTCAGTTGCTCGTACAATAGCAACACCACCTCCTGGAACAATCCCTTCTTCCACAGCAGCCCTAGTTGCAGCCAATGCATCATCTACTCTATCTTTCTTTTCTTTCATCTCGACTTCAGTTGGCGCGCCTACATAAAGCACTGCAACTCCACCAGCAAGTTTAGCTAATCTTTCCTGTAGTTTTTCTCTGTCATAGTCAGATGTAGTACTTTCTATTTGAGATTTAATTTGGTTTACTCTTGCTTTTATAGTGCCTTTTTCTCCTGCTCCATTTACTAGAGTTGTATTATCTTTATCAATAGTAATTTTTTCAGCAGTTCCGAGCATATCTAAACTTGTACTTTCTAACTTAAATCCTCTTTCTTCTGAGACAACTGTTCCTCCTGTAAGAATTGCAATATCTTCTAGCATTGCTTTTCTTCTATCACCAAATCCTGGTGCTTTAACTGCTGCAACTTGAAGTGCTCCTCTTATTTTATTTACTACTAATGTTGAAAGCGCTTCTCCATCTACATCTTCAGCAATTATCATTAGTGGCCTTCCGGCTTTTGCAGTTTGTTCCAATATTGGTAAAAGATCTTTCATTACTGAAATCTTTTTATCATATATTAAGATGAATGGATTTTCTAAATTTGCTTCCATTTTATCAGCATTAGTAATAAAGTAAGGAGATAAATATCCTCTATCAAATTGCATTCCCTCTACAACTTCAACATGCGTATCAGTTCCCTTTGCCTCTTCAACAGTTATTACTCCTTCAGTTTTTACTTTCTTCATCGCCTCAGCAATTAATGTGCCAATTACAGTATCGTTATTAGATGATATAGTTGCTACTTGCTCAATTTTATCATAAGAACTACCTACTTTCTGTGCTTGCTTATGTATATCTTCAATAATCACTTTTACTGCTTTATCAATTCCTCTTTTTACATCTAAAGGATTTGCTCCAGCTGCAACATTTTTAAGTCCTGCAGTAATTATTGCTTGAGCCAATACTGTTGCAGTTGTAGTCCCATCTCCTGCTAAGTCATTGGTATTACTTGCAACTTCTTTTACCATCTGTGCACCCATATTTTCTACTGCATCTTCAAGTTCAATTTCTTTTGCTACTGAAACTCCATCTTTAGTTATTGTAGGTCCTCCAAAACTTTTACCGATTACTACATTTCTTCCCTTTGGTCCTAAAGTTACTTTTACTGCATTCGCTAAGGCATCTACTCCTCTTTTTAATGCATCTCTTGATTCTATATTAAATGTGATTTCTTTTGCCATGTTATATTATTTTATGATTGCTAAAATGTCCGATTCTTTCATTATAAGGTAATCTTCTCCCTCATGTTGTAGTTCAGTCCCTGCATATTTTCCGTAAAGGATATTGTCCCCAACTTTTACAGTTATTGGGTTGTCCTTTGTTCCTTTTCCGCAAGCAATTACACTACCTTTTTGTGGTTTTTCTTGTGCAGTATCAGGAATTATTATTCCGCTTGCAGTTGTAGTTTCTGCTTCTGCTTGTTTAATTATTACTCTATCAGCTAGAGGAGTGATGTTTATTTTTGACATATTTATAAAAATTTAATTTGTTAATTCTGATTAATACTATTGCATAAAGTATGCCAAAGCAATTTCAGTCAAAAATAACTGAAATTATGTCAGATATACTTACTAAAGCAGTAAAGTGTGTTGTTTACTTACTCAGGAACAGGTGAAGAAGGTAAGTTAGGGATTACTGCATCATCAATCATATCTTGAGCTTTTATTTCAGTTGATTCTACAGTATTGTTTCTTGGAATTGCAAAATTTGATGCCAATGATAATACAATTAATGATGTTGCTAAAAACCAAGTTGCTTTTTCTAAAAAGTCAGTAGTCTTTTTTGCTCCCATTATTTGGTTTCCAGCACCACCACCAAATGATGAAGATAACCCTCCTCCTTTTGGGTTTTGGACTAAAACAACTAATACTAATAATATTGAAATAATGATGATTAGGATTGCAAAAATTGTGTACATGTTATTTTTTATTTAATTTATTTATCGATTTAATTTGGTCTGCAAATAAACTACTTTTTTCCGGATATTTCAAAATTAATTTTTCATAAGCTAAAATAGCTTTCTCATAATGTTCTTGCTCTAGATAAACTTTTGCTAATGTTGGGGTAACTAGTTCATTATTTTCTATCAGACTTTCTTTTGCAGCATCAGTTGCTTTAAAAAACACTTCTTTTTTTGGCTTGCTTATTTTTACTTCTTTTTCTAAAAAATCATCAACCAAGTTAGTCGCTTTAGTTTGTTTTACTCTTTCAACTTTATTAACTTTTGTTACAGCTAGCCATTCAGAAAATGAGTGATTCTCACTTTCGTCAAATTTCAATGGCTTTCCAATTTCTAATTGCTCTTGAGCTGTTTCTATTTTTTCTTCCTTGTTAATTATTACTTCAAATTTTGTTATATTGTTTAAAGTAATTAATTTAAAAAGTTTCTGTCTGTCCAAGCAATATGCAGCTGCTTTTTTAAGTTGCCGATTGTATCTGATGCTATCAGTATTTAATAATCCTTTGGTAAGTAATAGTTGTGCGCTACTAAAATAGGGATGTTTTATTAGTAAAGAATCTAATTTTATTACATCAGCATTAGTTATTTCTTGCGGATTATTAATTAATGATATGATTTTTTCGTTTACCAATTTACAAAGGCTTTATTAAATACATCTTCAATTAACTCCTTACTTATTTCTTCAATAAGTTCGTCCTCAACATCAACTATATTTTCTGAACTTTCATAATCTCGATATCTACTAAAAGAAGTCTCAAAGTTTTGTTTATCCTCAAAACTATTGTTGTATTTTATTTTTATGGCAATAGTTAATCTGTTTTGACTAGCAGTTTCATTTGCCTTTATTGCCATAGGTTTTATCTGATATTTTGTAATATATCCGCTAAATGATAAATCACCTTCATTCTCAGTTATTTCTAAGTTGGTTTGGCTAGCAAATGCATCTATTAAGCCATCTGTAATAACTTGGCTTAATGAGGGTTGAACTATTGCTGCCTTATTGCTTATATATTGTACAGAGATAGTTTTTGCTTCAATTGGGATTGATGCTCCAGTAAAAGAATAAATTCCACATGAAACAACCAGGCTGCTAAGTAATATTAGTCTTAAAAATAGTTTCATTATAATCCAAACTCTTTTAATTTACGGTAAAGTGTTCTCTCAGATATTCCTAGTTCAGCAGCTGCATCTTTCCTTTTACCTTTATGTTTTAATAATGATTTTTCCACCAATCTTTTTTCTTGCTCAAATAATGATAATGATTCCTCAACTTCAATTGTTGTTGATTCATTCTGCTGATTTAAAACAAAATTATTCTCATCATTTTCGTTAAAAAATCTAGGATTAACGGTTTGCATGATTTCAGTATTTCCTTCTTTTTGCATCAGATCAAAAGTAATCTTTTTAAGTTCAGATAAGTCTCTTTTCATGTCAAAAAGCACTTTGTAAAGTATTTCTCTCTCTGATAAATCTGATTTATTTTTATCCTCAAACTTAATTAAGCCACTAGAAGAAATGTTAGGTAATTGATTTTGCAGTCTACTAGAATTTATCATTCTTTCTTCTTCCATTACTGATAGTTGTGCAACAAAATTCATCAGTTGCCTTATGTTGCCTGGCCAATTGTATTTTTTAAGAATCTCAACCGCATCATCAGTTAGTTTGATAGGAGCGGTGTTGTATTGATCTGCAAAATCAGCAGCAAACTTCCTAAAAAGCAGGTTAATGTCATTGCCTCTGTCTCTTAATGGTGGTAGATTAATACTGATTGTATTTAATCTGTAAAATAAATCCTCTCTAAATTTCCCTTCCTTAACTGCTTGAGGTAAATTTACATTTGTAGCGGCAATAATCCTTACATTAGTTGCATATGCTTTAGATGAACCTACTTTTAGGATTTCTCCATTTTCAAGCACTCTTAATAATCTTGCTTGTGATGCCATTGGTAATTCTCCTACTTCATCAAGAAAAATAGTCCCCCCGTCAGCAGTTTCAAAGTATCCTTTCCGGCTTTCATGCGCACCTGTAAACGATCCCATTTCATGCCCAAATAGTTCAGAATCTATTGTTCCTTCAGGTATTGCCCCACAGTTTACAGCAATATAAGGGTTGTGTTTTCTTTTACTATTTTGATGAATAATTTTTGGGATATTTTCTTTTCCTGTACCGCTTTCACCAACAACTAATATTGATATGTCTGTAGGAGCAACTTGTAATGCTACATCAATTGCTCTTTCTAGTTTTCTATCGTTTCCAATTATGCCAAATCTTTGTTTTGCTTGTTGTGAATTCATAATACTGTTCCTTTTAAAGTTGCTGAGGTGCAATCCTCAATTTTTACCATTACATAATCGCCTATTTTGTGTGTTCCTTTTTCAAAAACAACTGCTGAATTATAAGTAGTTCTACCATAAAAATGATTGTCTGATTTTTTAGAGTTTCCTTCAATCAAAACTTCATAAGTATAGCCAAGCTTTTCTTGCATATGCAATAACGAATGTGCTTGTTGTTTTTCTATAACTTCAGCAAGTCTTCTTTGTTTGGTTTTTTCATCTATATTATCATCCATTCTTGCGGCTGGAGTGTTAGGCCTTTCAGAATACTTAAACATATAACCAAAATCATATTTTACATAATCCATTAAAGATAGAGTTTCTTTATGATCTTCTTCAGTTTCTGAGCAAAATCCAGTTATCATATCCATTGATATTGCACAATCAGGAATTCTTTGTTTTATATTATCAATTAAAGTTATGTAATCTTCTCTGTCATATCCTCTTCTCATTACTTTTAGTAGTCGGCTACTACCTGACTGTACTGGCAAATGAATATATTTGCAAATATTGTTGTGTTTTGCCATAACATCAATTACATCTATTCCCATATCTTGCGGATTTGATGTAGAGAATCTTACTCTTAATAGCGGATTTACTTTTGCAACTTTATCTAATAAGTTAGAAAATTTGATGCAATTCTCTTGTTGTTTATTTGTTGCCTTTTTAAAATCTTTTTTTGCTCCACCACCATACCAAAGGTAAGAATCAACATTTTGTCCTAATAGTGTTATTTCTCGGTACCCATCATTAAATAAGTCATTACATTCCTTTAAAATACTTTTAGGATCTCTACTTCTTTCCCTCCCTCTTGTAAATGGAACTACACAAAAAGTACACATATTATCACAGCCTCTAGTGATAGAAACAAATGCTGTAATTCCATTACCTCCAAGTCTTACTGGGTTGATGTCAGCATATGTTTCCTCAAGAGATAAAATAACATTAATTGCTTTTTTCCCATCTTCCACTTCTTTTATTAAGTTCGGTAAATCTCTGTAAGCATCAGGACCGACAACAATATCTACTAACTTTTCTTCTTCTAAAAATTTAGCTTTTAATCTTTCTGCCATGCATCCCAATACCCCAACTAGCATTTTTGGATTTTTATCTCTTTTTATTGAATTATAGAATTCTAATCTTTTTCTTACAGTTTGTTCAGCTTTTTCACGAATTGAGCAGGTATTTACAAAAACTATATCAGCTTTTGTAATGTCTTGTGTAGTTGAAAATCCTTCTTTTTGTAAAATTGAGGCAACTATCTCACTGTCCGAAAAATTCATCTGACAACCATAGCTTTCAATGTACATCTTTTTTATTAATTTTTCAGATGTGGGGATGCTTAAAGGGTCTCCTTGTTTGCTTTCATCAATTTCTTTTGCTAATAATATTTCTAAGTTCATATTATACTTATAATTAATTGCAAAAATAGTAAAAATATGACAATGTGTCAGTAGATCATTTTAATTATATTATAAATAATATAATGGAACCTGACATCTTTTTTTGTTTTTTTTATGTCAAAAAAGTTTTTTTAATTTGCAATAAATTTCAAAAAAAAGATATGGCAAAGAACTTAGTTATTGTAGAATCACCAGCAAAAAAGAAAATCATTCAAGGATTTTTAGGTAAAGATTTTGTAGTTGAATCTAGTATTGGCCATATTAGAGATTTACCAAAAAAAGGAGGTATGGCTATTGATATAGAGAATGGTTTTAGTCCTAATTATGTAATATCAGAAGATAAAACTAAGGTTGTAAAGCATTTAAGAAGTGTTGCAAAAAAAGCTGAAACTGTTTGGCTTGCTACTGATGAGGATCGTGAGGGAGAGGCTATTGCATGGCATCTTATGGAAGCACTTAAGTTAGATGTAAGATCTACTAAAAGAATTGTTTTTCATGAAATTACTAAAAAAGCAATTATGAATGCAGTTGAAAATCCTAGGTTATTGGACACTAGTTTAGTAAATGCACAACAGGCTAGGCGTGTGCTTGATAGATTAGTTGGTTTCGAATTATCTCCTGTACTTTGGAGAAAAGTAAAGCAAGGACTTTCTGCAGGACGTGTACAATCAGTTGCTGTTCGTTTAATAGTAGAAAGGGAAAATGAAATTGCTAACTTTACAGCTGTATCATCTTATAAAGTTGTTGCTTTTTTCTTAAATATTGACGGTAAAGTTGTAAAAGCTGAATTACCTCAAAGATTTAAGAATAATGAAGATGCCTATGCATTTATGGAGAAATGTCAAGATGCTAATTTTGCAGTTGAATCTTTAGAAGAAAAGCCTGCTAAAAAATCACCTACAGCACCATTTACTACTTCTACTTTACAGCAAGAAGCTTCAAGGAAACTAGGTTTTTCAGTTTCACAAACAATGATGGTTGCTCAGAAATTATATGAAGCAGGTAAAATTACATATATGAGAACTGATAGCGTAAATTTATCTAATGATGCACTTGATGCTGCTGAAAAAGTAATTAGTTCAATTTATGGTGATGAGTATGCAAAAAGAAGAGCTTATACAGGTAAATCAAAAGGGGCGCAAGAGGCGCATGAGGCAATTCGCCCTTCTTACATGGACCAAAAAACTGTTGATGGAGATAGCTCACATCAAAGACTTTATGATTTGATTTGGAAAAGAACAATTTCTTCCCAGATGGCAGATGCACAATTTGACAGAACTACTGTAAAAATTAAAATATCAAATACTTCTGAGCAATTTGTTGCTAAAGGTGAGGTAATTACTTTTGAAGGATTTATGAAGGTTTATCTCGAGGGAAAAGATGATGATAATGAAGAACAAAAAGGAATTTTGCCTAAATTATCAGTTGGTGAACTCTTAGGGCTTTCTGAAGCTGTTGCATCTGAGCAATTTTCTCGGCCACCTGCTAGATATGCTGAGGCAAGTTTGGTGAAGAAAATGGAAGAATTAGGAATTGGAAGGCCATCAACTTATGCTGCTACAATTACTACTATACAAAAGAGAGGATATGTTGAAAAAGATAGCCGTGATGGTATAGATAGAATTTCTCAAATTATAGAGCTGAAAGCTGGAAATCTTAAAGCATTTGAAAAGACCTCAGTTACTGGATCTGAGAATAAAAAACTATTTCCAACAGATGTAGGTATTGTTGTTACTGATTTTTTAGTTGAACATTTTTCTGATGTGATGGAGTATACTTTTACGGCATCAGTAGAAACTGAATTTGATGAAATTGCTGAAGGGAAAAAGGTTTGGAACGAAATGATTGCTTCTTTTTATGGAGGTTTTAAGGAAAAAGTTGTTGATGTAATTGGAAATGTTGGAAAAGCATCTGGAGAACGAGAGTTAGGTGTTGATCCATCAAGTGGCAATAAGATTTTTGCAAGAATTGGGCCTTTTGGTCCTATGGTGCAATTAGGCGAAAAACAAGAAGATGAAGAAGCTCCAAAACCAAAATTTGCCTCACTACTTAAAGGGCAAACAATCCAAACTATTACAATGCATGAGGCTTTGGATTTATTTAAATTACCTAGAATTGTAGGTGAGTGGAAAGGTAAAGAAGTTGTTGCCTCTGTAGGTAGATTTGGTCCTTATTTAAGGTATGAAGGAAAGTTTACATCTATTAAGAAAGATGATGAGGAAGATCCTTTAACAATTGATTTAGAGCGCTCAATTGAATTGATAAAAATTAAGATTCAAGCGGATAAAGACAGATTAATTTCTAATTTTGAAGGAGATCCTCTAATTCAAGTTTTAAATGGAAGGTATGGTCCTTTTATACAGGTGAGTCCTTTAAAAGTTAAAAAGATAAATGTTAAAATTCCAAAAGGAACAGAGCCAAAAGATTTAACAAGAGAAGATTGTATTTCTCTTTGGAAAAATCAACCACCTAAAAACGTTAGAGCCAAAAAGAAAAAATAATGTTAGAAATCAATTCCTATTTTAAAGCTGTAAGCTCAGAGTTGTATGCTGATAAGAACAGATGGGAAACTACGCAAATTGGTAGAGGAATTGACACGCATGTTAATGAAAACTTTCCAAACATTAAATTTGCTGAAATAGCAATTTTTAATGTTCCAGAATATGATGGATCTAAGAATTCTGCAAGTGATAATAATTGTAAAATCAGAAATTATTTTTATTCTTTTCATCATGATAATTTGCCAAGAATAGCTGATTTAGGAGTATTGCAATTATTGCCCAGTCGTAAAGATTCCTTCAGTTTGATTCAGAAAATTTGTAAAGAACTATTTCATCATGGAATTATTCCTGTAATTATTGGTGGAGGACATGATTTGAGTTATGCTATTTATAAGGCTTACGCTTCTTTAGATAAGTATGTTACTATAACGGCTGTGGATAGTAAATTTGATATTGGTTTAGAAGATGATAATTTATCTTCATTCTCTCACTTAGGTAAGGTGATTTCGCATAAACCAAGTCATCTTTTTCATTATGTTAATTTAGCTTATCAGTCTTATTTTGTTTCGGGTATGGCTACTGAAATGTTACAGTCAATGAATTTTGATGTAAAAAGACTAGGGGAATTAAAAGCTAATTTTTCAGAAGTAGAGCCTATCATGAGAAATACTGATTTTTTGAGTTTTGATATCTCTGCAATACAGCATTCTTATGCTGGTGCAAATGTATATTCTTCACCTAACGGATTGAATGGTGAAGAATCTTGTAAAATCATGCGTTATGCTGGGTTAAGCGATAAGGTTACTGCTGTTGGACTATTTGAGTACAATCAAGATATAGATGCTAATAATCAAACTGCTCATTTGTTAGCTGAAATGATTTGGTATTTTATTGATGGTTACAAAATCAGAAAAAATGAGCTAAACCCAAACATAAAAAATTGTGTAAAATACACAGTAGCTTTTGATGATGGTAAAAATGAAATTACTTTTTACAAAAGCAAAAGTAGTGGTAGGTGGTGGATGGGTGTTCCTTTCAAAAAAGAAGGAATTAAAGGGCTTCAAAATTACTATGTAGCTTGCTCTTATTACGATTATGAAGTGGCAAATCAAGGAGAGGTTCCTGTAAGATGGCTTAAAACCTTAAATAAATTCCTGTAGGCAACTATTTGATTATCAATTTATTTCTTGTTAATTATTTCGTGATATATAAGATGTATAACTAGTTTTAGTTTAAAGTGTTAAAAAATGTTTATTTTAGCGCAAAATTTTTTTACAGAAAATTGTAATATGAAGAGAATCTTAATTCTATTTTTAGCTTTCTTGTCGGGAGGAATTGTTTTAGCACAACAAGTGCCGCAGTTCAGTCAGAATATGTTTAATAAACTAGCTAATAACCCAGGTTTTGCTGGTAGTAGAGGTGTAATTGCTACTTCAGTTTTACACAGGTCTCAATATATGGGATTTGGTGATGGAGGGTCTGCTATTTCTACTCAAAATTTTAGTGTTGATGCTGAAATTCCATTCCTAAATGGTGGAGTTGGTTTGAATATCGTTAAGGATGAAATTGCTCAATTTAGTAATTTAGGATTACAAGCTTCTTATGCATTTAGAACAGAGTTAGGAATAGGGCAGCTTGGTTTAGGTATGTCTGTTGGAATGTATCAAAGTGGTGTAAATGGTGCTGATTTTAATCCAGCTCAAAGTGGTGATGGTGCAATTCCTATGAATAGTGTTTCTGGATCAAAATTGGATTTAGGTGCAGGTGCATATTTCAATACACAAGATATTTATATTGGTATTTCTTCTGCTCATATGTCTGAGCCAGTTGTTGAGTGGAGTGACGGAAAACAATATGCATTAAAAAGACATTATTTCTTAATTGCTGGATATTATTATGAATTGAACCCTGTTCTTTCATTAAATCCATCCATTTATCTTAAGAATGCTCCAGGAGTTTCTCAACTAGATGTTAACGCAAACCTAATATACAATAATAATATGTGGGGTGGCGTTAGTTATAGGTTAGATGAAGGTTTAATCTTGCTTGCAGGAATGAATATTACTAATGATTTCAGGTTTGGAATTGGTTATGATGTTACAATGGTAAATCCTTTAGGTAATTCGTTTGAAGTTATGTTAGGGTATAACTTTAAGATTAAAAGGAATAACGCAATATCTAGATATAAAAACCCGCGATTCTTATAAAAACAGATTATAACTCACATCGGTGATAAAATAAAAATGAATATGAAAAAAATAATATTATTAAGTTCAATAGTTGCTCTTTTAAGTGCCTGTGGAGGTTCTGGAAATGGAGAGTTAATTGGAGTGCAAAACAGAGCAGTCTGGAATCCTACTGATCCTTATGGAATGGTGTTTATTCCACAAGGAAGTTTTAATATGGGACCTTCTGATCAAGATGTTCCTTTTGCAAATGTCTCACAATCGAAAACAGTTTCTGTTGGTGCTTTTTATATGGATGAGACAGAAATTACAAATAATGAATACCGTCAATTTACATCTTGGGTAAGAGATTCTTTAGCTCATATTATTTTAGGAGAAGCTGGAATTGAAGGTCATTTAATTGAAGAAGATAAGTTTGGTAACTTCTTAGACCCTGCAAGAATTGATTGGAGTACTAAAATTAGATGGGAAGATCAAGAAGTTAGAGAAATTCTTGAAGAAGAAATGTATTTGCCAGAGCATGAAAGATTAGATGGGAGAAGAGAATTTGATACTAGAAAGTATGTATATAAGTATCAAGTTTTAGATATCAATGCTGCTTCTGTTAAAAGTAAAAGAGAAGGTGATGCTACAGGTAAAAGAGATAGAAGTGAATTTATATCTACTGTTGAGGTTAGTATTTTTCCAGATACTTTAACATGGTCTCATGACTATTCTTATTCATTTAATGATCCTTATACTAAAGGTTATTTCTTTCACCCTGCTTTTGATGATTATCCAGTCGTTGGGGTAAATTGGAAACAAGCAACTGCTTTTTCTAATTGGAGAACTAAAATGATGAATTCTTTCTTAAGAAAAATCAAACAACCAACATTGCCAGAATTTAGGTTGCCTACTGAATCAGAATGGGAATATGCATCAAGAGGAGGTTTAGATGCTTCTCCATATCCATGGGGAGGACCTTATACTCGTAATATTAAAGGTTGTTTCTTAGCAAACTTTAAACCATTAAGAGGGAATTATGTTGCTGATGGAGGGTTAAAAACCATCAAAACAGCATCTTATAATCCAAATGGATATGGACTTTATGATATGTCAGGAAATGTTGCTGAATGGACTTCAAATGCTTATGATGAGTCTGCATTCTCTTATTCTCATGATATGAATATGGATCGCCATTATAATGCTGAAGAAGATGATCATGCAGTATTAAAGAGAAAATCAATTAGAGGAGGTTCTTGGAAAGATATTGCATACTTTATACAAAATGGAACAAGAACTTTTGAATACCAAGACACTGCAAAATCTTATGTAGGGTTTAGAAATGTAGTTGATTTCTTAGGAAGAGATAAAAAAGATTTTCAATAAAACACAAATAATTAAAACTAACAATTAAATAAAATACAAATGGGATTAGGAAATATTACAGAAGCAAAATGGTACAAAACAATGATGCCAAAATTATACGGTTGGGGAGCTGCAGTAGTTATTTTAGGGGCATTATTTAAGATTGAACATCTACCTGGAGCTTCTGAGATGTTAATTGTTGGACTAAGTTTAGAAGCAATAATTTTCTTTTTCTCAGCTTTTGAAAAGCCACATACAGAAACAGATTGGTCATTAGTTTACCCTCAGTTAGCAGGAATGAATGATCCTGATTCCGCTAAGCGTCCGGCTCAACAATTAGATGATGCCTTAGAGAAAGCTAAAATAGATAATGAGTTAGTGGAAAGTTTAAATGAAGGTTTAAGGTCATTTGGTGAGTCTGCAAAGGCATTAAACGAAACTGTTTCTGCTGCTGCCGGCATCTCAGATTATAATTCTCAAATTCAGGAAGGGGTTAAAAATATGAATGCTTTAAATTCATTATATGAATTACAATTACAAGCTTCTAATCAACAAATGGAAGCAACTACTTTATTCTTGCAAAACTTACAGTCTTCTGTTGAGGATTCTAAGAAATTCCAAGAGCAAGTTAGTAGCTTAGCTGAAAACTTAGAGCAACTTAATAAAGTATATGGAAATATGCTTATTGCAATGAACCCAAATAAATAATCATTACTAAATAAAAAACATACACAAATATGGCAGGAGGTAATTTGTCGCCAAGACAAAGGATGATTAACATGATGTATTTAGTGCTTACTGCGTTACTTGCATTGAATGTCTCTAAGGAGGTGCTAAATTCATTTTTTGAAGTGAATAAGGGTATTACTAGATCAACTACTAATTTTAATGCAAAAAACATAGATACATATGCCGCTTTTGATGCTGCTGCTGAGTTGAATCCTGTTAAGGCTGGTCCATATAGACGGCAAGCATATGAAATTAAAGCTGAAGCGGATAAATTAGTAGCTTTTTTACAAGAAATGAAATATAATCTTGTTTTTACAGCTGATAAGGGAAAGGTTTATTTAGGCCCAGAAAGTGGATTTAAAGATGCAGAGGGAGAGTTAATTGAGGAAAAGGCTATAACTGTTCCATGGGAACAACTGACTGATGACCAGAAAGCTTTGACTATCGGAGAGTTAAAATCAAAAGATGATAGAAATACTTCTGGTGAATTATTTTATAGTGATAAAAGAAAAAATAATATTGCTACAGATTTAAAGTCTGCTTTGAATGCATATAAAATGTTAATTCTTGATATTGCGGAGGGAAATGAATCTTTAATTACATCAATAAATGAGACTTGTAATTATGAAGATAAAAAAATAAAAGGTAAAAAGCAGTTATGGGAATATTATAATTTTTATGATATGCCATCTGTTGGTGCGTTAACATTGCTATCAAAAATGCAATCTGATGTAAGAAATACTGAAGCAGATATCATCACTATGTTAAGAGAAAATATTGATAAAACGTCATTAAAGTTTACGTCAGCTGAGGGGATTCAGATACCACAATCTAATTTTGTGTTAAGAGGTGATTCATTTAGAGCTCAAATTTTTATTTCAGCTAAAGATACTACTCAAGATCCAATGATTTATATTGGAGAGTATGATAGTTTAGGAAATGGCAATTACCAAATGAAAGGAACTGAAGGTGTAGATTATAATGCAGTAAAAGTTGTAAATGGAAAAGGTATTTTCTCAGAGAGAACTAGTTCTGAAGGTTTGCAAAAGTGGGGAGGTTTAATTGCTATGAAAACTGCTAATGGTACTAAAATGTACCCATTCAATGGAGAGTATTTAGTTGCAGCAAAGACTGCGGTTGTGTCTCCAATAAATATGAATATACTTTATCTTGAGGTTGATAATCCTTTAAAGATATCAGTGCCTGGCTATACCGCAGGAGAAATATCTGCAGTAATTAATAACGGGGGTAAGCTAACTCCAACAAAGAAGTCTTTAGGAGAGTGGTCAGCTAGACCTTCTAAAAAAGGTAAGTCATTAGTAACTTTGTATGCTAATGTTGAAGGTAAGCGTACTAAGATGGGTGATATGGAATTTAGAGTTAAAGAAGTTCCACCACCAAAGGCTGAAGTAAGGTTTTCTTCAGATGTAAAAGGTGAACTATTTATTGAAAAGATGAAGATGATTACTGCAGGAGGGCTATCTGCTAAACTTAAGGATTTTGATTTTAAAGGTGTCCGTTATATGATTACATCATTTAAACTTACAGGAATGTATAAAGGAGAACAGGCAGATGATATTGCTTCATCACCAAAATTCACAAAAAAAATGGAAGGAATTATTAAAAATACTAAAAAAGGAAATACAATAACAATTTCACAGATTCAAGCTAGAAGAACAGATGCTAAGAATACAGCAGTTAGATCATTAGATCCAGTTGTTTTAACTATAAAATAAATAATTATGAAAAAATTAATCTTATTATTAGTTGCAATTATCTTTACTTTTGTAGGTATAAATGCACAGGATGTTTTAACAACTGAGGAAATGAACTCTGTTTATAAAAAAGAAAAACATCATGAAAAGAAAGTGCAAAATTATGCTCCATTAAGACAAGCAGATGTTATGTGGTCTCGTACAATTTGGAGAGAGATTGATTTGCGCCAGAAAATTAATCATCCTTTTTACTATCCAGAGAATAATGGTGTGCCTGGTGCTGCTGTTACAGATGATAGAAGAAGTTTAATTGATATAATTTATAGCGCTATTCAAGAGGGTAGTTTAACAGCATATGGAAATCCTGTATATGATGATGAGTTTAGAGAGCCTATGTCTGTAGAAGAACAAAAGGCTATTGGAGGAGCTGGAGAAACTATTGAGGAGGCAGTTAACTGGGAAAAAGTAGCGGATGGTATGAGTGAGGAAGAGGCCTTAGAAAGAAAAGCAACACCTACGTATTTTGATAGAAATATGGTGAAAAAATGGAGATTAAAAGAAGTCTGGTTTTTTGATAAGCAAAGATCAGTTATGGATGTTCGTATTATTGGTCTAGCTCCGTTAGGTGAAGATGTAGATGAAGTTACAGGACAGTTAATGGGTACATTTTCTCCACTATTTTGGGTTCATTTCCCTGAAGCTAGAAAAATTCTTATTAATGCTGAAGTATTTAATTTAGTTAAAAATGATGCTGAAAGAAGAACATATGATGATATTTTTTGGAAAAGAATGTTTGGTTCTACTATTGTAAAAGAGGCGAATGTAATGGATAGAAAGATTAACGAATACATGGTTGGACTTGATGCTTTATTAGAAGCTGAAAGAATTAAGGCAGAAATCTTTAATTTGGAACACGACCTTTGGGAGTATTAAGGTTGCTTTTAATTAAATAAATAAATAAAGCCCCAAAAGGGGCTTTTTTACTTTAATGGAAAAACAAAAGAAAATAGCAATTATTGGTTTGGGTTATGTAGGCTTGCCTTTGGCTATTGCTTTTTCTGAGTATTTTAAGGTAATAGGTTTCGATGTAAATTCTCAAAGAATTTCTGAGTTAAATAATTCTATTGATTCTAATGGAGATATCATTTTTTCTATAAATGATAAATTGGATTTTACTTCTGATGAAAAGAAATTAGCTTCATCCAATATATTTATTATAACTGTACCAACTCCTGTAAATTCTAATAATATTCCTGATTTATCAATTCTTGAAATAGCAACTAGAATGGTAGCAAAATATATGAGTAAAGGTGATATTATTATTTATGAATCTACTGTTTACCCTGGTGTAACTGAAGAAATTTGTGTCCCTATTCTTGAGGAAGATTCAGGCCTTAAATATAATTATGATTTCTATTGTGGCTATAGTCCAGAAAGAGTTAGTCCTGGAACTGCAAAATATTCATTAGAGAATGTAGTTAAAGTTACTTCTGGTTCTAACTTAGAAGTCGCAGATAATATTGATAAAATGTACCAAAAGATTATAAAAGCTGGAACTTATAAAGCTCCATCAATTAAGATAGCTGAAGCTGCAAAAGTTGTTGAAAATACCCAAAGAGATGTAAATATTGCTCTTATGAATGAGCTTGCTATGATGTTTGATAAAATGAATATTGAAACTTCAGAAGTTTTGACTGCTGCTAGAACTAAATGGAATTTTTTGGATTTTAAACCAGGATTGGTTGGTGGCCATTGTATAGGTGTTGATCCTTATTATTTACTTCATAAATCAGAGGAGATGGGGTATAAACCAACTTTATTGCATTCTTCAAGGAGTATTAATAATAAAGTAGCAAGTTTTATTGTTAAAAAAACTAAGAAATTATTATCTAATACAAATAAAGTTATTAAAGAATCATCAGTTTTGATTTTAGGCTATACTTTCAAGGAGAACTGTTCTGATATACGAAATACAAAAGTTAAGGATATTTATGTTGGTTTATTGGAGTCTTTTTGTAGAGTGTCAATTTATGACCCTTATTTACCTCTAAGTACTGATAATAATTTTGTTTCAAATCCGTTTGAAGATAAGCGGAAGTATGATGCTATTATTGTTGCTGTAGCTCACAATGAATTTTTAAAATATTCTATTGATGATTTTTGCAACTTATCAAAAGGAAAACTTGTATTTTTGGACCTTAAAGGGATTTATAATAAATCCACATGGAAATTATAAAAATTAAATAATGACTGAAGAATTAAATTTAAGCGAACTTTTTTCAAATTTTGTAAATTTTGTTGCTAGAAATAGTCGTATGTTGTTTATGATTGTTTTGATAACTGTAATTAGTGTAGTTGCTTTTCAAAAATTAAAGCCTACAGTCTATGAGACAAAAGCAATTTGCATGTCAGGAGTAGCTGAATATGAGAGACAAGAGCAAATTGAAGATTTAAGCCAGAGAACTGCTATTGATTTAGTGAATTTCTTGAAAATTAACATTGATAATGAAGATTATCAGCAATTATCCCAGTTGTTAGGTGTTGATATAAAAATTGCAAATAGAATTAAAGGTATTGACGCAGAACAGTTATATCAACAAGATATGGATGAAAAGTTTTATGCACTTAATAAGTTTGAAGTTACCTTGCTACTTTCTGATAATTCAATTATTGAAGATGTGCAAGATGGATTAATATATTATTTTAACAATAATAAATTTATTTTGTCTTATTATGAAGAATATAAAAAGTCTTGTAATAATTTAATTAGCGATATTAATTCTGAAATTGAGTCATTAGCTAGATTTAGAGAGCAAGCGAATAGTCAACTTTCTTTAGGTTTAACTAATACATTAGCTGGAAAAAATAAAAGTTTAAGTAATGAAATTATTGCTTTATCTCATGTTAGAGAGGATATTATTATAAATAAAAAACTTTTAAAGCCACTTGTATTTGTTCAGGATTTTGCAAAAGTTGAACAAAAAGAAGATGATGTATTATTATGGTGTTTATTAGGAGGATTTTTAAGTTTCATCTTAGGTTTATTTATTGCATTAGTTAAAGAAGTAAAAACAAGATAATATGAAAGTTGGAGTTATTGGTTCAGGATATGTAGGTTTGGTAGCTGCAGCTTGTTTTGCTGAAATGGGCAATGATGTTATTTGTGTTGATGTTGATGAGAATAAA
>Ga0315315_10000185_pt1 | contig 47840 bp, 50 predicted proteins | sample M140m3416metaG_FD_203699 | JGI IMG/M metagenome (GOLD analysis project Ga0315315, IMG submission 203699) | Ammonia-oxidizing marine archaeal communities from Monterey Bay, California, United States - M1 40m 3416 | ecosystem: Environmental > Aquatic > Marine > Intertidal zone | place: USA...
GATAGAGAATTAACACTCAGCGATTTAGCAGTCGATTCACCATATAACACACGACTTGTTTTAGGGTTGCCCCCAACTCCGATAAGTGCTCCAGGAAGGGCATCAATAGAGGCAGCTCTTCAGCCTGTTCAAGGAGAATGGTTATATTATGTGCGAACTGACGAATCCGGTGTGGGGTCTCATACATTCGCAGTCACACAGGAAGATTTTAATAAGGCTGTTTTGATATGTGTAGAGAGAGAACTTGGCTGTGGTTGAGTTCCCTGACGTCAACGGACATGAATTTATCGCTGCTGTTGTGGGTAAGCCAATAGCGCATTCTCTTTCCCCGCTTATTCATAACACTGCATTCAGGCAAGAGAAATTGAATTGGATGTACCATGCAGTAGAAGTCTCGCAGGATGAAGCCGGTGAGTGCATAGCTGCAGTTAGGGAAAAGAATATCCGTGGTTTATCTGTAACGATGCCTTTGAAAGAAGCAGTGATTCCATATCTAGATGGGTTAACGGAGACTGCTATTAAATTGAATGCAGTCAACTGCGTCTTCTGGGATGGGGATGACCTCATAGGGGATAACACAGATGGCGACGGTTTCGTAAATGCCTTGAAGTTGCAGCTTAATGAATCGCTTAATGAAAAGGCCATCGCAATCATTGGAGCTGGTGGTGCAGCCCGATCAATCATAAATAGTTTGGGAGATAATCCGGTTAAAGAGATTGTCGTTGTGAATAGAAGTAAGCCAAAAGCTGAGAAAGCTGCTTCCCTTGGAGGACCTAATGCAAGAGTCGGTAGCTACGCAGATCTTACTGCTTGCGATATTGTCGTGAATTCAACCCCGCTTGGAATGGCTGGGACTTCTGCAGAATCTATGCTGCCAGTTCCAGTAGAGTTTCTATCTGCTAAACAAACTGTAATAGACCTTGTCTATAACCCCATTGAGACAGAACTTCTTCGGCAAGCCAAAGGATTAGGCGCTCAAACATTTTCAGGCTTGGGAATGTTGATTCACCAAGCCCTTTTGCAGTTCGTGCTTTGGACAGGAAAGATTGCATCAATTGCAGATATTGAGGTTATCGTTTCCAACGCAATAGATGAATAACACTTCTGATGTTAACTCCCTGCAAAAGCTAATTTGGATGACTACTCTCATAATATGAATATGAAAGCGATTAGAGTTGACCTAGCTGAAAGAAGTTACCCTGTTCTAGTAGGTGAAAACTGTTTGGGAGAAGTGGAAAGATATCTTCCTAGTTCAGCAAAAAGAGTAGCTATTGTTACACAAGAAGAGATAGGTATTGACCTCCAAATAGAAAAGAACCACAAAGTTTTCACAATAGAAACAGGCGAGACCGCTAAATCTATAGATTCAGTAATTGCATTATGTCGCTCATGGGTTGACTGGGGTCTAACCCGTTCAGATGTAGTAATTGGTTTGGGTGGAGGAATGGTTACTGATGTTGCGGCTTTCGCCGCTTCGATCTACCACAGAGGCCTTGAGGTAGTTAATGTTCCAACAACTTTGCTTGGGATGGTTGATGCAGCAATTGGAGGAAAAACAGGAGTCAATCTTCCTGAGGGGAAGAATTTAATTGGAACATTTTGGCAACCGAAAGCTGTCATATGTGATACCGATACACTCCAAACTCTTCCAGATCGTGAATGGAGATGCGGGTATGGGGAAGTCGCTAAGTATCACTTCCTTGGTGCAGATGATATGAGGGGGTTATCGCTGATTGACACAGTGATGGAGTGCGTCAAAGTCAAAACAAGGATTGTTGCTGAAGATGAACGAGAGGCCGGGATACGGGCAATTCTTAATTACGGCCATACTTTAGCTCATGCGCTCGAACTTGAAAATGAATTTGCGTTAGCTCATGGTGAGGCCGTAGCCGTGGGTATTCGGTATGCTGCCCAAGTTGCATTTCACATGGGCCGAATCGGGGAGGAGCGAGTTGCATATCACGAGGAAATCCTCAATCACTATGGTCTGCAAACGAAGTTAGGGGAAAGAATTAACACCGAAAACATCATTTCGCTTTTCTTCAGAGACAAAAAGTCCATGCATGGGATCACATTTGTTTTAGATGGAGACCTAGGTGTGGAACCTGTGCTTGTTCACGATTCTAATATACTAGTGAAAGCTATGGAGGTCGTTCAATGAAGTCAATCCTGTTATTAATGGGGCCAAACCTGAACATGCTTGGAGAACGGGAGCCAGAAATTTACGGCTCAGACACCATTCAAGAACATGTTAAGGAAGCGGAAAGAGTTGCAAATGAATATGGCTATGAATTAGCGCCCTTTCAATCAAATAATGAAGGGGATCTGGTAGATCAAATCCAGAACGCCAGAACAAAGCACGAAGGAATCATCATCAACCCCGGTGCGCTCACTCACTACGGGTGGTCAATTCACGATGCCTTGGCTGCTTTTGAGGGTGTGATTATTGAAATGCATCTATCCAATCCAAATCAACGGGAATCGTGGAGGCATACTTCTGTTGTAGCACCAGTAGCTGATGGGTCAATCATAGGTTTTGGGATACATGGCTACGAGTTATCAATTCGAGCGTTTCATCAGATCATTGAAAATGATGACTAGTGAAGAGGAGATAGTATTTCACCCTCAGAGACTTACTCGTGTGAGTGAATGGTGTGCAGAACGTAATGCTTGTTTCATTGCTGTTGATTCTTTCACTATCAGATGGTTGACCGGATTTACAGGCTCTAACGGAATAATGTACCTGGACCAAAATTGCCAAATACTGTTTACCGACTCAAGATATGCAGAACAAGCACCAGTTGAAATCGCAAGGCATGGCGTAGATGTAAAGTGTGTTATTGGCTCAGATCCATTTAATAGAATTGCTGAACTCGCAAGGAAAAGAAATGTTCATGTGGACGGCGAAAAATGTTCATGGAGTGCAAAAGAAACGGTAGAAAGCCTTATAGAAGGAGACGTTATTGATGCTCACAAATTCTGTTTGGAACTTAGGTGTATAAAGGACAAAAGCGAAATAGAGAAGATAAGAACTGCAGCTGAAATTACTTGCGTGGCTTTAGATAGTGCCTTAGCTGAATTAAATTCCGAGACAACTGAGAAGGAATTGGCTCGCAATATTGAATCCTTCATGATTGAACATGGTGCATTGAATGCGGCCTACCCGCCAATAGTTGCAGCTGGTAAGAATAGTGCACTTCCCCACGCACGACCTTCTAGTCAACGCATTTTGGATACAAATCTATTACTCGTAGACGTAGGTGCTAATTTTGAAGGGTATTGCTCTGATATGACGAGGATGATTCCTCTATCCGAACTGAGCAAAGAACAAGAATATGCTTTCCAAATAGTGCTTGATGCCCAAATAAAAGCTATTGAATCGATTCGCCCAGGTATGAGAGCAAAAGAAGTTGATGAAATCTGTCGCGATGCTCTATCTGACGCAATAACTGGTGGAGAATTTCTTCATGGAACTGGTCACGGTGTAGGTCTAGAAATTCATGAATACCCCAGGATCAACAGCAAAAGTGATGACATACTCCAAGAGGGAATGGTCGTTACTGTGGAACCTGGCATCTATATTGAAGGTTCGTATGGTGTCCGGTGGGAAGACCTACTACTAGTAACAGGTAACGGAGTCGAATATTTAACTAACTATGAGAAACGCACACAAGTAAGGGACTCTCACGGTTAGAGTAGTAAACCGATAGTAAAGGATTCATAAATGCCCTCCATATCCACGAATGATTTTAAAAACGGTTGGACCGTGATGGTTGACAGTAATCTATTGCAGATAGTTGAATTTCAGCACGTGAAACCAGGAAAAGGGCCAGCATTTGTGAGGACAAAGCTAAAGAATGTTAGGACCGGGTCCGTGATAGAAAAGACGTTCCGAGCTGGGGAATCGCTAGAGCGCGTAAATATTGATAAGCGTGAAATGCAATATCTTTACAAAGAGGGATCAGACCTTGTCTTTATGGACAACGAAACTTATGAACAAATCACTGTTACACCTGAATCTGTAGGAGATTTACCAAATTACATAGTCGAATCAGATTCAGCTATCCTCCTGATGTTTGGTAGTGAAATCGTAGGAACTGAACTTTCGGCATCTGTGGAGCTATTGATCACTGAAACTGAACCCGGAATCCAAGGTGACAGAGTTTCCGGAGCCACAAAACCAGCTGTTCTGGAGACCGGTTTGAGTGTGCAAGTTCCTTTATTTCTGGAAACCGGCGAGAAGATAAAAGTAGACACCAGAACAGGGTCTTACATGAGTAGGGCTTGAAATTCCTATCATGACATCAAGCAAGAAGGGTGAACTGCCTGAAGATACTCCAGAATATATACTCAACCGTCGCCATGGAAGAGAGACAGTCTTAGGTTTAATCTACGAGTCTGAATCTAAGTCAAAGGTCCTACTAGATCTTGAAAAAGATATGTCAGTCCGACTCGATGGATATGCTAAAGAATTATTTGATGCTCTTACTGGCGAGTTGTCAGCTATTGACTCCCTGATTGATGAAACCAGTCATAAATGGGACCTAGATCGAATGCCACTAGTGGATTTAGCGATACTAAGGATAGCTGTTCTTGAACTAAAGCAATTTGTGTCGATCCCATCAGTAGTAATAGTTAGCGAAGCCGTCGAGTTAGCGACTAAATATTCTACAGAGTCATCTAGCCCATTCATTAACGGAGTACTAGCAGGAATCTGTGGATCTCTTCGACCTGATGACCCAGTTACCTAGTTGCAAAATTTTTTTCCCTTTGCATGCCAAAGTAGTGAAGTGGTGATAGCTTAAATCAAACCGTAAATTGAGTCCGGTGAGGCTCAAACGGAGAAAGGTGCCGAGATGGCCGATTCAGAACGCCCTAACACGCCCCTCAACAGGGGCGTTTTCCATGCGCGTTCAGAGATTATGAACGCAGATGGTGTTCGTCGAGCTCTTTGGAGAATGTCACACGAAATTCTAGAGCAGAATCGTGGACTGTCAGGTCTCGTGCTTGTTGGTTTGGAAGCTGGTGGAGTGCACCTAGCGCGCAAACTAGCCGAGAACCTTCTTGAGATAGAAAAGCAGAATGTGCCTGTCGGGACTTTAGATGTTGCTTTCTACCGAGATGATATTGGCATCAGGCAAGTAACACCGAGTAATCCAACTGATATGCCTTTTGACCTCACATCCCGGATCGTCGTCTTAGTAGATGATGTGCTCTTTACTGGAAGAACAATAAGAGCTGCAATGGATGCGATTGTGGACTTCGGACGCCCAGCAGCAGTCCAGCTAGCGGTGATGATCGATCGTGGTCATCGCGAGCTCCCGATACGACCTGATTATGTTGGGAAGAATGTACCAACACGTAGAGATGAACTAGTAGATGTCACGGAAAATGGCGTTTTGTTAGGTGTTATGGAAGATGCGAAACCGTGACGGAAAAACATATTCGCGGAATAGACGATTTAGGGAAATCTGGAATAGAGGAGATTCTGAACCTCAGTGATCATTTCCTCGAAGTAAGTACTCGGCGAATCCCTAAAGTCCCTGCATTAAGAGGAAAAACTATTGCTCTATTGTTCTATGAGGACTCAACGAGAACGCGACTAAGTTTCGAAACAGCATCCAAGCGCCTCTCGGCAGATAGCTTGAATTTCAGTATCGGATCCTCCTCGGTTAAGAAAGGTGAAAGTCTCAGAGATACCATAGAAACGATTTCAGCTATGGGTGTTGACGCAATAGTAGTAAGGCACGGTTCTGCAGGAGTTCCATGGTTGTTGCCGCAGTGGACTCACGCTGCTGTTATCAATGCTGGAGATGGTTCTCACGAGCACCCAACTCAGGCATTGCTCGATTGCTACACGATACGTAACCACTTGGGGGAACTCAACGGCAAAAAAATATCAATAATTGGTGATATAAAACACTCTCGGGTTGCTCGATCCAATGTCAAAGCTTTCTTGGCTTTGGGAGCCTCTGTTACACTTGTCTCCCCAAAAACTTTAATGCCATTTAATACCGATGACTGGGGTGTGGAAACGACTGATCAGCTTGACTCTGTAATAGAAGACTCAGATGTACTTTATATGCTCCGAATGCAGCTTGAACGCCAGCAGAACTCCTTCGTCCCGTCCCTAAGAGAATACGCAAATGAATTTGGGCTCTCAGAGAGTAGAGCACAGAATATGAAGCCTAAATCATTGATTATGCATCCTGGGCCCATGAACAGAGGAGTTGAGGTCTCCAGCAACATCAAGGAGCACCCCAAATCAGTAGTGAATAATCAGGTAGCAAATGGAGTAATAATTAGAATGAGCGCCTTGTATTACCTTCTCGGGTCGGGCAGTGTAACGAAACTTGAAGGTTTCAGCGATGAGTGAATTACTACTTCAAGGTGGCAGAATTATAGATAAATCAGGCGACCGACTCGCTGATGTCCTAATAGACCCTGAGGGCTGTATAGCCGAAATAGGAAAAGGGCTTAAAGCGAGAGAAACGTTAGACGTTCGAGGGAAAGTTATCTCCTCTGGGTTTGTAGATCTAAATGCTTATATAGGTGGGCCAGAGGACCAGCTTTCAGAAACAATTATTTCCGGAGCTGAAAGCGCAGTTAAGGGAGGATATACCGCAGTTGTGGCGATCTCTAGGAATTCTGTTGTGGCTGATAACGCAAGTTCAGTAAAAGCGCTAATGGAGCTATCTGAAGAAGCATCCTGCGAAATTATTGTTGCTGGCTCAGCAACTCTCCATAATGATGCGGGGACTATGTCACCTTTAGGAGAGATATCGGATACGGGAGTGAAGTTGTTTTCGGCTAGTGGTCCTCCATTGACCGGCTTTGAAACCACAAGACGAATTATGGAGTATTCACAGAAGTACGATATAACTCTGCTTTACTCATGTTCCAATTCTTTCCTATCGCCAAAGGGAGTGATGAATGAAGGAGCGGTTTCTTCGAAACTAGGTATTCCAGGGATTCCCGCAGTCGCTGAAGAAATAGAAGTCTTTCAATTATCGCAATTGGCTCTACTCACTGGCGCAAATTTGCATTTTCAGCAAATTTCAACGGCGAAGTCCATTGAAATAATAAATGAAGCTAAATCAAATGGGGCTTCAATTACGTGTGAAGTATCACCTCATCATATCTCTTTAGACGAATCCTTTATTACTAGTTTCGATGCTCGTTATAAAGTCCTACCCCCTCTAAGGTCAAAACAAGAAATAGCATCTGTCAAAGAGTTGATAACTTCTGTAGATGCGATCGCAACAGGACACAGCCCATGTCAAGATCACTTAAAACACCAAGCGTTTGCAGATGCCCCGTTTGGCACTACAGGACTTGAGGCAGCGCTCGGAGCATCAATAATGCATCTTGATATCCCGCTGAAAGAAATTCTTAGGCTCTTATCTTGGTCCCCTGCAGAAATAGCTGGCATCGCTGACACGCATGGAGGAGACCTTGTGCCCGGCAGACCAGCAAACCTCGCTGTGTTTGATCCAGAAGTTACTTGGGTCTATGAAGGAGATCTAATGGCCAGTAAGTGTTCAGTAACTGCATTTGAAGATATCGAGTTGAAAGGTTTAGTAAGTCACACACTTGTAGACGGAAAACTAGTAGTTATTGATGGAGTAGTTCAAGACCATGGAAGGTAAAGGTGATCAGGATTAATAATTCAACGCTAGTCCTAGCAGATGGAGCAATCTTTCAAGGTTGTGAGATTGGACATTCCCCAAGCCAAGAATACGCTACAGGTGAAGTAGTGTTCAACACCGTTCTTAGCGGCTATCAAGAAGTCATAACAGACCCCTCCTATGCTGGGCAGATCATCACTTTCACCTATCCTCATATTGGAAACTATGGGGTAAATAAAGTAGATAACGAAAGTGGTCGCCCTCATTGTAGGGGAGTCGTTGTCAGAGATTTAGCTCGTCGTCACAGCAACTGGCGTGCAACAACTGATTTAAACTCTTTCCTGGAAGAAATGAAAATACCAGGGATAGCAGGGCTTGACACGCGGAGGCTAACCATGCACATAAGAGAATCCGGAGCTATGCCTGCAGCTTTTGGAACATTACCCGCGGATGAGCTTCACGAAATTGCTAAATCTGAACCAGGAACGTCAGGTATTGATCTTGTTTCGCAAGTCACAACTAGCGAGAGCTATCTGATTGAGGGAGATCGCCAAGACAAGTTAATCGTGGCCATGGATTTTGGTATTAAAGCGACGATCATAAACCATTTAAAGCGTCTAGGAAACGTTTTCGTTGTTCCAGCGTCTACGTCTTCAAGGGAAATTCTAGAACTTAACCCAGATGGTGTTTTCTTATCAAACGGACCAGGCGACCCGGAAGTTGTGAAAGGGGCACCTGAGACAATATCTGAATTGATCGGGAAGGTTCCTATCTTTGGTATATGTCTTGGGCATCAACTTCTTGGATTGGCTGTAGGGGGAACAATCGAAAAGATGACCTTTGGACATCATGGAGGAAATCATCCCGTGCAGCAAGTTCTCAATGGTGTTGTTGAGATAACAAGTCAAAATCACAATTTTGCTATTAACCCGGACTCAATAGCAAAAATTGCGGAAGTAACTCACATAAACCTAAACGATGGGGTATGCCAAGGGATCCGGCTGAAAAGCGCGCCGGCCTTTAGTGTTCAGCATCACCCTGAAGCGGGACCTGGCCCACATGATAGCTCTTATCTATTTGATGATTTTGCAAAACTAATGGAAGAGGCGGCGAAATAAATGCCCAAACGAACAGATATTCGTAAGATTCTTCTAATAGGGTCCGGACCGATAGTAATAGGTCAGGCTTGTGAGTTTGACTATTCTGGAACGCAAGCATGCAGAGTCTTGCGTGAAGAAGGCTATGAGGTTATCTTAGCTAATTCGAATCCGGCGACGATAATGACAGATCCAGATTTCGCTGATGCAACTTATATAGAGCCTCTGACAGTTCAAGTGCTGAAAGAGATAATTATCAAAGAGCGACCGGATGCTTTGCTCCCGACGCTAGGGGGGCAAACTGCATTGAACTTAGCTATGGATCTAGAACGAGAAGGAATTCTCGACGAGTATAAAGTTGAACTGATAGGTGCAGATGCAGAAGCAATCTCTACAGCTGAAGATAGAGCAAAATTCAAAGAAGCAATGATTGAGATCGGGTTATCTGTCCCAATAAGTGGTGTTGCTCACAGTATGGAAGACGCAGACAAGATCATTGAAGATATAGGTTTGCCAGTTATTGTTAGGCCAGCGTACATACTTGGTGGGAAAGGCACCGGTATAGCCGAAACACCTGAACAATTTAGAAGTCTTGCTAAAAATGGGCTCTCAGCAAGCCCAATAAGAGAGATTCTTATAGAAAAATCAATTAAAGGCTGGAAAGAATTTGAACTAGAAGTCATGCGAGATACCGCTGATAACTGTGTCGTAGTATGCGCGATCGAAAATTTTGATCCGATGGGTGTTCATACAGGTGATTCAATAACAGTTGCACCTACTCAAACCCTCTCAGATGTTGAGTACCAAACATTACGCGATGCCGCCTTTGCCTGTATGCGTAGAGTAGGTGTTGAAACTGGAGGATCCAATGTCCAATTCGCTGTAAACCCTGAGAATGGTGAGTACGTAATTATTGAGATGAATCCTCGTGTCAGTCGCTCTTCGGCGCTTGCCTCAAAAGCAACTGGTTTTCCAATTGCCAAAATAGCAACAAAACTAGCGGTGGGTTACACGCTTGACGAGATTCCAAATGACATAACTAAAAAAACTCCCGCAAGTTTCGAGCCGACAATTGACTACGTTGTTACTAAGATCCCGCGATGGGCATTTGAAAAATTTCCTGGAACAGACAATATTTTAGGAACACAAATGCAATCAGTCGGAGAGGTAATGTCTATCGGCCGAACGTTTCCCGAATCTCTACAAAAGGCCTTGAGGTCTCTTGAATTGGGAAGATTTGGGTTTAACGCTGATCCAGGGGAGAGAGATTTCGATAACTTGAGTAACGATGAGTTACTTGAGATGGTATCTACCCCAACGCCAGACAGACTATTTCAGATAGGGGAATTGATCCGTAGGGGAGTTTCGATAGAAGATATTCATGATGTAACAGATATCGATTTTTGGTTCCTTGATCAGTTGCAAATAATAGTGGAAGAGCGTGAGCATCTCGAAAATCTAAATATTGACTCAATTTCAAATGAAGACTTTCGAAGAGCGAAAAGGCTCGGTTTCAGTGATGATCAACTCGCTTATATATGGAATATTAAACCCAAAGAAATCAGGAAGGCGAGAGCCGATGCTGGGATTATCCCCGTATATAAAACAGTAGACACATGTAGCGCAGAATTTGAAGCACATACACCATATCACTACTCAACGTATGAAGACACAACCGAAGTTGCCTCTTCGTCGAAGCCGAAAGTCGTGATATTGGGTTCAGGGCCAAACAGAATAGGGCAAGGAATTGAGTTTGATTATTGCTGTGTGCATGCAAGCTTTGCACTTAGTGAAGTGGGGTATGAGACCATCATGATTAATTGCAATCCAGAGACTGTCTCTACCGATTATGACACAAGCGATAGACTCTTCTTTGAGCCATTAACAGAGGAAGATGTAAAAAATATCCTCGATGCTGAAACTGAATCAGCGAAAGCAGTACAAGGGCCAGGAATAGCAGGAATTATCGTAAGTTTGGGCGGGCAAACCCCGCTAAAGCTTGCTTCGGCCTTGCCAAAGGAACTTGTAGTAGGCACTCCACCTGACTCGATTGACCTCGCAGAAGATAGGGAAAGATGGAATTCTGTTTGCAACCAACTTGAAATACCGCAACCACCTGGAGGAACTGCGACCTCATTTGAAGATGCTATGAGGGTTGTAGAGAGAGTGGGTTTCCCTGTTCTAGTCAGACCTTCTTACGTATTAGGGGGAAGGGCGATGAGTATTGTTTACGACGAAGGCCAACTCGAAAACGCCATGCAAGAGTTAAGTGCATCTGGAAGTTTAGGTAAAGAAGGTGGATTGTCATCTCAACGTCCTGTGTTAATTGATCGTTTTTTGGAAGACGCCACGGAAGTAGATGTTGATGCGATACGAGATAGTGCAGGAGAAATAATCATAGGTGGGATTATGGAACATGTGGAAGAAGCTGGAGTTCACTCCGGTGATAGCGCCTGTGTTACACCGCCCGTTAACCTTAGCGAAACCACTCTGGCTACTTTAAAACAATACTCAACTCTTATAGCTGAAAAATTGAGTGTTATCGGATTGATAAACATCCAGTTCGTAGTGAAGCGTATCGGCGATTCAGAGACAGTTTTTGTTATTGAAGCAAACCCTAGAGCCTCAAGAACTGTCCCTTTTATTTCCAAAGCTACTGGAGTTCCACTTGTTAAAGTTGCTGCACGAGTAATGATGGGTGAAACACTGGAGGCACTTAGAGAAGTTGGATTACTCAATCAGGAAAAGACTTTCAATCACACAGCGGTTAAGGAAGCTGTATTGCCCTTCAATAGATTCCCTAATACAGATGCGGTTCTCGGTCCCGAGATGCGTTCAACCGGTGAAGTGATGGGAATAGATGCAACACCTGGGTTAGCGTTTGTGAAGAGTCAATTAGCAGCAGGAATGTCTCTACCGAAAGAAGGAACTGTTTTTATATCAGTAGCAGATCGCGATAAAAAACAAGGCATTGATTCAGCAAAGTTATACACCCAATTAGGTTTCTCAATTGCAGCAACGGTAGGAACTGCTGCCGCACTTCAGGAAGCAGGTATCAAAGTATCAGATACTGTTGCAAAAATAGGAGATGATGATGGGGTAACGGCTGTGGAATTGATTGAGTCCGGTGAAGTCCAATTAGTAATTAACTCCCCTCGTGGAAGGGGACCACGTGCAGATGGAGCGCATATCCGAAAAGCAGCAGGTGAAAGAGGAATACCTCTTCTGACAACTGCATCATCAGGTTTAGCTCTTGCGAGGGGGCTTGTTGATTGGAATGAGCATCCGTTAGAGGTAAGGTCTCTTCAGGATTTTCATTCGGACGCAGCAATAAATGGTAAACCTAGTGATTAATGATGTTGAAAATATGAATAGCATCGAGTCGAACCCTTTAGCTACTTCCATAGGTAACGTAAATCTCAAGAATCCTATAATGCTGGCTTCGGGAACAGCAGGGCATGGTACTGAACTATCATCCGTAACCGATTTATCAGAAGTAGGGGCTTTAGTAGTCAAAAGTCTTTCAGCATATGAATGGGAAGGGAATGCTCCTCCTCGCCTCCATGAAACACCTAATGGAATGATTAACAGCATTGGATTACAGGGTCCTGGTCTACCTCATTGGCTGGAATACACACTTCCGGAATTAATTGATCAAAAGATCACAGTAGTGCTTAGTATCTGGGGAAGAACGATTGAAGAGTATGCAGTAGCGGCTGATCTGTGTTCGGAATTACCTACAGTCGTTAAGGCAGTAGAACTAAATATTTCCTGTCCCAACATTGAAGACAGAGGAAAAATGTTCTCTCATTCTGCTAACACGACACTAGAAGTAATTAAAGCGACTGATCAGATCAAGTTACCACGTTGGGCAAAATTAAGTCCAAACGTCACAAATCTCGTAGAGATTGCGTCTGCAGCTAGAGAAGCAGGAATCGACGCAGTTACTTTGATTAATACTGTGATGGGGATGGTAATTGACATTAAAAAGGAAAGACCGTTATTAGGCGCCGGAGGAGGCGGTCTAAGTGGTCCTGCAATCCGACCTATAGCCATCCGTTCTGTCTTTGATGTTTACGAAGCTATGCCTGAGCTTCCCATCATAGGTGTAGGGGGGGTAGCTTCTGCTAAAAATGCAATTGAATTCTTTATGGCTGGAGCATCAGCTGTGCAAATTGGATCAGCAAATTTCGCTGACCCAAGAATTTCTAAAAAGGTCATCACAGATCTAGCGAAGTGGTGCGAGGATAGGCAGATAGAAAGTATCGAGATGATAAAGGGTGCTGCGCATAGAGACGAAACGTAAAAGAAAAAGTTGGGAAATTATGGAAGAAGATATTGAGATCAAACCGGAAATAACGAATAAACTCGCCATAGCGCTTGATGTCGACGACCTAGTAGTTGCTGTTCGACTGGCTAGGAACTTGCACCCATATTTTGGGGTAGCGAAAGTAGGGCTTGAGCTATTCAGTGCAGCAGGGCCGGACATCATCGGAACATTGAAGGATATGGGATATAAAGTATTTCTTGATCTAAAGCTTCATGACATACCAAACACTGTTGGGCGAGCGTCAAAAGTCTTAGGCTCGTTAGGTATCGACTATTTAACCCTTCATACAGCGGGGGGTGCTGAAATGTTATCGGCTGGAGTTGAGGGGCTTGCAGAAGGAGCTAGTAACGCAGAAATTGAAGTTCCGAAAGCTCTAGGTGTAACTATCCTTACCAGTCAGAAAGAAACACCAAGTGACCTCATGAGAGAAAGGTTCCTTCTAGCAAAATCGTCAGGATGTAAAGGGATTGTTTGTTCTGCGAAAAATTTAGAGGAAGCTAATTCAATGGTTCCTGAATTGACATTTGTTGTACCGGGTATAAGGCCTAAAGGTGCTGAGCATCATGACCAAGCTAACGTCGCCACGCCATTAACAGCGATTAATAATGGGGCAGATCTGCTTGTAATCGGCCGAGCTGTTACGGACAGTTCAGATCCAAGACGAGCAGCTCGAGAAATAATAATGGAAATTTCTCAAATAACACCAAAAAGTATTTAGTATTCACCTTTCCTCATAATGTGAGAATTACTATTTATATATGCCAGCTCCACCAAAACTTTCTGATGAACAAAGGCTTGCAGCATTAGAGAAAGCTGCCGAGGCAAGACGAGTCAGAGCAGAGTTGAAAGCTCTAATTAAAATGGGATCACTGACGCTAAGCGAAGTTCTGGAAAAGTCAGACTCAAATGAAATCATTAGCAGGACTAAAGTTCTTGCTGTACTTGAGTCCATGCCAAAAATAGGTAAAGTCAAAGCTCGGCGGATCATGAAAGAAATCGGAATTGCAGAAAGTAGAAGACTTCGGGGATTAGGCGATCAACAAAGAGCAGCGCTCGTCTCAGAGTTTAGTTAATTTTGCCATGGTTATCGTAGTCTCCGGCCCTGGAGGGGTTGGCAAAGGAACAATTGCTCAGCAACTTGTTGATTCAATGGATAACCTTTGGCTTTCAAAGAGCTGGACTACCCGTGCTATGAGAGAAGGAGAAGATCGAGAAAGCTACTTCTTTTCAACTCGAGAAGAATTTGAGTCATCCATAAAAAGCGGTAATTTTCTGGAATGGACAGAATTCCATGGGAACCTGTACGGAACACCATTACCTGATGCTCCTGACGGGGAACATATCCTACTCGAAATTGATGTGCAGGGAGCCAAAGCTGTGATTGAACAATCTATTCCGGCACTCCTTATATTTGTAGATGCTCCTTCTGTTGAAGATCAGGCTAGAAGACTGAGAGGAAGAGGGGATCCGGAAGAAGAAGTCCAGCGAAGAATCCTCAAAGGAGAAAAAGAACGAGAGATGGCGAAGGAATTGGGGGCACATATCATCATTAATGATGATATTGAACGTACGACTAAGGAAATACAAAGCCTCATAGAAAATCAGGCTACTACATAACGAAATTAAGACTGCCCGAAATGCGACACTACAGAGTAGTATTTCGGATCAATCTCGTTACTATTAGGGGTAACACTTCGCATGTACAAAGCGATAGTTTGGAGAAAGAATGGCCGCTGAAAACAATTCAATGATCTACCCGAAGATTGAAGGATTACTTGAAAGATCTCTTAAACAAGGAGATGAGGATTCTCACTCCAAATTCCGTCTTGTCACGCTTGCTGCCCAACGAGCCAGACAAATAAATGCCTATAGAAACCAGTTGGATGGAGGACTTGGAAGTTCGGTGCCTCCTCAGGTGCATGCAGAAGGTATTGCCAAGCCGTTATCTATAAGTTTTGAGGAGATTATTCAAGACAAGGTTCTAGCGGGAGAGAAAAGAGAGCCAGAACCCGTTGCAGAAATAGAAGAAATAACTGACATCAGTGAACCTGAAGAAGAGGAAGAAGAAACCGAGTAATTGGTGAGGTCATGATGCTTTCTGATAAGAGGATTGTATTAGGCGTATCAGGCGGTATCGCAGCCTATAAATCTATTGAGATCAGTCGGAGGCTCGTTGATGCAGGAGCACATGTGTCACCAGTTATGTCTTCAGCTGCGAAAAAGTTCATAGGGGAATTAACTTTAAGTGCTTTGGCTTCTGAAGCTGTCAAAACCTCGTTATGGGACGATGAAGATCCCATACCTCATACAACGCTAGGTCAGCAGGCTGACCTAATCCTAGTAGCTCCAGCTACAGCAAAACTCATCGGTAGCTACGCTGCTGGTATTTCAGGAGATCTTTTAACTGCCACATTGCTAGCGACAAGAGCCCCTGTGGTTCTTTGTCCCGCTATGCACACTGAAATGTGGGAACACCAAGCTGTGCAAGACAACATCAATACGCTCAGGGAAAGGGGAGTAATTATTGTTGATCCAGAGGATGGCATTTTGGCCGGCGGTGACTCGGGCAAAGGAAGGTTAGCTGGGGTAGAAACTATTCTTTCCAATGTTGAATTGGTGCTTACTAAAAAAGATTTATTAAATCTAAAAATTCTGATAACAGCCGGGGGAACGAGAGAAGCCATTGACCCGGTTCGCTATATCACTAATAAGTCATCAGGGAAACAGGGATATGCTTTGGCGGAAGCGGCGTTTATGCGAGGAGCTCAGGTGACGCTTGTGACTTCAATGCCAGATGATGCACCAGTAGGAGTGAAAGTTCTATGCGCAGAAACAGCACAAGAAATGAATGATGTTGTCATGGGAAACCAAGAGGATTTCGACATAGTAATTATGGCTGCTGCCATAGCTGATTTTCGCCCCGAGGAGATTTCTGAACAGAAGATTAAAAAAACAAAAGGTTCAACAACGCTTAAACTCGTAAATACACATGACTTTCTTATTGACTTGGGGGAAGGGAAAAAACCCAATCAAACAATTGTAGGGTTTGCTGCTGAAACAGAAGATCTCGAAAACAATGCAATGGAGAAGCTGAAGAGAAAACATCTTGATTTGATTGTCGCTAATAATGTTTCACTCCCCGGTGTTGGATTTTCGCACGACACGAATGAGGTCACGATAATCAGTGAAGATTCAAAATGGACTCTCCCATTGTCAGGAAAACGTATAATTGCAGATGGGATACTAGACGCAGTATTAGAGACTAGATAGGACTATGTCCTACCGAAGAGATAGGGTAAATATATGAACGATGCATTCACATTCACATCAGAATCAGTAACGGAGGGGCATCCTGACAAAATGGCAGATCAGATTTCTGACTCTATCCTTGATGCGCTTTTAGACAAAGACCCCATGAGTAGAGTTGCGTGTGAAACTCTAGTAACTACAGGGATGGCTCTGGTAACAGGTGAGATTACAACCGAAGAAGCGTACGTGGATATACCCGGGATCGTTCGAGAGACCATCTGTAAAATAGGTTACGACAAGCCATCTTTCGGGTTTGATGGTAATACCTGCGGAGTGATGATCGCTATCGATGAACAATCTAGCGATATTGCTGATGGAGTGAACAAGTCGGTAGAAGCTAGAAGCGGGATAGCCGAAGATGAATGGGATTCCTTCGGGGCAGGCGATCAAGGTTTAATGTTTGGTTACGCTACTGATGAGACACCGAATTTTATGCCCCAACCATTAGACCTTGCTCACAAACTAGCTAAGCAACTAACTGAGATAAGACGAAGTGGGGTAGTCCCTTACCTTAGGCCGGATGGTAAGACGCAGGTCACCATTGACTATGAGGGAGGAAAGCCTGTTCGTCTAAGGAACGTGGTCGTTTCAACACAACATAACGCTGGCATAGACCGGTCACACCAGATTGAACCAGATCTAATTGAGCATGTTATTCGCCCAATTGTTCCAGAAGAATTTCAAGATGATGCTTACGATGTTCATGTAAATCCATCTGGGCGATTTGTTATAGGAGGTCCGGTTGGAGACGCGGGATTAACTGGACGAAAAATCATTGTTGATACTTATGGCGGAATGGCTCGGCACGGAGGTGGGGCATTCTCAGGAAAAGATCCATCTAAAGTAGACCGTAGCGCTGCGTACGCAACTAGGTGGGTAGCAAAAAATATTGTTGCATCTGGTGCTGCCTCTCGGTGTGAAGTTCAGGTAGCTTATGCGATTGGAATTGCAAGACCAATGTCAGTCCTTGTTGAAACATTTGGAACTGAAACTATCTCCCCTGATGCAATTTCCGCGGCAGTTGATGAGATATTTGATCTTCGACCTGCGGCAATTATTCATCAATTAGAGCTTCGTCGACCTATCTACGCACAAACCGCTGCTTATGGTCATTTTGGCAGAGAAGAAGAAGGATTTACCTGGGAACAATTAAATAAAGTTGATGAAATAAAGAGTGCCCTTAACATCTGATCTCCTTCCGAAATGTATCGTCTTTTGCGCTAGATTAACCTGTGTATGAATCACGCCCGAGAGCGGTTGAAATTAGTAGTTAGAGTTATTCCTGATATTGATGGAGTAGCACAAGAGTTTGACTACGCCGTTCCGGATAATTGGAACATATCGGGCGAGAGCAAATATCTAGAGGTTGGTACAATCGTCCGTTTCAAGTTCAGAAATCGAATAGTTCGCGGGTGGGTGACAGAGGTTAATCCTCTTAACAAATTTACTAAGGAATTGACTCCTTTAAAGAAAATCAGCGGAATAGGACCCAATAAAGATGTGGTTGATTTAGCCAAATGGGCTGCAAATAACTGGTATGGTCCTGTAAGTAAATTTCTACGTGTCGCAAGTCCTAAATTGATGGTAAGAGCTAGGCATAGCATTGACGAAACAAATGCCAACGAACTAGGGATACTCAATCAGCCTAAACTCGCTTTATCCGACTTTGAAGCAACCGCAAGAGAGATTCCCCCTCTAGGAGATAGGTGGCCACTTATCCAAGAAACCATCGCCCATGGAAACTCGTTGATTTTAGTTCCATCCGTTAAACAAGCACAGCTGTTGGTTGGAAGGTTGAAGGGTATCGGAATTCGATCTGGATTATACGGGAAAGACTGGCTTCTGGGCGTTCAAGGAGCAACTATTGTTGGAACTAGATCTGCAGCTTTTGCGTCTATAAAGGACCTGTCTGCTATTTTAATGATTGATGAGCATGATACTGCCTACAGAAATGAGTCTGCACCCACTTGGAATGCCAGAGATGTAGTTCTAAGAAGAGCAAAAAAAAATGGTATCCCTCTTGTATTCACGTCCCCGATACTTACCCCTGAGGCCCGAAAAGAAGTTCGGCTAATTAAAACAGGTCATAACGACCTTCAAGCTGGTTGGGGGAACATTCGTATTCTGGACCATAGGAAGTCTGAAGATTCAAAGCCCGGGCTTTGGCCAAGTGAAGTTATAGATAAATTAAAGAATTCTGAAAGGGCCATCGTAATCCTCAACCGTAAAGGGAGGTCCAAGCTACTTGTATGCTCGTCATGTGATGAGGTAGTGGTCTGTACGGAATGCATGGCAAATATGAGTCAACCAAATGATGAGTATTTAATTTGCCCACAGGGTCACGAGAGGCCGATCGTTTGTTCATATTGTTTATCTACAAAGCTTAAGAACTTAAGAATCGGAATCAATAGGGCTAAAGAAGAGTTGCAGGCGTTGCTTCAGGAAGCGGTTCAAGAAATCCATTCAGATACCAATGATTTAAATCTACATAAGTGCAAATATCTTTTAGGAACTAATGCGGCTCTTCATAGGGTTGACTGGGCTGATGTCATCTTCTTTGCTGACTATGACCAAGAGCTTTATGCAAGCGGGTATAGAAGTGAAGAAATTGCGCTCTCAAACCTAATTAGGGCAGTACGTATAACGAACGCAAGACCTAAATCAATTGGGCAAGTTATTCTCCAAACACGGTCGCAGAAAAATCAACTTATAGAAGTTATTAAAGCTGGAGACTACGAACGGTGGCACTCAATAAACACTCAACGAAGGAAGTTGTTATCCTTGCCTCCATATGGGTCTGTTGCTGAAATATCTGGGCCTGGGGCAAAGGATTATGTCGAACTAATCAAACCTGATCAAAGCATCGATGTTTTAGGTCCTTTGGAGGGGGCGTGGTTAATTAAGTCAAAATCTCATGAACATCTTCTAAAAACTGTTTCAGGAGTTCCTAGGCCAAAGGCACGAATTCGAATAGCCGTAAATGGGTAGTGCTAGTTCCAGCCTTGCCTACGCATTTCGTAGAAAGCAATTGAGGCAGCAATAGAAACGTTCAATGAACCGACTTTCCCTAATTGGGGAATAAATGTGATCAAATCGCAAAGTTCGAGTGCTCGCTTACTTACACCGCGATCTTCGTGTCCAATGAGAAAGCAAATGTCGGTATTCAAATCTGCATCATGGATGGGAATAGCGTCATGAGTTAGTTCCAAACCAACGACACTATAACCTTCCGATTGGGCGCTTTTAATTGCTTGTTCCACGTCAGGTGACTCAGCCCATTTGACATATCGGTCTGTCCCCAAAGCCGTTTTTCCAGTTTTGGGATTCCTCGGAGTTGTAGAGCCTGAAATGAACCATGCGAAATCAACTCTTTCAGCTGCACTGCTACGAATAATCGATCCAATGTTGTAAGGTCCTTGCACACCTTCAATAATGATTCCAAGACGGTTCGTACCTCTTTTCCGCCATTCTCGATGCAGTCTTTTTAAGTCAGTATTTGATAACTGTTCAGACATGGTGTTTAACCTCAAGAATCCTATATCCTCTAACGGACTTTAGTCTATGAGTTATCCAAGCTTCACTTTCAAGCCACTTTTGGATGCTGTCTGCGCCAAGGTTCTTATTAATCACTAGGTGCGCAGACCCTTCAGGGTTCAGGCGGTTAAGCCAAGTTGCGAGTAATTGTTTTAGATTATCTTTCCCTATGCGTACTGGAGGGTTTGAGCATATTAAGTCAAAAGTTACATCATTTGGGACTTCATCAGGTTTACAAATTACGGTACTTTCCTGTTGCATATTTCCTTTTGCAAGCTCTATTGCTCTGTTGTTTACCTCAATACCCCAAACTTTAGTAGTAGGAAATCTATGTTCCAAGAAAACGGTAATGGGGCCATAGCCACAACCTAAATCAAGTACATTTTTTGGCGGAACCTGAGGTGTGGGAACATTTAGAAGGAGAAATTTAGTTCCTGCGTCTATCTTTTTCCAAGAGAACACGTTACTGCTTGTTCGTAATGTTGCCGAGAAGTCAGGAAGTGAGAGCTGCACTGAGCCCGCTAGGCTGTCTGAGGACGGATCCTGTTCGAAATAATGTCCATTGCTTTCCATTATCAAACAGTACAGCCTCTGCATGCTAGATATCCTGCTATATCCTAGAAGTATGGATTCTTACACAATCAGAGTTTTTGGTGACCCAGTTCTGAAGAAGGTGGCTGAGGATGTCAAGAGCATTGATGGAGACCTCGTTGCTACATGTGAACGAATGCTTAACGCAATGTATCAGGCTCCAGGCATTGGATTGGCCGCTCCGCAGGTTGGGATAAGTAAGCGGTTTTTCGTCTATGACTATGGGGATGGTCCAAAAGTCTTAATTAATCCAGTCATTCAAGAAAGCGATGGTGAATGGGAATTTGAAGAAGGTTGTCTTAGCGTGCCAGGTCTATCGTGGAATATTATTCGACCTAAGGCTATTTACATAACAGGGTATGACCTGAACGGAAACGATATCGCAATTGAGGCAGATGAATTAGAGTCAAGGCTTTACCAACATGAAATGGATCACCTAGATGGAAAATTGCTTCTTGAGTATCTAAACAAAGAACAACAGTTAGAAGCAAAAAAAATTCTTCGTAAAAGAATTATGAGTTCGGAGCAAACTTCTAACACTGGTTTAACTGGATTTAATAGTGCTTCCTGAACTTCCTCTGGAGGCTAGGAAGATTGCTTATCTAGGGACTCCAGATATTGCAGTTACTCCACTCAAATCACTCCACCAGCTGGGTCTTGATATCGCAATAGTCGTAACTGGAAAAGATAAAAGAAGGGGAAGAGGAGGTCAAACAACACCTAGCCCTGTGAAAATTGAAAGCGAGAGATTGGGATTACCTGTAACGCATGACCTTTCATCTCTATCCGGTTTGAATGTTGATTTGGGTGTTGTTGTCGCTTACGGGCATATAATCCCCGAAAGTACACTAAAGCAAGTGCCAATGGTAAACCTGCACTTTTCGCTACTTCCAAAGTGGCGTGGTGCGGCCCCTGTCGAAAGAGCAATCCTCGCCGGCGACCCTTTTACAGGGGTTTGCGTAATGGAAGTAGGAAAGGACTTAGATACAGGGGGAATATACAGGAAAGAGACAGTTCCTTTAAATACTAATAAATCTCTCAGCGCAATACGAAATGATTTATGTAAAAAGGGTACCGAATTACTAATAGATTGCTTCAAAAGCGGATTCGGTATTCCCTTACCACAAAGTGGTGAAGCCAGTTACGCCAATAAGGTGAAACCCGATGAACACCGCATTATTTGGAGTCAAGGTGCTGAGGAAATACACAGAATAATTCGATTGGAGAATGCTTGGACCACGTTAAATGGGAAAAGACTCCAGATTCTAGAAGCAAAAATTGAGATGGCAGGTAGGCAAGAGCCTGGAGAAATAAAAGGTACTCTTGTGGGGGCAGGCAAAGGAAACTTAGACCTGATCACTGTAAAACCTGAAGGGCGAAAGAAAATTTCGGCAAAAGATTGGATCAACGGCATTCGTGTCACAGATGATACAAGGTTAGGCGAATGACTCAGGAAGCTGGTGTTGAAGCGCGCAAAATAGCAATCCAATGCCTCTACCGAATTGACGAAACACGAAGCTTTGCAAATATTATTCTTCCTAAAATGCTTCAAGAAAGTTCTTTGGAGCAGCGAGATAGGAATTTAATTACCGAGATTGTCTATGGGGCCACGAGGATGAGAAAATCATTAGATTGGGTCATTGACCGGTATCTAAGTGTCACTCCTCCTCCAAAGCTACGGTCTTCTTTGAGGGCTGGAGCTTATCAAATAATATATATGAGAGTTCCGAACCATGCTGCGGTGAGTTCGACGGTATCTGCTACTAGCAAGAGAAATAAAGGTGTAGTTAACGCAATACTCCGACGAATATCTGAAGAAAAAAACATCACATGGCCTGACGAAGGAACGAAATTAAGCTACCCAGATTGGATCATTGAAACGCTCACTAAAGACCTAGAGAAAAAAAATGCAATTGAGATGCTAAGTAAAATGAATCAGGCACCACAAGTTTCCAAAAGGGAAGATGGCTATTACCAAGACCTTTCCTCTCAATGGATAGTTGATCTGATAGCAGTATCAACGGATAACGTACTGCTAGATCTGTGCGCAGCTCCAGGAGGTAAGGCAACTGCTTTAGCAGCGAAAGCGAAAAAAATAGTTGCGTGTGATGTCAATGAAAAAAGGCATAAATTAATCCAAGAGAATATAAAGAACTTATCAATAGAGAACGTAGACCAGGTAGTAAGTGATGGCCGGAGTGCACCTTTTGCGCCTAACGGATTTGATCATGTGCTTGTTGATGCGCCGTGTTCTGGTTTAGGTGTACTACATCGACGCGCTGATTCAAGGTGGAGGATCAAGAAAGGGGACGTAGCGAACCTAGCTGCATTACAAATCGAACTCCTTGACTCTTCTGTTCCTCTGCTAAAACAAGGTGGAACTTTAACATATAGTGTCTGCACAGTCACGAATGAAGAAACAGTTGATGTAGCCAAAACTTTAGAATCTCGATGGCCTAATCTCATTCCGCAAAAGATGACCCATGCAAACTGGAGAGAATTCGGAAACGGACTACAGATACTGCCTCAAGATTGCGATACAGATGGAATGACTGTATTCCAATGGAAATTACTGAATGGGGTTAGCAATGACCTCAGGACTAAAGATCGGTAGAATTCTCATATGGAAAAGAAACAAAAGCTTCTTGCAAAAATTATTACAGTATCTGATGGCGTAACCAGCGGGCATCGCGAAGATATTTCTGGAGCAAAGATAGAAAACTTCCTTCGAGAATCTGGGTGGGAAGTAGTTAAACGTTCCGTAATACCTGATGGCGCTGAAAGTGTTTCAGCAGAATTGAATAAATTATCCTCAAATTATCATGGTTTGATAGTGACTACCGGAGGAACTGGTTTAGGTCCAAGAGACTATACGCCAGAGGGTACGAAAAAAGTCCTCCAACGTGAAGCACCAGGTTTAGCTGAATCCATGAGATTGGTGAATCCGTTAGGAAGATTGTCAAGACTGGTAGCGGGAACATTGAACGAATCGCTCATAATAAATTTGCCTGGATCTAGTCGAGGAAGCATCGAATGCTTGGAGGCTGTTATCGACGTGCTTGGGCATGCAGTTAAATTACTCCGAGATAATAGTGATCCTCACCCAAGTAACGAGCATAATCATGGATAAAAAAGGGTTGAAATCTGATGAGGAAATGATGCTCCGCGCAATCAAGAACGCTGAGAAAGCTAGACCAAGTTGCATGCCTAATCCTTGGGTAGGGGCAGTCCTAGTAACACCAGATGAAGCTATTTTCGATGGATATACCCAAAGTTTCGGGCAAAGTCACGCTGAGATTGTTTGTCTCGATGGCGCTGGAAGTCAAGCTCAAGGAGCGACGCTTTATGTAACGTTGGAACCATGTTCTCACATTGGTAAGACAGGACCCTGTGTACAACGAATTATTGAAAGCGGCATCAATCGAATTGTCGTTGGAACCAAAGATCCAGATACCAAAGTTGATGGTGAAGGAATTAGAAAGTTGCAGAAAGCAGGAGTGGAAGTTGAAGTAGGCCTTCTCGAAGACCTGATCCTGAGTCAATTAGCACCATATATTCATCACAGAAAAACCGGCAAACCTTATGTCATCCTGAAAATTGCAACAACGGTAGACGGAAAGGTTGCAGCTTCAGATGGTTCAAGCCAATGGATAACTGGGCCAGAAGCAAGAGTTGAGGGGCATAAGCTTAGGGCGTATTCCGATGCTATTTGCGTTGGCAAAGGTACGGTTCTTTCCGATAACCCTCAATTAACTGTTCGGGACTGGCAACCCGATGATGGAACTGTTGAAGGGCTTGATCCAAAGCGGATAGTGCTGGGCGTAGCCCCAGTAGAGTCAGCCGTTCATCCATGCTACGAATTTACTGGAAATGTACTAGACCTGCTAGAGGAACTGGGTAGAGAAGGAACTCTACAACTACTGGTTGAAGGAGGCGCTTCAACATATAAAGCTTTTCATGATGCCGGGGTTGTTAATGAATATCAGTTTTTTTTCGCACCCGCGATTATGGCAGGTAGCGATGGGCTAAATATTTTCACAGGAGAAGGAACAGAAACGATTTCTAACCTCTGGAGGGGAAAAATTCAAGAGATAAGTAGGCTCGGCGATGATATTAAAATCACTGTAATCCCAGAACCTAAATAAATAATGTTAGTGAGCGACTTAAAGGCTGTACTGTTATAGATATGTTACGACTTGTTGTTCCTAAAGGTTCGTTAGAGAAATCTACGCTTGAGCTATTTACTGATGCTGACCTTCCTATTATTCGGGGTTCTTCAGTTGATTATAAAGGCAGTATTAATGATCCAAGAATTGAGTCTGTTCGCGTGCTTCGACCGCAAGAGATAGGAGCGTATGTATCTGATGGTCTTTTCGATATTGGTATAACGGGAAGAGACTGGATAGAGGAAACTAACAGTAGCGTCCATACCTTGTGTGAACTGCATTACAGTAAAAACACTGCTAGACCAGTAAATATAGTAGTCGCCGTTCCGGAAGATAGTCCGTGGTCCAGTGTTGAAGAGTTCCCTCAAGGAGTAAAAGTAAGTACGGAATATCCTCAATTGACAAATGCATATTTCGAAAGCAAAGGTATAGACGCCAATATTCAGCTTTCGTACGGAGCTACGGAGGCTAAAGCACCTGAAATCGTAGATGCTGTAGTTGATATTACTGAGACTGGAAGAGCATTGCGTGCCGCTGGTTTAAAAGTAATAGGTACAGTCTTGACAAGCTTTACTGAGCTCATCGCTAATCCGGAGGCATACGCCAATCCAGACAAGAGAAAGGCAATGGAGCAAGTACAAACACTACTTCAAGGCGTCCTCGAGGCGCGTGGGCAAGTGATGGTTAAGATGAATGTGTCAAAGGAAGACCTTGACAAAGTAATTAGTATTTTGCCTTCGATGAAAGCTCCAACAGTAAACGAATTGTTTGGGGGTCAGGGTTACGCGGTGGAGACTGTTGTTCCTAAAGACCAGATTAATATTCTGATACCAGAGTTAAGGGGCTCAGGTGCTTCTGACATTGTTGAAATCCCGATTTCTAAAATTGTTCATTAATCCCAAGCAACGGTAAGTTTTTTCCTTCCCCAAAGGAGGAAAGGTTCAATTCTTTCTGAAGCCCCAATTAATCTAAGGTCAGGAAACCTTAGAGCAATTTCCTCAAGAGCGAGCCTTGCTTCTATCCTTGATAATTGAGCGCCCGGGCAGAAATGTCTTCCCAGTCCAAACGATAAGTGTTTCCTAAGTTCTTCTTGTGGGCGATCAAGACGAAATTTGTTTGGCTCTTTAAATACCTCTGGGTCTCGATTGGCAGCTCCGTATGTCGCCATAACCTTTGACCGTTCAGGTATGGTAACACCGTGTAGTGAAACTTCTTTCGTGTTCGTTCGGTATAGGCCTAACACCGGAGCATCAAAGCGTAAACTTTCTTCAACTGCTATTGAGGCAAGTGAAGGATTCTCAACAATTTGTTTGTACAGGTGACGTTCTGATAGCAATCTCCAAAATAAGTTAGTGATTAAGGAGGTAGTCGTCTCGTTTCCGCCAACTAGTAATTGATTAAGCATCACAAGGCGCTCCGTATCAGAAAGCTTACGTGAGTCGACTTCTGCAAGGAGAATTCCGCTAATGACATCATCTGGGATCACTACACCCAAAATCTCTTGCTCATTTGAGAGGTTGTGCTCTGTCCACCCAGCAACTTGAAGTAGATCCCTTCGGAGATTCAGTTGCTGGAGTAAATAGTCGTTCATAGCATCTCGTGGTCCTTGCGAGTCGGAAGGGTTTGGAGATTTTGAAGCTGCTAATTGTGCATCACTCCATTCTTTAAACTGATTTATGTCTTCAGTCGGAACACCTAAAATTTGGGCGATGACAAGGACCGGCAAGGGGCAGGCTAAAGCATCATGTAAGTCACTTGTTCCATTCGTTTCCATAACGTCAACCAATTCTTTAACTAACGCTGCGATTTCAGTTTCCATTCCTGCCACATGGCGAGGGGCGAAACTTTGTTGAATTAGTTTTCTATACCATGTGTGTTCGGGAGGGTCGCTAAATAGGCATCCTTGGACTGAATAACGAGGCATTTGACCATAATGGCTCGACCAAAGCTCAAAATTGGTCAACATTTCAGAGATATCCTTGTACCGAGTCAAAGTGTAAAGAGGGTGCTGAAAATCTGAATGAGTGTGCACGGGGCAGGAACTCCGAAGGGTTTCATAAAATTGGAATGGATCCTCAAGCGTTTCCTCTCCAAAAGGGTCGTACTCATTTTCTCCAGTCATGACCCCATGCTAGATAGGAACAATCGGGGGGGCGAATTCATGGTAGGAAGGTTTCGCGACCTAAGAAAAGTTTAGTAGTTCACTAATGATTTCAGGCCAGTACTTTTCAGGTAGGTCATGTCCCATTTCCTTAAATGTAACTAACTTAGAGCCAGGAATAGCAGACGCAGTAGATAATCCACAATGCAAAGGAAGTAAGGGATCTACCTCACCATGGATCACGAGAGAGGGCATGGATAATTTAGCTAGCTTCGCTGAACGGTCTCCACTCATTCCTATAGCTCCCATCTGGAATCCGATACCTTCTGGATAAAAGCTACGTTCGTAGTTCTTTTCTGCCATTTCTCTAGCATACGTTTCACTCCATAAAGGCCCAGCAAGGACTTTTGACGCGGCTATGTTAGCTGCAATAATTTGTTCTTTCCCCTCTAAGGGCTCGGACAATAATGCTGACAATGCCTCTTCAGTCGGGGTGAAGTCGTCGGGGTTTCCTGTAGCTGACATAACGCTCGTAAGTGAACGGACCCTTTCGGGGTATTCTATGGCAACAGTCTGGGCAATCATGCCTCCCATGGATGCGCCTAGAATATGCGCAGTCGGAATACCTAAATGATCTAAAATGCCTATAGCATCTAGAGCCATGTCTGAAAGAGAGTAAGTAGAAGTAATCTCCTCACCCGCACTTGCTCTTAGAAGCAAGTCTGATCCGTCAGGAGGGCCCCCTTGGGTCTTAGAGGATAATCCGCAGTCCCTATTGTCAAACCAAACGACCCAAAATCCGTTTTGTTGTAACTGTTCAATAAATTTTTCAGGCCAACCAGTAAGTTGAGCCCCCAAGCCCATAATTAAAAGAATTGGTATTCCATCTTGGTTACCGGTCGTTCGGTAACAAATTTGAATTCCATTAACCTCAGCGAATTCATCTTGAAAGCTCATAAAGTCACCTGTTTAAACTTCTTCTGCTTTCTGCACATGACCAAGGCTACTCATCTTGCCCCTGGTTATTGCTATCAGTCATTTGCACGTAAGCCATCTGTATCTGTTGGAGCGCGTCCTTAATCACGATTTCGTTATCCCCTAGTCTTCCATCCAATGAACCCACGATCCCCGACATTGCATCAATTGCTACTTTAGCTTCTTCGAGATTAGGGATATCACTACTTAAGTGAATAGCAGCTAGCTCATATATGCCCATCACATGATTGGCTATAACTTCAGCTGCTGGAGTTTGAGACAGTCGCTGCCGAGCTACAGCAAGTTCTGCGGCCATTGCTTTAGCTTGCTCTTGCTGTTCGGGCGTTAACTCATCAAAACCAGGAAGATCATCTAGCTCTGTGTCACTATCAAAATCGTCACTAGGGTTGTCAGTTGTCTCTCGGTTAATTTCGTGCTCTCCGCCTGGTGTCCATAAACTCATATTGCTCCTTTAGCCTAATCATGACTTTATATAGGTCTTTGTCATAACAGTCACATTTTCCGGTATTCTATTATTACCAAAGATTTGGGAACGTGAAGTGTTGTCGAGAGGCAACCGCCTCTCCACTAATAGTGCGACAGGTGCAACATCAGACTGGAAGCAGTCAGGGTGCTGATTTCTCGGCACCCTTTTGTTTTGTAACTAATATCTTAAGGAGAATCACTTGAATAGGAGTTTGTCATAGCTGCGAACCAAGAGCCGCGAGTAAACGATCAAATTCGGGCTAGCGAGGTCAGGTTAGTTTCGCCCGAAGGTGAGCAAATAGGGATCACGCCCATAGGCGAGGCTTTAGAACAAGCAATAAGCCTAGACCTTGATCTCGTCGAAGTGGCCGAAAATGCGAATCCGCCAGTCTGTAGAATTATGGACTACGGAAAATACAAATACGAGGCGGCCCAAAGAGCGAAAGACTCAAGAAAGAAAAGCACAAACATTGTAGTAAAAGAACTGAAATATCGTCCGAAGATAGCGATAGGTGATTTCAATACCAAAACCAACAAAGTTAGAAAGTTTCTGGAAGAAGGTCACAAAGTAAAATTGACAATTATGTTTCGTGGACGAGAAGTACAACATCCAGAACTTGGTAGAAAAATATTAGACGAGGTCTCCGAAAGAATGGAAGACATAGCAATTCTAGAAGCCTATCCGCAACTAGAAGGTCGAAATATGACAATGATCCTTAGCCCTGACAAAAAAGCAATTGAAAATATACGAAAAGCAAAGACTCAGCAAGACAGCGAATCTAATTAATAAACCTCAAGGAGCTTAAATGCCTAAAATGAAGACACATAAGAGTTCAGCAAAGCGATTTAAAAAAACTTCAAATGGAAAACTAAAACGTGCGAGAAAGAACCGAAATCATTTAGCTGAAGCAAAATCCCCAAAGCGCAAGCGACACTCACGACGACCAGCTGAAGTAAGTTCAGCTGACGTTAAAACAGTTCGAAAAAATCTAGGTATTTAAATCAAATAGGCAAATTAAGGAGAAGAAATGGCACGAACAAAAACCTCCGTACACAGTAAAAAACGGCGAAGGCAGGTCCTCAATAGAGCCAAAGGCTACTACGGAAACAAAAGCAGATCTTTTCGAGCAGCGAATGAGCAAGTTATGCATAGCGGAAACTATGCATTTCGTGACCGAAGAGCACGTAAAGGAGAATTTCGGAAGCTTTGGATCCAAAGAATAAATGCGGCATGTCGTGAGAACGGAACGACCTACAGTCGCTTCATTAATGGATTAAAGAATTCTGGGATTGAAGTGGACAGGAAAAACCTCGCTGATCTTGCAGTAAATGACCCCGATGCTTTCAATGCACTTATCGAGATGGCCAATCAAGCTTCTTCAAATGAGGGAAGCTAAGTAGGTTCAGTAGATCGTTCACCTCGATGTCAGGGCTATCTAAAAGTAACCCACGAGTGCGTGGGCTGCGAAGACTTTTGCGCGACTCCAAATATAGACAGGAATGTCAAAAGTTCGCTGTGGAAGGACTGGAATTCCTAAAAGAGTCAATCGCTTCTAGTGCTTTTCCTTCAGATGTTTTCGTTATAGACAATCACCCAGTTTCCACTGAGGTTGAATTACTCTTAAACAGTTTTGAAATACCTATTTGGTGCTTAGAAGAAAAGCTGTTTGCCTCCTTAGCGACGACGACGACCCCTCAGCCGGTCATCTCGATATTTCAAACTATTGATATTCCTTTTGATCAACTAATGGACAAAGACCCGACCTTTCTGGTTGCTGGTGTTGAGATCCGTGAACCCGGAAATGCCGGCTCGCTTATAAGGACTGCGGCAGCAGCTGGCGCTGATGGAGTGATCTTCTCAGAGAATAGTGTTGACCTATATAACCCTAAAACGATTAGGTCATCTGCCGGTGCGGTATTTCAACTACCCATTGTTCGATCTATTGAGATAGACAAAAAACTTAAATTATTTAAAGAAAAATCAATAAAAACTATAGGGCTAGCGCCCAAAGGTAATTCGTCGTATCTCGATTTTGATTTTAGAAACGCGTTCGTTGTTCTGCTAGGGAATGAAGCTGCCGGCCTAAATCAAGATACTCTAAATCAAGTAGATCATATTGCAAGAATCGATATGGGCTTAGGAATTGAATCACTCAACGTTTCAAATGCTGCTTCCGTAGTGCTCTTTGAAGCTAGACGTCAGCGTAATTTATAGATAAGGGTTACCGTTGAAAAGCAAACTATTTCAGATAATCCCACAAACCAACCTTCAAGACCTGCGAGAATAGAACACAAGGAACGATTTGATGTTTAATTTAGATAATTTAGCCAACCAAGTAGAAGATTCTTGCAGTAATGCAGCAACAATTGAAGAACTCGCGCAAATCCAATCCCAATTTTTAGGAAAGAAATCCCAGCTTGTTAATGCTAAAAAAGAATTAGGTTCCCTTGCTGCTGATGACAGGGCAAATGTTGGTAAGCAACTCAATGCATTAAAAGGTCAAATTGAGCAAATAATCGCAGATAGGAAGGTTACGCTTCAAGAAACCGAATGGGAGACTAGATTCTCTAAAGAAAGATTGGATTTAACAGAAAGGCTAGACCCTGTAAAAAGGGGTCACCTTCATCTCATAACGCAAGCACGTGACGAACTCGAAGACGTTTTTGTTGGAATGGGATACTCAGTTGCTGAAGGACCCGAAGTAGAGACAGCATGGTACAACTTTGAAGCCTTAAATATTCCTGACTGGCACCCGGCACGTGGCAATTTTGACACTATATTCGTTGACCTTGGCGAACCTGAAGACGTCATGCTGCGGTCACATACATCCCCAGTACAAATAAGAACAATGGAAAGTCAGGAACCTCCAATCTACATTGTCGCTCCAGGAAGAACCTTCCGGACTGATAGTGCTGATGCTACGCATCTACCTGCATTCAACCAGATAGAAGGTCTCGTAATTGACAAGGGCATAACAATGGGGGACTTGGCTGGCACTATCGACTCTTTCGTTCACGCGTTTTTTGGACAAGAAGTGAAGTCTCGCCTACGTCCAAGTTATTTCCCATTCACTGAACCATCCGCAGAATTCGATATATCACGAGATGATGGCTCTTGGCTTGAGCTTGGCGGATGTGGCATGGTTCATCCTAATGTCTTACGAAATTGCAATATAGACCCCGAAATCTGGCAAGGTTTTGCATTCGGTTTTGGTATTGACCGACTCGTCTCGATGAGATACCAGCTTGACGACATTCGCGAACTCGTCGTTAATGATGCTCGATTTCTAAGGCAGTTCTAGGAGCAAAATGAAAGTTTTATTATCATGGCTAAAAGAATTCATTCCCGATTTAGATCATGACCCTGAAGAAATAGGTGAGAGGCTTAGTGCTTTGGGGTTGGCAGTCGAATCCGTGGAAATCGTGGGAAGTGAACTCTCAGGAGTCGTTGTTGGGAAAGTTCTGAATTTGCGACCTCACCCAAATGCTGAGCGGATTCAACTCGTAGATGTAGATTTAGGCGACGGAGAAGCTACTCAAATTTGCTGCGGGGCGTTCAATATGCAAATTGGTGACATTATTCCTGTAGCGACTGTGGGAAGTATTCTGCCTGATGGGATGGAGATAGCACAGCGGAAATTGCGGGGCGAGATATCCAACGGTATGTGTTGCTCAGCAAATGAGATTGGTTTGGGTGATGACAGCGATGGAATCATGATCTTGCCCGAAAATGATCCGGACCACAAATGGGAGATAGGAGGTTCGGTATCGGACACTTTAGGCTTAGAATCTGACATCGTTTGGGATCTTGAAGTTAATGCAAACCGGCCCGATGCGATGAGCATTTCAGGTGTTGCAAGAGACTTAGCTGCATCTTTAAGAATTCCTTTTGAATTCCCTATGGATCGTGCCGAAAAACCGCAAGCAGCAGTTGAGGCAGGCATCAAAATTGACATAGAAGATGCAACTTTGTGCGGAAGGTTCTTAGCTTGTGTTGTTAAGGGAATAACTGTAGGCCCCTCACCGCAATGGCTCCAGAATAGGCTCATTCATCTCGGGATGAGGCCGATAAATAACGTCGTAGATATCTCTAACTATGTGATGCTTGAATTGGGTCAACCAAACCACACATATGATCTAAAAAAAATAGAAGGGGCCCGCTTAACGACTCGTAGAGCCAAAGCTGGCGAAACGATATTGACGCTTGACGATGTGGAGCGCTCTCTGTCTGAAATTGATGGAGTTATCGTTGATGGAGATGATAATCCTGTCGGAATAGCTGGAATTATGGGTGGAGCTTCCAGCGAGATTTCTAAGTCAACGACGGAGATAGTTATTGAAGTAGCTTGGTGGGACCCTCCATCGATTTCTCGAAGCGTGAAGAATTTAAACCTTATGAGCGAAGCCTCAATGCGCTTTCGGAGAGGAGCGGATTACGGAATCAATATGGAACGATCAGTCAATAGAATGGTGCAACTCCTTAACGAAACATGTGAACCAGAGATGTTAGAGATTGTGCAAGTGGATGGAAATCTCCCTGATCAAAGTCCTGTCCGTGTATCTAAAGAAAGAGTAAATGGGCTTCTCGGTACGTCGCTTACCAATGGGGAAATGATTGCTTTACTTAGATCTATTGGTTTTGAAACTGAGGAAGTAATGCTCGAAGAGGGGAATGAAAGACCCTCGCAAGAGGGCTTTGAAGTGATTGTGCCCTCGTGGAGATGGGACACGCAAACCGAAACAGACCTAGCTGAAGAAATAGCTCGAACTTTTGGATATGAAAGGATAGAGAGAACCATTCCGCGCGGCCCATTTACAGGGCAGCTAAGTCGCTTCCAAAAAGGAAGAAGAACAGTGAGAGAAATATTGATTGGAGCAGGTTGCGATGAAACGATGCCGATGCCGTTCCTTGCCCCCGGAGATCTACAAAGCGCAGGACTCCCGAGCACTGCAATCTCAATTTCAAACCCGCTTGTTCAAGAGGAGTCACTGCTAAGGACGTCTCTTATGCCGGGTCAACTTAAAATAATTTCCTATAACCAATCGCACAGAGTGAAGAAACTTAAATTTTTTGAAATAGGGCATATATACCTTCCAAGCGAAGGCGACCAGCTTTTGCCAGACGAGAGAGAATACTTGTCCGTTTCCATTGCTGGAGGTGGTGCGATCGAAATCGTTGCGATTCTGGACTTGATAAGTTCAACGATGGCCTTCCCTAACATGCAACTAAAACAACAAAAAATAGGTGGGTTGCATCCTGAGCGTTCAGCACAGGTTTTGATCGCTGGTCAAAACAGGGGAGCCGTGGGAGAAATAGACCCTCGAGTGCTCGGAAACTATGGCATTGATGCTCCAGTCGCATGGCTTGAGTTGGATCTTGGATCAATTCTCACGGGTTCATTCGGAAAAAGAAAGTATAAAAGCGTTTCAAAGTATCCCTCAAGCGACATTGATTTAGCATTTGAGGTTCCAGCAGATACTTCATCGGCATCTATAGAGGGGTGTATAAGAAAAGCTGGAGGCATTGACCTGAAAGAACTCCAATTATTTGACTCTTATAAGGCTGAAGGCGGGAATGAGGGGGTTCGTAGCCTCGCATATAGTCTGCGTTTCCAGTCAAACGGAGGAACGCTTACTGACGGGGAGTTAAGTAAACTAAGAGCAGCCTGTATTGGGGAAGTCGAGAAGAAGACTGACGCACGACTTCGTGAATAAATATACATATTTGTGCATAAATATGCAAAAATCGTATAGTATGTCCCTATGAAACAAGTAGGTATATTAGGCGGATCTGGATACACAGGATCAGAATTACTGCGACTCCTTACTACACACCCCGACTTTGAGGTTAAAGTAGTCACCGGAGACAGCATGGCCGGTCACATGGTCCACGAACTTTACCCCAGCCTCGCCATCGCATACCCAAATCTTTCATACCACGCTATGAAACCGGAGTTAATGGACGGGCTTGATGCCGTTTTTTGCGCCTTACCGCACGGAATAAGCCAAACCGTCGTCCCCAAAATACTTAATAACGTAGGGCACGTAATTGATCTTGGTTCAGATTTTCGTTTAAAGGACCCCCAAGCGTATGTTGATTGGTACTCAATGGAACACATATGTCCTGAACACCTTGCCAACTCTATTTACGGTCTACCAGAACTATTCCGAGACGAGATCAGAGGAGGAAAGCTCATAGCGGCAACCGGATGTAATGCTGCTGCATCAATCCTCTCACTAGCGCCCTTTGTTAAAGAAAAGATCATAGATAACACTTCGATCATCATTAATTTAATTACGGGAGTAAGCGGTGCTGGTAAACCACCAAAAGATAACACCACCTTCTGCGCAGTCGATGAGAACGTAACACCTTACGGTTTACTAACTCATAGGCATACGCCAGAAATAGAACAAGCGCTGTCTTCTGTTAGCGCTTCAGAGACGAAGGTGCTTTTCACACCCCACCTTGCGCCTATGAATCGAGGCATTATCGCCACATCTTACGGAAAGATTAAATCCTCTCTAACAACTCACAAAGCAATAGAAGTCCTCCATGAAGCCTATGGGGATGAACCGTTCATTTACGTATCAGAAAATCCTCCTTCAACGAAAGCGACGCTCGGATCTAACACTGTGCACATCACTGCCCGAGTTGATGAAAGAACTCAGACATTAATTTCTATCGTTGCTCTAGACAACCTCGTGAAAGGAGCTTCTGGTATGGCTATCCAAAATGCGAATATAGCGATGGGAATTGAAGAAACGCTAGGCCTCCCGATAGCCGGACTCTACCCATAAGACCATGACTATTTCACCGCTCGCACCTAAAAATTTTCCTAACATGCCCAATGTTCCAGGCATTAGCATTGCAACAGCGCACAGCGGTATGCGATATGAGAATAGAGATGATTTATGCCTGATCATTATGGAAGACGAAACACGCGTAGCAGGAGTTTTTACAAAATCACTTTGCGCATCGGCGCCTGTCGACTGGTGTAAAGAAAATCTTCAATACGGAAATGGAAGAGCACTGATTTGTAACGCCGGTAACGCAAACGCATTTACAGGAGCTAAAGGCGAGCAAATAGCCCAAGAGTCAGCCACAGTACTCTCCGATATCCTTTCAATCCCCAAAGACCACATCTATCTCGCGTCGACAGGAGTAATAGGAGAAGCTTTTGAATCCATTGAACTGACAAGACATTTTAACCAAATGGTAGAAAGTCTCGAAGTCTCTGGGTCAGTATCGTGGAAGAGAGCTGCTGAAGCAATTACTACAACGGACACTTTCCCCAAAGGATCAGCGGTCAAGGTTAAAGGAACGGATGCAGTTGTGGTAGGGATAGCTAAAGGAAGCGGAATGATTGCACCTGACATGGCAACTATGCTCGCTTTCATTTTTACCGACATCAAGATAAGTCACGATGATTTGCAGAAAGTAGTCCAGGAGACCGCAAATAACAGCTTCAACTGCATAACAGTTGATTCAGATACATCAACCAGTGATTCCGTTTTAGTGTTTGCAACCGGTAAATCTCAATACGATTGGGATGAAAACTCCGAAGCATTCGCATCAGCACTTCAACTTGTATTCAAAGATCTAGCACACCAAATTGTGAAAGATGGCGAAGGGGCTACAAAGTTTGTTGAGATAGAAGTCACCGGAGCTGAGACTACTCACGCAGCAAAAAATATTGCAATGAGTATCGCGAACTCACCCCTGGTAAAGACAGCGATAGCAGCTGAAGATGCCAACTGGGGACGTATCGTCATGGCAATTGGTAAATCAGGTGAAAAAGCGAATAGGGATCTTCTCCGTATCTGGATTGGTGACGAGTTAGTAGCTGAAAACGGGCAACAGAACCCTTCCTACAGCGAAAAGAAAGCTACCCAGCACCTACAAAACGATAACGTAAAAATCCGTGCTGACATCGGGGTGGGGGCTAGTCAAGCTTCGGTGTGGACATGTGACCTAACAGAACGCTATATCGAAATTAACGCTGGGTATAGATCGTAGGAACGTTATGAATGAAGTAGGAATCAAAGATTATCTCCCAACTGACCGTGCGCAAGTCCTCATCGAGGCTCTGCCATATATACAGCGCTTCTCTGAAAGAGTCATACTCATCAAAATAGGCGGAAGTACCCTTGTAGATCAGACGTTATTTGATCGCTTAGCCGAAGACGTTGTGCTATTGCATTCAGTCGGAATACAACCAATCATCGTACACGGCGGAGGTCCTCAAATAGGAGAAGAATTAAAACTTGCTGGTAAGGAAACTAGTTTCATTGACGGGCTACGTGTGACAGATCAAGAAACCCTGGAAATCGTCAGCAAAGTGCTCAAAGGTCAAGTCGGAAGGAGAATAGCTGACGCGATAAAATCACTAGGTGGTCCAGCAGTTAGTTTAAGTGGCGAGACCGAGAATTTGATCTCAGCAACGCCAATCAATAAAGAATTGGGTTTCGTAGGAAAAATAACTAACATTGCCCCTCATTCACTCAATATGATCATCGAAGGTGGCCAAATTCCGGTCATATCAACACTTGGTATTGACGACAAAGGCCAAAGTTACAATATAAACGCAGATACAGCGGCAGGTGCCCTAGCCGGCGCAATGAAAGTTCAAAAAGTCATATACCTCTCAGACGTTCCAGGACTTCTTTCCGATAAAAATGATGTAAGTACCCTAATCTCTAGTCTTACAACATCAGAAGTCGAAGGAATGATCGTTTCAAAGGGTGTATCAGACGGAATGATACCAAAAGTTAACTCCTGCATTGATGCTCTAAGGCAGGGCGTAGGGAGCGCCCACCTGCTTGATGGAAGGATACCTCATGTTGTTCTTCTTGAACTATTCACTGACGAGGGAATCGGGACAATGATAGTTGAGGAGGACTAGATGTCAGCACATGCTGAAAATATGGGAGTGGATGGAGAGTTGCAACATTGTCCTATCATGCCAACCTACGCTGCCCCAAGCATCATGTTCATACGAGGAGAAGGTACAGAACTGTGGGACAGTCAGGGTAAACGTTACTTAGATTTTGTAGGAGGATTAGCAGTCCAATCATTAGGTCATGCCAACCCCGAAATTGCTGAGGTAATAGGGGAGCAAGCTGGTAAGTTAACGCAGGTTTCCAACTACTGGGCAACTGAACACGCTCATCATGTTGCCATAGAAATTGACAAAGCTGTAACAGGGAATATCAATGAGCCAAATCACAGTCCTTACAATCCGACTGGGCAAGTTTTCTTTTGTAATTCGGGAGCAGAAGCTAATGAACTCGCCTTTAAGATTGCTCGGAAAGCAACATCAAAGAATAGATATACAGTTTTAACTGCAACAGATTCCTTTCACGGAAGGACTCTCGCAGCTCTCGCAGCTTGCGGTCAACCACATAAACATGAGCCATTTGCACCCATGCCACAAGGCTTTAGACACGTAGCGAGAGGGGATATTAAAGCTCTCAAGAACACTATTGACGAAACGACTGCGGCAGTTCACTTAGAACCTATCCTAGGCGAAGGGGGAGTCTGGCCGCATACTTCAGATTACCTCTCGAAAGCAGAAGCATTATCAAGAGACCACGGCTTATTGTTTATGGTTGATGAGGTCCAGAGCGGTTTATGCAGAACAGGAGAATGGTTTTCATTCCAACACTACGGCTTAAACCCAGACGTTGTCTGCATAGCGAAAGCACTAGGAAATGGCTTTCCAATCGGAGCAGTGTGGGTGAAGCGAGAATTAGCAGCCTCATTTGAGGCAGGAGACCATGGAAGCACGTACGGGGGTAATCCTCTAGCAACAGCTGTGGCCCGTAAAGTCCTTGAAATCATGAAGAGAGACGACTACACCCTGAAGGCTCAGTTAATTGAAGAACAGATTCGTGCAAGCATGTCGAAAATACCTCAGATAGTTTCAATCCGTGGCAACGGAGCGATGCTTGCAATTGAGCTGCATCAACCCATCAGCAAAGAAGTAGCTGCAAAAGCGTCCATGAACGGTTTGCTAGTCAATCCTATAACGCCAACGGCTTTACGGTTAACGCCACCGCTCACAACATCTGCTGAGCAGATACAAGAGGGAATACAAATATTGAAAGGAATACTCAATGCCCAGGCATCTTCTTGAAATTGATGACCTTAGTTCAACAGAGTTGGATATGGTCCTCTCTCTCTCAACTCAGAGTTCCGAAGAATTACTTTTAGGTAAAGGTGCTGCTTTGCTTTTTGAGAAGCCTTCGAACCGCACACGAAATTCAATGGAAATGGCAATCGTGCAACTTGGTGGACACCCAGTTACAATTAGGCCCGATGAAGTAGGAATTGGGAAAAGAGAAAGCACCAGAGACGTCGCAAAAACACTTTCCTGTTACCACGAACTAATCGGTGCAAGAGTATTTGACCACGAAACGGTCTCTGAGCTTTCATCATATTCTTCAGTTCCAGTAATCAACATGCTTTCCGACGAATCCCATCCGCTTCAGGCGTTAGCTGACCTACTGACAATTAAAGAAGAATTTGAGCAACTTAAAGGACTCAAAATCGCTTATATCGGTGACTCAAATAATGTAGCCCGCTCGCTTGCTATAGGCTCGCTCATGGCAGGGGTGGAATTCAGAGTAGCATCGCCGAAAGGTTACGAATTCTCTAAGGCCGACCTTCAGAGGATTCAATCCGTTGGCGGTCACATTTTGCAAACTGGTGAACCTGAAGCTGCCGTAGAGGGTGCGAACATAATCTACACAGATGTTTGGACATCAATGGGCCAAGAAAAGGAAAGCGTAACTCGACTCAACGACTTCAACGGATTTACGGTGACAATGGAAATGCTCTCATTAGCTGACCCCGAATCTATTTTTTTGCATTGTCTACCAGCCCACCCAAATGAAGAAGTCACACAAGAAGTCCTTGATAGTTCATACAGCAGAATATGGAAACAGGCTGAGAACAGAATGCATTCCGCTAGGGGAGCAATAGCTTTCCTTCTCAGTAGCGAAGAGGTTTAGTATGAAAAAACAACGCCAGCACTTAATAACGCAATTACTCGCTGAAAACTTTGTGAGTTCGCAGGAACAACTAATTTCACTCCTAAAAGATCAAGGAATAAACGCAACGCAAGCGACAGTATCCAGGGACTTAGACGACCTAGGATCAGTCATGGTAAGGGTCAGTGGCGGAGCAATGGTCTACGCAATTCCTGAGCTCCCTAGCGAGAGGCACGTTCATGAGAACCACCTGAAACGTGTCTTAGGTGAGTGGGTCGTTGAAATAGGAGTCTCAGAGAACATAGTAATGATGAGAACACCTCCGGGTTCAGCTCACGTAGTAGCCTCTGCGTTGGACAGAGCAGGATTGGAGTCTGTCCTCGGAACAGTCGCTGGTGATGATACTGTCATGGTGGTGGCTAGCAATACATGGTCAGGGCAAGACTTATCTGAATCTCTAAGAGAATTATCGGGATTAGAGCTATAAAGGAAAATCATGAATATCACAAAAGTAGTTCTGGCTTACTCAGGCGGATTAGATACATCAATTATCCTCAGATGGTTGCAAGAAACCTATAACTGTGAGGTAGTTACCTTCACAGCCGATATTGGGCAAGGTGAAGAAGTTGAGCCAGCTCGTGCCAAGGCACTCGCAATGGGAATTCCAGACAGTGCCATATATATTGACGATCTACAAGAAGAATTTGTGGCGGATTTTGTATTCCCAATGTTCAGAGCGAATGCAATTTATGAAGGGGAGTATCTTCTTGGAACTTCCATCGCTCGACCCCTGATAGCAAAGAGACTTGTTGAAATAGCTCAAGAGACAAATGCTGATGCCATTAGTCATGGCGCAACTGGCAAAGGCAATGACCAAGTGCGTTTCGAATTAGGCGCCTATGCCCTCAACCCTAATATTCATGTCATCGCTCCATGGAGGGAATGGTCCCTGGGATCGCGTGAATCCTTAATGAATTATGCGAAAGAGCACGGAATACCGGTTGAAATGAAGAGAGGGAAAGAGTCACCATTCTCAATGGACGCAAACCTCCTCCACATATCGTATGAAGGCGGCCCACTAGAGGACCCATGGACTCAACCTCCAGAAGAAATGTGGAGATGGTCTGTGAGCCCAGAGGCGGCTCCTAATCAAGCCATTTTCCTTGAGCTGGAATACGAATACGGAGACATCGTTGCAATTGATGGAGAAAGAATGAGCCCTGCGAAAGTTCTTCAAACTCTCAATCAAATAGCTGGAGCTAATGGGATAGGACGATTAGACATTGTAGAGAACCGCTACGTCGGTATGAAGTCTCGTGGAGCATATGAAACTCCAGGCGGAACTGTCATGCTTAAGGCACACAGGGCGATTGAAAGCCTCACCCTAGATCGTGAAGTTGCTCACTTGAAAGATGAACTAATGCCGAAATACGCAAGTTTGATTTACAACGGGTTTTGGTGGAGTCCCGAGAGAGAAATGCTCCAAGTGGCGATAGACCACACCCAACAGCAAGTAAATGGAGAAGTGAGGGTCAAACTTTTCAAAGGAAATGTAGAAATTGTGGGGAGACGAAGCTCACAATCTCTTTTCGATGAAAAGATAGCAACCTTTGAAGAGGATGACGGAGCATATAACCAAGCTGACGCTGAAGGATTCATTAAGCTAAATGCACTGAGGCTTAGAACTCTCGCATCAAAGAGATCCAAAGACGTATAAGGGTCGGAGATACAGAATGACTAATAGCGATAACTCAAAAGGACTTCCGCTTTGGCATGGAAGACTTAACGCGTCCTCAGCAGATGTTTTGAGAAACCTCAACTCGAGCATTGGGTTTGATATTCGTCTTTACAGAGAAGACATAACTGCTTCTAAAGCTCACGCAAAAATGTTAACGAATATAGGCATCTACAGTGAATCTGAGCTCGATGGGGTATTGAAGGGGCTTGAAAAAGTTGAAGAGGAAATTGAAAGCGGAAGTATCAATATCTTGCCAACTGATGAAGATATTCATACTCTTGTTGAGCGGCGGTTAACGGAAATTACCCCTGCAGGCGCAAAACTTCATACTGGACGGAGCCGAAATGATCAGGTAGCAACAGATCTGCGCCTCTGGACTAGGCGTATTTGTTCAGAAATAATTACTGAGCTTATTTCTTTGCAGGAAACCTTACTAACAAAAGCAAAATCGCTGGAAGGTATTATGATGCCTGGGTACACCCACCTCCAGCAGGCACAACCTGTGCCGATAGCACACCACCTGCTTGCGCATGGTTGGGCGATCTCCAGAGATGTACAAAGGCTTTTCGAATCACGAAGTAGAACTAATGTTTCCGTTCTCGGAGCCGGTGCGCTAGCGGGGTCATCATTACCATTGGACTCACACGCCGTGGCTGACGATCTCAACTTTGAATCCCTATTCAATAACAGCTTGGATGCTGTTTCTGATCGCGATTTCGTCGTCGATGTTCTCTCAGCTATAGCTCTTTTAGGAGTACACCTCTCCCGTATAGGGGAAGAAGTCATCTTATGGTCAAGTAGCGAATTTAACTTTGTCGAGTTGGATGATGCGTACGCCACTGGTTCTTCTATGATGCCGCAAAAGAAAAATCCTGATATTGCAGAATTGGCTAGAGGAAAATCAGGGCGACTGATAGGAAACCTAACAGGATTGCTTGCATCGTTGAAAGGCACCCCCCTGACCTACAACAAAGACTTGCAGGAAGATAAAGAGGCACTGTTCGACTCAGTCGACACGATCCTCAACCTTCTACCAGCTATAAACGGCATGCTTCGAACAATGACGTTCAACTCTGAGAGAACAAATCAGCTCGCTACATCACCATTCATGGTGACAACTGATATCGCTGAATGGCTAGTACTTAATGGTGTTCCCTTTAGAGAAGCCCATGCTTTAGTCGCAGGACTTGTCCAAGAAGCACTCACGACTGGTACCGAGTTGTCAGAACTTGTAGCTGCACATGAACTTCTAGGAGACGAACCAAAGAAACTCTTTGAAAATGAAGCTATTGCAAACATCAAAAAAACACACGGAGCGGGAAGCCAGAAGCAACTGCAGGAGCAAATCACGGCATTTGAGCAAAGCATCGCTGGCAACAGAAGTCTTTTATGAGCTACACACATCAGATAAGAATTAGATATGTGGATTGCGATATGCAAGGGGTTGTTTACAACGCTCACTATTTAACCTTTATTGATGATGCTTTCGATTGCTGGATGAGAGAAATAGATTGGGATTTTGAAAAAAAACTCGAAGCCGAAATTATGCTAAAGAGTGCCAATATCATCTGGCACAAGCCAGTTAAATTTGGTGATAGTCTCGTAACTAAGTCGCACGTTACTCGTTGGGGAAACAGCAGTTTTGACATAAGGACTGATGGACTTGTGTTAAACGAACAATATTTCGAGGCATTAATCTCATATGTCTGTGTGGATCATATCGACTACAGGCCAATGAAGATACCTGAACTTCTTAAAAGTCATCTGCAGTCAAAGTAGGAGAGAACTATTTCCTTCATATGGAGAAATAATCAAAATATCGGGAATGGGACGGATTCACTTGAAAATGCAATCGTTGACGTAGGTGCTGTACTTCCAACCAGTGAAAGCTCAGAAAATGCTAAATCTCAAATTATCGATTTTCTCAATAACCACCCTAATGCATTGCATAGAACTTGCTTGGACGGCCACCTCACTGGTTCAGCAGCAATCGTTGACTATGCTGGAAAAAGAATCCTCATTATGCTTCATAAAAAGCTACAAATCTGGATCCAGCCTGGAGGTCATGCAGATGGCGACGGGAACCTACCTCGCGTAGCTCTGCGTGAAGCCACAGAAGAAACCGGTATCGATGGATTGGAAATACTTACCCCAGGCATTGATTGTGACGTTCATGTAATTCCTGGCAGACCAGATGAACCAGAACATCTGCATCTCGATATCAGATATTTAATACGCGCCCCACGCAATAGTGTTGTTCAAAGAAATCATGAAAGCATTGAAATGCGTTGGCTGAATTTTAGTGATCTAACGCAGCTCACCTCTGATGAAAGCACGGTCCGTCTCGCAAAAGTAGGTTTTGAGATAGCAAAAGAACAATTTTAGAAAGATCATGCAAGCCTGACATGACCCTCGCCTGTACGATTACCGAATGGGTCTGAAACTTGCCAAACAAATACTCTTTGCAACGGTCCTAGTCTCGTTTCTATTTGCATGCTCATCAAACTCAAATGAATTAGTGGAACCAATTCCCTCTGAGAGTACAAATCATGATGCTACCTCCGCACCACCTTTAGATACCGAAGAGAGACTCGACGGAGAGGACACTGCGAATCTCATTTCCTTCGGAAATGAGATTCTTCCAATAATAGAAAATGCATGCGCATTGTGCCATACAGGAAGAGGTCCGGGTGTTCCCCACGCGAAACTTGACACTGCCGCAGAAGTCTCAGCATATGCATTTGCGATAGGGGCTGTAGTCGATTCAGGATACATGCCCCCATGGCCAGCATCAGATTTAAGTGTCCCATTTCTTCATGATGCAAGTCTTGATATCAATCAACGAGAACTAATCGTCCAATGGGTCCAGGCAGGAGCTCCAGTTGACGTGGATGGAGGCACTCAGGTAACACCAACTCAAGAAGTCCCGTTCCTCGTCTCGTATGATCAGGAGCTTTTATCTCCCAATTTTTATGATGGCGAAAGAGGGCAACCAGACGAATATCGATGTTTCATCTTTGACCCCGAGTTAACCGAGACGAAATATCTCACTGGCTACGAATTTATTCCTGACCAGACTGAAGTCGTTCATCATTTAGTCGGCTATAGAGTGACCGCAGAATACAGAGAGGCAGCTGATCGAAAAGATGCTAAAGAGGATCAAGGAGGTTGGAGCTGTTTCGGTTCAACAGGCCTTGAGAGAGACGAAATATTAACGTTTTGGGGTCCAGGAACTGGAGCTATTCAATACCAAGAAGGACTCGGGTTGGAAATGAATCCCGGAGACTTTTTCGTAATGCAAATCCATTATCATTATGACGTTGAGGCTCCTGAAGATCGCTCAACTTTCCGAACCATCTGGTCAACTGACTCTGATACGCAGCCGATAAATATCAGTACTTTTTCCGGTCCGGCTGAAATACCATGTGCCGAATGGGAAGAGGGGCCGTTATGTGATCGTGATAATGCATACCTGTACGCACAAGCACAATACGATGGCATAGTTCAGGCTGACCAAATTCTCGAAGCTTGTGGTTACATTCCCGAAGACTTCGCTGATATGACAAATGGGATAGCCTCATCAACTTGCGATCAACCAGCTCGTTTTGAAGGCTATATCTCAGCTGTGCTTGGCCACCAACACAATATTGGTGTCTCTTTCCGCATGACACTTAATCCCGGAACCCCTGCTGAACTGATCTTGCTTGATATTCCTGAGTGGGATTTTGAATGGCAATTTGCGTACTACCCACAAGAAGAAATCTACATTGAAAGAGATGATGTTATTCGCCTTGAATGCGTATGGGATAGATCGTTAAGGCCCAATAATCTTGAACCTAGTTATGTACTGTGGGCCGATGGAAGTAATGACGAGATGTGCTTCGCAGTCATCATGAGTTACCAAAAGAACTGAACACAAACTAGAATAAATAATAATGATTCCAAAAATTATTAGTGCAGATGACCACGTTATAGAGCCCGCTCATGTATGGCAAGACCGAATGCCTGCCAAACACAAGGAACTTGCTCCAAAGATCGTTATCGCACCTCAGGGGGAAATGACACTTAACGACGGTGTATGGTTAGAAACACCTGGTACTGGTGACAAAATGGCAGCATGGTGGCATTTCGAAAATAAGCGTTACCAAATCAAACAAATGGTGGCCTGTCCAGGAATTCCGCCTGAAGAAGTCACAATGGAAGGCGTAACTTACGACGATATAGCTCCAGGTTGTTACGACCCCATAGCTCGTTTGGCAGATATGGATATAAACCACGTGGAAGCATCATTGTGCTTTCCCAATTACCCAAGGTTCTGCGGACAGTTATTCTCTGAGGCAGCGGACCTTGACCTAGGACTACTATGCGTACAGGCATACAACGACTGGATGATAGACGAGTGGTGTGGCTCCAGCGGAGGTCGATTGATCCCGCTATGCATAGTGCCATTATGGGACGCAGAATTAGCAGCGAAAGAAATATATCGTGTAGCAGAAAAGGGTTGCCGAGCAGTTGCCTGGTCTGAATTACCTACTTGGCTGGGGAGGCCAGGTCTACATGGTGACTTCTGGGATCCCTTTTTCAAAGCGTGCGAAGATACTCAAACAGTAATCTGTATGCATATAGGTTCGGGGACTAAAACGGTGCAAACCTCTCCAGAGGCTCCTACTATCGTGACGGCAAATCTCATAGTTTGTAACAGTGCAGCATCTATGATTGATTGGATTTTTTCAGGGAAATTCGAGCAGTTCCCTAATCTCAAACTTTTGTATGCTGAAAGCCAAATCGGATGGATTCCCTACTTTGTTGAAAGGGCAGACGATACTTGGCAAACTCATCAATGGGCTCAAGGTGAAAAAAGGATACCAAACCCTCCATCTTATTATTACAAAAAGCATGTTTACAGCTGTTTCTTCAAAGACACAGTTGGGATTGACCTCTTGGATCGCATTGGCGAAGATAACGTCCTATTTGAAACTGACTATCCCCATCAAGATGGCACATTCCCAAACACTCTTGCAATTGCAGAAGAATTATTTGGACACCTTGAACAAAAGACGATAGACAAAATAGCAAGAAATAATGCAATTAAACTCTTCGGACTTACTATCTAAGGGAAAAATGGAACCTGACGTCAACCCAACCGATCAACACGTTGATCAGGTCTGGGATACCCCATCTCACTCAGAGATTGTTGAGCTTACAAAAGCTCACGTAGAAGCAATGGAGATGACTAATGATGACCTTGTGTGGGTCCAAGCAGGGATGCACCATGTGCTTCTCACGACCATAGGGCGGAAAACAGGCAAAGAACATAAAGTCGCTCTTCCAACGTGGAGAAACAAAGATGGCGACAGAATAGTAGTAGCTTCTTTTGCAGGGGCGACAGTAAACCCATCTTGGTTCATAAATTTGAAAGACAAGCAAGCGAATCCCAAAGTAAAAGTCCAAGTCCAAAATGGTAAATACTGGTCTAATCCTCAAATATTAGATAGCGTTGAGCGGAATGAAACATGGCGGAGGCTATGCGCAGACCGTGCATGGTATGAAACGTATCAAGGAAAAACCGACAGAGAAATACCACTGGTTAAATTGCCTGAAACCGAACAGATTGAAGGCTAATTCTCTAACCAAGCTTTCATCCCGTCCAAAACCATAGCCATATTCTGGCGAAGGGCGTAAAGCCTATTACGAATAATTTTGCTCTCATTCTGAGGGTTCTCTGCAATTGCTAATGTCAAACCTGACTCGCCGGGTCCCAAAATAACCCTATGTCGAGCGCGTATTGTTCCCCCTAGGTCAAAAAGCTCGTATCTCCAACGTGCACCAGGTGAGGAGATATCTCCGGTGCACCAGCCGAATAAGCGGCCTAACTCAAGCGCATCGATAGTGCATTTGGCAGTCCACTCACCAATATGTTCATTCTGATTTCGACCTGTAAAAGTATCGCCTAGCTTCAATGAAGAGAACTCTTCATCCCAATCAGCGCCAAGGAACTCACTTGAGAATTTACTACCGAAATTGATATCCGTCATCAAATCCCAAACTTCCCTTTTGCTTGCAACGATATCGACGTCAACAGCAACGCCTGGGCCATTTGAAAAGACAAAAGGAAGGTCAGGGCCGTTCTCAAACGTCAAACCATAAGAATCAAAATACGTGATCTCTCGAGAGGATGTTCTGAGTGCAGGTTTGAAGTCTAAGCCTTTCGTCCACGCAACAGGAAACATCGCAATTTCAGTTGTTCCTTCAGGTAAATCCAGTATCTCTTTTAGCTCATCGGCTTCGCTGAGGATCGCAGTTGTCCAAGCGGTGCCCAACCCTCTGGTCCGCAGGGCTAGGCAAAAGCTCCAAGCGCTTTGAATCACGGAATCAAATAAACCCGGCCGGCCAGAATTATCATGAATTCCGATAATTGTAGGAATGACAATTGCCGGTGATCTCTCCAGATTCTCAGCTAGAAACGCAGCAGATTTAAACATCCTTTCGTTCGGATGGCCAGTACCACTTAGGCGGTCCCTTGCGGCTATCATCCAGTCTCCAGCAGATTTTAAATAAAGCTCGGATATCTGTCTCTTCTTTCTAGGGTCAGTAATGACAATCCAACGTCGCGAACCTATATTTCCACCCGTAGGAGCTTGTTCCGCTATGTCAATACAGTCAAGAATAATTTGTGGGTCAACGGGTCGCTCAAAATCAAGACGTCGCCTCACTGACCGAGTAGTGGATAGCACATAGTCAACGGATTTAGGGTCTAGTTCCACCTCTTTGTTTTATCACCAAAGAACACGAACGAAGAATCATGTCAAAAATTCAAGGCATACTAGAAATGTGTTTACCATCCCAATAGAAACTATATTTGACCCTCAAATTACTGAAATCAATAGGATGCC
>Ga0315315_10000186_pt1 | contig 47762 bp, 33 predicted proteins | sample M140m3416metaG_FD_203699 | JGI IMG/M metagenome (GOLD analysis project Ga0315315, IMG submission 203699) | Ammonia-oxidizing marine archaeal communities from Monterey Bay, California, United States - M1 40m 3416 | ecosystem: Environmental > Aquatic > Marine > Intertidal zone | place: USA...
TCGATGAGCAGCTTCCGCCAGTACAATGGTTCCGTGAACCGCATCTTTGACATTCAGCCCTGATGCAAATTCACCCGCTCCGGTTGAAAACTGAATGATCCCGTCGGAACCGGCGTCAGCAAACCCCTTCAGGGCCGCATTGATCGTGACGATCGATGTTACGTTAATGCCCGGATAGGCATACCCACCCTGCTGAGCGGCATCCAGCATCTTTGCGTATTGTTCCGGTGTTGCAATTGGCATCCCGACGACCTTTTCTATGTTCTGTGTAAAGACGATCAATATCGAAGAGCCGAGTCGCTCATTCGTATGTCTGACTCGTGAATCTGCTGCATGAGCGGCTTCCGCTTATGCATTTGGAATACCAACAGCCTATCGACTGCACATCAGCCTGCAAGCTCTGGCCCTGCCTGTCACTATACTGTGACGCAATTCTCAATCACGTGACGGAGAAGAGTACCCAGCGCCCTGAACTTTGGAACGATTTACCGTCCCCAATTGCTCACCGGTTGGCTCATGTGCACGAATTTCAGCTCGCCCAACCTTACGAACGGCCAGTTCATTAAGATCCAGATGTACTTCTGCACTCCCCTGCAGAGCGAATGAAATTCGCAGGGGTCCGGATACAGCCACTCGGCGGTACATTTTAAAGATTTGCCACGAAGCCGCTAAAGCCGGACGAACGGCGAACTCCGGCCCCATTTCACTGTCAAAGATCATGAACGGATATTCTTCGACAGCTCGAATTGTTCCTGAATTCAGCCGGACTCGCCCCCGCACTTCGATGATGTCCCCTACCTCAACCTGAACCGAAGGCATTGTGACCAATGTCGATGGTTGAGTCGCAAGCGGGGCCCGAGAAGATTTCGGCTTCCAGGCCATTAGCTGGAGAACCTGGCTATCATTTTTTGCTTCGTAACGCACATGCGATTTAGCCGTATAAACGTTGTCCGACAACACCGGAAAGTTCCAACCAGCCTGTTCCATTGTCTGGCGACTGTAAAAGTCTCCTGCTGGCAGTAGATTCTCCGATGGACGCGTGACCTCGACCGTATTCATCATTCTCCAATGTTCCGGAAGTGATGAGAACGCTATCGTAAAGGGGCTGGCCATAGGAGTTGGTAGATGTTGAATAGCGTCTTTCCAGTACAGGTTTTGAACTGAACGCAACGCCCGCAGGCATCCCTGAGCCTGCCGATCTGCATCAACGAAACGGTCACTTTGAATGGCTGCTTCCGCTGAATTCAACATCTGCGTCGCTTTGCGTAACTCTTCAGCCGCTGACTGAGGAGGCTTGGGCTTTAGCCGGTCAATCTCAACACAGGTAGCCAGGACCCGCTTATACTTCAGGCTCGCGATTCGATACTGCAGTTTGGCAGCCAACGGCCGAACGCGCTGCACTCGCCGTTTCATTTCTTCGAAGACCAAAGGATTGGATGAAACAAGAATCGCAGCAAACTGATCGAGATTTTTAAGTTTGACCTCCAACCCACCAGGACGATCAATACGCCGATGACCGATCATGTGCGTTGCTGTAATCTGTGAAGCCGATGACGTTTCTCGTGCGGTTGCAATGAGGTTAGCACCACGAGCATACAAATGACCCGGAACGTACTGAGAAGAATCATCCCAAACCGCAACGAGGATTAGCGAACCTTCCTGCCCACTAATCACCACCGCATCAGAGCCTCGTGGAATGTCATTTTTTCCGGGATTAAGCGAAACGGAAGATACTCCAACGACAGCCTTCAGGCGAGATGGCTTTGCCCCCCGCAAATTCTTTTTCACACCTCGGCCATCATCAACGGCAATGTATGACTGAGTCTGACTGGCGACGAGCCACGGTTCGAACAGATCGATATGCAGAGCAGCCAGCGCTACTGCTAAGCCGACCTCTGATTCTTCCAGCTGTCCATTACCAAACGGTTTAGTCTTCCAGAATGCGATCGCTCGAGCCCCCGCAGATAACGCGGCAACAACCTGCATCGTGATCTGCTCGGGTTCCACAACCAATGGAGGCAGGCCGGCCAAGGCTCGCCAGTCTGTCATCGCTGTTGGCGATTCGGTCTGAATCCATGTCCAAGGAAGAGTCATTTGCGACGCACGGCGTCTTTTATGGAAAATCTGGTTCCGAGACTGGCCGTATGTCAGATTGCGGTGAGTAGCCGGCATTCCGACTCCTACCATATCGATCTGCCGCGACGCCAACCCCTCCGAATCAGTAACATCTGCCATAATCGGGCGTCGCAGAACCCGATCGGAACTGCGTACCTGTCCTGCCCATGCCAGCAAGTGAGGCAACTGCTGAGGCGTCACCCGTGTGCCAAGCATAAACAGATCGGCCAATTCCATCTGATGTTCAAGCGGCAGCAAACCATTCAAAGGTCGCTGGAAGTCTGCGGGATCAAATTTTGTGTGTGGTGGTGTTGCAGCAATGACGATGCCGGAATCTGCCAACTCCTGCATCCGGTCTCCCGCATCGTCAGCTGCGGTCCAGATGGCGTTGAGCCTCATCACGAGAATCTGCTCCAAGGATTCTCCGTGGTCCGGAATCATTTTTAGAAAGACCCGCTCGTCATTCAAAAACACCTGGCTGCGTTCGACTCGCAAACGACTGGTTTGCTTTGCTGCCGTTGGCATACCGTCCAGAGCACCAATGTCCGAATCATCCAAATGCGTCCGCCGTACAATCGGTCCATAACTCACCGGTTCCACGTCGATGACACAATCACCCCGATTGAACTGCGCCCACAGCCCGAATCGGTCAATGTACAGCCCACTGGCATCGATGGGTGTCGGTGCAAATTCAGCACGAACCCGGACCAATTGCCTTTCAATTTCGGGACGTGTCAGGGCAACCTGAAGCTGCTGCCATTTGGATGGTTGAGTCGAACGGTTCCCTAACAGCCAGGTGGTCAATGGGCGACCTGTCTCGGGATTGGCCTGATTTGGCAGCACCAACCGAACGCCCAGACGAATTCCCGCATGAGTCGAATTCACTCGAGCCTCAGCCGTGAACTCCTCAAGAGCTTCCATCGCCGGAATTTCTGCTTCGATCCGGCATTCCTGAAGATCATTCGCACATTGAAAACGATATCTCTGGAAGTGCCCATCATTTTCCTGGAGCGACTCCACCCCGATAAACTTTAGCTGATTGCCGAAGGATGGCTCGTCCAACCACTGTGTCCTCGCATCTTCCGACATCGTGGACGACAAATGCATCAGCGTCACAAACCCGACCAGAAAAATCCGTACGCATGCTCGCGGTAAATAACGGTCGCTCATGAATCGACTAAGTGACATCCGTGTCAGTCGTGAATGAAGGCTGGCTGAGGCATGAATCGAGTGCAGATCTACACATCTGATTCCCGGTCGACAACGTCTTAGCTTAATACATTTGCTGAGCTCCTTCGAGTCCAGTTATTGTCGCCCTGCAGGCTAAACGGCCTCAAAATGCCCTCAAGTCGCGATTCCCGGACCAGTTCCGATAAAAAACAGTTTTGCAGCAACCACTATTCGAGTGAATTGTACTGTCACAACTAACGTCCCTTCACCCTGACGTCTGAGCAGGTTGTTCCGTTTGCTCCGATTTCCAGGCACTATCCACCGCTGGAAAGCACAGAAATTGATTGAGAGTCGTTTGTCAGAACTTCAAAGTAGCAGCGATCCGCTACCACCCCTGCCAAGGCCAAAACCTGTCGAGCAGAAATCAGTGAATGATTGAGGAGCTCAGCCATGCCAAACCGCAATCGAATACCCGAATCAGCTGTGGATCAGCTACCATCCGAGTTGATTCAACTGGGACGTCTCATCGGGGAAACAGACATTAGCGACCGGCGAGAAATCGATATGGCCTTTGAACATGTGGCCGAATCGTTTCAACGACGACGGAGAATCCTGAATCTGGTCCAGGAAGCTTTGTCTCAACTGCGTCTGGACGTCAAATACATGATGTTTGATTTGGAAATCACACGAACAGAACGTGATGAACTTCAGACCAAAATGGAAGAGAGAGAATAGGCGTTTTGAAGAGGCCGGCCGAAATCGAACGACTACTCAACACCAAGCTGCAAACCATCACTGATTCGCCACCTGCTAATGATTGAACTAGCCACGAGCTTCGATAGTTGCCATGGCTGACTTCACTGTAACCTGAGCCTCTGCAGCCCGACGAATTGCGTTACAGAACGATGGAGCATCAGGAACCCCACGCAGCTGCTGGATGATCTGTCCGGATGCACTCCGCAAAAGAATATCACCAGCTCTGAAGAACTTCTGGCCTGACGCCTGCGTCAAAGCCACATCCTCCACCTGAGACAGATCGACCGAGGAAACACGACGACCAGAGCGTACGGCCCAAATCTGTACAGAGCGATTCGTCAGTACGAAATATTCGCCTGTCAGCTTTTGCAGGAAATACAGACCAACCGCAATCGGGGCCGTTGGCAGAACGAATAGCAGGTGAGAAATCCTCAGGCCAAAAACCTGCAGCGGAATACATTCGTAGAGACATCCCAACAACTGGCCCGGCCACCAAGCGCCAATAGAAGGATACTCTGTCATCACGACAGACTCAGAACGAGAGCTAACGCCTGCAATTGGTTGAACAGACATGGCAAACTAAGCGAATCGGGTTGAGGGAATAGACACAACAACGCAGAAAAGTATCAGGCCAATGTTTTAATTGCTACTCATCCCATACAACCACCAGTCTGATTCGCGGGAACGAGAACTCAGCTTGTAACGACTGCTGCTCTCAGACGCTGCCAGGCTCTTCTCAATTTGACAGCTAGGCCCAGCAACCTACGGTCGGGTTCCTGCGCGTGGTTTGCCTGGTTGGGGAAACTTGTTCTGGTAGGTCTTCTTGATATTCTCACCCGGGTCAGCCAGTGACATTTTTCCCTTCATGACAACGACTGCCGGTTTCTCACACTGTTCATCATTGCAGGCCTGGTAACGCACACTGAACTCCAGATCTGCCCCGTCACCTTGCGCCATGCTGTCGATTTCCAGAAGACAGTAGACCATCACTTTTCCATCGTACACATGATACGCTTCGGGCTCCTGCTGCATCTCATGCAGCTTGTACTTCGGATACTTAATCTTTGTGAGTTTGATCTTCACTTCGGGACTGGTCTTGAGCGTAACCTTCGTGGGAATCAGGAAGCCCGGATTCGAGGGATTCGCGTTAATGTGCCAACCGTCCTGAACCGTTAGCTCAATCGCAATCGGACACTTTTCTCCACGCGGTAATTTATCGAAATAGGGGTAGACCTTAACCCGCACCCGTTTTTCAGCTTTGTCCCTCTGAATCGAACGAGGCCCCGACGCAGGTCGAAACACCGTTTGAGTTGCCGGCTGAGTCACCGAAGCAACCTTCTGAGCAGTCAACAGCCATTCGTGAACTGCCAGCGCCAGTCCGCAACTGGCTGCCGGCGACTTTTCCATCATCGGCAGAAACTTCAAGAGTGTCTGCTCGGCTTTCGCGGAAAGATCCGGAGAACGACCAGCCAGCCGAATCATGTTTCGTATGGCCATACTGTTTCCAGACGGAAAAACGGAATCAAACGGCGAACTGGTGCGAGCAATCAGTTTTTCGTGATCGTGAGCGGTAAAGTAAAACACATGTTGTTGATCATCGTAGAAACGACTGATTTGTTGCTGGTTTAATTCACGTGCTGCCTGCATCCATGCGTCACTGCCGGTTGCATCATGCAACGCGATCAATGCGGAAACCAGATATGCATAATCATCCAGATAAGCTGCGTGAGCTGCTTCACCGTTTCTCCATGACCGTAACAAACTCCCGTCTTCGGACCGCAGATTTTGCAGTACAAATCGAGCGGCCTTTTCAGCTGCAGCAATGTCTGAAATTCGACCAAACTGCTGACCACTGATTGCCAAGGAACGAATCATCATCGCATTCCAAGATGTAAGTATCTTGTCATCCAGCAACGGACGTTCGCGCTTCTTTCGAACGTCGAGCAGCGTTTGCCTGATGGTCGACAACTGCGAAACCAACTGGTCCATAGGTATCTTCTGTTTCCGCCTGAATTCATCCAGCGAAATGGGCAGGTACAAAACATGACCATGCTCAAACGTGTTTGAACGATTCACCCCGTAGACAGCTTTGAACAGTGCGGCATCGTCTGCCGACAACAACTGATCCAGGTCCGCTTCCTGCCAAACGTAGTACTCTCCCTCGATTGCATTCGTTTCAGCATCCAGAGCTGAACAAAATGCACCATCTGCAGTAGTAAACTCGTTGCGTACAAAATCGGCGATGCCTGCAGCAACTTCTTCAAACAGTGGTTCGCCAGTGAGGCGGCCGGCAATGGCATAACTTTCCAGTAACTGGGCCTGGTCATACAGCATCTTTTCGAAATGCGGAACCCGCCAACGGCGATCAGTACTGTAACGATGGAACCCACCAGCCAGATGATCGTGTATTCCTCCCTGAGCAATCTGACTCAATGAATGGCGGACTATGTTCAGCAGTTGATCGGTCTCTGCCTCGAGCTGAGCCCCTGCAGTCTGGGATTGTTCAATCACCGACATCAGTAACAGCAATCTCGGGATGTTAGGGAAACGAGGCCCCTGCTGGTTGGCTTCGCTCAGATCAACACCACCCCATTCTGAATCGTAAAGAGCTGTTACTGCCGTCACTGCAGTTTGCACAACCTTCGAATCAATACTGTTCGTTTCCGGAACAGCGGCCGGCAGTGACAGCCGTCGAACTTCCTGAGAAATCAGCTGAGATGTCCGCACGACATCTTCGCGTCGTTCATCCCACGCTTTCGTAATGCGACGGGCAGCTGTGAGAAACCCGGTACGACCGTCGGGTTGATCATCGGGTGGCAAATAAGTGGCTCCGGCAATGGGATCTCCCTCAGGCGTAAGAAACAACGAAAGCGGCCAACCGCCTCGGCCGCGGCCTCCGCTGATTTGCTGATAGACCAGCAAACTGGTCATGTAGACATCGTCTAAATCCGGCCGTTCTTCTCGATCGACTTTAACGCAAACGAAATTCTCGTTTAAGTATTCAGCAATCTTGGGGTTGCTGAATACTTTTCTTTCCATCACATGGCACCAGTAACAACTGCTGTAGCCGACGGAAAGAAAGATTGGTTTCTCTTCAGCACGAGCCTTTTCCAGAGCCTCCGCTCCCCACGGATACCAATTCACGGGATTGTGAGCGTGCAGTAGCAGGTAAGGACTATTCTCTTGAGCCAAACGATTCTGAGACACCGGTGACTCATCCGCCGCCGCTAAATTAATTCCGACGATCTCGCTCAGCACTGCGATCGCACAGGCCAGCAGTGCTGCAGATTGTATTTTTTGCATTGAACATCTCATGGGATGAGAAGAAAGGTAAAGCAGCTAAAGCAAAAACAGTGACTGTTGAACTCTGATCACAAGTGATCAAGATAACGTTGAAGATTCCAAGCAGACGGTTGATCATGACTGTCACTGAATATGGGACATGATCTGCCTCTATTTTCCGCCAGAAAACTCAAACCGACAAGTATCACTGCCGCATTAGCTGCCGGGAATTGCATCTGGCATGCCAAAACTGCTGGATTGCTCATAGTCCGGTTGCCGTTTTCCAATGTGGACAGTGCTTTCTGTACAGGCTGACACTCCTTCGGTGTTGATTTGCTTCAATCGGGACAGTTGGTAACGCCGATGGTAGTCACATTGATTAGGACGCCTGCGCGTGTCCTTGGGGGAAGGGATTCTCAGTATTAACGCCGTAGAAGAATCCCATAACGGATACTAGAGATGCGTTTTGCCTGCAGACCGCGAGTGAAGCGGGCTGGCGATGGAGCCGTTTTATGGCATCAATATTTCTCAATACCCTTCCAGATGGTTACAGGATCGATGCAAAACTTGGAGCGATCTATGATACCAGTCCGCATTCAGTGGATGATCTGACACAGATCCAGGGGATTGAAAGGCGCGAAGCCGTTGAGTTGTATGGTCTGGGTATCTACTTCTATGCGCAGCTGGCCAGCTGGACGGATTCACAGACAACCGCTGTCGCAGATGCATTGGGAATGTCAGCTTCATTAATTTTCCACGATCGCTGGACTGCACAGGCAAGAAAATTAAGCCCAACAGAGCGATTTTCACTTCCGCTACCGGCAGCGCCACACGATCCACCACAAGCAGACACCTCTAACCATCCCTTTCCGGCTTCGCGTTCTCGAACGATTACTATTCTGACATGCGCTTTACTGACGGGTTGTCTTTTCGTTTCGTGGCTTAACCGTAGTACGCACCGTCCGTTAACCGGAATACTGACGGCGGAAATCACATCTTTGCGTGTCCCGGCAGATTCCCGCCTGCTGGCATTGCATGTCAGCGCTGGTGACGAAGTCTTCACCGGCAATACGCTACTAACGCTGGAGAAGTCGGAACACGTGCAGTTGATCAGTCAGCAAACCGGACATGTTCACCGACTTGCCAAAGCGCTACAGCAAGCCCAGACACAAGCGGCAATCGAACGACAATGGCGAAGCCAACAGTTGGAATACAAACTGGCAAAAAGCAAAACTCGTACTCAGTTCTTCCAAAGAAACTATCCGGAACACAACGACAACGCTGAAACCACAGAACTCCCAGCTGTTAATGCGTCACTGTCCACAGGACAATTGCAGACAGCCTCTCACTCACGTGACATGACTCATTCCCGGACAGACCATGGAAATGCACTACTATTCATTAGTGGTGCATCACGGATGACGACCCTGGACTCGCAAACCTCAACTCCAACGGCACCATTGGTGACAGCGATAGCACCAACCATAACAACACTCGACAGTCATAACAGCTTGTTGCTACTAGAAACTCAGAGCATCGAATCCCGCCTGCAGAATCTGGAAGAGCTGGTGTCTCGTCTTCCCCCTCAGGTCATACAAGCCGCAAGAGTTGAGCATCTTCGTACGGAGCATCAGAAAGCTCAGGAACGACTGGCCCAAATGAAAAGCCTGAGCCGTGAAACGGCCGTTGTTTGCCCTGCATACGGAACCATCAGCCAAGTGCATTACAACGAAGGTGACCGTATGGTCCGTGATGAAATCATGATCAAAATTCTGCATACCGATCGGAAGTATGTCGTTGCACACGTGCCAACTTCACAAATCAAAGAACTACAACCGGGAATTCAGGTAGACGTCATCTTTCATGGACATGATGACTGTCTGGGCACGATCACCAACCTTCCGATGATCACTAATAGCAACCCGATCAACGGAAGAAGTATGGCATCTGTCCGGGTCGAATCTACCGGCCGTTCGTGGCCCGAAATTCCAATTGGCAGTCCGATTGAGGTGATGATCCGATAGGACACAGCCACCCCGCTACCGCGCCGTATTCTCATTCATCCGATACAGCGGCAAAAGGCGATAGTAGACTTCCAGCGTGAGCGTCGCGACCGCGGTTGAATACAATCGACCGCCGTAACGTCCCCAAGGCCCGTTGGGGTCCCAACTGCCCGTATTGTCACCGTTGGCCACCTGCTGATCTATCAATGGATCACGAACAGCCGCATTCCACCGTTTCCACGGCTGCCCACCGTATTGATACATCGCCAGAGTCCCGTAATACCAATAATACAGATTCAATTCTGACAGTCGTGGCTGATGGTCCAGCAAGTAACGCACGGACTCACGATTCCGGGCGCTGTCACGCTTAAACCCAAGCATCTGCTGACAGAACAGTGCTTCAGCAGTCATCACCGGAGTGATTTCTTCGCCACGGCGATATCCAAACAGACCTCCGTCTTCACCCTGCCGAACACTACTCAAAAACTGGCCCATTCGCTGTCGTACAGTTGTGGGAATCTTTACGCCCGCAATCTCTGCACTTTTCAGTGACATCAACTGCCAGCCAAACATACTCACGTCACCTTCCTGTCCTCGAGCATAACGCCAGCCACCACCTTCGTGCTGCTGCCGAATCGTGTAGTGCACAGCTTTCAACAATGCTGAACGTAATCGTAACTCACGCACACGACGCATGGTCCAGGCCTGAGAATCCGCTGTGGCCCCAACGGCCATTGACCAAACCGCCCCATGAATACTCGGCGGCATCCCAAACATCGCTGCAGAAGACGCAGCCACCACAGACGTAACAAATGGTGCCGGTGTCAGAAGATCAGGATCAACGACTGGATCCATCACTGCTTCTTTTTGCATTCCAAGAGCTTCAGCCATGGCATAGGTGGCCATGGCATGACAGTACATTCGAGCGTAACGACGCGCATCGCCTGCGAGGCAGCCTTGGTCATCCTGCTGCCGAATTAACCAGTCTAAAGCTCGGTCGACCTGTACAGAATACAAACCGACTTCGTGTGTATACCCGGCTCCCAGAAAAGCCAGTGTTACCAGAGCTGTGATTCCGGAATCCGCATTACGTCCCGCATAGTTTCTTTTCACACCCAACTCGTCGATCGCTACTAACCCGGATTGGTAAGCATCTGCGTTCCAGTGACCATCCGGTGCCTGCTGAGCAACCAACCACTGCAAACTACGTTCGACCGTTGCTTCCGATCGTTCTGTACCACCAAACTTCCAAACTGCTTCACGCCGATACTCACGGCTTCGTAAACGATACGCTGACGGCTGCCGTTCCCGCCTTTGGATATGACTGGCGGACATTTCAACCATCTCCGCATCCGACCGCAACGCGGCAGTATCAGTGTCAGCAGGCACTGGCAGTCCGATTCGTACATCTTCGTAGCTGGATGCCAAAGGATTCGGTGTTCTCGCTGTTGTTGACGGAATCCGCGACGGACGTTTGTTAATCGCCTTTGATTGTTCGGGCTGTGTCAATCGACGTTCAAACGCTCGAGCTGGCATCGTCCGCTCGGAACGAATGGCGACATCGGTACTGGCTGTCTCGACGGGTTCTTTTCCTGGTAGCGGAACTGTCCGCCGTTCGATTGAGTCCTCAGACTTGGTAATGCGCAATTCCACACCAGCCGAAGAGTCGTCAGTCGTGAGAGCCATCGTCGCATCTTCGATGTTGACGCGAGTATCAATTTTCTTTGTTCGTCCGGCGGCAGAGTCTCGATCAACCGGTAGCACCTCCGGATTCAGACTTCCTGGTTCCGGAGGGGCTCGTTTTGAATCTGCAATATAAACGTCCGCTGAATTGCGTTCGTGAAATGTATCAATCTGTGCGCCAGGATCTTCTGCCGCAACTTCACGTGGGCCTTCCGAGCCGAAATCGACTCGAGTCGTCAGCTCCGGCTCGACGCTCGCTGTGAACTCAGTCGCATCGGGAAGAACCGTATCCAGACTCACAAAATCTTCCCGCTGCCGATCCGGTTCTTCCGACTGATCCATCTGTCGAGATGGGACCGGCAACCGTTCAAATTCAATTTGGGACTGGCTGGGCTGATCGGGGGCTGAGGCATTATCGGACTGACTCAAGGAAACTTGTTCATCACTTTGCACCTGGACTTCCGTGGAGACTTCAACCGGATCATAGACCTCCATAGATGCCCGAATATAATCCGGCTGCAACGGATCGAATACTTCCATCCCCAGCAAACACACGCTGTGCACCAGCAGGGAGCCAATCAGCGACTTGTAGACAATGTTTCGATCGCCCCAGCGAGTTGCCAGCATCGTGCACACGTGTGTGATGGAAGCGGCCATTGCCGCCAGCAGCACCAGAACAATAATATCATCGCCGGTGAGTGAACCACCTCGCCAGATTTTTTCTATCACCAGACGGAGCGCCATCATGGTGTGCGATCCTGTGTGGGTCGAAAGGCGAGTGAGAACTTATGAACGCGAGCCTGATGACAAACATTCATCACATCAATGACTGACTGATAAACCGAATCGCCATCACCTCGAATTAATACGGTCTGTTGAGCAAAATTTTTCCGAGCCACTTCCAGCCGTTGCCTCAGTTCCACAAGATTCAGCTCTGACTCTCCGATGCTGATTTCCCCGGCTCGCGTCACGTTGACCACGATGGAATCCGGCGTACTGGACATGGGAGCAAGCGCCGCTGCTCGCGGCAATACGATGTCGTACTGTTGCTCAATCTCGCTGAACCGAGTACCTACCATGAAAAAGATAATCAACAGGAACACGATGTCGATCATCGGTGTCATGTTAAGACCGGGTTCTTCTAGTGATTCAGTGCGCAGTGGCATAACAACAGAATATCAAATGCTGTAATCGTGGATTTGTGACCGTATCTTGGCACTCAAATTTGTGGAAAATTCCAGTGTGACAATCTGCTTCCAAAAGCAAAACCGGTTGTCCTGCATTACCAGCAGGGAAGCACAGTATATGAGGACTCGATCGAAATTCGGACCCCGAATTGGAAAACGTTCCAATCCCTGAGTGCTTTTGGATACGGCTGCCAACCTATCATTCCATTTAACTGCGGGAGTGCCGGAACGCTACGTTTTGGGGGATCCAATCAATTATGCTGACTTTGCGACCCCCATCAAAGCCTGGCAGAACGTCGTGTTCGGTGTTCATTTGCGATCTAACCGGATGAAATCGCGGACTCGTCTAATTCCTGCGGACCCTCCGGATTTCTCGTGCTAGTGTTTTGACTGCAAGCCCTTCGACATCATCCGCCTGCCGGTTGAATGTCCAGGGATGTTGAAATCAATGCAGCCGGAACATCCAATTGGTGAGGTCCAGATGGACTTTCTGAAGAAATTCCTAAGATCAAACTGGCGAGATGGTGATGCAGTTCATGGCAAGAGCAGCTTCCAGGGCGTCTCAGAGGACGACCTGAATGCGCACATGGAACTTACCCGCTACGGCGACTTCACCCTAACGGATGCTGTGCGCCCGGCGTACTCACTGGATGTCGTTCCACAGACGGGTTACCGCAATGAGTGGTATGTTGACCAAAATTCCGGAAATCGCATTCCGGTCTTGATGGCCTCCGTAACTCGTGCGCGCCTGTTTGACACGTTTCTATCACTGTTAGAACCCCTGGGCGAAACAGTTGATGTCGTATTGGAAACAAGTCACAACGGAGCCAGCGGTAACCATACCGATCTCTATCGTGAACATATCGACCTGGCAGTCCTGCAAAGTACGCTTTACGACTTTGAAGATTTGCTTTTGGATGATGGCTGCTGCGGAATCGCGGTACTCAATCCTCGCAAACCGATGGAAGTCCAGCTGGATGAACACAAACTGCTGTTCGTCTACGGGAAAGACAACGCAGACTACAAACACGCCATGAGATCTAACAACGTTCCCGAAAATCAGGATGTTCGATTCATCACTGAAGCAGAACATGTGCATTCATCCAGCGATGAGTTTCAGGATAGATTCGAACAGTTGTGTTATCACCTGGGAATTGAAGACTGAGCTCGATTGTTTTCATCCGTAAGGTGACACCTGAACCACAGGCAAGTTCAATCGTGTCCTCCCACGCAGCAAATGTCTTGCGACCCAGACTCATATTAAAGCCCAACGCGGTAACAAACGAGCGGCACCGTCGCTCACTTGATGAAGGAAACGTGATGGCTCAGTCCCATCTGACGATTACGTTGCGTCATTTCACATGGGTGAGCGGCCTATCGGTCTGCTTTCTTTTCAATGGCTGCGCGACGCTCATCCATTCTTCCACGAGTAGTCTCACGGCAGACGAACACTCCGAATCACAGCAGCGTTCGGCACACTCGAGATTCAATGATCCGTTTCGGCCTCTTACACCCACCGTTCAGGAACACCGTAACCCGACCGGCGAACCGTTTTCATGGCTCACTGCGGGAACGACCGCTGCGGGAGAACCGCTGCAAATTGCTGCGACAGGCGATGGTGGCTTCCGCTCACTGATAGTTGGAAGCGTAGGCGGCCATGATCCGGTCGCCATCAAACTCACTGAAGACCTGGCCCGCTATCTGCACGACAACCAGGTCATTATGGGCGGAGTTGACACTACCATTCTGCGTACACTCAACCCAGACGGCCTGAAACAACACAAACACAATAATGCTGACGGAGTCTATCTCAATAACCTGTTCCCGAAACACGGCGAAAAGAAGTTATCGATAGCCCAACAACGTCAACTCCCCAAAGAAGTCCAGTTCCTGATAGATCTTACTTCTGAACAGCATCCGCATCGAATTATCCACATCCGAACGGTTCGTGATTCTGGTGGAATGCTGGCCGTAAGTCAGGGAGCAACCGATACCGCGCATGAAGTGGCAGAATGGCTGGGCTTCAGTTCACGCGAGCTGCCGCAAGATGTGAGCCGTGGCACGCTGGAATCCTGGGCTGCTCAACGTGGAGACTGTACCGTTATCACAATCGGCATTCCTCATCAGACCAAAGCAAAAGACGCATGGGAACTCTACGGAGACGCCATCCTCAGCCTGCTGATGGATGGAGACTCCGAAAGTCGGCAATTGGCCCGCGAACAAAAGCAACGGCGTTCTGCCAATCGCCGGAACGAATGGAGTCAGCCTAATGATGACTCTTTCGATGAAATGTTCCGAAACGACTCGGTTGACGACACCTCGGATAAGCAGCTATTCGAATAACACCCAATGCTCACTGACAATCGTCAGATGCTGTGGCGTTTCGAAATCCTCGGATCACAATAACCCAAAACGGGACCCACCAGATAACATCATTGACTGGTAACAACCACAGCACGTCTGTTGAAATCTCACCTCGCAAAACAGCCACCAGTATCCCGATGGGGCCAAGTACCTTTGCGAGCAGTCCAATCAGCACAACAACCCAATGCTGGTAAGGATTCCACGCAGCGATTGTATAGCCGCTGCCAAACAGCACGAGAACAAGCCCGGTCCCCTGCCAGAGAAACAAATCGTGAGGTGTCTCAGTCAGCCCGTACATTTCCGCTGCCGCTGCAGGCAAAAACACAATAAAGCATCCCCAAGTGATACTGTGAATGCCGCTCAACATCAGCGAAACAGGAAGCCAGCGGGAAAGCGTTTCGGAAGACATCTGGTTCACAGGAATGATCGAATACAGGGATGACTGTCGCGACAGATTGATATTTGATTTGGCAGGCGACCCGGATGACTCTGGGGATTGAGTGAGGGAGCGTCAAGCATAAATCCACAGGTCAATCAAGCTACCACCGGATCAAGTATATGTTTGCATCACCGTTTTTGGGTTAGTGCCTTTTCGAAACACCACTGCTCGTGTTCTCCTTGAATCGGGCGACAATTCACTCAATACTGCGTCGCCGATGCCTCGTCAATTTGCACAGAACGTTCAGCCTTCAATACTAAATTTGTTCGACTCGGCCACGACGACCGGACAGCCCTGTTTGCAGCGGGACATCCGGGACTGCCAGCCGATCAGTGGATCTCACAGGTTTCCGAGGGGCCAGGTCGCTGAAGTCTGGTTGATTAAGGAATCCTAAACTGCCCTTCGCTCTTCAATTATCGATCACCCGAAAACTATCCCGGTCGTTCCGCCGTTGTTTGTTGACCTCATTTCCGAGTTGGGACTCGATGAGACAGACAGGGTAACCTGTCCGGCGTATGTTTAGTCACTCTGTTTGTTGCCCTGGAAAGACACAATGAAATTCGGAATGCTTAAATTTTATTTGGGAATAATGCTGTTCTGGACAATGCCAGCGCATGGCGGTGAATTCAAGTCAGTGACGATCCGTATCGGAGCAAGGGCAGATCAGGTTGAGCAGAACGTCGCCCAGTTGCTTGCAAACCGAATCACCGAACCCAGCGGAATAAAAACACAGGTAGAAAAACAGCCCGGCCCCCTGTCACAGGACACGCTCACCATCCTGCTGGGCAACCCCTCTCACCACAATGAACTCAGTCAGCAGCTGCAGATACACCGCATTGCCGCTCCTACCAGCCGTGATCCGGGTCCGGAAGGTTTTCTCGTAACGACACTTGCTGATCAGCGCAAACTCCTGCTTGCAGCCGGATCTGACGCTCGCGGTGTGCTTTATGCAGCAGGAGAAATTCTGCGGCAACTGAAATTTACAGAACAGGCAGTTGAAGTTCCCGACACAATCAACATCCGCACCGCACCCGCGTTTGAAATACGTGGCACACAGTACGGCCAAAGTGGCGTGGCTAAACGGCTGGCCGGTGTCCGCGACTGGACACAGGAAGAAACTCAGCGTGTCATCATGGATTACGCATTGGCTGGGGCAAACACGTTTTCAACGGGACCTGGTCCCATGTTTGAATTCATTAAGTCATTTGGCCTAAAGACTCAGGGCGGGTTCGGCGCGAATACCGGGTCCGGCCCACCCGAATGGACCGCCCAGGAATCGATCGGCCGGATTGGGTACGTTTGCCTGTCGGTTCCGGAAGCTCGTGAGGCTCAACTTAAACGTTGCGCAAACCAATTCCAAACAAGCCCCACCTACGACTACGTCAAGTTCCATGGCGGAGACGGTGGCGGCTGTGAATGTGACCGCTGCAAACCATATGGCCTCACGTTCATTAAGACGGTTGAGGAAATGGCAAAGATTATTCACACGTATCACCCAACCACCAAGATTTACTTCACGAATCAAAAGTTCGACAATGCCGACGACAACGCGATCTTTCGCTACCTGCAGGAAGAACCAAGGCCATGGTTATGGGGCTGGGGATACGGTCCAGGGTCCGACGCGACCACGTGGCAGCCCGGTCACCGGCAGACCCATCGAATGGACCTGTTTCGCTACCCAGGGTTCGGCCCGTTTGATCTTTATCCCCGCGAGATTCTCCGACAGCTTCCGCCGCGGCACGTACTCACTTACTACAACGAAATTACACACTGGCGATACTCCCAGCACGGCTACATTCAGATGTACCCGCGTGCCGACCGCGAAGGTCATCTCCCCCCACAGGAAGGCCACTTCATCTACGACAGACGTCCCGATCAGGGACTCACCATGGTCTATGATCGACTGACATTTTTTGCATGGCCGCGTTACTACCATAGAGTATTCAACGACCTCATGCGGTACGCTGTCGGTGACGTGACTCATTCGAGTGGTCACCATGATCACTTCAATCAATGGATGTGGCAACGTCTACTCTGGTCCCCTCGAACCAGTGTTGAGGACGTTGTTGGGGAATACTGCCGCACATGGTTTGGCCCGGAAGCGGAGTCGCTTATGGCGAAGGCAATTTTCCAACTGGAGAAGAATCTTGAAGAAGATCCGACGACCCCACTCATCACCAAGCCCGGCATCGACCGTTACTATGACCTCGTCAAGGAATCTGGCTCGAAGATTCCGAAGTTTCAACGCCGCACGAACTGGGTTTGGCGCCAGTTCATGCAAAAGGGTGCACTTGACAAATATGTGCAGCTCGCAGTCCGACAGCAGGCAGATCTAAAAAGCGAGATTGAGCTTCGCACTGCACAGGCCCTCCGTAGTGGCGACATCGTCCGGGCGATCGATGTATCTCTGGCAGCGCTCGGTGAATTGAAGTTGAAGGAGTCGCCGGAAATGGTGGCCCTCCGCGAAGAAGCAGGTCAACTGGGCGAGGAAAGTAATGCCCTCTTCGGAGTCAGAAACGAAGGATACTTCAATCTGAAACATGACTACGTTGGCCTGGGTTGGCTGAAAAGGCAACTTGAACAGGCGAGACAGGCCGATGCTGCCAATCAGGTCGAAGGACTCAGAATGATCGTCGACTACGAAAACCCGGGACCTGGCGGCTACTACGACAATCTCGGCACGTACAATCAGGCACCTCATGTCGTGAATGGCTATCCGTATGATCACGGGCAACCGTACGTCTCTAAAATGCTGTCCGAAAGCAATCGCCCCAGTCAACGTTCCATGCATTTCACACAGGACGAATCCGAAGGAGTAACCCTGCACTACCGCAACCTTGACCCCAGCAAACGGTACCGTGTCCGGTTCACATTTGTTCGACCGTGGTATCAGTCGCGGTACGCCCAACGAATGAATCAGTCGTCCCAAACAGTCTTGGCCGATGACTTTGTACTTGCCGAAAATCAACCGCTGCCCGAACAAATGAGCGAGTTCTTTACCTTCGCCATCCCACCTGATGCAACCCGGGATGGCGAACTGTTCATTCGACTACGCAAAGCAGAAGGCGTTGCAGATGGCCCACGGGTCGAACGAGAGCAGTGGCGCAATAGTGGAGGCTGGGGCACACTGGCTTCGGAAGTATGGCTCATGGCCAAGCCGACAGAGTGATAGTGAACAGCCTCTCATGAGAGACAGCCCTAAAAAAAGAGCAAGCCCGCCTTGGACGTCCCGTGGGTGAATCGCCCTGAACAGTCCAACAACCGAAACGCCCGACGAGGTGGTCATCAACATGCCTTCTGTTTGGAAGCCAAATCGACATGCAAGCATGGTGGCGCAGGCCAACGAACCTTTTGGTCGTTAGTGTTTCGTCTTGTAGAAATCAGTCTGTAGTGGCAAGCCGCCCCAACACATCCCACAAGAAAGGCGTGGCCTCAACAATGCCGGGACCACGCCTTCTATTGAACACATCTGCCCAAGACGATTTAGGCCAGTTCAAACTCTTCTTCCGGGGCACTGGTCGTAGACTTGGCTGCTGCTGCCAGATCATCGACGATCAGCCTGCCGACACTGCCAGGACCATGGTCGTAGCAATCATCGTTGTGCCATAAGGGCAAACCCGCAGCATAGCGAGCGGCCAACATCATGACTTTTTCTTCTGAACCCGGCTTAGCGGCAGTGGGAGCAGACGGATTCACCCCCAGGGACTTCAGTTCCTCCTCAAATCCAACATCCAGATCACTGAGAAATTCATACCCTTCGATTCCTGCGAGAGAATCCAGGGCAACATCTGCATCGACGAGCAACGACGACATTCACTGACTCCAAATCGTGCGAGACCATAGTTAAAAGCTGCCTCCATTCCGTTGGCCACATTCCAGAACAACCAGCCTGGTGTCCTTATGAGAGAAATCCGCGAACCGCATCGAAACCTTCGTCCGATAAATTGGTCGCAGCACCTTCATTGGAATTTCACAAATCCATTTGGCGGCACGATTCTTGAGGCGTTGGTGCGAATTGTCAACAAAAAAGAATGGGTGTCACAAGCAATTCCGAAGGAAGAAAAATCTGCACTATACCAAGACGATTTTTCTGGACTCCAGAATGCCGGCATGATCTCAAACACAGAACAATCTGAATCGCCACTTTGTGACAACATGGGCGGTTTAAACGTCCGTGGCCCAGCACTCTCCGACACTGTCAATCTGGCCGTGCGACATGATATCGCTTGAGTTTTCGATCCAGCGTTGACCGCTCGATTCCTAAGATTTGAGCAGCTCTGGACTTGTTCCAGCTTGTATGGTCAAGAGTCGTCAAAATATGCTCTCGTTCGACATCGGCAAGTGATGCTGCCTGATACTCCTCCAAAATGGCACGCACCGGTTCGGCATCGGGCAGTCGATTTGACAGCGTCGACAACTGAATATCACTGGCTCGGACGACTTCGTTCCGACAGAAAATGACGGTCCGTTCCATGGTATTCTGCAGCTCACGAACGTTTCCCGGCCAATCGTACTGAGACAGCACTTTCTCGGCCTCAGGAGTCAGCCCGCTAATCATACGACCTGTTTCCTCCACGTATTTGTTAAGAAAGAAATTCGCTAGAGGAACAACGTCTTCCCGCCGGTCTCTGAGCGGAACAGCAATCAACTCCGCCACCTGCAGTCGAAAATACAAATCCTTCCTAAAGCTCCCATCTTCTACAGCTTCTTCCAGGTCTCTGTTCGTGGCAGCCAGAATTCTCACATCCACCTGGATCGGCTTCCGACCACCAATGCGCTCGAACGGATGCCCCTCCAGGACACGCAGGAACTTGGCCTGAATAGCAGGACTCATCTCACCAACTTCGTCCAGAAACAATGTTCCCTGATCTGCCTGCTCAAACTGTCCGATTTTACGTTCAGAGGCGCCGGTGAATGCCCCTTTTTCATGACCGAATAATACACTTTCGAGCAGGCTTTCATTTAGGGCTGCACAGTTCAGACAAACGAAGGGACCTTCACAGCGCGGACTGTTGGAATGAATCATTCGAGCAACGAGTTCCTTCCCACAGCCGCTTTCCCCCCGAATCAGCACACTCGCATCGGTTTCAGCGATGAGTTCAATGCGGTCAAGCAGCTCACGCATCGCAGAGCTCTCACCGACCATTTGGTGCTCCGTTGCCAGCTGTTTGCGCAGCGACTGATTGACCGTCCGCACCTGACTGACTTCTGACTTCAACGATTCACGTTCCAACTGACTATCAAGAGCAGATGCAAGCTGGCCGGCAATCGCCAACGTGAAGTCCAGATCATGTTTGTCGAGAGTGTTGTCGGGATTAGTCGCATAGAGATGAACAAGCCCCAGCATTCGTTCGCCATGATGAATTGGCGTACAGACAACACTGCGAGCCCGCATCTCACCCAAACTGTCAAAAACTGCCAGCTGATGATCATCGCCGACGTCACGAGCCAGAATCGCCTCACGGCTACTGAGAACCGCCCGAGACAAATTGTCTGAGACACGACGGTACGATAAATCATCTCGACTGTGCCATGCCGAAAGGTGCAAATCCACAGGAGCTGGAAATTCCGGTCCATCAGGTGCTGCCAACAGAATTGCAGCGATGTCAGCTACTGTTTCACGAACAAGGCTCTGCAAAACAACATCAATGAGATCCTGCCGACTTTTGGCGGCCCCCATCTCCAAACCAAGCTGATACAGTCGCGTCAGTTCCGCCTGAACGGTATTGGACGTCACATCACCTGTCAGGAATTCCGGTCGCTGGCTACGATGCAGAATCACTGATTCTTCGCCTTCGGGCCCGGAACCGGCATACGTGGCCGTCATTCCATCCAACGAAACAACACCAACATCCGCTGGCGTAGGAGCCTGTTCCAGGTCATCTGTAAACGCCAGTTGGCACTGTCCGATTTTGATAATATCGCCACTGGCAAGCAAATGGTCACTTGTAATCTGTTCATCGCCTAATCGCGTTCCATTGCGACTGTCCAGATCCCGGAGCTTCCAACCGTCTGGCGTGTGAAACAATTCACAGTGATTGCGACTGCAGGCTTCCCCCTGCAGGACAATCCGGTTCGTTGCTGAGCGACCGACCGTCACGAGTTGCCCCGGTCTGAGACGAATGGCTTCACGCCATCCGTCACCATCGCAGATCAGCAAATAAGCGCCACCAGCATCGTTTTCTGATAGTTCAACGTTCACGTATTTTCCTCACTCCGGACATTCACAGATGTCATTGAACCTGCCTCACGAGTCCGGAACTCTCTTTGATTCCAAGCCTGCACGTACCCGCAGCATACAGAGAACACGAAGCTGTTGCATTAACATGGAGCAACCTCTGCTGGGAACATGTCTGCCAATTCCAAATTTTCTGCCCATCCAGGTCATCATTTCGCTCAATTACAATCCATCAAGCCTGCAGACCGCCCCAAACAGATTCCGGAAAACGCCTTCCTCATGAGCAGATCAGACTGATGACATAAAAACCTGAGCAAATCAGAAACCCATTCGCACACGTCGCACACGTCGCACACGTCGCACACGTCGCACACGTCGCACACGTCGCACACGTCGCACAAACACGGATACGCTGCTTCAGCACGTTTGGCTACAAAGTTACTGGAGCCGATTTCACCACTGGACGAAATAATCCTGGCCGTTGTCCTGAGTGCCCTGTATTAGTTGGCTGGAGTTGTTTTACAGCCTCTGGTGGCTTTCGCAATCGCACTTGCATCCGCGAATCCACAATCAATGTCCAGTCTTCCATAAGTTTTTTGCAGAGCTGCCCCTGGCAACACACTGGAGACCTGGCCTTTTGCTGTTTGGCGTAGTCACTAGCGTGACCGGACAAGGAAACGCTGATGCTTGCCGAACAATCGACAGCAATCACTGACAGCCACCCAATCGTAATCTCACATGACAGCGGCTCATCACTAAACAAACGCCAAGTGGCACACTTCTTGCTTTGTTAAAAAACCATTTGATAGCCATCGATCAGACGGACCGTGAATTTGACGCTCGGCCAGAGTCCTGCAAAAGGTGATCTGACCAGGTGACAACTGCCATCATCAGTGAACTTTTGTCCCAAAGGATGTTTGCCGGTGTGATTGTTGTAAAAAAAAATCGTGAAGAAACACTTACGTCGTCATCAATTTTTTCGGAGTGGAAGACGAAACAAACGAACCGTAAAAATTTCCTCTGAATTGTGCCACCAGAAGAGATGATTCACACAACATTCAAAGCAATCTCAAGGTCCGACCTCAATAAACGTCGACGCGTTTACGCACGGCAACAAATACGTAGCATTTTTCCCCAATTGATTCCTGATCGTGTCGGAGTAAGCCATGGACAGTATCATTTCAATGCAGTCTGATTCATCTGGGTCTATAAATGTCCCCAAGGGAGTTCAGGGAGCATGGCAAGGCGGGCCTTGCCATCAATGCGGCGACGATATGCCCGCCAACCTGGTCCACTGCCAATCCTGCCGCGCGTTACTCAACAGTGAACTCACTGAAGACAGCGTTGAAATTCCAACGTTTGTTCCTCTCAAGGAAATCCATCGCGCCCAAGCCGTGCCACCAAGAGGCCATTACGTTCAGTGCCCAGGTTGCCAGGCAGAGTTGAAGATCAACGCGAAATACAAAAACGCCCGCGTCACCTGCCGCTTCTGCGATCACTGCTTCACTTACGATACGTCCGTGACCATTACGGCGATCTATGCCGACTGCCCACACTGCAGAAAACAACTGCGGGCGTCAGGTGAATACGCCGGGCAACGTGTCGCCTGCCGCTTCTGCTCCGGACCACTAATGCTGGCCGATTAGACTGGTATGCCGCATTTGTCAGCAATGCGATGACACTCGTTTGGCTCGGCTATCCGGTGAACCAAAGGAGTTCTCTACAGCTGGCTTAGAAAACGCAGATCGTTTTCGTAGAAGCGTCGAATATCATCGACTTCAAAGTGCTTCATACAAAACCGCTCAATCCCGAGGCCAAAAGCGAAGCCGCTTACCTCTTCCGGATCGTAGCCAACCGCCTTGAACACGTTAGGATCTACCATCCCGGCGCCGCCAATTTCCATCCAGGAATCGCCCCACTTCATGTCCACTTCAACAGATGGTTCTGTAAACGGAAAGAAGGACGGTCGAAAGCGGATCTTAACATCCGGCCCCAGGAACGAATGAGCGAACAATGTCAGCAGCGTTTTGAGCTGAGCCATCGTCACGTTGCGATCGACCATCAAACCTTCCATTTGATGGAACATACACGAATGTGTTCGGTCAATTGTATCCGGACGGTAGACCCGTCCCAGTGATACAATCCGGATGGGAGCTGGCTGAAGCTCCATTGTGCGAATCTGAACAGTCGATGTCTGACTTCTCAACAGAACCGGGCCGCCAGCCGTTGCCTTTGCAGTGGCGATGTAGAAGTTGTCCAGTGGATCTCGCGCAGGATGATCGTGCGGGATATTGAGCGACTCAAAATTATGACGCTCATCTTCCAGTTCCGGCCCTTCAACGACTTCGAAACCGAAGCGTCCCATGAGCTCACGAAAACGTACGATTGTTTTCGTAACGGGGTGTAAAGTTCCCAGCTGCGGAACGGTGCCGGGCAGCGTCACATCAAATGACGGTTCCTGAGTCGCCGCTTCAGAAGTCATTGATGCCGCCTGAACTTCCAGACGCTCAGCCACGATATTGCGGACTTCGTTAAACCGCTTACCGACCGCCGGTTTTTCTTCTTTTGTCGCTTTACCAATCAACGACTGAAGGTCACGCAGCTTGCCCTTTTTCTGGCCAAGAAACTCAATGCGTGCCTGCTCAAGCTGCTCAGCGGAGGTCGTCGCCCCGATCGCCGCCAGCGCAGCCGCTTCGTACTCATCAAACGCCTTGAGAATTTCCATCAGTACGCATTCTTCGAAGCAAACAAACGAACGAGCCCGACGCGATAAGTGAAAGAAATACCTCACTAACGGGTCGGGCTTTTATTTCGTGACGTCTCAACGATTAATCAACTTTGCCAACTTATGCTGACACAGCTTTCACTGCATCTACAACTTCATCAAAAATATCAGGGTCCAGAATCGCCAGCTCGCTGAGTGACTTACGATTGAGACCGATTTCTGCAGCGTGCAGACCATAGATGAACCGCGAATAGGAAATGCCACGCTGACGACAAGCTGCCGTCAGACGGATAATCCAAAGTTGACGAAACATGCGTTTGCGGACGCGACGATCCCGGTAAGCATATGCTCGAGACCTAACGACCGTTTCCTTGACTGTTCGCAACAGCTTGCTGCGCCCGCCGACATTACCGCGTGCTTCTTTAAACAGACGTTTCTTTGAACGACGTCGGGCTTTTCCAATTCGAACTCGCATGACCCAGACCAACTCCTGATGGTGAAAACCACGTGTACTTCACACCACCACGGTTTCAAAAATGATTTCGATTGACATCGACCCGACTTATTCCGAGCCCAGTTTCACTACAGCGATGGACGCAGGGCGTCAACAATATTCCGTGCATCCGCCCCATCCACAATACCACTATTCCGCAGGTGACGTTTTCGTTTGCTGCTTTTATGGCTCAAGCAGTGGCCGCGAAATGCACTACGATGCTTCGCTTTTCCCGAAGCGGTCACTTTAAAGCGACGCTTCATTCCTTTGTGTGTTTTTTGCTTAGGCATGGCCTCGTCCTTACACAACAATCTGAACAGCACCACAGCTGAACATCTGTGCATCTTTATGTGAATCCGGGCCGCACAATATAACGGCAGTTGATTCCCGAAGTCCAGTCGGTTCGAATGGTTCCCAAAAATCGAATCGGGAACCCGGCAGATTTTTCACCTATCGACTTTTCAACAGTCTGTCATCGCCTGAACCCGGGATCAAATCGGTCATGTACGAATCTGACCAGTACCATGAACAACATACTTATAACTGGTAATTTCCCGAAGACCGCAAGGGCCCCGAGCGTGAAACCGGTCGGTACTAATTCCTATTTCTGCCCCCAGCCCAAATTCCCCGCCATCATTGAACCGAGTACTGACATTCACCATTACGGCCGATGAATCGACCTGATCCTGGAAGATTCGAGCAGCATTCAGATCTGAAGTCACAATTGATTCGGTATGGCCCGACCCATACTGGCGGATGTGATCGACGGCATGACCGACCGAGTCAACGACCTTCACTGACAGAATCAGATCGAGAAACTCCGTGGCGTAATCATCGTCCGTAGCCGGCTTTGCACCCTCAATCCCCACCGCACTCGCTGGACAACATCTGAGCTCGACCCCCTCAGCCTGGAGTCGAGATGCCAGAGCTGGCCAGAACCGAGCTGCCGCATCTTTGTGAACCAAGAGCGATTCTGCCGCATTGCAAACGCCGGGACGGTGACACTTACTGTTGACCACGATGTCAGTAGCCATATGTTCGTCAGCTGCCGCATCAACGTACACATGGCAAACACCATCAAAGTGCTTAATGACAGGCATCGTCGCTTCTGCAGTCACACGTTCAATGAGCGACCGCCCTCCGCGCGGAATAGTAACGTCGATCAGTTGGCCCAGCTTTAGAAATTCGCCGACAGCCACTCGATCGGTTGTTTGCACCAACTGCGCGGCATCGGCGGGCAAACCTTCAGCAGCCAGACTTTCTGTCAAAACACGGTGTAGTGCCTGGTTACTGTTCCGAGCTTCACTGCCCCCTCTGAGAATCACGGCATTGCCACTCTTCACACACAACGCAGCCGCATCCACAGTCACATTGGGACGCGACTCGTAGATAAAAAAGACTACACCTAGCGGCACCCGAACTTTTGTCACCAGTAAACCATTCGGACGCCGACAACTTTCTATGATTTCTCCCACCGGATCCGGCAACTGCCCGATTTCTACAACCGCGTCACCAATCGCCATAAGTCGATCTTCGGTCAAACGCAGCCGATCGATCATTGCGCCTGTGAGACCTTTTTCTTTGGCAGCAGCCAGATCGATTGCGTTTGCCGCAAGAATCTCTCCACCATTTTCACGCAACCCGGCAGCAACTCTCCGCAACCAACCAAGCTTTTGCTCACCAGTTACAGTAGCCAACTGTTGAGCGGCAACGCGAGCGCGCTTTGCCACATCTGTCGTATACACATCCAGTTCAGTCATCAGTTCTGACATGGAGCTCACTTCTATCCGTAAATTTCAGATCGTTAAAATTGCCAGTTTGTATACACCGCCGAACGGAAACTCTCCCATTCATCACGAGGTAACTGCGTCTCAGGTTGTGCCATTAAATCACAAACCCAGTGATCCATTCGGCGAATACGTTCTGCAAGAACCGCAGCAATGTTCGCCGCAATCTGAAATCCTGCTTGAGGGCGTTCTTCAGCCAGTTTGAGATAATCCTTCCGCAACCATGCGCATGCCAGGACATCCGTACTCGCCACGATGCTTGCCGAATGTGGTGCTGTCCGAATGAATGACATTTCGCCAAAGACATCACCAGTTTTCAGCCTCGCGAGTTCCCGAGCACTACCGTTTGCACAGCCTCGACTCACAACACATTCTCCCTCCAGAATGATCCACAAAGCCTGAACTGCAGCCCCTTCTTCAAGAATCTGAGTACCCGCAGTGAATCGTTTCTGCACCACGCTGTGCCAGACAGCAGTCGCATCCTCCGTAGTAAGCCCATCAAAAATCTGCAGCGACGATACTTTTTCGGAAGGAGTATTCATAATGCAGACTCAGAGAACAGACAAACAGAATGACACAATGCGAAGGTTTTTCCGTCAACGCAAGCCGAAATCGAGCCTTCAACCACAGACTCGCGATGAACAAAACCACTAGATACCTGCAAGTACGGTTGCACGGCCGACTCGCCCGATCCCCATCAGATAAGCCGCCGTCCGCAACGAAACATGCTTTTCAGTCGCGATGCCCCACATTTTTTCGAAACTTCCGGTAAGCGTCTTGGCAAGTTCCGTTCGAGTTCTTTCCAGATCCCAATGGAAGTACTGCTGATTCTGAACCCATTCAAAATAGCTCACGGTAACGCCACCAGCATTAGCAAGGACATCAGGCAGAACAATTACATCGTTTCCCTGAAGAATTCCGTCTGCTTCCGGAAGGATGGGACCATTCGCTGCTTCAATTACATACTGAGCTTTGACATCCGCAGCATTCTCTTTCGTAATGACCCCCCCCAATGCCGCCGGGATCAATACATCAACGTCCAGAGTCAGCAGATCTTCATTGCTAAGGGTTCTGGATGTTTCAAAGCCTGCAAGTGAACGGTGTTTCTTCACGTGCTCCATCGCCGCCGGAATGTCAATTCCATCGGGCTCAAAATTTGCCCCCGTCACATCAGAAATCGCAACGACTTTTCCACCGCGTTCATGGATATATTCCGCCGTGAATGTCCCAACGTTTCCAAAACCCTGAATCGCCATGGTGACATCCTTCAGAGATCTTCCCTTCTTACCAAGCAAAGCTTCAGTCAGCAGACCAACTCCTCGTCCAGTAGCTTCTTCCCGTCCGTCTGCCCCATGAAGCTCCAGTGGTTTCCCGGTGACACAGGCTGGATTGTATCCGTGGAATTTTTCGTATTGATTCATAATCCAGGCCATAACCTGAGCATTCGTTCCCATGTCCGGAGCCGGAATATCTTTGTCAGGCCCAATAACGTCGTGAATCTCATCGACGAACTTACGCGTCACCTTTTCCAGCTCGCCTTCACTTAGACTCCGTGGATCAACTGAGATCCCTCCCTTAGCGCCTCCATACGGAATTCCGACAACCGCAGTCTTCCAGGTCATCAAAGACGCCAATGCCAGCACCTCTTCAGCATCGACTTCGGGATGAAAACGTAAACCGCCCTTCATGGGACCACGTGCAGTGTTGTGCTGAATGCGAAACCCAACAAACGTAGCGATTTCACCGTTGTCCAGTTTCGTTGCCACCTGAACTTTAACTTCGCGTTCCGGGGTCAGTAGCAGCTTTTTCATATTGGACGATAAGTCCATTACCCCAGCCGCTTCTTCGAAATAGCGGCATACCGATTCAAATGCGCTCATGAACCCACCTGCCTACTTCTACAACGTCACATTGACTCATGGTCACAACCCAAAGGCGATCGAAAATACCCAACAAGGTGTAAGTACCTCAACTGTTTCATACCAGCCAGCTTATTCATACCAGCCAGCTTAAGCCAGTTCTAATCATCAATGAACAGACTTCAAACCGCCTGCCACTGCAGCAGACGTTTGCAGAATCGTGATCGCCAGTTCCTGAGCGTACAAAGCCGTTCCGTACTCCGACAATCGAGCACTGTCCTGACAAAATAGTTTCTCAGGAGACTTAGCATTGCGGAAAGCTTTAACCGAGTTGCACAATGGCACGTTCGCCTGACGACTCCACGCAGCCAGTACCCGAAACGGCACATCATCTGTCACGGGTTGTCCACCAGTCATACCATATCGGTGACTCACTTCAGGATTCTGGTCCGGCGCCTGTACTTGCCAACACACAGGAGCAGTCGTCATCACCAACGTTTGACTGCTGCTCTGTGTAACCTTCTGAAGTCGCGCCACCGAACTCATCGCATGCCGAATCTGAGCCTGAATGCTACGGGGACTCGATCGCGTCCAGGCATAGCGGTCCGAATTGATCTGCTGGCCCGAATCTGAAAAGAAGCGTTCACTAAAGATATCCACCAGGGAGGAATTGCGACAAATCGCAAGCAGTGAGTTCTTTGGCTTGCCGCTATGGGTGAGCAGCGGATGAATGCAAACATCACGAGTGCCTTCTACCCGCAGACTGGCGCGATGAATCGTTTCATCTGCAACGTCCGACATATCAAAATGCAGGACGACAACATCCGGTCGCAATCTCGCGAGGTCCTGATTGTAGCGCAACATACTGAGGACTGGAGAATAGCCAGGCACACCTGCGTTCAGAACCTCAACCGGACCGGCCAGATTCGCAGTGAGGTGCCTTTGCAACTGCACACTGAGCGTATGTTCATCCTTGAGCCACGCACCGGCAACAGTGTCATCGCCCAGTACAAGTATCCGCAGAGTTCCCTCGGCTGCCTGCAAATCAGGTTCCGGACCACGCATTCCCATGCTATTCGTACGAAAGCGAACGGCTCCATTATCCGAAACCACATCTGACAGAGGTCTCATTTGATGATGCTGCGTTGCCGACGGCACCAGCCATGACTGATTGACGATATCAGCCTGAGTCGCCACGGCCGTTGTTGAAGCAGGGCGCGTATTTCTTAGCCACAGCTCCGCCCCAACCAATATTGATATCAGCAGGACGAGTGCAGTCACGACGTGTTGCAGTTGACGCAGCAATCGTTGCAGCATGAGCAGACGCGTCAGATTCTCTTTTGACAACCAACGAAAACAATCACTACCAGCAAGGAAGTCTACATCCGCCGCAACATTGCAACAAGATGAGCCATATGAAACCGAACCCTTCAGCTCAAGGGCGTAAGACATCCGGATCTGTCATCTCAAGTCGCTTAATACCTATGCCGAATCACGAAAAAAGCGAGCTCTCCGGAAAGAGCTCGCCAGGGGTTCGGTTTGGTCATGTCGTTTTCAGGTCAGGCTGCTTTGCGTTCGACAGCCTGACTCTGGATACGAATGTTTGAGCCAGGGCCACCACGAGGCGGGTAACCGTATTCTCTGAGCTTTCCGGACAACGTCCGCAGACCAATTTTCAGGATCTGAGCCGTTCGTTCACGATTTCCATTACACCGTGCAAACGTAGATTCGATCAGTTTGCGTTCCATTTCCCGCAGCGTCATTCCGACGCCTTCAACGGAATCTTCAGTGGCACCGTCCTGCAACCACGGGCGAAGGTCGTCAGCAGTGATTGCTTCAGACACCTGAGCCGTACAGGCTCGTTCAATCACGTTTTGCAGTTCCCGAACATTGCCAGGCCAAGGATACGATTCCAGCATGCCCAGAGCTGCTGAAGTTACAGCACGCAATGGGCGGCCTTCTTTCAGCGAAATCTGTCCAATAAAGTGTTCCACCAGCAACGGGATGTCATTTTGACGAACCCGCAGAGGAGGCGACTGCAGCGTAATTCCGCTGAGATGCTGCAGCAGATCATCACGAAAACGGCCTTCCATGGCCAACCGATTCAGGTCCGAGTGCGTTGCCGCAACGAACCGGATATCGGGAGCATCCGTGCTTTCATTCAAAAGAGCGGTTGCACGCTGCTCCAGAAGCTGAGCCAGCCTCTTTTGAAACGGCAGAGCTACAGTTTCTACGTTATCCAGCAGAATGGATCCACCCTCTGCCAGGCTCAAATATCCAGGAAAACCATCCGGAGTGGAATCTCCGAATAATTGGTGTTCCAGTGTTTCTACCGAATGCAGATTACAATCGATTCGCAGGAATGGTGCAGCTGCTCGACGACTGCAGCGATGCAGGCCTTCAGCAATCAGGGTTGTTCCGCTGCCCGATTCACCTCGAACCAGTACTGTTCGATCGTCATCCGCAGCAATACGAATACTCTCTCGAAGTGACTGCATCGCCGGCGTGCTGCCTACCAGATCCATCAGGTTCCGATTCAACAACTGGCGTCGTAGTTTTTCATTTTCTTGAATCAGCTCCGCCTTCTGAATGGCGGTCAGTAATGCACTGCCGAATCGAGTTGCCGTAAACGGTCGTTCGATCACTTCGCATTCAAAGGGTGGCAGAGTCTCACGGCCCCAGCGGGAATCCTCTGACACAATGCAGAGCACCTGAGCTGAACGGGAGTGACTACGAATGGCCGCGTTCACTTCCTGAAGTCGTGAGACCGTATCTGCATCATCGATGATGCAGATATGGAACTCTTGACGACTGAGATGAAACAACATGGCATCCGGACTATCGGTTTCACAAACCTCTAGTCCTCGTTTGCGAACATCGTCGGCCAGCAGCTGTCGAGCTCCTGGTCGTGGTGAAAACACCAAAACGGACTGTTGTGTCGGAGCAGCTTCAGGGGGAGCCGTAATAGTCGTATCTGCAGGTGGTGCGGATGACGCACCTGGAAATTGCAGAATCTGCGGCTCATGATGAGCGCCGATTGGGAACTCGTTCATGATGTCCTCTGTACGGGTCGGAAGGAGAGAGAGAGGTGAGACGAGGAATGTGAACACATCTCACATCAACTCCGCAGATGCGCAGTCAAAATAGAGATACCTTCGTGAGAATGAAGGTTGGTGTATGTTCCGAGAGGTTCCAGAAAGGAACCCATAGAAGAAACTTGAAAGGAATTTGTGGATTCAGAATTGAATCCGGAGTGAGAGACCGAGTGATATCTCTGACCGGCATTTTATGTCAACACGGTTTTCCGTCGAATTTGGCCGGAAACACATGTGACCCCAATAATTGTTGCCGAACCGGCTGGTAATACAGCGGAAAAGCAGTCGTGATCGGCAGTTGTTGCCGAACTCAATGGGTGGGATTGCCGTCAGCCATGGGAAGTCTGCGAAACAGTTGACTTATTTGTGCAGTCAGCCTCGCGCCGTTGCCACGACCGACTGCAATGTCCGCGGCAGATCAAAGATTTTCTTTTGCCAGACAAAGTGCTCTGACTTTATAAGTCGAACTCTGCACCATCAAAGGCGACAGATTTGAATTGTCTCTGATGGCGGCTTAGGCTCACCTGTGACGACAACAACCCAATTCGCCCAAACCTGGTCTGGCAACACAAAAGAAAGACGACCGGTATTCGATTCCCCGGATATTTCGCTGCAAACATTCACCGTTCCGGCATTGGTCGGTCTGTGCAGTGCCACATATGCAACAGATGACAACAAGCTGAGGATCATTTCCTCCATATAACTTCAATTCACGCGATCCCTTCCACGGAACTCGGAAGATTCAATATGCGAACATCATTCCTGATGGCGATGCTCTTCGTCACGACCTCACTCAGCAACGCTGCAGAACCTCTCGACGTTTGGATCGGCACCAGTGGCCACAAAATGAGCAACGGCATCTATCATTGCACGCTCAACCCGGAAGATGGCAAACTCACGGCTCCCAGCCTGGCCTCAGAGGTGCGTGGCCCCGGATTCCTTGACCGACACCCCACCATGCTCTGCCTTTACGCCGTTGGATCACTGAATAATAAACCGTCCGTCATCGCCTACGGCATCGAACAATTTGAGAGTGGACCCAAACTAAAACTGCTGAATTCAGTCGAAATCGGTGACGGTGGTGCCACTCATCTCGCAGTTGACAAAACCGGCAAGACAATTGTGACGGCCCAATATGGTCGAGGCTCCACTGCCGTCTTTTCACTCAACGATGACGGATCGATTAAAGAACGAACACAGCTGATCAAGCACACCGATGCCTCCGGTATTCGCCTGAATCAGACCAGCCCTCACCCTCATTGGGCCGGATTTTCGCCCGACAACCAATTCGTCTTTGTTGCTGATTTAGGCAAGGATGAAATCGTCATCTACCGTTTCGATGCTGCCAGTTCAATGCTCACACCGCACGGTGCAGGAATCACTCCTGCCGGCGCCGGACCTCGCCACATGAAGTTCCATTCAAACGGCAAGTGGATATACGTACTCAACGAAAATGACGTCACAGTGACTTTGTTCCACTACGATGCTCAAGCAGGAACCATGTCAGCGCAACAGACAGAGGCAGCGGTTCCTAAAGAACAACTCGCCCAAGAACTGCGATTCAGCGCTTCTGAAATCCGCATGCATCCCAACGGTCGATTCGCGTATTCGGCTAACCGAGGACACGACACCATCACTGCGTTCCGAATCGATCAGGAATCAGGAGAGCTTACTGTCATTGAGCGTGAAAACATTCGAGGCGCCCAGCCTCGAAACTTCAACCTGGATCCTACTGGAAAATGGCTGTTGGCTGCCGGACAGGATTCTCACACGCTGGCCAGTTTTGCCATCAATAAAGATACCGGCGAATTGACCTACAATCGCGATATCGTCCACGTTCCGGCACCTATATGTGTTGTGATTGAGTAGCCACGACCAACAAGTGCGGAACCACTGGCGTGCAGTCTTGCACCCCGGAGCGATCGCATCCGCTCGTACAACCCGGCAATTGGAGAATACCGAGGTTGATCTCGTTGGTGTTTATCAAGAGATCGATGATTACTTTGCAAGAGTACGAGGTGATTGCAACCACTCAACTGATTGCGAATGCTCACCTGTTCTCCGGCGTCTGAACCTCATTTTCAAAATAGCAGATGCGATGGCGACAGATGCATTCGCAGCACAAAGCCAAACTCTTGAAGGTGATGAGGTCTTCCGACGGATCGACAAAGACCTTGCTGTAAGGCTCACACACACAAATGGTGATCCGAATACGACATCGAATCGCGGTGGCAAAAATCCCGCATTAATCATGAATTTTCAATCGTCGAGAGAGTAGCTGAATATTACAAACCAACCACGAATGCTTCGAGCAATGGCGCTCGCCCCGGTATTTCAGGTAACATGGACGAATTGATTGAGTCGACAGAATACGGAGAGGTTTTAGCTATTCACAGTCACCGACTTTCAGAGATGCAATACAACCGCGACTTACTTCGCAGGAATAGCCGGTCACCTGCAATGGCCGGTGAAGCATCAATACGATCATCCAGCCTGTTTGTGGCCAGCACCTTGAATTCATCGCCATGTTCCAGCACCAGTGTTGTTCCACCACGCCCCACGAAATAGACACGCCCGGCTGCCGCAACCGGGGACGCATATAATCCCTGGATGCCAGGCAAACGCGTTCGTTCAATGACTGTGCCGCCCGATTCTGCGTGCAGAGATGTCATGATCGAATTATTTGACTGATTAAAGTACAGCTGGCCTTCGTACAACAGCGGAGACGGCACATACGGAGTCCCTTGAGACTTGCTCCACCGAATCGCCGCAGAATCCTTGAGGTCCGTCGAACCGTCAAGCGATAGAGCGTAAAGTGCAGAGCCTCGATAACCACTCATGCAAAACACGGTGCTGTCTGTGGCCACCGGAGACGGTGTCACATTCGATACCTGACCACCACATTCCCACAACAGATCACCATTGCCCAGGTTGTAACTCCGCACACGTATCTTGCCATTCGTGATCACCTGCGTGATCCCGTTTCGTTCCACGATCAAAGGAGTCGCCCAGCCGCTGGGCTCATTACGATCCTGTTGCCAAATCGTATCACCGGTCTGAGTATCCATCACCGTAATCGTAGACTGTGCATCATGGTCTCGAACCAAAATCAGTCGATTGCCATGAACAACCGGCGAAGAACCTTCTCCAAAGCTCAAACGTGTCTTTGCCTCTCCCAGGTCGCGATTCCACAACGGCTTGCCAGCAAGATCAAAGCAATATAGCCCCGCCATTCCAAACCAAACGTAAAGTCGTTTGCCATCCGTCGTCGGTGAAGCGGTCGCGAAACTGTTGTCGCCATGATGACCCTCCCGAGGAACGGCCTCAGCAGCGACATGCCGCCACACTTCCACCCCGGAATTTCGATCCAGACATAAAACAACGTATTGGTGAAACGTATTAGGGTACTTAATTCCGAACGGCCGCTTCGGTTGTTCATCCGGCGGAGTCAGTTTCGGATCTGTTCGATTGGTATCAACAGCAGTGAGTAGAAACAGTTTGTCTCCCCAAACGATGGGCGTTGAATTGCCCAAACCATCAACATCGACTTTCCACTGCAGGTTTTCATCCTCACTCCAGATCGTCGGTGGATTGGCATTCGCGGCAACACCATTTGCATCAGGACCACGCCATTGGTGCCAGTTGCCATATTTTGCGGCCTCAAACTCAGTGGCTGATGCCACCGACACACGGCCTATTCCCAGACAGGCGATTAGCAACACAGAAATTCGAAATGGCATGAATCATCTCGCTTTTAGCTGAAAACACCTGATGAGCGTACAGTCTATCGGCTACGCCACAGTTCCGTCCACAATCCAGTCTTCGACGCCTGGAGCAGGTGGCCGGAATGCCTGGAAACGCCCGAGCGGCCCTGACACAATATGGGACATCAGCCTCTTACTATCTATTCCCTCTTGCGTTCAATTTCCATGCAGCTGCCTTCAACCGTTCTTCTCTTTGTCGTAGTCACTACATTAAGTGGTTCCACAGTCTATTGCGAAGATCCGACAGAAGTCATCAACCGCAGTATTCGCGAACAGTGGCGGAAAACCAGCGTTATCGGGGCCACTGACTGTACGGAACCCCAATTGGTCCGCAGACTCTATCTGGACCTCGCTGGACGAATCCCTGCGCTAGACGAAGTGCAGTCATTCATCAATGACGACACTCCAAACAAAAACGTTCTTCTGGTCGATCATATCCTGCAAAGTGAAGACTATGTCCAGCACTTTGCAGACGTATTTGACACGTTACTGATGGGCCGTACTCAACCGAATCAATACAACGAACGACAAAAGCACCAATGGCGATCGTGGCTGGAAAACATCTTTCGCGAAAATCGACCGTGGAACGATGTCGTGGTCGCGATGCTCCTGGCGCGACCGAACTCACAGAGTAATCGTGGCGCCGTGTGGTTTCTGTACGAACGGAACAATGATCACCAAAAGATGGCAGAAGCCATTGCCCCGGCAATCTTCGGCATCCACATCGAATGCGCGCAGTGCCACGATCACATGATTGCAACGGAGATCAAGCAGGCTCATTATTGGGGCCTGGTGGCATTTTTCAATCGCAGCACCAATCAAAAGACATCCAGTGGCCCGCGCGTTGCAGAATCTGCCGTTGGAGGTTTCTCTGAGTTCTCCAATCTCGAAGGGACTTCCACTCCCAACCTACTCACATTTTTGGATGCAGACGTCGTGGAGGAAGCTCGTCCTTCCAACGACGAACAAACGGAAGACAGGAACGAACTTTACGTCCCTGCCAGTCTCGCCAAGGACCCACGCGTCCCCGCATTTTCGCGACGTGAACAATTCGTAGAGCAGGTGGCAAAGAACCACCCTCTGGTTGCTCGTGCATTTGTGAATCGAGTTTGGGCTATGCTGCTGGGGCGAGGCATCGTGCATCCGTTTGACGAGATGGACAGCGTACACGAACCGTCGCACCCGGAACTTCTGGATTGGCTGGCAGAGGATTTCAGACAGTCAAATTACAACATCAGACGGCTTGTCCGATCCATTGTGCTTAGTGCCCCTTATGGACTGGATTCGCTGCAACCTGAAGGAATAGACAATCCAGCCACCTTCGCATGGTACCTCGAACGTCCCCTGACAGCCGAACAATTGGCTCGATCAATTGAAACCGCTCTAAGAGGGATTCCATCCAGGCAACCCGCCTCCCTATTGGAATCTATGCGACAGAATCTGCCTGAGGTGCTGCCAGAGGAACCCGTCACTGCCATTAAGCACGCTTTATTCCTGTCAAATAACAACGCACTGAACCAATTCATCAGCGACAGTCAGGATCCCAGTCATCTGATTCCTCAGATTCTGCAGCTTGATTCCTCTGATGCACGAACGGAACAATTGTTTCAGACAATTTTTAGCCGTTCGCCAACCATCGAAGAGCACCATCCGATCATCAATTATCTGGGGAGCGATCCGTCAAAACATTCCAAACGTCTGCAGCAGATCACATGGTCCATGCTGACCAGTGCCGAGTTTCGCTTTAACCACTAACTAACAACGTCTTTGAACTCATCACCTCATGCCTGAATACTCACAACAAGAAAAATCATCTGACTGCGGCAGTCCGGAACACGCGCTGCATCGACGCATGTTTCTTGAGGGTTCGATGTCCACCGGAGCAGCCTCAGTCGCCAGCTTTAACGGACTGTTTTCAATTCCGGCACTGGCTGATGAAACCAAACGACATGGGAAGAAGTGCATCCTGCTGTGGCTGTGTGGTGCCCCAAGCCAGTTCGAAACATGGGATCCCAAGCCTGGCACATCGACAGGAGGCCCCTTTGGCGCAATCAGCACAATGCTCCCAGGAATCCAGATCAGCCAGTTGATGCCAAAGTGTGCGACGATCATGGATCGCCTTGCCGTCATTCGGAACATGAAAACCGCACCGAAGGAACACTTTCAAGCAATCGATGCGCTCACACGAGGCAACAAACCCAGGCCTCCATTTGTACGTCCTGTTCTGGGATCAGTTCTGGTCGAGCAACTGGGGCACCTGGATCGTGCAATCCCTCAATTTGTCCTACTGGATCCATGTCCGGAAGGCAACGAATTCAGACGCTTCAAAGCCGGCAACTGGGCCGGATGGCTGGGTGCGGAATATGGTCCGGTACGAGCCGGAGGTGAATACTCCATCCCCGACATCGAACGTCCGGAATATCTCTCAGAGGCAGATTATTCCGACCGTGAAGCACTCCGACTGTTTCTCAGTCGCAAGTTTGAAAACGAACAACGCAGCGAAGCAGCAGCATCATACAACGCAGCATTCGAACGAGTGAAGGGCCTGATGAGTTGTGCGCCGCTGTTCGATTTGCACAACCTGCCGGAAGATGATCGTCGGCGTTACGGCCCGGGAGCGTTCGCGCAACATGCACTTTTGGCCCGCAATCTGATTGAAAACGGCTCCACGTTCGTGATGGTGGCCAACGGCATGCCGTGGGACAACCATGTGTTCCAGCACGAAATGCATCAGATGCTTGTGCCGGAACTGGACAATGTTCTGTTTCAGCTGATCGAGGACCTTCGACTGCGTGGAATGCTGGACGACACGTTGGTCATCGCCATGGGCGAATTCGGCCGCACGCCCTGGCTGAACCAGGCACGCGGTCGAGATCACTATCCAAAAGCATGGAGCATGGCCATGGCCGGAGCGGGTATCAAAGGTGGCAGTGTCCACGGAGCGACCGATGAACTTGGTGTCGATGTGGATGATTCCCACGTCGACAACCGACAGCTGTTCGCCACAATATTCAGCGCTCTGGGAATTGCTCCTCACGAAGAGTATGACCTGCCAGGCTTACCAACATTCCAGCGTGTCGAACAGGATGCATCCCCTGTTCGTGATCTGTTACTCTAGGAACCACAATGTGTCGACTCACCCGTAACCGAATCTGTTTAACTGCCGTCTGATGCCCACAACCTCACTCAAACGAATCGCCAAATTCCGATTGCCGTCAGGCATTCTGGGTGCTTCGATCACGGAAGATGGTCTGTGGCTGGTCGCTGCATGTATGAACGGGGTCTATGCGGTTGATGTTGCCGACAAATCTGCATTGAAGATTGGTGAACACCGCAGCTATGCGAGTTCAGCCGCCATTCTGCCAACACTTCAAACGGTCGTCACTGCGGGATATGACGGGACACTTCAGTGGTTTCGAAAAACCGATCATTCGTTCATCCGGCAGACACAAGTACACGATTTTTGGTCATGGGATCTGGCGGTGTCACCAGATGAATCAATGATCGCGTCTGTCACAGGGCAGTATCTGGCTGGAGACTACAAGTATGCTCCTGCACCTGAGCGGGAACCTTCAGTTCGAATCGTGGCTGCAGATACAGGTGAAGTTCTGCACAGCCTGACTCATGTCCCGTCGGTCCAGGCTGTCGCATTCAGTCCAGACAGTCAGTACGTCGCTGCCGGTAATCTGATGGGTGAAGTTCGAATCTGGAATACAACATCCGGCAGGCAAGTCGGATCATTCGTGACAGACGGGTTCACGAGCTGGGGAATCGTGAAGAGTCATTGTTATTTGGGTGGCATCTTTGCTCTGCGATTCGCTGCAAACAGTCAGCACCTGCTGCTGGCAGGCATGGGGCCAATGCGAGATCCCATGGCAGGAAACGGAAGGCAGCGATGGGAGAAATGGGCCTGGAATGAGAATATGCCTCACAAACTGGATGAAACGCACAAAGATGAATCCGGTGAGGGACTTATGGAAACGCTTGATATCCATCCCGACAATCAGCGTTTCGTGATGGGCGGTCGACTGCGAGGAGGAGCCTGGAACGCGGCGGTCTTCGACTTGGAGAGTGGAAATCGTCTGGCGACTCTCAAGACTGGCTTTCGCATCACCGAAGCTATGTTTAACGGCGACGGCAGCAGACTCATCCTTGCCGGCCTGAAAGGTCAACCATCGAAAAAGAGGGGGGGACAGTTTCCGGACTTCGGGCGCATCGAAGTGTACGACGTCACGTAGACCACTGGTGCGCAACACCGGCCACCATGATCCGCTGCAGGCTCCGAAGTCAGTGCTTTGTCCCTGATCGGTAAGATGCAAGCTGCGAGCTGTTTGTTATCATTGGCCAATCATCCAGTTATTTTATTTCCGATGCAAGAAATTGAACCCGATGCCAATTCAGCGACAGGACGGAGAAGTTCAGCCGGGAATCAAATGGGGACCGTTTACTCTGCGAGTTCCGTTTGTACATACGGGGTTTGAACTTCCGGAATTTCTGCAGGGCCTGCTGGTCGCAGCAGCCACCGGACTGGCTCTGGTGCCAACCATGACGACATATTTTGGGCTGACCTTTGATGAAGCCGTCCTGATGGCAATTTTTTCATCGGCATTGATCAGCTCCGGACCAATCCTGTTTGGTGAACCGTTTGCTCCCGGCTGGATTACTCCGGTACTTCCTCTGTCACTTGGATTTGTTCTGGCACAGGATGCGTTCCCAACGCCTGTCGAAAAATTCCAGGTGATGATTGCCCTGTCACTGGACCTTGCCATCATCCTGCTTGTTCTGGGAGCGACCGGACTGGGAAAGATCTTTGTCGAATGGCTCCCTAAAGCGCTGAAGGGCGCCATTATCATGGGTGCCGCCATCGCGGCATTTAAGCGTGTGTTCGTGGATACCGCACCGGAGAATCTGCGCGTGATGCCCTGGTCGATGACTCTTGCAATGGGATTATGCCTGTTGCTGGCGTTTTCTGTTCCCGTCCAAAGGTACAAAGCCAAATGGCCATGGCTGGCCAAGCTTGCATCGCTGGGATTGTTACCCGGCTTTGTGATCGCAGGAATTGTTGGTGTCTGTGTTGGAGAACTCAGCTACGTTGATGCGGAAGGCGTCAGCATCATTAAGTGGGGCATTTTAAATCCTCCTTTCGCCTCTTTGTTTGCCAAAGTATCACCATTTGCCATCGGCTTCCCGGTCAAGCTGATGATGGCCACCGACGTCATCGCCCTGGCCTTCGTCGGCTACATCGTTCTGTTCGGCGACATCGTTACCGGCATTGAAGTGCTCAAGGGAGCCATCCCCAAACGGCCCGACGAAAAACTGGTATTCGATACAACGAGAACACACCTGAGCACCGGAATTCGCAACGTACTGATGGCACTGTTCGCTCCATTCTTCCCAACTCAGGGCAGCCTGTGGACCGGAGTACATGTCATCATTGTTAATCGCTGGGCAGAGGGGCGTAAGTCCATGGATTCACTCTACTCAGGTATTTCCTCGTACTACGTGTTTGGATTTCCCTTTCTGTTTTTTGTATTGCCGCTGGTCACCGGGCTGAAGCCGCTGATGCCGATCGCTTTGGCTCTCACACTGGTCCTCACAGGTTTCGCCTGTGCCTATGTTTCCATGGCCATTGCTCGTAACGCAACAGAACGAGGTGTTGTACTGCTGGGTGGAACAGCAATCGCCCTTTTCAGCCCATTTGTCGGTATGGCAGTCGCCTTTCTGGCAACATTCGCCCTGCTGGGTATCCACAACACTGCGGACGATCCAATCACAGAATCATCATCGTAGCGGAATACTCACCTAAGACGGTCTGAACTCTGATAACGCAAGGCTGCAATGTTTTACGGCACCTTGTCTGCATGAAGTCATCCGCGAGGAATTAGACGAAACACAGCGCTGGAAATCTTTTAAAACAAAACAGGCTTTAATCCATTCTTTACGGAATTGCGACGCAATCAAATGCGGGGAACGAGACGGCCAGACCTGGATAATCGCTTCCCGATGTCCGGGCTCAAACACGGGATGGCTGACGAATCTGGATTTCCGGCAGTTTCCCGAGTAAGCTGTGGTCGTAAGCCCTCCACTCTGCCTCGGACATCCTCGTTGTGCTTTCTGTTCTGTCCCGCCATCCAACTCATCACAAACTCTGCAATGGGGTTTCCCGCCGTGATGTATTGCAGATTGGCTCGTTGGAACTGGCCGGCCTTTCGCTGCCTCAATTGCTGAAAGCGGAACAGGACTCCGGTCAAGGCAAACAGCATAAATCAGTCATCATGATTTACCTGTGCTGCTGGTTCACAGGATGAAATGGCTCAATACTGATCCCCAAAAATCGCAGGATCCGCTCGAAACAAACTGACCGTTTCATGTGAACAAAACAGATACAGCCGGTCTCGGTACCACATCGCAAACTCAAGCGACCCGGCATGCTGCTCACCGGAATTCACAAGGGCAACAACATCCGCTCCACCAGCTGCCGGCGCATATCGAGTTGGATTGGCTTTGAAACGGTCACAAGCGTCCGCTGAACTGAAGTGGTACGCCTTTAAGCCAAACCGGGCTTCATACTCTTCGGACACATCTGCAAGGTCTCGGTCTTCCCTCAATGTAACGGGACAGAATCCCATGAATCCTGTCAGGTGTCGTCGGGATTCAATTTTCTGCCTCCGTGTTTGCTGCAGAGAGACTTTGGGTGCTGCCGAAGCAGAATGGACTGTAGCGTACTCGCTCAATGACCGCTCTTCAGTTCTCTGCTCAACACCTGCACCAGTAACAGACGCTTGCCTCCAACGTTTAGCCTCTTGACGTTCCGCAGAGACACGATCAACCTTGGCCAGGCGCCGTTCTCCCGGTGCAAATTCATTCGTTCGTTCCACTGATGGCAATTCATCAGACATCAAACGGGCCTGCCACTCACTGTCAAAATCAGTCAATCCCTGAGTTTCAACTGAAGCAGAGTCAGTCTCTGCTTCCCCGGATAGAAGTAACTCGTAGTACTCAACGAACCCCAAATGATCGACCTCCGAAACAGTGGAGTCTGTATGAGGAATCAGCCCAGCAGCTTCGTCCGGTTTCGGTGATTCGCTTGTATGCACATCAACAATTGATTCTTCAAACCAGCTTGCGACCTCATCGTCAGCCGTAATTCGCATACCGCTAAACGGATTAAGGGCAGCCCCTTCCGGCTCAACCGATTCAGATGCTTCAGCAAATCCCGCATCAATTGAGTCTGTTGACGAAAAGACGGCTTCGTCCGCAACGTCTGAAATGTCACTGATCGCATCCCGATCTGAACCGACCTTTCCTTCACTTAAGACAGCGCCATCTTTGAATGATTTTTCGAACTCCTCCTGAATTGACGTCATATCAACATGCGGAATACGGGAACCAGCCTGCTCTGCAGTCACGTTCAGAGGTTGAGAAACCGGCCGAACCGTTAGACGATCCTGAACAGCTCCAGCGGAATCCTGCTGTGACTGCTGCAGCGACTGAGATTGATGGTTTGTAATATCACGCGGATCTTGAGGCCTACGATTATTGGCAACGGACCTGGCTTTCCGGCGACCAATGGTCTGCCGATTGCCCATCACAATCGGCGGTGGTTCCGGAGTGGCGGCCTCTTCGACTGACTTGTCACGGCGAAAACGGCGAAACACCTGGCCAAACAAACCCAATTTCTTCTTTTTTTGGACTGACGGTTCTGCTGTTGATTTACGAACTCGATGCATCTGAGGAGTGGTCGCATAAGGCAGATCGACAGTTTCCAGTGATGGCATTGGCTGGCCGGATTGATTAAACAGTCGTTGCAATTCACGGTTGACTGATGTTTTCCCCGACGCTCCAGGGTTGCCTGCCTGGTCAGATGATCGATGCTGATCGGCAGCAAACACGCCCGGCACCGCCAATCCCAGCACTATCAAAGCTGCCATAGTCCGGGCAGACATTTGCGAGGATGCAGCGTGTGATTTCTTCATGGTTGTGTCCTGTTCCGTCATCCGGGAGCGATTCCAAAATTGAGCTACGAAATCGCGGTTGCCAACGACACTGTTATTCGCACCAGTGGCCCATAACACGCACCAGTGGCCCATAACACCAGTCATCCGTGTCGCTATCGACATTTCCGATTACCCGGATACTCCGAAAAATGACGATTTGTGCGCCCGCGTAACAGAGAAGACAGGCAGGAATCGTAAAATCCAATTGACCCGCAGACTTGAACCAGACTGCCTGTTTTCACACAGTCTGCATTCACTCACGATGGCCATGCAGCAAAGAGCCCCGATCTATGAACGGCGATAAGAAAGTTTCACCCGGAGAATCGACCACCGTTGCGGGTGGTACCGTCGTCGTCAAAGTCGAATCTGCTCGACCTCAACGTCGCAGCAACATTGGAAGCTTGATCCTGCTGGGACTGCTGGCGACATCCGCCATGATGAATTTGCTGCTGATGGTGAGCGCTGACATGTCAAGCCCATCTGCAAACTCTGTTCAACAGATTCATCGTGATGGGAAAGCAGGGGCTCCGGCCAAGCTTGCCGTGATTCAATTTTCCGGAACAATCATGCCGCCGTTCACGGATCGCTGGATGGAACAAATCCGTAACGCAGTTGAGGACCAATCGGTTAAAGGTGTGCTGCTGGAAATTGACAGCCCCGGCGGTCTGGTTGCCGACAGCCATCAGCTGTACCACGAGCTACAACAGCTACGAGCTGTCAAACCGGTCTACATTGCCATGAAACGAATGGCAGCGTCCGGCGGATACTACATCGCCATGGGTGGAGGGCCTGATGCCAGAATATTCGCTGAACCTACTACCTGGACCGGGTCAATCGGAGTCATCATGCCGAGGTACAATGCAGCCGAGCTGGCCACAAAACTGGGAGTGAAAACAGAACCGCTGGTGACCGGTCCTCTGAAGGGGAGCCTGAGTCCGTTTCGCGATCTTCGAGATGACGAACGAGCAGTTTGGGATGCTATTATCGATGATTCGTTTCAACGATTCATCGGAGTGATTGCCGACAATCGCAGTAATCTTGATACCGATGCCGTAAGGACACTGGCCACCGGACAGGTCTACACAACCAATCAGGCTCTGAAAAACGGCCTCGTCGATGAGATCGGTTTTGTAGAAGATGCGATTAGTTCACTGGCGGATTCACTGAACCTCACCGAATACGACGTGGTTGACTATACCTCTCCTGTGAGCTTCATTGACATTCTGCTCGGAAGCACTGCGACGAATCCACCGGGAATGATGGAACAACTCATGGAAGCCGGCATCCCTCGAGCGTTCTATTACTGTTCATGGAGCCCACTGATTCCGGTACAGCGATAATCAAGCTGCAGCAGGGTGTGCCTCCAATCAGGAAGACAGCGGTTCATTTTACCCGCCGTCAACGACGACGGTTACAAATACAGATTCAAATCGATAACGCACTGACAAATAAGGGTCCAGGGACGTGACTCCAGCGGCTGAACAGGAAATCGATAACATCATCAACGCCGGTCAGGTACGGCCAACACTCAGTGGCCCGCTCAAACCGGTATTGCTCTTGAGTTCACTGTCTCTTGCGCTGCTGTGGATGTGTTTCACACCGCTCCAAATCGCTCCTGCAGCATGGGTCGTATTGGCACCATTCTGTGTCATCATTCGCACCACCGCCCTTTCGCGTCGCCAATATCTAGCCATCACACTCTGCGGTGGGATCTGGGGAATCGCTACTCTCCAATGGATGAGACTTGGCGATCCCACGATGTATCCGGCGTTGGCCGCAATGGGTTTTTATGTCAGCCTCTATTTCCCCGTGTTTATCGGAGTGAGCCGCAGGCTAATTCATACCAGGCTCCCTTTGTGGCTGGTTGTGCCATTGGTCTGGACAGCTCTGGACTTCCTGCGAGCCTGGTTGATGACAGGTTTTTCGTGGTACTTCCTTGGACACTCGCAATACCGCTGGATCGAGCTTATTCAGATCGCAGATGTGACTGGGGTCTACGGAATCACATTTCTAATGGCGATGTCATCGGCAGTCCTTTCAGAATTCATTCCTGAATCTGTTTTTGCAAAGCCGGACTTCGACACTCCTCGGTCGATGTCATCTCGACAGCGATTCATCTCCGCAGCGACCTGCACATTGCTGGTCACTGCAGCGGTGATCTACGGCTGGCAACGACAGCAGTCCACCGATGTCACTGATGGTCCAGTCATCGCTTTAGTGCAGGGGCACTTCCCACCTGAAGAAAAACAGGATCAGGATCGGCGCCCACAAATCGTTAGAGTTCACGACCTGCTTACTCGTCGAGCCGCGGAACTACAACCGGATCTGATCGTCTGGCCGGAAACAATGTGGCCAACAATCAGCTGGATCGAAGCACGTGACATGACTGACACTCAGGTCGTCCAGGCAATCACAGCCAAACACTTCGCACCACCTGATCAAAGCGAGCGACTACTCGACTACTTCAGAAGCCTGAAAACCAAAGATAGTCTGATCAATCGCAGCCAGGAATTCGGCACGCCCATCATGTTTGGTCTGCAGACTCTCGAAGCCACGTCCGACGGTATCAGAAACTACAACTCGGCAGCCTTGGTTCGTCCCGATCTGGGATATATCGGTCGCTATGACAAAATGCACTGCGTCATCTTTGGTGAATACACTCCGCTGAAATCTACATTTCCGTTTCTGGGACAATTGAGGCCTCCGGGCATGCCGGAACTCGACGCTGGGACAACACCTCAGACCTTTGAATCCGGGGGCGTTCGCTATGCACCGGCAATCTGTTTCGAAGATACAGTACCTCGCGTCGTTCGCCGCCTCCTCACTAGCGAGTCCGATCCCGCGAATCGACCTGACGTACTGGTCAACATGACTAACGATGGCTGGTTTCGAGGATCCAGCGAGCTCGATCAGCATCTGATCACGTCCCTGTTCCGCTGCGTGGAAACTCGACGGCCAATGGCAAGAGCTGTCAATGGTGGAGTCTCGGCATTGATCGATTCAAGTGGCCGTATTCGCGATCCGGAAACATTTTTGCTCATGACATCATCTGCCGGTCTGGACGGTGAATTCAAACAGGTCGATTCGATGGTCAATCCACAAACCGGTCGCTGGTACCGTGAGTGCTCAGGAGTACTCACAGGACAATTGCCGCTGGATGGGCGTAACACGATTTATTTGCAGTATGGAGACTGGTTCGCCATGCTGTGTAGCGCATTGGTCATCGCCCTGTTCATCCGCAGTTTCGTGAAACGTTGCTGCATACCTTCAAAAGACATCACAGTATGAGATTCTTGATCCCCGTTATTCTGTGTGTGCTGGCAGGTTGTTCCGACAGCATGGTGTCCAGCGACCCCGCCCGCAACAACCCACTGCAGCCCAAAGGCACGCATGACATTGAAGAATTCAAAGGCGACAGGGAGGTTGTTCAGCCAAAGATCAGAGTCACAAATCCAGTCACTGGTCCGCTGGAAGCATTCGAACCGATGAAACAGCGTATTGCTCAATTCCCGATTGAACAATCGATGAATCTGTTTCATGCACTGGAAGGTCGCTACCCCAAAGACCACGATGAATTCATGCAGCGAATCATTAAAGAAAACAAGATGCAACTACCGCAACCCGCCAAAGGCTTCGCATACCAATACGACGTCGCAAACCATACGCTGGTTGTGGTGCGCGAAACAGCTGACACCAAATAAAGCCAAACAAAAATTTCCGACAGTCCTCAACCATGCCATACCTGGCGTCCGGTAACTTTTAACGAACATCACATGGAGTATCTTCAGGACACAATCAAAGGGAAGAGTGCGTGATGAATTCTCACCCTTCACTGGGCCGCATCAATTCGATGGACCAGTTTCGCGGCTTTACTGTGTTGAGCATGTTTATCGTCAACTTCATGCATATGGACACCGTGAATCCCTTTTGGAAACACAATGACAATTACGTGACCTTTGCCGACTGGATTATGCCGGGATTCATCTTCGCTGTGGGATTTTCCTATCGCCTGACGATCCTGAAACGCCTGGCAAAAATGAGTTCCTGGGCTACTTACTCCACCTATTTCCGTCGGTCCCTGGCGCTGATTTTGGTTTCGCTGATGATCTACGGAGTTGGCGGAAGTTTTGCAACCTGGGACAGCTTTTCAGCAGATGCAACGATCAAGGTTCCGGGAGCGGATGGCAAATTGGCAGACGGGTCGGTGAATGCAACCGTTCACTGGCTGATGAAGCTATTCAAATCCAATCTTTGGGAAGTTCTGGCAATAATTGGTGTGGCGCAGATCTTTGTCATGCCCGTTATTGCTCGCAGCTTTCTGTTGCGGTTTTTCACAATACTCAGCTGCCTTGTCGGTCACGTGCTCATTTCCGGCTGGTTCAACTGGGGGTTTGTGCACGGCGACGAGTCTAACTGGATGGTGCAGTTGTGGCGTACCGGTAACAACCGGAGTTGGGATGGTGGATTTTTCGGCATCATCTCATGGTCAGTGGCAATGCTCGCCGGTTCGCTGGTGTATGACATCCTCGCCACGAATTCACGAGCTAAGGCGTGCGGGAAGATCTTTCTGTTTGCAGTTGTGTTAATGCTGATCGGTTATGTGCTTTCGTGTGGCACGCGCTTGTATGACATGCCGCTCAAGGCGCCAACAATCGAGAAGACTGAAGGAATGAACGAGACCGAGTATCAGGCAGCGAAAGAGGCGGCGGAGAAAAAGCGTGGAAAGCTTGCGAAGAACCCGATGTGGCCTGATTTCAGCAAAGCGAAAGGGCGCAACTGGCGGGATCTGTTGGCCGAACCTCCATTTGTGATGCCACCGCACCCCGATCAGCAAAGTTACATCGAGGCAGCGAATCGCGTTGAGG
>Ga0315315_10000187_pt1 | contig 47737 bp, 37 predicted proteins | sample M140m3416metaG_FD_203699 | JGI IMG/M metagenome (GOLD analysis project Ga0315315, IMG submission 203699) | Ammonia-oxidizing marine archaeal communities from Monterey Bay, California, United States - M1 40m 3416 | ecosystem: Environmental > Aquatic > Marine > Intertidal zone | place: USA...
ACCTTTGTGAGTCAATGTTCACGGAAACACTACGGGCGCGAAACAACGGTTGGTCGGTTTTTCGATCACGCAGTTCAACGTCACTCAGTGTCACGCGCCGCAGGCCATCCAGCTGCGTCTGCCCAACAACCAGTCGCAATTCCGGGGCCACTTCATCGAACCGAAGCCGTAGCTGCGTCTCAACTAATTCGTGCCGCTGATTCCAATAATGAATGCCCGCTCCGCCAGCGACAACTGTCACTCCCAGACCGATCAGCAACATCCATTTGATCACTGATGTCAACTTCATGCATCCATGCGGAAGTTACTTTCTGGGTAACCATTGGCGCAACCCCGTCGCAGCCAGAATCGCCAGAGGAAATTCGACCGGCAAACGATACCTCAGAGACCCCACAAAGACCATATGAACCGCCATGAACAGCAGAAATGGCCCCAGGACAACCAACAGCCCCGTCGGATTCAGTAACTGACTGCGTATCCCGACAACGCATAACAGGCCAAACATCGACACCCAGGCACCGCAGACTGCCCGTTGTGCCCATCCCATCGAATTTGCACTGGGAGCCAGTTGTAGAAACCTTGTGAATTTTCGCCCAGACAAAACAACGGAAGTCCATGGATTCGTTCGCATAAACTCCACCGCACGATGCTGATAGTGAGCATTCATTTCATATTCAGACATCGTACCCATGACATTTTCACGGTCAAAGAACTCCATATTACTGGTTCCGTCAGCCTCGGGATTAAGACCGTCGTAAAGTGACGGGCCACTCCACAACGACGTCAACACCCAGTGCCCGGTGACCTTGTGATTACGAAACACCCATGGCATCATCACAGTCGCAAACGCTACGAGCAATACCGCTACGACAGTCAGCCGAGCACTCCATGATTGCTTCAGCAAAAACAGAACACCGGCAATCGCAACTATCAGCCACGGAATAAACCCGGGCCTCACCAGCACCGCCACTGCGATAAGTCCGCCTGTAAATAAAGCACGCCCCAGCATTTCTCGATCCAGTTTCGCATTCTCATCCGGCATCCCTCGCGGATCATCGACAAGTTTGACGAATGCCAGCAGACCAGCAAGCATCCAAAATGTGAACCAGTTTTCCGACAGAATCAAGACACTGTTGCCAATCTGCAGCGGATGCAAAGCCATTAGTAATGCCGCCCAAAATCCGACACGACGCATCACTAAACGGCTGCCCAGTAGCCACGTGAGCCAGCAACAACCAACTCCCACCATTGCCAGTACACAGCGAGCTGCGAACACGCTGTCGCCAAACAGACAAATCGTACCGGCCAGCAACAGCGGAAATCCGGGAACCCTTAAGATGCGACGAGTCGGTGTGTGAACCGAGTAGTCGTCACCATTCGCAATCGCCATTCCAAGGTGCCAGTATCCATTGGCATCACCTTCGATAAAAAACGTGCGTCCTGCCTGCTGCACTCGGCGTTCAACAACAACCGCGGCTGTGAGTCTCAACACGAGCGCCAGCAACAAAACCACAAGAATAAGCGGTCGCCATTGAGCCACTTGCTGAGCATCCTTTGCGAGTGTCGGTGGTTTATCTTTATCGTCCGTTAACATTACGCGCCCATTCTTCATGCAGCTGTTCCAGTTCCGATACGATTTCCGGATACTTTTGGGCAAGATTATCCTGTTCAGTCACAGACTTTCCCAGATTAACCAGGAATCGACTGACCCTAAGAGGTCTGGCTCCTTGAGTCGTATCTCTGGGATTGGCCAGCAGTTTCCAGTCACCGACACGCACCGCCCATTGCGATTTCTTATTATTCCGTCCTGATTCCCAGTGAAACACATCGTGAGGAGTCTTCGCATCCGCTGAATGAAGTACTCCCGTAATGTCACGACCATCGAATATATATTCGTCCTTAAGCCCCGCCAGCGACAGAGCAGTGGGTACCCAATCGCATGCGGTAATGAATTGCGAGCGAACCTCGCCAGCAGAAATCGTTCCAGGCCAGGACACAATGGCCGGTACTCGAATCCCGCCTTCAAACAAGCTGAATTTAGCACCACGGTACGGACCAGAATTCCCGCCGCCCCCAAAGGTCCGTGTCTCAGTGCTGTGACCATGGTCCGACTGAAAGATGATGATCGTATCGTTGGTGAGTCCTCGCTCTTCAATGTATCGTAGTACTCGCCCGATGATTTCATCCGTCGTGGATACGAATGCTGCATACCTATTGCGAGGAGAAGGAAATTCTGCGTAATGCTTCCGCCATTTTTCAGTTGCCTGCAACGGATAGTGAGGCGTGTTCAGAGCCCAATACAGGAAAAAAGGATGATCGGCATGAGCGTCGATGAACCGAATAGCATCGTCCGCCATCATTTCAGGGAAGTACTCTCCGGGGCGAAATACCTCGGTTCCATTACGCCACAGATCGTGTTCGTTAGGACCATTCCAGTAAAAGAAGTGTGAATAGTTATCTATGCAGCCACTCATATGTCCGAAAGATTCATTGAACCCCTGGCCAATCGGTATTTTCGAAGAATGATGCCCAAGGTGCCATTTCCCCACATGCCCAGTGGCATACCCGTGATCAGCGAACAGCTCTGCAACAGTTCTGGTTGAAGACGGCATCCCGTCTTGCTCGTTGCGACGCACGTTTCCTGGCACGCCAGCTCGCTGAGGATACAGCCCTGTGATAAACGCAGCGCGTGATGGCGAACAAACAGGAGCCGCCGCATAACATTGAGTGAATCGAATACCACGAGCAGCCAGACCGTCCAGAATCGGTGTCTCCAGATCTGTAGCGCCGTAGCAGTTCAAATCGATGCTGCCGAGGTCATCCGCAAGAACCATGATCACATTTGGCGACCGATCTTCGGGCCTGGCAGAAGAAGACTGCGAGCCCACCAGCAGCAGCAGAATACAAGTCAGTGCAGATCTTCGACGCATTTGTACTGTCCTGAGGAAAACACCGTATGACAATTCGGCTGATACAACTTTATCCGCCCTGGCCCTTCACGGCCTCATGCATCTCTTCTTCATTCGGAATCCCAATGAACGGCAGATTGCGAAATTCGTCGTTGTAGTCCAGCCCATATCCTACGACAAATTCATCCGGAATTTGAAAACAGAAATGATCCGGCTGCAAATCGACGACTGTGCGATCCGTTTTCCACAACAAAACAGCAGACTGAACACTGGCCGGCTCAAATGACTGAACAGCATCGTACAGTCCAACCATCGTGTTTCCGGTATCGAAGATGTCGTCCAGAATCACCACATCACGATCCTTCAAATCCGGTACTAGCCCAATATTGATTGTCAGTTCACCAGGCTCTGTTCGAGTTTCCCCGTAACTGGATGCTTCAATCAATGCGACTCGCAACGGAATACTGGTGGCTCGGATCAGATCTGCCAGCAGGACAATGCTTCCCGTAAGTACTCCCAGAACTGTCAAAGGTCTGCCAGCATATTTTTCACTCAGGCACGCACCCAAACCGCATACACGCTCCTGAATTTCTGCTTCGGTGATCAAAACTTTCATGACTTCCAAATGCTTCACATTAGCTGTTGTTTTGCCGGCAACTGCAAGAGCCGTCAGACCTCCGTACGACCGGTGTCCACAATGGCACCGAGGCGCAATACTGCTGCCCAGCGAACCCGGTCGCGATCATCTCAATCATCGAATACAGAGCAGGAGCTATAACCCAAAGAAACCAGGCGTTTACCGGTCGTTCCCGGTGATCCAGTACGGACAATCATAACAGTCGGGTGCGCTAACACATCAGACTTCCCGATGATCCTGACCACAGAACTTCCAATTTGGCAGAGACAGGTGGCAGGTGAACCTCGCTGCTTCAGTAACAACATCTACTCACACTGGAAATCTCGATCAATTCGCCTAACCGTGCTGCCAGCCCATCACTGGCAGATCATGAATATCTCCAGACCGATCGATCATGCGGCATCCGCGCTCTGTTGTCACGTGTCCGACAGCCGTCAGCTGCACTTCAGAACCAGCACGTCTCGATTGCTGAGCAGCTGTTGCAGATTCAGGCGACATTGCAATCAGTAACTCGAAATCTTCACCATCAGACAACGACGCTCTGACGCGGTATTCCGGTGAGAGATCAAACGAGACGTCTGTATGCACCGGAATATCTGCGGCCGTTAAGATTGCGCCGCTGCCACTTGCATCCATCATTCGGTGAAGGTCAATTGCCAGGCCGTCGCTGATATCCATCATGGCATGGACCTTAAATCTGTCAGTCAACCACCTGGACTCATTCAATCGCGGTTCAAATGACAAATGCCGACCGGTTGCGAGACTGCCGCCCAATGCTCCCGTGACCAACAGCACGTCTCCCGGCTTGGCACCAGACCGTAGATGGCATCGCCCCCGGAATGGTTCGCCTGTCATACAAACATTAATAGCAAATGGCCCATTCCACAAATTGGTATCTCCACCGGCAACGGTGAAATCGAACTGTTCAGACAACCCCTGTATGCCACGATACAGCTCCGTCAGCAATTGCTCAGACTGCGCCAGCTTCGGAACAGCGATGGAAACAAACGCTGCAGTCGGTCGACACCCCATCGCAGCGAGGTCGCTCAGGTTCACGGCGACTGCTTTACGACCCACCAGCTCAGCTGATACATCACTGAGATCAAAGTGAACACCATCCAGTAGCATGTCGGTAACGACTACGTTCTCACTACCGTCTGCATTTTTCAGAACAGCACCATCATCGCCAATGCCCGTAGCAACGGGAGACCGCACGGGAAACTGTTGCCGGATCTGTTCAACAAACTGGATTTCATTCACCATCGCATACTTCACACTTTAAGACCGTAGATCGTTGACTGAAAATAACAGATCACTCCAGCGCGCGCAGCCGGGAAAAATCTAATTCGTTAACGATACGATCGACATGTAACACACATCTCTGTCAATTTAAGTAATTGAGTACAAGGGCAACCATTTTACGCCATCAGGCAATTCGTCTGCGGCGGCAGCGGTTACACACGGTGGGTCAATCGCAATACCGACCATGATTGCAGCCCCACTGCGACCGACAACCGTTTTGCAAATCACCAGGGGCAATGGTTATCACCTGAACAATTCAAATTGGCAATGCTGCACAAACGAAATCAATCAAAGTGAACAGGCTATATGTTCATCGTTGTGTAATTCAGCTCCAAAATGCATCCCCTTGTGCACGTACTGAATGCTCGCTCAACTTACCGGTCATCATTTGGCGAGTGAAATCACACCCAGTGTGAATCTTCAGAATCTGGTTCTTCATCTGCATCCAGAAATCCAAGATGGTCCGCATCGAACAATTTTCCCAGTAGAGATCGGACCGGTACCAGCAGAGCAATAAATACAGGAAAAATGATCCTGAGGATCTTCGAATCGCTGACATTCAGAAAACATAAAACAACAAGGCACAGGAGTTGTACGAGTGTAAACAAATGGATGGTTTGAATCGGGACGCGTCGAGTGTAATGGTTCATCGGGTACATAGCGGAATCCATGATCCACAGAGTGACCCGTTCGATGAACTGGACCCCTCGAAGTGACATAAATCCCATGAACAGAAAGATCCCGTACAATGCAGCCATGGGAACATATGCCAGCAGCGGCAACGCCAGAAGTGTGAGTCCAATCAGAATATGAATCGCCACACCGGTTACTCGGTTCTCACGAACATGTATGATTTGTTCATGACTCGTACCACTGGCAGTCGCCACTTCCTCAACGTCTGCCAAAGCACGCACGTGTGCGAGTGAACGAACAGCAGCGGCCACCATCCACGGCCACCCAAACAACGAACAGATACCGACCATAAGTCCGATGACAGCAAGGTCCAGATGGTAAGATTCACCCTTTTCCAATTTGTTTTGAGGGCTATTGACCAGTCGTGCAGTAATATTCTGTGACAGGAAGATCAGGACAGTCGCCAAAGCGGCCGGTAAGGCAGCTCCAAACTTGGCCCAGGTTGGGACACTTCCAAGATCGACGAACAAACCGGTTCGACTGCTGTTGGTTCCAGTGGAAATTTGTAGAGTATCAAGAGTATCTTCACTGCCGATCCACCAGGCAAAACCAATCATACATCCAAGCGCAATTGACGGACCAAAGTCGGCCAGAGCTTCTCTCATCCAGGGGAACAGGAAATGACTTCGACGAAACCCAGCCAGCGACACGGCGATGTAGAATGTACCGAGGGCCAGGACAAGAGCGAGCAGCGCTTTCTCCATAGAACCGCTGGGATCAGCATTCGCTTCAAAGAACGTCTCCGCCAGTGCTTCGAAAGCCTTGTAGATGAAGATCAGTGACATCAGTGCTGAGAAGATCTCATCAGTGAATCGCGTGAAATATTTCATCAGATTGCTGGCATTTGTCACTGCCAGCAACACAGTGAAAAATGATGTCCAGATTCCAACCCAGCCATACACGCCGAGGAAGTGTTTGCCCAATTGGTAGTCGTCGCAAAGTTGATAGAGAATAATAGTAAAGATCAGCAATGGTCCAATTCCGCCAACAATCGTGAGCGGCTGTCCGGCAATCAATGAATACACCAATCCACAAACCGCCGTAGCAATCAGCATTTCGGGAGCACCGATAAGCCCTCCGGTTTCACGTCCCATAAAGCCGCCGAAGGTAACTGCCGGTGCCAGGCAGGCAAAGAACATAAATACAATTGACGCTATGCACTTTGGATGTAGTCCCGACCGAATGTCGTCCGCGTAGTGAGGCAGTCGACGTCTTAGATCACTGGCGAGGCCAGCGAACGGCCATTTCCCTGACTGCAGACCGGCACTGACTTCGCGAGGTTTTGGAGGCAGGGCAAGCGACATGCGTTCAACGTGCCGCTCAATCGCATCTGCAACTCCCTGCTGATTCGACGCATAGATTGCTTCAAAGTGGAATACGTTATCTGACATCAAGCGTGCGATACTGGACAACATATCCAGATGCTGGACTGTCTGATCTGTAGCCCCCAGTAACAAAAAAACGTAACGCGTACCGATACCATCCGGAGCGCCCAGATTGGCCGGGTGCCTCAGGCGAATAAAAAGCAGCTGCGGCTCGTCGATACAATCGTCGTAGAAATGAGGAACTGCACACGCATGCCCGATCGCTGTAGGCACAAGCCGCTCGTGTTCTTTGACACCATCAGCAACGATATTTTCAAGATTGGCCGGCAGCCTGCCGGATTCAACCAGGAAACGTACTCCAGCATCCACAATCTCGGGCATCGTTTGCGCATCAAGATTCAGGAGACAGCAGCCTTCCGATACCGCTTGATGAAGCGCTCTCATGGTCATTCCTTATTTCTGCGAAGGATTCCATTCCAATGTGAAGAACCGCTCAAAAGTAGCAGATTAAGAGCCAACTGAAAATGCTGCAGCAGACCGGGACACAGACATCATTCAACGCCTGCAATATCCCAGCCGTCCCGGTATTCCCGTCTCAACCATTGGTTAGCTTTTTCGTGGTTGGTAATTTTCATTGCCTCCGCGTCCCAATGCATTTTTGTACCGCGGTAGCGGACAGCGATATTACCCAACAGGACTGCTTCGGTCAGCGGTCCACCGTAGTCAAATCCGTCGCTGGGTTGTTTTCCACTGATGCAGCCGTCGATCCAACCGTGATAGTGATTCAGGCTTTCAAGAGCGTCCACCTTGGTACCTGGGTACAGCCGCGGTGCGCCAACGTGAGGCAGAACCAGACTTCCCTTTTCACCGATGAACAACGAACCGCTACTCGGCAACCGTTCGTTTGGCGGCAGATGCGGACCTTGTGTTCTTGGTAAGCGTCCACCGTCGTACCAGGTGATCGGCAGGCTGTCACCAACCGTTAGCTCCGTACCGGGGAAGGTATAGCTGACAGTCGTTTGAGCAGGCCAGACTTCTCGATTCATTCCCGAATGAGTTGCCTCAAAAGCAGATGGAGCCTGGTCGATTTTTAGCGCTGTAAAAACAGGATCCAGAATGTGGCAGCCAAAGTCACCCAGTGACCCGTTTCCAAAATCCTGCCAGTCACGCCAGCCCCACGGGTGATAGATTCTGTCTCCACCATAAGGCCGCATCGGTGCGACACCAACCCATAGATTCCAGTCGAGCGTCTTCGGGGTACCCACGGAATTTTCCGGCCGACTGATATGATGCGATTTTCCGTGACCCGTGGATGCACACCAACTGTGGACCGCCGTGACTTTGCCGATCGTGCCGTCCTTAATTATCTGCACGCCAGTACGGTAGTATCCATGAGAATGAATCTGATTGCCCAGCCGAGTAATCACGTTCGATTTTTTCGCCTGCAATGCCATCTGCCGAGCTTCCCAAACGTTATGCGTCAGCGGCTTCTGACAATAAACATGTTTTCCCTGACGCATGACATCCAGCCCGATGAAGGCGTGCATATGATCGGGTGTTGAAACCGTGACAGCATCGATTTGGTCAGCAAGTCTCGCCATCATCTCTCGGAAGTCCTGAAATACGGGAGCATCCGGGTTCAGCTTTCGTACCTTGGCCGTTCGAGCCAGATCAACATCACAGAATCCAACAAACTGTGCCTGACCATGACTGGCCATCGCATTGATATCCGACCAGCCCTTGGCTTCACAGCCGATGCCGGCGAGTTGGAGCTTTGAATTCAAATTCCGGCCTCGAACAAATGCTGGCGCAGCCGCGGCGGCGGCTGTAGCGCCGGAAGCGTGTAAAAAAGTGCGACGATTCAACATGAGTGATCTCCCAACACAACAAAGCGATGAAATAACCGGGCGACCCGCGTTCTGCATTCCCTGACATCCGGCAGCAAACGTAAAAGCAAATGATTGGCCTGGCACAATGCCGGGTAGATTATAGTGTACTGCCTGGCATTCTGTCAGTAGGACCCCCACAATGATCTGCCTGCGTCGCCTGCCAGCATCCCCTCACGGATCCCTCCTGCAAAATGCTTTCGCCATGAAAACAAAACCTCTCGCTACATTGGCTTTCCTGATTTCGGCCTGTCAAATCCTTGTAGCCAGTGAACCAATTGAGCTGAAAGCCACTGGCAACCTTCACTGGTCAAAAGGCAACATGCACACTCATTCGTTGTGGAGCGATGGTGACGACTATCCCGAAACAATCGCCAAATGGTATCGCGATCATGAGTACCAATTTTTGGTATTCACTGATCACAATACGTTGCTGAATAAGGAACGCTGGATTAACACAGTGAACAACAAGGGTGGTGAACAAGCGTTCCGAAAGCTGAAGGCTGCCGGTTTCCCACAAGGTTGGATTCAAACTCGTATGGGCGAAAGCGGCGGCACCGAAGTTCTGCTCTCCACATTCGACAAGATCTTCGACCACCTGGCCGTGCCTCAGGAATTCCTGGTGATTCAGGGCGAGGAAGTCTCCGATCGCTTCGGTCGGCTGCCTGTTCATTTGTGCGTCACTAATACGTCTGATCTGCTGACACCTCGAGGAGGCGATTCGGTCGTTCAGGTATTACAGGCCAATGTAGACGCGGCAGTATCACACCGATCGCGTACAGGCGAAACCGCACTGATTCACCTGAATCACCCCAACTTTCACTATGCCGTCACAGCCGAACAACTGATGCAGATTGTTGGTGAAAGCTTCTTCGAAGTTTATAACGGCCATCCTGCTGTGGAAAATCTGGGTGACGAGCAGCACGCGTCCACAGATCGCATGTGGGATATAATCAATACATGGAGGCTATCACGGCTGGATCTCCCGGTACTGTACGGTCTGGCGACCGATGATGGACATGCGTATCACGTCGAAAAGCCTGGCAAGGATGCTCAGCCAGGTCGTGGTTGGGTCGTAGTACTCACAGACACACTCACACCGGAGGCGATAGTTACCGCAATGGAATCGGGAAAGTTCTATTCGTCATCTGGTGTGACGTTAAAATCTGTGTCAAAGAAGGACAAAGAACTCGTTGTTGTTGTCGAGGGTGAAGAGGGAGTGACCTACACAATTGAATTTATCGGCACAAAAAAAGGATTTGACGATACCTCTACCCCTGCATCGGATGATCCGGAGGATGCCGACAAGGTGACTCGACGGTACAGTGCGGATGTTGGCAAGGTGCTGAAGTCAGTCTCCGGCACATCAGCTACCTATGAATTTACGGGGGATGAAATCTATGTCCGAGCGTTGATAACATCATCAAAGCTGCATCCCAACCCCGGTGAAAAAGACGAACTGGAACGAGCTTGGGTCCAGCCAGTTCAGCCATGAGCGACGACCAACACTCATCTTTTTCTCAAACACGCCGCTGACTCTGCCAGCAGCAGAGTTATACACTGCGTTGGAAATATCGTTAACCGTTGCCCAAAAGATGCACGACTAACTTGCGTGCAATCTTGCAGAGCAGGGCGTCCAGAAGTCACAGCCTGAATCACTTATCCAGTAAGCCACAATGGATAAAATCCTCAACGCCAGAACAGACTCCGATCCGCGGCTATTCAATACCAATTGCTTCCTCACCACATTCCGGCATGGCAGGATGTACCACCGCCAGATCATCCGCAGCACGAGTCATCGCCACGACAATCCCGACTGCCACGATATTCACCAGCAGGTTTGTTCCTCCATAACTGATAAACGGATGAGGAACCCCTTTGGACGGAACCATCGCTGTCACCACCGCGACGTTGACCAATGCCTGCAGCACAATCTGAATAACGAGCGTGTTGCCCAGAATCCAGGCGAACGAGTCTCGGCGCAGGTGTTGCAGAGCTGCCCGTCCGGTCATCAGTACGCCCATCCACAAAATGACTAACGTTAACGTTCCGGCCAGCCCCAGTTCTTCACCAATCACTGCAAAAACGAAGTCTGTGTTCGCTTCCGGCAGGTAGCTTAGTTTTTGCCAGCCACTACCGACTCCAGTACCGTGAAGACCTCCGGCTCCTATCGACAGCAGTGACTGCCGAATTTGCCAGGGCGCCTGAGAGAGATCCTGCCAGGCAGCAATAAACCCGGTAATGCGTTGCATCTGGTATGGTTTAAGCATCAATAAGGACGCTGCCACAGGAATGACGAATCCCAAGGACAACACAAAATATTTCAACGGCCAACCACCGATGAACAGAGCAATCACAAAGCCAATTGCCAAAAAGACAGCAGCCCCCAGATCAGGTTCCCTTACGACCAAAGGCAAAACTAAAATCAGCGGCAGAATTGTTTGCGGAACCGTGCGGAATGCGAATCCTTTAGATCGGAGATCCGTCAACAACTTTGCCGCCACGATGGGCAGAATCAAACGCCCCAGTTCCGAGGGCTGCAACGACATGCCGCCAAAACGCAGCCAACGCTGTGAACCGTTGACTCGCGTCCCGATCTCCGGTACCAGAACCACAGCTAATAGTATCACCAGAACGATTAGTGCTGGACGAGCCAACTGCTGCAGCGTCGCGGAAGAAATTCGCGATGCAACCAGACCACAACAGGCTGCAAAGACCAGATAGACGAGATGCTTCGATAGAAAAACTGTTTCTGCCTGGCTGGGCATCGATGTCAGACTGGCACTGTAAACCATCTGAACACCAACACCTGTCAGCACGCAGATCAACCCTACAAACAACCGACGCATATCGCGTTGTTCTCGCAGCAGCCTGTTGCAGCCGGATTCCGGCAAAGATGCCGATGAAAAGGTGTCGATTGCTGTAGACAAGTAATTGGCAGACAACGAAGGAACGAAATGATCTTACTTATAAGTGTTCCGGCCATCGGTTGTTGCACACCAGACAGCTCTATCGTCTAATCGGTTGTTCAAGCGGTGTTGTGAACTGCCGAAACGGTCATAAGGCCTGTATCAAAAGTTCTGTTCAAGTGTTGGGCGAACCTCGTTTTGTGCTCGGAACAGATGTAAAGGAAGTCACTGTGTGTAGAGTTGTCTGGCTGTATTTGCTGACCGGATTATGCGGACTGGGTACCGAATCTCATTGCCCGGCTGAAGAATGGACAACCCTTCGCGGCCGGATTGTCTTCGACGGCGCCCCTCCCGAAACTCCGTTGCTCGATATCAAACGAGACGAAGATTATTGCAGTCCGTTTGGTTTGCACGACGAATCCTTAGTGGTGAATTTGAAGAACAACGGCCTCAAGAACGTAGCCATCTTCTTAAGAAACAAAAAACCGATCCCTGTGCATCGGTCGTTCACCGATGCAGAAAATATTGCGATCGCCCTGGATAACAACAAGTGTCAGTTTGTTCCTCGAATGCAAACACTGCGCACGAATCAAACATGGCAGGTGACCAGTACTGATACGATTCCTCACAACGTGGCTGTCTTTGCTCAACGCAACGATCCATTCAGCCAAATCATTCCACGGGGCATGGCTTTGGAAAAAACCTTTGCCCGGCCGGAGTCTCGCCCAATCAAGGTAGACTGTTCCATTCATGCATGGATGCGAGCGTATTTGATCATCACTGATCATCCCTATGCGGCAGTCACAGACGAAAACGGAACGTTCGAAATACGTTACGTCCCTCAGGGAACCAGAACATTTCGCTTCTGGCACGAGCGGCCTGGCTACGTAAAAGCCATCACTCACAACGGCATTGAGCGGAAACTCAAGATCGGCAATTACGACCTCAACATCACAGGAGACATTCTGGATCTGGGCGAACTGACAGTAGACGGAACAATGTTCGACGACGATTGAACCATCTAAGATCGCAGGCGAGATTCCACGATGAGCTGATTGCAAAGATCATCCCGTCGAAAGGGTCTCTCCGTCCTCCCGGTTCTTCTTCAATGCCGAAAGCGGCTAAGTGTTCGGTGATAAAGACCAGTGCAGCATGCAGACGAATCGAAACAAGCAGAGCAGTAAAACCGAAAACAGGATTTCAAGTCGACTACTTTTACAAAACACAGCACAGCAGAATAGAATCACATACGATCCTGCTCCAGTTGAGCTGAAACGACTGCATCACCGTCCCGATTGAGAACCACATGAATGATGCAGGAATGACAACAGACAGGGCAATCTTCTACGTACTCCTGATTCGTTCCCGCCGTCAGATCGACCGGAATCACGATTTCTTCACCACAGGCATCACAGATGTAGCTGGATTCGTCGTCCATCACAGAGCTCTCAACTGATTGGTCCTTCGATATCTATTTCTTCTTGGGACGAAATGCCACGATTCGATCTGGATTCGTTTCCATGAAGGGACCGCCCAGTAAATCGATGCAGTACGGAACTGCAGGGAAAACCGCATCCAGACACTCTCCAATAGCCTTTGGCTGCCCTGGCAAATTGATAATTAAGGAAGCACCCAGAATACCGGCAGTTTGACGAGACAAAATCGCTGTCGCCACTTTTTCCAGTGATACCTTTCGCATGAGCTCTCCAAAACCAGGCATCATCTTGTCGCAGACAGCCTCAGTTGCTTCCGGAGTGACATCACGCGGTGCCGGCCCAGTGCCGCCAGTTGTCACAATCAGACAGCATCCTTCAACAGATAGCTCTCGAAGTGTGGATTCAATCAGCCGTTGCTCATCAGAGATGACACGGACCTCCGGTTCCCACTGACTGGCCAGTACCTCATCAAGGTAGTCTCGAATCGCCGGCCCCCCACGATCTTCGTATTCGCCTCGGCTGGCTCGATCAGAGACCGTGACAATTCCTATGCGTGCGGAGTTAGACATTTTGAACAGAGCCAGAAACAAAAACATTGAGGACAGCAGCCAACGGGGACACACAGCGAACGACCTGCACCACCAATGGTATTCTGATTTCACAATGACTGGCAATCCAGTCCGCAAACACTCGCATGTCGATCAGCTTTCAGTATAGTCATGTAATGTTAGGTTTCTGTCAGGTTCACCACGATTAGCTGATCTGTCGTTGGAATTAATCGGTCACAGGCGATTCACCAGTAATTTGTAGATGTCTACCGCCTACGGGTGAGTTGACAGCAGAAGCATCATGGCTCCCTCAAACCGCCAGCCACCAGCCTCCCCGCCGTTCCTGGACTCCGACTCTGCTACAGAAACGCGGTCGAGACCGGTTCATCAGCTGAACGCTCAAAGTCTGGCATTCGTCGAAAATCAGTATGCTCTTTACGTCCATGACCCCAATTCGGTGTCACCCGACTGGCGAGAGTACTTTGACGAGATCCATGCAGATCACGACACCATCACTCCGGAAATCCTGCAGGCCCCTTTTCCACAGGAAAGTATTTTCCACCGCTCCGATAGAACTGCAGCAGCTTTGCCGGTCGCATCCGATGAAGCCGTTTTACAGGAAAAACTGGACCAGCTGATCCGCAATTATCGAGTTCGCGGACATATCATTTCTCAGATCGACCCGCTGCAGGCCGAACGTCCCTCACCTCCCGAACTGGATCCAGCGTACTACGGACTCACCGAAGAACACCTCAACCGAGAATTCTCCACTCAGATGTTTGGTGGACCAGAAAAACGGACACTCAAAGACATTCTGGCGTGGCTGCAATCTACCTACTGCCGATCGATCGGCGTGCAGTTCATGCATATCGACAGCCTGCAGGTACGAACCTGGCTGCAGGATCGAATGGAAAGCGGGGCCAACCGTATCAGGCTGTCTCGTGAACAGCAAATTCGAATCCTGACGCGTCTCTGCGACGCCGCCAGCTTTGAAGAATTCATCCAAAAGAAATACCTAGGGGCCAAGAGTTTTTCGCTGGAAGGAGCTGAAAGTCTGATCCCTCTGCTGGATATGGCGATCGAACGAGCTAACGACCACGGTGTCGATCTCATCGTGATGGGAATGGCTCACCGAGGACGACTGAACGTACTTGCTAATATCATGGGCAAACGTCCCAGCCGCATCTTTCGCGAATTCGAAGACCGCGATCCTGAGCGTCTCATGGGACGCGGCGATGTCAAATACCATCTCGGCTACAGCTCCGACTGGACAACTCAAACCGGCAACAAAGTTCATCTCACTTTGTGCTTCAATCCAAGTCACCTGGAATTCGTCAACCCCGTAGCGCTGGGACGTCTGCGAGCGAAACAGGATCACCTGCAGGACTACAGCCATTCAAAAAGTTGCGCAATCCTGATTCACGGGGACGCCGCCTTTGCGGGCGAAGGTATTGTCCAGGAAACGCTCAACATGAGCGAACTGCCCGGCTATAAAACCGGTGGGACCGTCCACATCATCGTCAACAACCAGATTGGGTTTACGACATCACCATCAGAAGGACGATCGTGCACCTATGCCACTGATGTGGCGCGTATGCTGCAGATTCCGATCTTTCATGTGAATGGCGAAGATCCGGAAGCAGTCGCTCAGGTTGTCCGTCTGGCGATGGATTTTCGCGAACACTTCCATCGCGATGTCATCATCGACATGTACTGCTACCGTCGCCGAGGCCACAACGAAGGTGACGAACCGGCATTTACTCAGCCAACCATGTACCGCGCAATTCAAACACGAAAATCGGTGTTCGAAAGCTACCGGAAATCATTACTTTCTCTGAATGAGCTTAGAAGAGGCGAAATCCAGGGCATTATGGAAGCTCGTGCACTTCTGCTCGAAGAAGAACTAGCGGAAGCGCGTCGGGATCAATTCCAATACCTGCAGGATAGCGGCGGAGGAATTTGGGAAGGATTCTTTGGAGGCCCGTACGCCGACTCCGACAAAGTCAACACGGGACTCACTGCACCAGATATCCAGCGACTGACCGAACGTCTTAACACTCCACCGGAAGGATTCACTCCGCACAAACGAGTGAACCGTATCCTACAGCAACGACTGGCCATGGGAACCGGTAACGTCCCGTTCGATTGGGGTGGAGCCGAACTACTTGCCTTCGGATCGCTCGTCGACACTCGAATTCAGATGAGGTTCAGCGGTCAGGACGTGCGCCGTGGAACCTTCAGTCATCGTCACGCAGCTTTGTACGACGCCGACAACGGCAAAGTTTGGATTGGTCTCCAAGACCTGGCGGATCGACCGGAGCTGGTTGAAATTCATAACAGCCCGTTATCGGAAGCTGGTGTTGTTGGTTACGAATATGGTTACAGCCTCGATTGCCCTAACGGATTGGTCATCTGGGAAGCTCAATTTGGTGACTTCGTTAATGCGGCTCAGGTAATCATCGATCAGTTTATTTCCAGCGCCGAAGATAAGTGGGATCGGCTAAGCGGCCTGGTGATGCTGTTGCCACACGGATTTGAAGGGCAGGGGCCGGAACATTCGAGCGCTCGTCTCGAACGTTTCCTCATGCTGGCTGCCGAAGACAATATGACGATCGCAGTTCCGTCAACACCGTCGCAGTACTTTCACATGCTACGTCGACACGTTCTGCGAAAATGGACGAAACCACTGATTGTGATGACGCCCAAGAGCCTTTTGCGACATAAGGAAGCCGTCTCACCGTTAAGCGAATTTCAGGACGGACATTTTGGCGAAGTGATTCCAGACACAAGGGACTTGTCAAAGAACAAAGTCCGTAGAATCCTGCTGTGCTGCGGTAAAGTTTACTACGAGCTGGAAGCTATGCGACGTGAACTGGCATGCGACGACATCGCCATCATTCGAATCGAACAGTTATACCCGTTTCCGACTGCAGACCTTGAATCCGTTCTATCCGACTATCCGGCAGGTATCCCGGCAGTTTGGGTTCAGGAAGAACCCACAAATAATGGGGCGTGGCCGTTTCTTCGCGTTCAATTCGGTGAAAACATCTTCAATAAACACCCGTTTGAGGACAACTGTCGACCTGCTTCCGCCAGTCCGGCAACCGGTTCAGGTACCAGCCACAAAATAGAACAACAAGCCCTCCTGCAGCAGGCATTTGCAATCTCATGAGCAAAGAAATTGAAATCCAAATTCCGTCAGTCGGCGAATCCATTACTGAGGTCTTCATTGGAGAATGGTATATTGCCGAAGGCGATTATGTCGCCGCCGATGGAAACGTCGTAGGACTGGAAACCGACAAAGCCACGTTTGATGTTCCGGCACCAGTCGGGGGAGTTGTGTCTCGCGTTCTCAAAGAAGCGGGAGACACTGCTGAAATTGGCGAAGTTGTCGGATACCTCACAGAAACCGCAAAGCCAGCGCCCGATTCACCAAACGCAGACACACCTTCGGAATCGACTCAACGAATCATGCCGGCGGCAGAACGTCTCATCGAAGCAAACGACATCCCGTCCAACACAGTCCAGGGTAGCGGTCCGGGGGGACGAGTGCTGAAAGAAGATGTGTCTCGTCACCTTAGTGGAGGACCCGCCGATGGTGGGGCACGAGAAACCAAGACTGTCAAACTGAGCCCCATCCGCAAGACAATTGCAGCACGACTGGTGAGTGCTCAGCAAAATGCAGCTCTACTAACGACCTTCAACGAAATCGACATGTCGCAGGTCAAACAGCTTCGCAGCAGTTACCGCGACGCCTTCGAAAATAAATACAGTTTGAAACTGGGTTTCATGTCCTTTTTCGTGAAAGCGTCCGTAGCAGCCCTACAGGAATTCCCGCAGATCAATGCTCAGATGGCGGGTAACAGCATAACCTACCACAACTATTGCGATATCGGTATCGCAATTGGTGGCGGCAAAGGACTCGTAGTTCCAATCCTGCGAAACGCTGAAAACATGAGTTTTGCAGACATCGAACACACAATTACCGATCTGTCCATCCGTGCACAGAAAAATCAGATTGGATTGGATGAACTCGAAGGAGGAACATTCACGATCACCAATGGTGGCGTCTATGGATCACTGCTTTCCACACCCATCGTCAATCCACCTCAAAGTGGAGTACTTGGTATGCACGGTATCGTAGACCGGCCTGTAGCGATCAATGGCGAAGTCGTCATTCGCCCAATGATGTATGTCGCTCTGACATACGATCATCGCCTGATTGATGGTCGTGAAGCCGTATCATTCCTGAAACGTGTCAAAGAACTGATCGAAGATCCAACTCGACTGGTCCTCGAAGTTTGAAACGCAAATACCCGAGAACGTTTAACTCAGGGCAACGGTAAGGCATGGCACCCTCTGGTCGCTGGTTTAGGTCAACCGAAAATGGCAATCCCTCTCTTTGCTGCTCACACAAAAGTCATCTGGAATGTCTGACTTGTACGATCTGATTGTTATTGGAGCCGGTCCTGGCGGCTATGTTGCTGCAATTCGTGCAGCGCAGTTGGGCATGAAATGCGCCGTCGTCGAACGAGAAGCAAAACTGGGCGGCACATGTCTGCGCATTGGCTGCATTCCCAGCAAAGCACTGCTTGAAACCACAGAACTGTTCGAACAATCACGTCTGCACTTTGCTGAACGTGGTATCGTTGCTAAAGAGGTAACGATCGATCTGCCACAGATGATGCAATACAAAGAAGGTGTCATCAAACAGCTCAACGTGGGCATTGGCGGCCTGCTGAAAAAAAACAAAGTCGAACACTACTGCGGACACGGACAATTCAAGGGCAACGGACAACTGGAAGTCGCCAGCGAAGACAAGGTTCAAACGCTAAAGGCAAAGAACTTTCTGATTGCCACAGGAAGCGTTTCATCGTCACTACCAGGCATCGGCCCCGATCGCGAACTCATCGGCACAAGCACCGAGGCATTATCTTGGCCCGAAGTCCCAAAACGACTCGTCGTCATTGGCGCCGGAGTTATCGGGCTGGAATTGGGTACCGTTTGGAGACGTCTGGGATCAGAAGTCACTGTCCTCGAATACCTGCCAAGAATCCTGCCAGGCACTGATAGCCAAATTGCCACAGAAGCTCAAAAGCTGTTTGAAAAACAGGGGCTAACATTTCGACTTAATATGAAAGTCACATCTGTCACCAGTAATGGAAAACTTTGCACAACCGAAATGGATGGACAGGAACCGCTGCATTCCGACCGAGTTCTCGTATCAGTTGGCCGCCGTCCCTGTACTGATAACCTCGGTCTGGAATCAGTCGAAGTCAAAACAGATCGACGTGGATTTGTACAGGTAAACAGCAGCTATCAGACAACAGCAGCAGGTATTTACGCCATTGGTGATGTCATTGGAGGAGCTATGCTGGCTCACAAAGCCGAAGAAGAAGGCATTGCCTGCGTGGAACGACTGGCCACCGGACACGGACACATCAACTATCAGAACATTCCTGACGTGATCTACACATCACCAGAGATCGCATCAGTTGGAATGACAGAAGACGCACTCAAAGAGCAGGGTACACCATATCGTTCCGGAAAATTCACCTTTGCAGCCAACGGTCGAGCACGAGCAGCCGGACACACGGATGGTTTTGTAAAAATTCTGGCCAACCGCAATACCGATCGAGTGCTCGGCGTTCACATCCTGGGAGCTCATGCAGGCGAATTGATCGCCGAGGCAGCAGTGGCTATGGAATTCGGAGCGAGCAGTGAAGATATCGCCCGCAGCTGTCACGCTCACCCGACACTAGCAGAGGCCATCAAAGAAGCCGCCCTTGCAGTCGACCAACGAGCGATTCATTCGTAGGGGTAATCCTGCGCTGCACACTGTCAAATACAATGCCATCTCAACCACCAGAGGTGGAGCAGTTCGCATGGAGTTTCCAGCACGCTGCCTACAGCGGAAACGCATCGTCAGTAAAAAACTGACCCAACGCGGTTTTACGATAGTCGATTTCTGACGAAATCCCTTAAGCAGTATTCCAGTCAATATAAACCTCAGTCAAATCCAGCGTTACTGCACGCTTATCTGCCACCGTTGTCTGTTTTGCGCATCGTACTACGATCTCAGACAAGACATCGTGTATAAGCTGTTTGAGTTTTGGTTGGGGGTCGATCTCTGCCAACAGTTCCCGAGATACCTACATTTGTATATACGCGCAAGCTGGCTGCCAGTCTTCCACGGCAAAACATTTCTTGACGGCCGCGACAACATACTTCAGCGACAATATTCGATACCTAGGCTTGCCAGCCAAGCCTCATGCAGCCACGTAGACCATGGGCAATATTGAGAGCATGGCTCCTGCTGATATCACACAATCTTCCATCCCTGTGCCGTAACCGCAATCGTTTGGATGCTGCCGATTTGCTTCCACCGTGATCGCCAGGTGCTGAAGTTCCATTTCGGCTTCGTAACTGGTGAGGTAATCGTAAACAAGTGAGTGTCACACCGAACTCTTCAGCGATTGCCATGCCGGACCGAAATTGGCCCACAACAGTAACTACCTCGCACGCCCGAGCACACTGTTACTCACGCAACCGTCGTGAGCCTGGGACACCGTCGCAGAAAAGTCTGCCAAATAGCCTCGAAACGGTTCACGAGGCTTCCATTCCGCGAGTGCCGCTCGACGTGCTTCCAGAAGGGCATCGTCAACCAGGACGTCAACAGTACCATTCAGCAGGTCGTAACGAATTGTGTCACCGTCTTGGACGCAGGCAATGGGGCCACCAACCGCCGCTTCCGGTGAACAGTGAATGCCAATTGCTCCATGAGATACTCCTGAGACTCGAGTATCCGTAATGATCGCCACTTTGCCTTCGAGCTCCGGCACCGTCAGAGCATTACTGGCGACCAGGACTTCCGGCATTCCGCTGGCAACTGGTCCCCAATACCGCAGAATCACAACTGTGCAAGGTTTGATTTCACCGCGTTCCACTGCCGTAACGATGTCTCGAGGATCTTCGAAACAGACAGCTGTCCCTTCAAAGACCGGCTGATCCATATTATTAACTTTGAAGACCATGCCATGAGGAGCCAGGTTGCCAAAACAGATCTGCAAATCGGCATACGCTTTATAGCAATTGTCTCGCGATACAATCAGGCTCTGGTCATCTCCCGGGGGAGCAATATCTTCAAGATTTTCCGCCAATGTCTTCCCTGAGACTGTAAGGCAGGATCCATCCAGTAGTCCTGAATCCAGAAGGTGTTTCAGGAATACCGGAGTACCACCAATTTCATGCAGGTCATACATCGTGCCGCTGCTGCGCGGTGCGAAACTGCAAAGCACGGGCGTCTCGCGGAACATCGCCTGAAGATCTCGCAATGTAAAATCAACATCAGCCTCTCGCGCCAGAGCCAGCAGATGCAGGACACCGTTTGAAGAACCTCCTGCGGCAGCAATCGCCACCGCAGCATTGCGAAATGCAGATTTGGTTAGGATATCGCGAGGCCGGATGTTGTGTTCCAGCAAATGCATCATCGCGACACCGACTTCGCGACACTCGCTGCGTTTTCCGGCGTCGACAGCGGGGATGGAACTGCTGGAAGGCAGCATCAGTCCGATGGCTTCCATCGCGATGCCCCAGGTGTTGAATGACGCAGCGATGCCGCACCCTCCAGGCCCCGGACATGCTGTCTTCAGAATTTCATCGGCTTCCGATTCTTCCATCGCTCCAACAGCAACAGCCGATCGAGCGTCGTAAACATCGAGAATCGACGTTGCTTTGCCTTTGTGACACCCCGGAAGAATGCTTCCACCACTGACGATCAATCCCGGGTAATTAGTCCGGGCTAAAGCCATTGCAAACCCGGGACCATTCTTATCACAACAATGCAGGCCAACGAGTCCATCGTAGCAATGTGCAGTCAGTACACATTCAGCACTGTTAGAAATCAGATTCCGCGATGGCAGGCTGGCATTACCGCCTTCATGGCCCTGAGACAAATTATCGCTGACGGCTGGTGTGCCGAACGGGAACGCCAGAATCCCGGCGTCCTTACAACCGGCTGTGATCTCACCAGCCAATTCATACGCATGAACATTGCAGGTGTTACCGTCGAGCAACGGTACTCCGATACCAACTTGCGGCTTGTCGAAATCAGCTTCTGTCATCCCCAGAGCATAATAAAACGCAGTGACGCCTTTTTGCCATCCGTGGGTGAGTAGAGTGCTGTTCCAGTTAGGAGCCATGGTCAGATTTTTCGGATTCGAATGTTACGGTACCACGCTTCACCGGGCGGGCCACCATGAATTTGCAGAGCAATGTCACCGTGAAGATCGATTGAGCCATCGCGTTCAGTATAATTCACTGTCTGGACGCCGTTGATCCATAACTGAATTTTTGCACCGCGACAGACAATACGATAATCGTTCCAATCGTGTGGTTTCAAAACCTTGGCCAGTTCTGCCTGATCTGGTCCGGCCAACACCTTGCGGCGACGGCTTTCATCGTACAGGCAGCCCCAATAGATCTGCCCCAGATCTGCCTGATACCCAATCATTTCATGATGATCAGGAATTCGCTTGCTGCGGAGCTGAATTCCCGCATTCGTAGATTTCTCCAACAATTTGAACTGCAGTCGCAATTCGAAATTGGAAAAAGACTGATCGTAACGCAGGAAAAAGTTGTGAGGAATCTTGTTACTGAGCGTCCCACCAACAATGGCTCCATCCTCAACACGAAAGTACTCGTGGTTACCTTCCCAGTGGCTGAGGGTCTTCCCATCAAAAATTGCATGAAATCCGTCTTCGACATCACCGCCTGCGACAAGACATGTGCCGCAAAAGTGAAGTAGACCAACCGGCAGCAAAATCCCTGCAACCATTCGCAGACGACTGTTTACGGTGTCTTCCGACGTCATCACGATTCCTCTGAAAATCATGCTTCAGAGCAAAGCCATTGCTGTCCAGTGCCGACGAAGGCTGAATGCAAGCGCATTCTGCCATGACAGGTGACAGCAAGTTTTAATTAAGCAGAAATTCGTACTCAGACCAGTACAGGCTCTTCTACCTGCTGAATGACAACATCAACTGTCACCATCTGGGTCGATCCATCGGAATCGCGAATTTCAAGAACTGCCTGCTGGTCATCATCATCAATTCGATGCACAGTCACAGAATGGCCACCAATCCTAACTGACTCACCAAACTCAAGATCGATTTGATGATTTCTCATCTGTAGGCACCATTGACGTTAAGAGAAGATCGCGGGGTACCACTCTTGGCTCTGAGGTACCCACGAAAGGATGTGGAAATGCGTCACAATCCATTGAACGCAACTGACACTCCTCAAATCAGATGAGTCGCGTCATCGAATTCGTTTATAGCTCCCACCCTACGAGCCGACAATCGTCAAGGGCGTAGATGATCTAACTTCAGATGACCTTTTTCTGATTCCGTTTTTTGCAGCGAATTGCCCTTGCAAGAATTTCAGCCGTACGTACTGGCCCTGTTTCAGATGTTTTTTCACAAGTAACGTCGATAGTGAACCTCGTGATGAGGTACAAGACGTTTTCAACAACGACTCGACCCTCGAATTTGCAAATTACCAGCAATCACTTACTTCAGTTGCTAAAACACTGCTTTTGCCTTCAGCAATCACGGCCTCAATATGTCATCAGCACTGTCAGACAACCCGATTCTCAAAGTTACCGGGATTCCAGCCTACGACAAAATCAAAGCAGAAGATATTGAATCAGGAATCAGCGAAATGCTCAAGCAGGCCGCCAGCCTGCTGCAATCTGTAGAAGATAATACCGGAAACAGTTGGGATGACCTGATGGTTCCAATGGCGCAGATTGATCTGCTGTACGAATACGGCTGGAACCCGGTAGAACACCTGTTGAGCGTCGTGAATACCGAAGCTATGCGACAGGCACACGAATCCGTATTACCTGCCGTTGTGCAGTTCGGCCTTCAAATCGGCCAAAGCCGCCCCGTCTATGACAAGATGTGTGGGCTTCGTGATGGAAGTACATGGAATGAAATTCCCGCATGCCGTCAACGTATTATTACTCGTGCGATCCATAACGCTGAGCTTTCTGGAATTGGTCTGAAAGATGCGGAGCAGGAAACTTTCAACGAAAACCAACAGCGGTTGTCTCAATTGGCAACCGAATTTTCGAATCACGTACTTGATGCCACCAAAGCATTTCACATGGACATCAACAATCCGGACGACGCAGTGGGCCTACCCGACAGTTTCCGCCGCATGGCATCCGCGTCATGGTCACAAGCTGAGGAAAATGCGAGCAAAGAATCCAGTCCGGAATCCGGCCCATGGCGCGTGACACTCGACGCACCTTCGTTTGGGCCGTTCATGGAGCACTGCCGCAATCGTGAACTACGCGAAAAGGCATACCGAGCCTATATCTGCCGAGCTTCCTCCGGCGAAACCAATAACGAACCGATCATCGCCGAGATTTTAAAGCTGCGAAAGGAACAAGCCAATCTGCTCGGCTTTGACAACTACGCAGAACTCAGTCTGTCTCGCAAAATGGCAGGCGACGTCGCTCGAGTTGATGAGATGTTCAACCAGCTCCTTGCTGCGTCTTTGGAAAAGGGTGAGGCAGAACTAAATGAAATAACTGAATTTGCCAACGGCCAGGACCACGACGGTGCGCTAGCACACTGGGATGTCGCTTTTTGGGCCGAACGACTGCGTGAAGAACGCTACGCTTTCACTGACGAAGAACTCCGCCCCTACTTTTCCCTGGATCGGGTACTGGACGGACTCTACGAATTGTGCAGTTGGTTGTTTGGAATTTCTGTCCGTCGTGCCGATGACAAAGCCCCCATGTGGCACGACGATGTACGGTATTACGAAATCGAGGACGAGGACGGCAACTACATCGCTGCATTCTATCTGGACCCATACTCCCGCCCCGAAAACAAGCGAGGTGGCGCCTGGATGAACGACTGTATCGCTCGATCCGTCACAGCAACAGAAACTCGCTTGCCGATCGCTCATCTGGTTTGTAACGGAACTCCGCCGATTGGTGACGTGCCTTCGCTGATGACTTTTCGTGAAGTCGAAACGCTGTTCCACGAATTTGGTCACGGCCTGCAGCACATGATGACCGTGGTCGACGAACGCGACGCATCGGGAATCAATGGTGTAGAATGGGACGCCGTGGAATTGCCAAGCCAATTCATGGAAAACTGGTGCTATCATCGCCCGACGCTGCTCGGCATGGCGGTGCATCACGAGACCGGAGAGACTCTGCCGGAAGACCTGTTCCGCAAAATCTGTGCGGCAAGAACTTACCGAGCTGCCTCAACCATGCTGCGTCAGGTTCAGTTCGGCATGACCGACATGCAGCTGCATTCATCCTATGATCCCAACGGAAGTGAGTCTGCATTCGACCTCTTCCGGAAAATCTCGAATGCTACGTCTCCTATGCCAGTACTACCTGAAAATCGATTTCTCTGTTCATTCCAGCACATCTTTGCTGGTGGGTATGCGGCCGGATACTACAGCTACAAATGGGCCGAAGTTCTAAGCGCCGATGCGTTTGCAGCCTTTGAAGATGCCGGACTGGACAATGAAGTCTCCGTAGCAAGAACTGGCCGACGTTTTCGTGACACCGTTCTGGCACTCGGCGGCAGTCGTCATCCGATGGCAATTTTCAAAGACTTTCGCGGGCGCGAGCCTTCAGTCGATGCACTGCTGAGGCACAGTGGACTGTTGAAATAGCGATCCAGGGTCGGCTGGAATTCAGTTCGCCAAACCGAACTGGAGGTGCGATTGCCTCAACTGCAACCCCCAAATGTGGCTGGAAAATGCCACAACCTCATCTCACTTCGCCGCGTTCAGTTCGTCGAATTTGGTTTTCAGATCAACGGACTTCTTGACAGTCTCATCGAACTTCTTCTTCGCAGCATCTGCAGCAGTCTTGGCATCTGTTGCGGCTTTAATGGCTGCATCATTAGCTGTCTTCTTTTCCGCGACCACTGCCGCCAGTTTTTCGGCAGACGCTTTCGCAGCAGCTGCCGCTTTAGCGGCCGCTGCCGCCGATTCACCGGCCGCAGCCTTAAGTTCATCTGTTGCCGATCCATCTTCCTTAAGCTTTGCGACCGCAGCTACAGTTTGAGCGACCGTACTGTCAGCATCCTTGATCAGTTCATTCGCTTTGGCAACGTTGGCTTCTGCAGCTTTCAATGCTTCTGCTGCATCCTGAGCTGTCATCGCAACCTTGGTGGCATTGGCCAGAGATTCCTGCATTTTCTGAGCCAGCTCCGTCACTTCTTTGGAGGCGTCTTCGTAAGAACGTTTCGCTGACAAAAGTGCTCGCTCCTGATCCTTTTTGAAGTCTGGAACAATTTCCAGTTCCGGAAGAGCAGCCTTAAGAGGTTCTTCACCTTCCATCGTAACACCAGTTTGCCACACGAACAGTTTCTTCAGACCGCTAAGCCCTTTGACATGTTCCAGACCGGCATCTGTGACTGCTGTGCCGTAGAGATTGAGATATTCGAGGTTCTGGAGTTCTGCGACATGAACCAGTCCGGCATCTGTGACTACTGTCTTTTCCAGATGCAACCGAGTGAGGCTCTTCAACGCCGCCAGTTTCTGTACACCAGCATCTGTCACTTTGGTTCCACGCAGGTTCAGTGAGTACACATTGCCGGCATTTTTGAACAAATCCAACGTCTCATCCGTAATCTCCTTGTCGGACAAATGAAATGCAATTGTCAGGCGAGCATCGTTTTTTGCCAGCTGCATGGCCTGGCCACCAGCTGCCTGGACAGCTTCGATCAACGCGTTGTCTGCCTCAGAAGGCTCATCGGCGACGGCAGGAACAGCTACAAGAAGGAGTGAGGTGAGGGTGAGCAATTTCATGTCATTGATTCCTGAAACACCCTGGAGAGGGCATTCGAGCGGAGTGAAAATGGTTCCATGGAAGCTGGCCGAAGAATCTTCAGTGACCAATTCACTTAGAGTACGCCGGATTCACTGCAGGTTCAATCGATTGGGATCCCAGAGCACAACCTTGAAGCCCAGAATATAACCTCGTGACCGACACAGCACAGGTTCTAAGGCTGTCGTGTGTTTTGCAAAATCAGCCCAGCAGGATCTCGGGAATCGTGCTGATCCGTCGCACGAGGGATGCGCAGTAAAGATAGCTTACGTTTCCCGTGGTTGCTGCAAAGTCTTTTATTAGAACGACTTGCGACTGACCTCGCTCCAATCCATGGTATTTGCGTAGAATCCAATCGTGGTCGCCACCGCTGGATTCCAGTTCATTTCGGGCGCATTGCCAGTGGCAGGCTACAACACTGAGATATCGGCCATGAATGGCCCATTTTAATGCAGGCTGCCGCCATACAATTCACTACGGGCGTCGGACGGATTCTCACAGGTCTCGTTCAGGACGCCGGTGCGCTCGCGATCTTCTTCGCGTCGATTCTAGGAAGGCTTTTCACCGGCCTGCCTCGACGTCGGATACTGGCTCCAATTCTGCATGAAGTCGGCGTCCGCAGTGTGCCTGTGGTACTGATTACCGGCGGCTTCATTGGGATGGTCCTGGCCGTTCAGGCGCACACTCAATTCAAAATCATGCACATGGAGTCACGCTTGGGTGCGATTATCACCATGACGCTTGTCTCCGAACTCGGTCCCGTTCTGGCCGCCACAATGCTTGCCGGGCGCGTGGGTTCGGCTATGGCTGCTGAACTGGCCACGATGCGAGTCACCGAGCAGATTAGCGCCATTTCCGCTCTGGGATCAGATCCGGTTCGCTACCTGGTTGTTCCTCGATTTGTAGCCTGTGTCCTGCTCATTCCACTACTCACTGCGTTTGCTGACGCCGTCGGAATTTTCTCGGGGTGGGCATTCAGTACCCAGGTGCTGAAAATCAATAGCTATCAATACTGGGCTCACGCCATCGATTTCGTCACTGCGTGGGACATCATGGCTGGTTTGATGAAGAGCATCTTCTTTGGATCCAGTATTGCGATCATCGCCTGTCATCGCGGTTTTCACTGTGATTCGGGTGCAGAAGGAGTCGGGCGAGCCGCCACGCAATCGTTTGTGCTGTCATTTATCGCCATCCTGGCACTCGACTTTCTACTCACCGTGCTCCTTAACACTTCGTACTACCTGATTTGGCCTCAGGCGGTGTCTCTGTGAGTGATGCCACATTAACCGCCGCGATTCAGCTTGAACACATATTCTGCCGTTTCCGGTATCAGGAAGTTCTACGCGACCTGAATATCACAATTCGTCGAGCCGAATCTCTGGCGATCATTGGTGAAAGCGGCTGTGGGAAAAGCGTAACCATGAAAATTATGATGCAATTGCTGCATCCAACTGCCGGAGGTGTCTCGTGGTTTGGACGCGATGCAACACAGCTTTCAAAACGAGACTGGCAGGCCACCCGATTGAAATTTGGCTATCTTTTCCAGGGAGCTGCTCTGTTTGACAGCTTAAACATTTTTGAAAATGTGGCATTCGGGTTACAGGAAAGCGGCTCATTCACAGATGAACAAATTCATCAGATCGTCATGCAACGATTAGACGACGTGGGACTCAGTAGTGACGTAGCTGAAAAACACCCATCGGAACTGTCGGGAGGCATGCAAAAGCGAGTTGGACTGGCTCGCGCTTTGGCTTTGGATCCCGAAGTCATGTTTTATGACGAACCCACTACAGGACTTGACCCAATCACCAGCCGTCGAATTGATGACCTGATCGACTCAGTCAAACACCAACACAATGTCAGCAGCATCGTCGTCACTCACGACATGCGGACGGTGGAACGGGTAGCAGATCGAGTTGTCATGCTGGCTCCATGTCATCAGCTGGGTCCGGAGGACCCACAGATTATCTTTGAAGGATCAGTCGACGACCTGTTCAATACGACCGATCCACAGATCTCAGAATTCGTCAACGGCGGCGTACTGAAATCATTAGGCGAAGCCCACACAACACAAAATCATAGTGCCGCCTGACGGCAGCCAGGAATACGAATCATGGATGATTCAAAACATGAATTTCAGGTCGGACTGATGGTTATTGTAGCCATCGCAGCAATCGTCATCATGATTTTTCGCTTTGGCGATATTGGGCAGGCCCTGAAACCGGGGATGCCTGTCAATATCGTGCTGCCATCGGCCGCCGGTGTGATCCCTCAAACTCCTGTGCAGTTGCGAGGCATCGCTGTTGGTCGAGTGCAGACGATTGAAATGCTGGCCAACGGCCAGGGCGTGCTGGTTGCCGTCCGAATTGATCCCGGATACTCATTCCCAAATGACTCAACAGCCATTGTGAATCGTTCACTGTTGGGGGATGTCGTGATTGACATTGAACCGGGCAGCAGTGAGATTCCAACTCAGGCTGAGAATCAGCTTGCAGGCAACAGCTCTGCCAATCCAACCACTGTGATTGCCAGTGTCGAACAGCGACTCACGGCAACGCTGACATCATTCGAGCGAACAGGCGACGAATGGGGGCGTCTGGCAAAGAATCTGAACCAAATGCTTGAATCATCTGGTCCTGACGGAGTGAGCACGCTGGAGCAGACATCCCTGGCACTTAAGCAATTTACCCGAACGATGGGCACCGCCGAAGAAACTTTGACGGCTGCAAGTTCATTGCTGAATGACCCTCAATATCAGCAACAGCTCAGCAGTACGATGGCTGCTTTACCAGAATTGCTGAATGAGACCCGCACCACAGTGCAGTCCATCAAGTCGGTCGTTAAACAGATGGATGTAACTGTAAGCACGATTCACACCGCCACCGTACCGCTCGCTCAGCAAAGTGATCAATTGGTAACAGATTTGGCACTTTCGATGCGAAACGTGCAGTCGATGACTCGTGATCTGGCAATCGTTTCGCGAGCGATGAATGTCGAAGATGGTAGTCTGAAGAAACTGATCACGGACCCCTCGATGTACCAGAATCTGGATCGAACGACAGCTTCGCTAAGTATTTTACTCCAAAACCTTAAACCGGTGATTGCCGATCTACAGATCTTCAGTGATAAGATCGCTCGACATCCGGAGCTCCTGGGAGTCCGAGGAGTTGTCCAGGGCAGCGATGGCATCAAGAACCAAAAAGTCCAGCCCGCCTCATTCTAACCCCGGCGATAACTGCTGCACTGGTCGAAAATTGCTGAATGGTGTATGACCCGCATATGTTCCTGATGTGGGACAGGGAGGTCAGCATGTTTTTGCTAAGAACGATTCAGCGACGTCTAACGACAGGGTTTTCTCTGGCGCTCATGCTGGTACTTGCGCTGGCTATTGTCGGTACCCTTGGACTGGTCTGGCACCAGCAGACCCTGGGAGACCTGAATTATGTACTGAATGAAGGTCCGGATCGCGTCGGTCTGGAGGACTCATTTTTCGGTATCGATTCTGCTGTCGACGACCACTCTATTAATGCAAAGCGGCGATCAATTTCCGAGATCCACAGTGGCTTCATCGCCGCTGTAAGAAAGAGCGCCAACGAATTGGCCGATTTTCGTGTGCGAATTGAGGACCTAAAACAGGGCACTCAAAAAACTAAAGTCGGCCAGCACATCGTCAACATGGAAAAAAAACTTCATGGTCTGCTGATCGAGGGTCATGATTTGGAAAAGCTGGATGCTCTACCAGCGGCGAAGCAACACACAGCCCTTAATGCTTTTCAGGCTAACGTAAAATTTAAGGTTTTTGAACTTCTCAAAAGCTCGCAAGGCCTGCCGGCTTACGAGGACCGCGAGCTGTTTTCCAGTTCGCTCGACAGGCAGAGTAAACAGTCGAGACGTTTACTGATCGCGGTAGCCTGCATCGCAGTCGGAACCATGGCCTCGATTATCATCATGTGGTATTTTGGATTTCAGTGGGTATCCGTACCGCTTCTGGCTGTCACTCGAGCTGCGTCGCGCATTGCAGAAGGAGACCCCGACCATCGGGTTCCTTCCGTGTCACAGTGGGATGACGAATTTTCGCAACTGAGGACTAATGTCAATTTGATGGCCGAACGTGCTCAGGATGCCGAACGGGATCTTAACCGAAAGGTCCGCGAGCGCAGCCAGCAACTTCTGCGATCTGAACGTCTGGCAGGACTCGGAGTTCTCGCCGCTGGCGTCGCTCATGAAATCAATAACCCGCTTTCGATAATTCGAGTCGCTGCTGACACGCTGGATTACCGACTGTCTGAGTGTCTGACAAAAGATAACCCCGACCGCGAAGAAATCTTCGAACGGCTCCAAATGATCCGCAATGAGTCCGCTCGCTGCGGAGAAATCACCGCCCGAATCCTGAACTTCGCTCGGGGCGAACAGAAGACTGCTCAGGTCGACGACATGACGGATCTGGTAGAATCGGTTTTGGCCATGGTCCGGCCCATGCCTACGTACCGTGATCGTGATATCATCTTCAAACGCACTAGCCCCCTGCGTTTGATGATGAATAGCTCTGAGATCAAACAGGTGTTATTGAATCTGATTTTCAATGCCCTGCAGGCAACCGGTGAAAGTGGGCGAGTTGAAATTCGGCTGATTGAGCAATGCGACTGGGTCGTGCTGGAAGTCGAAGACAACGGAAGTGGCATGTCTCCTCAAACAATGGAACAACTGTTTGAACCGTTTTATTCGACAAAACCGACCGGACAGGGCACTGGATTAGGCATGTGCATCACTCATCGAATCGTCGAAGACCATCAGGGCACAATCGAACCGCGGAACCTGGGAGACGGGCAGGGCAGTCTATTTCGGGTTCGATTGCCACTCAGGCTGTCAAACCGAGATGTCGCCTGACGCTACTGCATGAACAGGTTGCGAACGATACCGCTTAAAACGATACCGCTTAAGCTGTGATTCCCACTGGATTATGCCGGTTTGACTCCTCTATACTTTGTACACTCCCATCGGTAAACTGCATTGGGCGTGGGGTATTCCGGAACCTGAATTTCTGGAATCTCATTTCAACCAACAGGCAAAATGGCAGCGATTCGTTGCGGCTGATTAGTCAGCTGGCAACTGGAGTATTCGGCGTGACGAAAAACGTAATCTTTGGCTCTCTGGCAATCGCAATCGCAATGCTTGTGGCCTGTATTGCTGACATCGTTACAGGGGTTCCATTTGGGGGAAACCTCACCCCGGATATCATTTTTATGATCGCGGCAGCAGGCATCATATGGATGGGGATCGATTGCCTGAAGGGTATGCGTAAGAACAAATAGCTGAAGACCGGTATCAACTTTGCTGCCAATACTGGTTCGCTCACCACATTGAATTTGCCTCCAGCGCATGCAGCCACCGGTATTAATGAGGCCTTTCAATTCGACGCTGTTTTTCTCCGCCCGGGCTGCAATTGATGTGAGCCGCACGCACGCCCGTGGGCGTGTGCGAATTACCCAAAATGCATTCAGTTTGAGATACTGGCGCTTCGTTCGCTACAGCGTTGACAACCGAATTCCGCATCAAATTCCAATACAGATTGCCTCTCCTGACCGGATTAGGAGAAGTGGCTGATCATTGCGGCCGACAGACTCAGCAATAGTTTCGCCAAGTTACCAGACTGCTAAAAACCGAGCAAAAATCACGGTGATTAATTGCCCGACAAACGTCTTGAGAAGTTCAAGCAGCCACGAGGGCGGGACGATATTTCGAGCAGACCTTCGAATTGCAAATTATACGTTACCTGGCAGTCAGTCTGACGTTTTTGAAACAGGCTAACTCATCTCGACTGTTTCTTGTGATTTCGATTCAACCGCATCTGAGTAACAACGTGGGCCGTTGGATGGTCCAATCTCGCGGCAGGTCGAGGGGGGGCAGCAGTCTCACTGCTGAAATCGGTTAAACGCCGAATTGAAGCTCACTACCACGGAAGGTTGACGGAACGATATCCCTCGAAAGGAGACGCACAATGAAATGGCTCAGGATGTTGAGTGCAGTACTGATGCTGTCCGGGCTGACCGCATCAGTAGATGCAGACTTGCTGAATCTTGGCGGTTGTGACAAAGGCTGTGGTTGTGCAGAGGACTGCCAACCCGAATGCTGCAAGCCGACGATTTCTCGTCCTTGTTGCGATAACGTTTACACTTATCAGCGTAAATGTTCTGACATTAAACCACCTTGTTGCGATAGCGACTGTGCATCAGAAGACGGCTGTGCACCTAACGATTGCCGCGAAAATGCATGTGCGGCTCCTGATGAATGCTGTGAAATCGAAAGGAACAACTGTGGCGAAGGCTGTGACGACCCCTGCAGCGAAGACGATTGCTGCGAAATTGCCCAATTGATCTACACATCAATGACGGCTTGTTATGCGAAAGATCGTCGCGAAGCGCTACACAAGCTGGGCGATGACTACGAATGCCGTTGCCATTCTGAAATCATGAAGGCCTTCATCTGTGGTCTGAATGACACAGATGAAAAGGTTCGTAAGAAAGCCGCTGATGAAATCGGCGACCAGCTTCGAGACAATTCTTGCTGCTGCAGCCCGGAACTGACTTCTGCCCTAACCTGTGCACTCGGCGATTGTGATCGCGGAGTAAGAAGTCAGGCTGAAGAAGCTCTGGAAGCATGTGGATACGAAGTTGTTGATGGTTGCTGTGAAGCTGAATGCGGCGATGCTGAATGCGGCGACGCTTGTGGCGAAGCACCAGCGGCTGCAGCTCCGACCCCTGAAGCAGTGCCTGCTCCCACTCCACCAGAGGAACCGCAGGCTTACTACCCGTCACGGCTTCGTAAGATTTCTTACAGCCTGAAGAGCAAAAGCGGTCTGGCCGGGCTGTTCGGCCTGGCTAAATAATTCGGCCTGACTGCGGGATCGAGCGGATTTAGATCCACTGTCTCGTTGAAATTTCGGAATACAGACGGCTTTCGGACATTGTTCGAAAGCCGTTTTTCTTTACACATCCCAAACACACAGCACAATTGGTTCGACACAGAGATGCCGATAGACCGGATAAACAATATCACACATTTCAGCGGCCTCTATCAACGGCTTGCAACTGAGCCGCTGATCCCCCATCCTGCCAACTGAAATTCCATTTGGGTTGCTGATCTCCGCAAATGCGGACTGGAGTATCACACTTGTCGGTCGAATCGAAAAGCCCCTTCCCCCAGACAGTCTGTTCATTGTGGGTTGTCGGGTTTCTGATCTTCTTCTTCAGTCAAGATCTGGCAAACAACCAGGAAACCATTTCCCGTCTTGATATCTGGCAACTGGCTTTTGTTGATCTGCCGATCCTGTTCAATCCTTTCGACATCAGTCATGCAGCCAGTACGGGCATCGATTCGGGCTGGCATCTGCTTCCACAACGATGGCCTTTCTTTCAAATTGCCGTTTTCGTATTTATGGCCGCGATCGCAATCGGAACGGTAACAGCTCGACTGTTGGTTCAGGCTGTGCCATTGGCACGCTGCGAACGCTTCGTGATTCAGGCGGGATTGGGGCTGTCCATTCAAAGCCTCTGGATGCTCCTCATCGGCTCGGCAGGACACCTGTCATTCGGCGCTGTGATGGCTCCAGGAATTTGCAGTACCGTTTTTCTGTTCCTCAGAAAAGTATCGGTCCACAAACATGTTCCGGAACGTCCTTCATTCGAACCGGCGTCCCGAGGGATATGGATGCTTACCGGATTGATCGCGTTTCCGTTTGTCATTCTGCTGCTCTTGAACGGGTTTACCCCTCCATGGGAATTTGATGTCCGTGAATATCACCTTCAGGGACCCAAAGAATGGTTTCAGGCCGGACAGATCACATTCCTGGAACACAATGTCTACACCAGTTTTCCGTTCTTAAGCGAGATGCTGAGTCTGAATGCCATGGTGCTGGCAGACGACTGGAACGATGGAGCAATCGCTGGGAAAATTGTACTGGCGGCGTTCCAGTTGCTGACCACTTTGTGTGTCTTCGCAACCGGTCGACGTTGGTTTGGAACCAGCGCTGGTCTGATCGCAGCCCTGGTGTACCTCACTGTTCCATGGACGCTGAGAATTTCTTTAATCGCCTATGCTGAAGGTGCCATCACATTCTTTCTGATGGCAACAGTGATGTGCGGTTTGATTACAACGACCGAATCAGATTCTTCATTACGGTGCAGACTGACGCTGACCACCGGACTACTGGCCGGAAGCGCCATGGCGGCCAAATATCCTGGCGTGCTTTCGGTCGTAATCCCGACCGGATTGCTGCTGCTGTGGTCATTGCGATCACAGCAGCGATTCTTGCTGCCAACAGCATTGTTGTTTGGTGCCGGAGTGTCGTTGACTATTGGCCCCTGGCTGATCCGAAATATAATCGACACAGGAAACCCGGTATATCCGTTGATGTCCAGTGTTCTGGAAGCAAATGATTGGTCATCGGCAATGGATGCAAAATGGAAGAATGCACATTCCGCTCCAGATCACAATCCTGCAGGGATTCCGGGGGACCTGTTGAGTGTCCTTGTGTTCAACGACTGGACCAGCGGACTGTTGTTCGGACTGGCGATTCCAACGCTGCTTCTGCTGCGGCGTCAGCGGGAGGCGAGATGCCTATGGCTCCTCGTTCTCTGGACACTGGCGACATGGTGGTCATTGACTCACCGAATTGACCGTTTCTGGATCCCCATCATTCCAGTCGCAGCCGTACTGGCAGGAGCATCGTGGACAATGTTCCAGAGTATGTCATGGCGCACTCTGTTACTTTTTTGTGTGGCCAGCTGCAGTCTATTCAACCTTCAACTGTGGCGTATTCCATTCTTAACGGGGATGCAGGCAGGATTAATGGATATGAAAGCGGTTCAATCAGTTGTCGTTAGAAATGACTTTCGAATACTGAACCAAGAACTGTCGCAGGACGACCGCATACTGATGGTTGGTGAAGCGGAAGTCTTCGATCTCAACATCCCGCTTTTCTATAATACAGTATTCGACGAATCGCTATTTGAACAATGGACCGCCGACGAATCAGACGATAGACACTGGTCCGCCGAACGACTGATGAAAGGCACCAGCGACATTCACAACGTACTGAAAGCCAAAGGCATCACTCACATCTATGTCAATTGGCTCGAGATACTCCGTTACCGTGAGAGCTACGGCTACACGGAGTACGTCACACCACAACGCCTGAAGCAGCTGGTCCTCGCCGAGGTTCTTGGCAAGCCCAAGATCCTCGGCCAAAACACTTGGGAAGAACTCGAAGCAACAAAACGCAAACTGATTGAAGACTGGCCAGGCTACGAAGATTTGTTAATCAAACGAACACTGGGCGAAGGGCATACTTGGCAGCCGCTCCGACTCTATAAAGTTCGGTGAGATTTTAAGACCAGCATATACGGAGGCTCTCTTTCATTGGTCAGTTCTTTGACGAACGAACCATTCTCAGGCAACAAGATCCCGACCAAGCGATTTTCCTCTGTATCTGTATTCCAATATTCTGATCTCTTCCGCTGCCGCTTAATGATGGCTAATCACCACCTTGCCAACATCGCCAGACACGAAGTTCAGTCCGGTTTCCTGCCGGCACATCGGTCGGACACACTGTAGGAATCACAATTGTTGCCATTGTAGGCCACGATCAGTTCCGCCAATAAGCCGAGTGACAAAGCTTGTCCTCCAAGCAATGTCGAAGCCACGCTGTAGGCCAGTAATGGCCGGCCTCCAATTGGGTCAGGAGTCACCAGCCCAAAGACATTCATCAGGGACCACAGAATCCCCAACCAGGTCAGCCCCAGCGCGCCGATGCCAAAAAAGAAGAGCCCGACAGCTCCAAGAGCATGCTGAGGTCGGCGGCCAAAACTGATCAGAAATGCCACTGTCAGTAAATCCAACAGACCTCGCAGGAATCTCCTAACGCCGTATTTGGAATAACCATGCTGTCGAGCTCGGTGATGCACAGGCAACTCGGTGACTTTGAACCCCCGAGCGAATGCCAGGACGGGAATAAACCGATGCAATTCTCCATAAATCTGGATTTCATCGGCCACAGCAGATCGAAACATCTTCAAACCGCAGTTGTGATCGTGCAATACTAACCCTGTCAGGCGACTCACCAGCCAGTTAAAAACACGACTTGGATAGACTTTGTGCCAAGGATCCAGTCGACGCTGTTTCCAGCCGTTAACAACATCGAATCCGTTTTCGATCTGCTCCAGAAATGCAGGAATTTCCGCAGGGTCATCCTGCAAATCGGCATCCATCATCAAGATCAGATCACCTTTGGCAGCCTGCATCCCCGCGGTCAGTGCCGCGGCCTTGCCGAAATTTCGACGCAGCCGAATGCCAGAAATTCTCTCGTCAGCAGTCGACAGTCGGTTAATCGCCTGCCAAGAACCGTCAGTTGACCCGTCGTCGATAAAGATGACTTCATATCGCTCAACGGCATGGTCTGCCGTGGCACTGATCTCATCCCACAACTGATCAAGACTCTCTTCTTCATTCAACACCGGCACAATCACCGATAACATGGCAGACTCCCTGGAACTGGACTCAAACGCCGACCCGTCAAGTACTTCAGTTAGATAGCTTCGTCGATCACTGGATTGGTCAATTCTCCAATTTTGTCGATGCTAATCGTTACCGCATCGCCGCCATTCAGAAATACAGGAGGATTGCGAGCCATGCCGACTCCCTGAGGTGTCCCTGTCAGAATTACGGTTCCGGGATTCAGCACCGTACTACCGCTGAGAAATTCAATCAGCGTTGGGACATCGAAAATCATGTCATCCGTATTCCAGTCCTGCATCGTTTCGCCGTTGAGAACGGTTTGAATCCGAAGATTGTTTGGATTTGGAATTTCATCAGCCGTCACCAGGCATGGCCCCAGTGGACAAAATGTGGCAAAGGTTTTGCCGCGACACCATTGACTGCCGCCGTAATCTTTTTGCCAGTCTCGAGCACTCACATCGTTTGCACACGTGTAACCCAATACGTAATCAAGCGCGTCAGCTTTGGACACATTGTGACACGTACGCCCAATCACGACTGCCAATTCACATTCGTAGTCAACGCGTTCGCTTTTGAGGTGCCTCGGCAAAACGATAGGATCGCCAGGATTCTGAACCGTAGAACTGGTCTTCATGAACAACACTGGATATTTCGGAATCGGTGCATTGGATTCTTCCGCGTGCTGACGATAATTCAATCCGATGCATAGCACGTCGACCGGATGGATGGGAGACAACAGCTTACCGGAAACAGGCTCACTGGACTCCGTAAGGTTCCCGTAGAGATCTCCGTCCAGTCGAGTCACTGAACCGTCGTCGTGCTGTTGCCCCAGCAGAGTAGAACCGTCCTGCTGCTGATATCGAACAATTTTCATTAAACCGGCCTTTATACCGTCGACAGGGAACCGGTTGTGCAATGGCAAACGGGTCCTCTGTGCATGAATCTGGAAGTCAGCAGGATAACAAAACAAAAGGCCTTGTCCTCCCAAACAGGAAGACAAGGCCTTCGGGCAACATCTGAGCTCGAAAGTAACCCCGCGACCTCAGATCGATGCCTATCGCATGGCGATTGCGGCAGCATACGCGTAGATGGGCCATTGTACGAATTGGGCAGGAACATTTGACCGTATCGCCGATGGTGCGAACCGCTCCAATGACGGCTGAGCCTGATGGCTGACAGGATTCGCTAAAGATGGAATCACGGCGGCAATACTGATGCCGACCAACGTACGGTGGTCTCGCAACCGTACACAAACGGGATCAGCTCCACCCAGGGTGAAATTGACTGTGGTCGCTTCCGGCGATCGCGTTCGTTCGCGAATAACGGAGGTATAGGCGGCAGTGCAGCTGGCCTCTAAGATCTGTGGAAGCACAAACAGAACAAGTCATTTTGCTATCTGTTTTATGCAGCCAGCGTGATATCCTTCAGTGCTCTATATTCTGAGGATGGCCGAATCGCTCTACTGAAACGAGCGACCGCCGATCTGCTGCAGCGTTTGATTGTATTCGTTTTTCAATTGCTGCCGTGCTGTACGATACTCAGCAAGCGGGTCTGGCGTATCGAATCCTCCCGTTTGATATCCGTTCCCTGTCAACGGGGGGGAGCTGAAGTATTGAGGAGCCAATGGGGCTGGTGTCGCAACCTGTGGGCTGGAAACCTGAGCCTGTGGGATTCCCGGAATCCCCTGAGTGAACTGCCCGGAAATTGCGGGTTGTTGATTTGCTTCCCTAACCGACGGCGATGATGCCATTAGATTAACCTCAGCCGGGTTAACAGGAGATCCCCGTTTGATAGTCGGTGGACTCACGACACCACCAGAAACCACTGGCGGCTGAGAAACAATTCCCTGAAGTGAGGGCGGCTGTCCTGGCAGTTGATGTTGCATTCGGGGCGTATTGTAACTGGGAGTGCTTCCCTGCTGTAGTTGTGCAAACGGCGTCTGAACTCCCAGCTGTGTTCTGTAATTGGAAGTGAGATTCATCGGAACCTGGGAATCTGCCGTCGAAGGAAAACGATTCATGGCTCCCGATATGCCAGGTTGAGTCGACTGCCGAGCCACTGCACCTGAGCCCCGGACATCAGAATTGTAAACACTTGTTGCTGTCGGCAACTGAGGTCTCACGATGTCATTGCCAGCCGGCAATTGAAACTTACCTCCCACCACTCGGGCTGAATCTAAAGAAGAAGACTGACGTTGATTGAGTTGCATGGACGAGCCACCAAGAGGCTGAATACCATTGGCTGGTGCGAATTGCCGAACGGAGCTTTGGTCATTTGTCGCCGCTACCTGCTGAACATAATCAGCTGATTGATCAGTCTGAATTGCTCCATTCTGGCTGAAAAGTTGAGGCGGAGCCTGTTGAGAATAATTGGCATTCGTACCGCCTGTCTGCGCACTGCCAAACTGCGGCATGTCGTATTGCGGTTGTGCAATGGCGACGGCAGCGACGGGCGGACGTGGGCCGCCCGGGCCAACAACCAGTGCATTCGAATTCGATTGAGCAACCATCGGGCCCTGTTGATTCATCAATGGAGCATTAGCGCGATGCTGTTGTGTCAAACTTGCCAATGCATCCTGTGCCTTTGCAGGAGGATACACCTTTGACAATCGCATCAGTGCTGCCTGCAGCTTTCCTCGGCGTATGTCCAGAATCGCCAGATTGATATGAGACTTCTGATGTCCGGGCGAAATCTGCAGAGCTTGGTTCAGGTACTGTGAAGCTTCGTAATATCGGTTCTGCAACAAATAGGAATACCCCTGATCGTTAAGCAGGTTCACATCGTCTGGTCGAACTGCAAGCGCCCGTTTATAGTTAATCTCCGCGAGGTCCCAGTCCTCATTCAGATCTGAAACGACTGCCATACCATGATGTGCCTCTGCGTTGTCAGGATCAATCCGCAGAGCTTCTCCGAATGAATACGTCGCCTCGGACAGTATTTCGGCAGATTGCGGATTCCTCGATGCCAAACGAATAGCATCGTGGCCTAGTCGCAACCAGGCACCAATCCGCTCGCTCTTTGCCTCTGCTGATCGTTTGATTTGAGGTTCAAATTCTTCATCCTTCACCACGGTCCCGGATACTGTTGAGACAGTATCCTTAGAGCCCCCATCAACAAGGATCGACTCTTCACCTGAATGGTTGAACGCTGCTTCCGTGAGACCTGGAACAGATGAATCGTCAGCAAAGGGAAACAGCGTCGACCCGACAGTCTGACAACCGACAGTGAAACTGAGGCACCACAATGGCAAACAGCATGCGCGAAAAGACATCGGCAACATCCATGCTTGGAGTTCGACAGGTGAGGTGTGATTGTGAACGCCACAGAAGGTGACTCAATCAACTGTCGTGAGAAATCCGAGAAGATAGCGAGACAACAGAACAGAAAACTCTGCCGTTCAGGCGAGCCTTATAAGCCATTGCGGCGCGCCATGTCGAGACTTCTTTGCAGGCTCAACAGGGATCCGGCAGAATGTGCCGATCCACTATTCAGCCATAGTAAAACGCACATCCGTTCACCCACGGCAAACCCATTTGAAGCCACCATTCCCGAACTGCCATTTGCGACGACTTGCAGAGATTAGCTCTTAGACGCTTGGCAGTTCCGTCAATGCCCATCCGTAGCGGACTCTTCAATCTTGACACGCGCAGGTCAGGAGTGAAGCTTTTCTCCTTTGACTACGGTCCTCGATCAATGGCTTGTACAAACGAGTGCGGCTTCGTTTTGCGCCTGACGATGCCTTATGGGCTGTGTCGCATACAGTACTCGACCACGACTTCTTACGTGATCATCGTCTACTCTGGGGGAGTCCTGCACTACTACCGGGAACCTGCAAGAGGCTCTGGAGAATATATCTCAGCTCGTTAGAGACGGTGGGAAACTGTTTATTGCTATCTACTACGATCGTGGATTCAATCTTCTGCAACTTAATGCGCAGGCGGGCACAGGTGCAATAAGTCAGTTTTTCTTTCAAAAAACAACCATCGGATCCCGGCCGTAATAACAGGTCGATCGAAATGGAATTCCCACAGAAAGCGTGATGATCAAATCAAAAAAATCACGACAAGTGCACCAACGCGGCATTCAGATTCCCGCTGCGAAATCCCTGAAGGTCGAGTGTCACGTTGCTGAACCCCAATTCAAGCAGCCGAGTCACCAGATCATCTCGGACGTCTTCCTTCACCAATTCAGCCAGCTCCGAGACCGGTACTTCAATGCGAGCCAGATCTCCGGCTTCACATCTCACTCGAAACTCACGCAGCTCGGTCAACTTACGAATGCAGGCTTCCGCGAGTTCAACGCGTCGCACTCGTTCCTCAGTGACTTCAACTCCAAAGGCAATTCGACTGCTGAGACAGGGTGAGGCTGGTTTTTCCGCAACACTTAGTTTCCAGTAATGAGCCAACCGACGCACTGCCGCTTTGTCAATTCCCAGCTCAATCAACGGACTCCGGACACCGTGTTGCCGGGCCGCTACCATGCCGGGCCGATGGTCTTTCAGATCATCTGTGTTCGCACCGTTCAGTAATCTCTCCACCCCCAGATCGACCAAATGATCGCTCATCAACGTATAGAGAGTATCCTTACAGAAGAAGCAACGATCTCCTGCGTTCCGGCGATATTCATCTCGGGAAAATTCCTGAGTATGAATCTCCATATGCCGGATACCAATCGCCCGTGCCTGCTGCACCGCAATTTGACGTTCAGACTGCGCCAGTGAAGGACTCACTGCCGTCACGGCCACAGCCTGATCTGCCAATGCCAGAACTGCAGCCTTGGCAACGACTGCGCTGTCAACGCCCCCGGACCATGCTACCGCCACCGTTTGTTGATCTCTCAACCAGTCCACGAGTCGCTTGGCCAATTCGGCAACATCTTTGAATTGAGGATCATCAGGCATATTTTTCGAACCAACCAAGATCCCTCGCAACTTTACACTGGGATTATGTAAAACACGGGGATTATGTAAATTCGGCGAAATTCATCGAGAACTGCACTCCACTCAGACCAAGCACCCAACTCATCATACAGTCACCAGCAGCAGTACGCGACGAAACGGTAACCAGGACCATGAATATGAATTCGATTTGGCAACCATGGCTTCCATCAGCAACCCTTGTTGTGCTGATGATGACAACCATCTCTGCACAGGAAAACACACCCAATCAACCCCCTGAACTCGAACTCGATGCGCCCGCCACAGAGATTCTCCTCGAACCCGATGCGTCGGCCGCAGAGGTTCTTCCGGAAGCCACAACTGGAAAGCCCGGGCCGGAATCGTGGAATCGTCTGGTCTATGTGCCAATCCATGAATTGAAAAAGTTATTTCATAACGACGACACTGCCGCGGTCGTGCCGTATGCGGAGTATCTTCAACTGCTGAATACTTACTCGAGTAAACACAAAATTGATTTGTCTCCGGAAGCTGTAATCACGAAAGCCGTCTACACGACCAACATCGAAGAAAATGTCGCAAAAATCTCTGTGGAATTCGACATCAGGATCCTCAAACAGGACGGATGGGCCAGCCTCCCGCTGTCGTTTGGGAGCACTACTATCGCCAGGATAACATCCGACAGTGATGAAAATACAATTCTCAAAGGAGCAAACGAAGGCAAATACGATCTGCTGTTGCAGGGAGCGGGGCCGCGGAAGGTCACCCTCGAGCTTATGGCCTCAGTCTTGACCTCACCGGAAGCTCGTTCCTTCGAACTCAACTGCCCGGCTGTGGCCATCAATGAACTTCAGGTCACTGTCCCTGAAGGTAACCAAACCGTACAGATCAGTCCGCATGAGCTCCTGCTGCCTGTGGAGGACACTGACAATTCTCGAACCGTGGCCCAAGCCACATTTGGCGCCAGAAGTCAATTTGCTGTTCACTGGTTCTCCGAAGCCGAGTCTCGCCCGGTTCACGAAGTCGTTGCCACCGTCGTATCCAAAGCGGCCATCGAAGTCGTAACAGCAAAACAGCCCCTGGCGAGTTACCGCTGCCGCTATCAAATGGTCACCAGCGAAAGACAACGATTGAGAATCGAACTGCCGGCGTACAGCGAATTGCAGGCTCCATTACTGAACAATCGCCGCACTACGGTTGAGCTTGCTCAGGATACAGAAGCTGCAGAGGGCTGGCAGAGCTATTACATCGATATCTCTCGAAAAGAACCCTCCGACCAGAATTTCCTCTTGTCGTTGCAGTTCCGCTGTCCGATTGTCGAAACGGACGGAATTCCTTACGAAGGGAAGGGCGGTACACAGTTGCTGCGGACTCCTCGTATCGGCGATCATTCCGGCAGAACTGTTGTCAAGGAAACACGAATTGGCATCTGGACACCAAGCCACGTAAGTGTTTCTGCTGAACCGGATCACTGGACAGCAGTGGGATACCCGTCATGGACGATTCTGCATCCACTGAAATCGTCACATGACCCGAATGCCGCCAGTTCACTTGCTGACTGGATCGGTGACAAAAAGACCTCGAGTGAATTCCCTCATCAGGGAAATGCAACCGTCTTTCGCAACCTGGGCAGCAAAACGATCCTGCAGACCACCTGGTGGAATCGCCCCTTTGTGGTCATGATCGTCAGTGGAGCTTTGATACTCATTGGACTCGTGTTGAGACGAACATCATGGGAAAATCGTATCAAACTGGTTCTCGTGTCGCTGGTAATTATCACCGCTTGTGGATTGTTCGATAGCTACGCAGTCCGTCAGGCCGTTGATGCCGGTGCTATTGGATTGATGACAGTTGCCGCAATCTGGACCACCAGCCTGCTCAGCGGTCGATTTCCACACAGGGAATCCAGTTCACCCACCAACAATAACGAGAGCCAAACAGACGGCAATGACCACTCGCCGACAGAAAATTCTCGTCCGAAGACGCGACCATCCGAAGCTGGACCAGAACCTCCCGCCACGGTCACACCGGCGCCCAGCGTCAGAAAAAAAATGGACAAGCCGAGGGGAAGCAAATAGAGCTGAACCATCCCGGTTTCACATACAACAGCAACGCGGCCTGTGCATCACCGCCCCCGTTCTAACAGACGGAACAAAAGATGGCAAAATCCAGATAAAACAAATTCAAAGCAGACTCCAACCGGAGCGGGGCAGGATTGTGATCACAACCCATCTTGGCGTTGATACGCGGATCTGATATCAGACTGCTGCACCCCTTCCGCTGAGCATGGATGCTACGATGGCTACGTCTCTGCACCAACAACTCAAAGAGTACTACGTAAGCGACCCAGCCTGCCATGAAATTGATCTGGATGACTATCGTATCGATGCCATCGCTCCTGACGGGCAACTGATCGAAGTCCAGTGTGCGTCGTTGTCTGCCATTCGCAACAAAATCAAGGAACTCACTAAACGCCACCGGGTCACCGTAGTCAAACCACTGGCATGGAAGAAGAAACTCCTGAAAAAAAAACGCAGTAACGGCAAAGTGGTGAGTGCCCGCTACAGCCCCGTTCACGAATCACTGCCCCATATTTTTCTGGAGCTGGTTCACTTCACCAACGCGTTTCCTCACCCCAACCTGCAGCTGGATATCCTGTTGACTGAACAGGAAGAAATCCGTATCCCGGCCAAGCGGAAAACATGGGGACGTAAACACCGGGTTCAGGATCGACGACTGGCCAACGTGGAACGTACGATTTCCATTCGCACAGCCGCTGATCTATGGAAGCAACTGCACATTTCGCTGGCTGGTGAATTTACCACGGCAGAACTGGCCAAAGCCGGTGACATGCCTCGCTGGCTGGCTCAAAAAGCCGCCTGGTGTTTTCGCCAGATGGAGTTCCTGGAAGCGACTGGAAAACGGGGCAATGCAATTGTTTATCGCCGCACCAAAAAACGTCACCTGCGCCGGGCGGCATAGCACATTGCCAGCAGCTCAAGATGGACCGCCCTGAGCTGCCACTTTTCGCAGGACTTCTGCACCACGTTTCAACGTTTCGTCATCTGCTGCGTAAGAAATCCTGAAGTGCGTATCCTGTTCACTGAACACGTTTCCTGGAATGATTAGCAGGTTGTTGCGAATGGCTTCGGCGACGAATTCCGTGCCGGTTCCCCAACGCGGTTTTACGAACAAATAAAATGCGCCCTGCCCACCTTGAATTTCGAAGTCGTCTTCCAGTTCCGCAACAATCAAATCGCGTTTACCACGATACTCCTCGGCTCGAGCTGATATATCCAGATCCCAAGCAGTGACTCCCGCCCACTGCACAGGATGGGGGGCACATACGAACGTAAACTGCTGTAGCTTCATCATCTGCTGGATGACAAAGTCGGGACCGTGAACATAACCCAGGCGATGGCCAGTCATGGAATGAGACTTGCTGAATCCGTCGATCACAATTGTCTCTGGATTCCATTCTGCCGGGCTGTGAAACTCATGGTCATAACAGAAAACCTTGTAGATCTCATCACTGATCAAGGCAATGTCATGTTCAGCGGCCAGTTCCGCCAGTGCTTTGACTTCATCAACAGATGCAACGGCTCCAGTGGGATTCGCAGGACTATTGAACAGGATGACTCGCGTGCGATCTGTGATCGCAGCTCTGACTGCATCAATCTCAATTTTAAAATCCGGATACGTGGAAACCTGCACCACCTTACCACCGGCCAGAGTCGTCAGATGCTTGTACATCACAAACCACGGATCAAAAACGATCACTTCGTCACCAGGGTTCACCAAAGAACACAGGGCCAGCATGAGGGCTCCGCTTGTCCCGGACGTCACGAAGGCCTGTCGATTGTCGTGGCCGTAAGCAGAATCCACATGCCGCTGCAGTTTTTCCAGAAGTGGCGCTATACCCTGCGTCTGACTGTAGGCATTTTTTCCGTCTGTTACGGCCCGGCATAACGCATTTTTGATTTGCGGAGGCGTATCGTAATGAGGTTGCCCAATGCTCAGGTTGATGGGATCGGTCATGGATGCGGCAAGATCAAAAACCTTGCGAATTCCGGAAGCATCAATCTGATGCAATCGATCAGAGATCCAGCGCATACTCACAGAAACAGGCTTTCGTTCACGGAAAAAATAGTGTCTAGCTGTCAGTGGCCGCAGTCTTGTCCATCACTGAACTGGCAAATGGGAGGATATTGACTATTACTCCGAATTGCCCGCAAAAATACAGGGGAATTGTTCTCGCATTTTCGCGACCGACCCATTTTTGTTGATTTAATAGCGCCTTACGAAACAGCAATTGACAATAATTGCCGTGTTCTGTTACTGCTAAGCCAACCCGGGTGACGAATGCTCCTCGTCGTGTCTACGAGTGCACCCCTGCTCACATTGTTCAACTGTTGAGGAATTCCGCCATGCGAAGCATCCGTAAACGATCGAGTGGGTTTACTCTGATCGAGTTACTAGTGGTTCTTTTCATCATTTTGATCCTCATTTCATTGCTCCTGCCAGCTGTTCAAAATGCTCGCGCGGCAGCTCGACGAACCCAATGCCTCAATAACATCAAACAGATTGTTCTGGCCCTTCATGAGTACCACGATGGATTCATGGTGTTTCCTCCCGGACAAATCAATTCAGCAATTCCGGAACAGGTTCTTCTCAACGGTGTCGCGGTAAATATTGTTGACCCACAGGAAGCCACAATCAATGATCAGTTCCAGGGCTTTCACGGAACCAGCTGGGCACTCCACATTCTGCCTTATCTCGATCAGGGCAATGTCTACGATCAGTGGGTATTTGATTTTAACGTCTGGGCAAACTCAGACATCCAAATGAACCTGATTAACTGGACGGTGGCTGGCAAGGCGCCCTCGCAGTTTGACATCGATCATTTCTACTGCCCATCTCGACGTAACGGAATGACGACCGGGGAACAGACACTTCGCATCGATCATGAAGTCCCGCTGTTCAATAATCAATTCGTGAATGGGGGCGGAATGGACTACGCAGGCTGTGCCGGTTCTGGTTTACTGTTCTTTCAGGACCAATCGATCCCGCCTGTTTCCCTCGGTACGGCACCCGCAGGGTCCAATGGCCGACGATCAACCTACAACCTGACACCGGCTCAGATTGCAGCACTGACCACAACATTGACACCTGGTCTAGTGACACCTCTTCCTATCTATCAAAGATCTGATCTTGTGGGCGTCTTTGGAGTGAACAGTTCGACAAGCATCGAGTCAATTCAGGACGGTACTACCCAAACCATTCTTATTTCAGAAGCAGAACGATTTGAAAAACTCACGCTCAATGACCAATTGGTAATCAGTGGTAATATTAATCAAAACCAACTGGTACCCACACGAGACTATGAACAGTTTGCATCAGACGGTTGGGCATGGGGAGGCCCGGCAACGATGTTCTCGACCTACTTAGCACCTAACAAACTGGAAACATTCGAATCTGCCGGTGGACCTCACGAAAATGGGGTGCAGGTCGGTTTAGCAGACGGATCTGCTCGAATGCTCGGTGAGAATATCAGTCTGCAGGTTTGGAGACATCTAGGCACTGCATCCGGTGGAATCCCGGCTGGTAATTTCTAGGATTCTTCCAGTGGTGCATGATTGTGTGTCACTGTTCGAATCAATGCGAATTTTCGCCAGAGTCGTCGTAGCCACGGCTCTGGCGATTTTTGTTGACAACACATCGTCCCTCCTGACCCGCTGGCTATTCTGTCAGTCGAGTATGCTTCGCTCCGGTTTGCTTGTGAAGCAAAACACGAAACTCAGACAGAACCGGTGTCACA
>Ga0315315_10000188_pt1 | contig 47546 bp, 57 predicted proteins | sample M140m3416metaG_FD_203699 | JGI IMG/M metagenome (GOLD analysis project Ga0315315, IMG submission 203699) | Ammonia-oxidizing marine archaeal communities from Monterey Bay, California, United States - M1 40m 3416 | ecosystem: Environmental > Aquatic > Marine > Intertidal zone | place: USA...
TAATGGATACATTAGTTGAAGAGGGTGTCATTGAAGATGACCATTATGATTTTGTTACTGAGATTACCACAGAGTTTGGTGGTATTAATGATGACAACTATGTTGTTGTAGAAATAAAGGGAGAAGAACATGTCACTAAATAAAAGCAAGGACATTAAAGAGATGCGTAAGTTTGATGTTGACCTAGAGTTTGGTCAGCAGTGGGAAAAGTATGTAGATGAGTTGTTCTCTGGTGCTAAGAAGTGTGAGATTAAAACAGAGAGAGACACATGGGCCAAGACCGGCAACATATGTATTGAAGTTGAAAGCTATGGTAAGCCATCAGGGCTAGCCAGCACAGAGGCTGATGTTTGGGTACACAATCTAGTTAAAGACAATGAGTTGTGTGCTAGTCTTGTGTTTAATACAGACAAGCTACGCAAAGTAATCGAAGAGATGAAACCTTTTACAGTCTATGGTGGTGACAACAAAGCATCTAAGCTACACCTAGTAGATATAACTAAACTACTTAATGCTATCGCAACCTAGTAATTAACAAGGCATTGCTTCCAGCAGTCCTAACAACACTAAAACCTGTGCCGAGTATAGACTTAACAAAATTTTCTATTTCGGCATGGGTAAATCCTTTCTGAAAAGTTCCCTTGCCTTTTGAAATAACACCATCCTGATAAGGAATAGGGTTTACTAAAGAATTTAAGTCAGTATCTTTTCTAGTAAGAATAACTGCTTTACCACCCACCTCTAAACTCTTGCCTATAGTTTGAACAGCCTCTACTCTTTCAGCCATTGGTAGTACATTTAACACAGCATTGCTTATAACACCTTTATACTCATTAACTATTTGATTTGGTGAAGTGTATGTAGGCACAAAACCTTTCTTAGCATAAGGCTCAAAAGAATCAAAGCCAAACTCTTTAGTAGCTATGCCCAATCCAGCACCATAATCTAGTATGTCTGAACCCTTAACACCTTTAAAGTGTTTGTCCATTACCTTCCTGTATGTTGCTATAGTGTTAGGCACTTGAGTGTCTCCGGACTTGCTCAGGTCATAGCCCTGCTCTGCCATTTCTATGTCATTGTCTATGCTTTTCTGCATCTCAGGAAACACTTGTGTCTCCATGAATCCATTACCTGTACCCATTGCACATACCTTAGGCATTAGTCATCTCCTATTGCTTCTGCACCTAGAGCACCAAGACTACCTCTAAGTATTAAATCATAAAATTCTTCAGGTCCTTTAGCCATTGTACCTGCAAGACCCTCACCATATAGAGATGCTATAAAGTCATCAAGAGTACCAACAACAGGACCACCCATGTATGAGGCCAGTGAAGTCTCACCAACCAATGGTATACCAATAGCACCTACTAAATCAAGAGGGTCACGCTCATAGTCACTACCCCTAATCTCATCTTTAATTGCCATAGCTAATGCAGCAGCACCTAGTGCTGTTCCAATCGCAGCTAGAGTAGACATTTGACCCATCAGGTCTGCTGTACAACTTTTTGGATTCATCTTTCTTATTGCTCTTTTAGCAATTGTATTGCCAAACAATATAGGAAAAGATTTTAATTGTGAGAACAATTGATAGTCAGGGTTTGACATCCAAAGTGGTCTGTTAGTAGCAAGTGGTTCAAGAGCAACATCAGTTATCATCTTACGCATCCAAGGCAACATCAAATCTCTTACTCTTGTTTGTGTACCATCACTCTTTGTTATAATTGTGTTGAGGAAATCATCATTGATTATGTCAATCTTATTTCCACCCGCTCTGTATATAGAAGCAAAGTCTTCTATGGTCATACCATTTTCTCTAAGCTCTGACTCTAATCTCTTTCTTCTAGCAGGCTTCATTCTTTTTAGTGCCTTAGCCTCGCTCTCTATTCTTTTAAGTGCAGCAGTTGCAGCCCATCCACGAACAAAGTTAGTGTACTGAGTTAAAAACAAACCAGCAGGCATCCTAAAGAATACATTTACAAATCTATTAGCATCACCTGCAAACATCTTCTCAGTTCTTTCTGTATTCTTAGGGTCTAAAGCAAATCCTGTGAGCCTAATCAAATCTCTAGCAAAGTTTGATGTAGCACCCTTACCAACACCACCTGAATAAAGACTACGCTTAATACCTGCAAGAGCATGGACAGCCATGGTAGGTGCAGCCTTTAATGTGTTAGCAATACCATTCCTTTGTATTACCCACGCAGGTTCTGTGATAGAAGATATGGTAGCCATTCCAAGATACTTAACTGTAGCTACTGCTGCTACTTTTCTCATCAGGTCTTGTCTTGCTCTGCCTGCATCATCCTGAGGTCTTTTAAATGTGTGGTGTACAGCATCATACAAGTTCCACATTTGCTGTGCATCCTTGTTTCCTATTACCTTATTCTTTAGTAAGTAGTTAATGTCTTCATTTAATCTGTTGGCTTTGTCTGAGCCAAACGCTTGTGCGGATGCAAGTCGTGTAGATGTATTCATCAAGTAGTCATTGATAGAAGACATAGGACTCTTGCTTCTAAACTCATCTGGAATTCTACTAAACCTAGCGTCTCTTTGTTTTTCAAATGATGGTCTGTCTACACCAGTTCTATTGTCTGAACCTCTTATCTGCTCTGATGTCATTATTGCTGGGTCTTGTCCATTAAGCACTGCATTAAGTATGTCTTGCTTAATAACATCATCTGTTATTCCAACACCCTTCTGTCTATTACCATTACTGTCTATGTAGCTTTCACCTAAGGTCTCCAAGAAACGCTCAGGGTTAGCCTCAACTGCTTCTCTGTCCCAGCCACGAGTCAAGTAATCTTTTTGGTATCCAATCTTTAGACCATCCTTACCTAATGTTTTAGATAAAGACTTATAAACATTGTCATAGTTTTTTCTAGTGGCAGCAATGTCATTATTTAATTCTTTAAACTGTTCTTCACCAAGTTGTTTTCTAACTTCGGCTGCAAGAGCAGGGTCAATCTTTTGTTCCATACCTTGTCCAAAGTACTTGTCAATGTTTTGACCTACCTTGCTGCCCATCTTACCTACCAGTGGATAAGAGCTTTCCCACTTGTCTCTTATGTTAGCAAACGGTACAACAAACTCACTGATGTTTAAGTTCTTTAACGCATTAAAAGAAAGTTCTGATTGAAATTCTCCTGTGCCACTTTCGGCAGGAGCAAATCTTCTTAGTGTTCTGTCAAGACGATAGTATGCCTCACCAGTCTTGGTGTTTGCACGCTGTCTTTCTATCATGTCAGTAGACCTGTTGAGCAAGAAGTCTGTAGTTCCTGTCTTTAGGGCTTGTAGTTTAGTTTTAGGAAGTCTAGTAAAGTCTACTCTATTAGGTATTACATCTTCGACAGGTATTAGTTCTTTTATTTTAGCATCTAGTTCAGGTCCTTCATACTTGTCTAGAAGTTCTTGGTATTGTTTGTCGTAGTCTTTTACTCCTACAGCAAACTCATCGCCTGCTTTTTGTAGCTCGCCTAGGTTATAAGCATCTAACCCACGCTGTGCTTGCTTGGCTTCTCTTTTATTCTGAGTAGCATCTTTGTATCCAGAGATAGAACCAAATGATGTACCACCTGCAAAACCTGCTGCTGATTGTCCTAATGTCTCATCCCAACTTAAGTCTTTTCCTTTTGTTTTAGATGTGAGTTCAGCTATTATGTTTTGAGTACCCTCAGTTCCTGCTTCATACAGTCCAATAGCTGCAGACTTTTTAAGTCCAGTGAAGAATGCATTTGCAAACTGAGTCTTTTCATAGTTGTTTAGTTTACTAGCCCACTGAGTCAGCTGCTCTTTGACATCTATCTTAGAGCCGGGTGTAAATCCTTTAGCTACCTTACCGGGAGCAATAGAGTCTAGTGCTGTGTTAAGTGCAGTTGCAAAAAGAAGATTGGCTTTCTCTCCTGCATCAAAGTCTTTTACTTCTTTGCCTGCATTTTTTACATGTGTTCTTCCAACATCATCTAGGTTCAATAGACCACGAAACAAGCCAGCAGTTGCTATGGTTGCTCCAACACCAAGACCTGCCACTGCTGCTGCTACTGATGCAGCTACTGTAGCACCCATGCTTGCTGCATTTTCTGATGCTTTTTCAAGTGCCCAACCTACCTTATCCCAACCCTCTGCTTCCAAAAAGCTAGTGTCATACTCAGGCTGGTAATCTTTTTTTCCTAGTTCACCAGATTTTTCTAGATGATTACCCCAGTCAGATAAGAAAGTACTAGTCCCTAGTATTTCATCAACAGTCTGAAGAGAGCCACCAAATTGTATTTTAAAATTATCCCAGCTAGTAGCAAGAGAGTCATTCTTTTTAGATGGTCCGAATGGGTCTCCTGAAACACCAGCAAAGGGGTCTGTTGACATACCAGCAAAGGGGTCTCCTCCACTGTTACCAAACAAATCCTCTTCTTCTTCTAGACCAAACAAATCAGCCATACTTACTTACCTCCTAAGTGAAATCCCACCAGCTTTTTTCTTCCTCTTCCTCTGGATTATCTATTTGTTTCCTAGGGTCTTTGTCTGGATTTCTTGCATAATAAAGTGCTTTAGCATTTTCAAAAGTAGGTAGTTGTCCTGCCATTGCAAGCTCATGCATCAAAGCATTGATGGCATTACCTCTAGCTTGGGCTGCTGCTGATTTTTCATCTTTCTCCATTCCACCAAATCCTAATATGTTATTACCACCATCAATATATATTTGTTTAGTAATTTCAGATGGACTTAGAATCATATTCTTTAGTGCGGTATAGTTTTTTGCATTGCCTTTTGCAGATGCTGCTGCGTTAGCTGCCCATACCTTAGCAGGCATGTCTACTGCTGCTCTTCCTTTGGGTGTCCTGCCATAGTAATCCATAAGCTGTCCTAGTCTCATAAGCCTAGTGTCAGCCTTATCACTACTCATACTTTCCATCCACCACTTTGGGTCTTTTATATTGTTTGTTAGCTTTTCCATTTTGCTAACTTCTTTAGGTGCACTGTTTAACTGCTCTCTTCTTTGAGCATCATTCATGTATGCAGGTTCAGTTTTTTCTTTAGTCTCTGTTGTAGTGTCATCACCACCTAACATACCCATTAACTGTGTCAAGCTAAGTCCTGCACCTCCTGCCCAAGATGTTAGTTTCATTGGGTCAAGCTCCCACTTTCCGGGATTAGCTTTGTTCCAAGCAGCTTGTTGTGACTTGTTCATTATAGGATACTTTGGCCTTTCAGGCTGATTAAATCTTTTAAACAATTTATTCTTCAAACCTGCTAATCTTTTTATATTGTCAGGGTCTTTTATTCTATTCTTTGCGTAGTTAAATCCACCTCTTATAAAGGGTGCTGCTAAAGCAAGTCCACCTGCTGCTAACTGTGTTCCTCTACTAACTGGCTCAATGCTAAGTCTTTGAAGAGGCTCTTCTTTAGGAGCACCTTCCATAGAAATTTGTGGTGCTGCATTGTTTTGCCATGTACTACCTATAGGGCAACTACCAAAAGCTCCCGGAACTACTTGACCGTTATCATCTCTTACACAAGGCATTACTTGTCTCCTTTATTAAATTTCATTATCTACCCCCTACCAATTGAAAGTTGGGAGGTCCGTAGCTAGTATATCCCGGTGCTCCACCCGGACTAGCAAACACAGTAGGTGCTGGTGTTGGTCTAGGAGCTGGTGGTCTAAATATGCTAGGTATACTAACTGTAACTGGGGCTGGTTTTGGGTTGTCATCTACTCCTAAATAGTTTGAACCAATCATCATGTCATCTGCCAGCAATCCTTTTTTAAACATTTCATACATTTCTTTTCCTTCTTGGTTTCCACTGTCTTCATTAATAAAAGAAGGTAAAGGCTGTGGATTTACAACAGGCTGAACAACTGGATTTGCAACAGCATCTTGATAAGCTATTTCACTAGGAGACATATCAAGTGTAAATGGATTAATCTGTATGTTTCCAGCATAACCAGTTGTTGTTGCTGGTGGAGAAACTGCTTGAACAAATCCAGCGTTAGCGTTACCAGTATTACCAGAACTAATAAAATCATAACCATATTTAAACAATTCATCAAAGCCAACTTTAGGAGTTGGTGAGTAATTGTCACTAGGATACGTCTGTCCAAGGTCTATTGTAATACCATTCTGCGACATAGCGTCTAGGTCTGACTGTGTTAAGTCTCCTAAAGGAGTTTTTACTACAATCTCTTCATCCTTTGGGTCATAAAATATACCACCCGGCTCAAACAACTCAGGGTTTGTTCCCTTAGCTTGTTCTTTTGGAGTCATGGGTTTAGATACAATTAAGTTGTCTTCGTCATATGGGTCACTTGTGGTTGTTACAAGGTTAGAACCATCCCCATAATCAGCAGGAAAACTAGGCATGAAAGTCTGATTTGATTGTACTAAATCTATTTCTGGCACAGTTCTTGGGTCTACATATATACCTCTGTATTGTTGTGTCTCTTCATTAGGATTTCTCATAATGTTATTAGGTAAAGAACCACCTACCATCTGGTTGGCTGTTTTAAAATTACCTTGATTAGATTGAGAACCACCATAAGCAAATGCACCATCATCATTAGGATTCATGTCATACGAGCCTTCAAACACTTGCTCTTCACCACCTATCATTGTAGGAGATGTCATTGTGTCATATATACTAGGTCCAACTGGGCTCATAGCATTGTTAGCACCTACTGTATACTGCGTGCCATATATACTAGGTCCAACTGGGCTCATAGCATTGTTAGCACCTACTGTATACTGCGTGTCATATATACTAGGACCACCAGTAGGGCTAAATCTTTCCATTCTAGCATTATCAAATCTAGCTTGGTCTGCTGCACTTATTGTTCCGTTGTTTGTATAGTTAGGTAATCCAATGTCTGGTCCTTGGTCAGCTTGGCTTACAAGAAAATCAGGATTCATACCATTAAATCCCGGCATGCTGGCTTGCTTAGTTGAACTTACTTCTGTTCCTGTTCCGGGGAATAATGTGCTAGGTGCATCTCCGGGAGCAATTCCCATTTCAGCTATTGTCTCAGCATAAGTTAAATCATTGCCCCCATTGCCAGTTCCAGTGCTATTGCTAGTGTTGGTGTTAGTGTTATTGCTAGGAGGTATCTGTGGAACTCCATCTGGCATAGTCACAGGTGGTAAAGTAATAGCAGTGTCTGCAACTCCCGGCTCAACAAACCCTTCACCAAACTGTCCTTCATAATAGAGGTTAGGACCCGGAGGTGTACCATACACACCATAATCCATAGGAAGTCCTTGACCATATGTATACTCAGGAACTCCACCCGGTCCTTCGTAGTTAAACAAAGATGCGTTGTTAAATGCTTCCATGCTTGGGTTGTATATAGTGCCTGATGGTGTACGCTGTCTTAAATCTTGTGACAAGAAAGGGCTTGAAGTAGTTGCAGTATTATTGGCAACAAAATCAGGACCAATGTTTCCCGGTCTAGGTGTTACATTAGAATCAGTTTCAAAATCTTCTGGAAACATGGCTATACTAGAGTTGTAAGGAACTCCATCTAGACCATACTTCCATCCTGCGTCTGCCATCTCTGGAGTTATAGTAGTAGGTCCTTTAAACTCGTCTTTAAGTGAATCAAACATGTCGTTTATTTTGTAATCAACATACACATCAGTTGCATAGTTTTTAACAGGGTCAATTACATTGTCACTTAACCATTCCGTTCCAGTGTGAAATATATTATGTGCCATTTATTCTCCTTAACCGAATCCTAAACCCATTAGACTAGCAGCTTGTGCTAATCCTCCGACATTACTCATAAAACTTGCACCCGGAGTTGTACTCATTTGTTGTCCAGTGGCTGGTACTAAAGGACTAAATCCTGAAATGCCCTGTTGATACTGTCTAAATTTATCATACGGTAAGTTCTGTTCAAACTGCTGTCGTGCCATAGCATCTTTTATTAAGCCTTGTTCTCTAGCTTGCTGTTGCATTCCTGATTGGTTCAGCATTCCATAAGGACTAAATCCAGCACCCATCAATGAACCTGTCTGTCCTAATGTTCCTAGTTGTTGGTTAAGACCTTGACCATAAGCATTGCTATATACTTGTGCTGCTGCTTGGTTGGCTGAGTCTGCTGCTCCTGCTATAGCATTGCCTTCTGCAATGCCTTGTCTACCACCACCATAACCACCTGATGCAATAGCACTGTGTCCTATATTTGATAAACTGTCATAAACACCTCCCATTGCCCTGTCTGCTGCTGCTTGTGCCATGTTATTTACATAAGGGTTGTTGGCTACATCTAGCATGTCAGCACTAGTACCTCTTTGATAAGCACTTAATGCAGGGTTCATAATACTAGGAGCACCTTTTATGGCAAAGTCTCTTATACCTTGCTGTGATGTTAGCTGGTCTGGTGTAAATCCTGCTCGTGTCTGGCCAGTGTAGTACTCAGGGCTGTAGTTGTTATATAAATTTTTAGCTTCTTCAAAACCACCTTCCATGTAGGGTACAGCCACATCCCACGGGTCGGCATTTACAGTTGATGTATCTGGACTCTTTGACATTATTTTATCTCCTTAGCGAATAGTCGTGTTACTTCTTTATAGTCTATATCTTTGAGTACTTTTCCCCAGCCTTTGCGACCAAACAATTCTACATACTCACAGTTGTGTTGCTTTCCAAATGCGTTTAAGAGTGCATCTGCTTCATCTCTCCATGTATGGAACTCATCGCCACCCAACAGGATGACACAGAGCAAATTCTTTTGTGGATACTTAGCTATCTTTGTAACAAAAGCACCCTTAGCTTTCTTTCCTACTTTTACCCAGAGCTGCATATCCTTTGATTTACAAGCACTTTTTATGTCAGTAATACTATACTCACCTAAACCATGTTTCAGTGCTGCATTCAAGTATTCTTCAACGAGAGGCCACCAGACCTCTACACTCTCTCCCTTAATCCCTTCAATCAAAGTTTACTCCACGCTCCTGTACTTAAATAAATGTACAATCCTTCACCACCACTTCCCGGATTAAAGTTTGTACCATCTGCATACCTTACATCACCAGCTCTTGGCTTAGATGGTGCTACATTTGTTGTATCAAAATGACCATCAGCTATGTTGTTTACTACAGAAGATATCCTATCTAATTCTGATTGTAAATATGCTGACAAATCTTCGGGGTTGCTAGGCACAGGCAGTTTAGAATACTTTATACTCATACACCATTACCTCTGTTGCCACTCGGACTCCAGTGTATTTCTAAATTAGCTAATGACCATGTGTTATCATCTGTAGATTCTGCTCTAACACCTACATAATTTCCTGTAGCCCTGACTGGTATTTCTGAATGTACACCACTAGTAAATGTATATGGTCCTTTCCAAGTAGTACCTTGTTGTGGATTCATTTCACTACCCACATAAAAATCTACTGAACCTGTACCACTAACTCTTGGAACAATCTTTTGTATACTTTTTGTTCCCGGAAAACCTAAATTCATTTTGTCTTTTTCTATGTAAGACCTAAAACTAGTTCCTGCATTTTGATTGCTTCCCTGTATGTATAGTTTAGTAGCTGATGCAGATGCAATTAATAATGTAGGTTTAAGAGGTGAGTTCCATGACTCACTGTCTGTATCCCAGTCTCCTGTTTCAGACCAGTCAGTAGCAGAATCAAACTCTACAATACCCCAGTCAACATAGCTTGCATATGGTAAATCTCTCTTAGACCAACTGTTGTTTCTAAAGTTATATACATAGGCTGTATCTGCAAATGCATTTGTGTCATTAGTGTTAGATACAAAGCATACCCACATCTCATTTTTTTCTCTATCCGCAGCTACAAATGTTCTTGTCTTGTAGTCTGGGTGCATAGAACTAAACAGCTCGTCTCTAATCTGCTGGTCTACAATTGACTGCTTGGTCTGGCCATCATGTATGTATACATCATCCTCAGAGACCACAAAATGCTTGTTATCGAAACTTTTTGCACAGTGCCTACCTAAGATACCAACATCATCAAACAGTTGCCTAAATCCAAATATAGACTGTCCGCCCTCAAATGCCATAGACCAAATTGAATCTTCTTTATATACAATATTAACATCACCCAAGGGCAAGCAATCAATTACAAATCCTTTTGACTGAGATAAATCTACATAGCCAGCATCTTTAGTTGCATCTGTTGGGTCCCAAGTTGTAGGTATTGTTCCACCCTCTGCTGGGTGTGACCACTTAACTCTAAATGGGTATCGTGTGCTTGACTCTGTTATGTCTAGTGATACTAAAAATCTTTTAAATGGTCTAATAACTTGACAGGTTGTATTGCTTGGCCAGTTAGTTAAGTCTGCAAACTTAGCATTGTTAGCAGTGCCCATAAATTGTGGATTGTCTACACCATTATTAATAATAGCAACACCACCTAGTACACCACCATTCCAGCCTGTTCCAGCAGCAGCAGAGTAATCACCACCAGATGTTCTAGTTATGTCTGTATGTGTAGTGTTTGTACCAGAAGTATGTACTCTGTATATTTTAGTTAAGCTAGGATATATCCAAGAGTTAGTGCTAATAGTGTCGAAAGGCATTAGCCAATAAGGTGCTACTGTTGGTGTACCAAATACTTGTTGAGTACCTAATACTTTTTTAGTAGTGTCGTTATCAAACTGAACATTGTTACCATCGGACCATTGCGTTTCTGGCAACTCATAAGCATCAATGTCTTTGTTAATTCCTGTAGGATTTAATACTGTTATCTGTGCCGGCATTTTATCTTCCTAAATACTTGTTGACTTTTCGTAAGTAATCTTCATCTTCTTCACCTCTCCAGTCAATTAAGAATTCTTTAAAAGGTTCTTTTTTGTTTTTGTTGTCATTCCACATGTCTTGCATTAAATCAAGAGCAAGTGCTTTGTATTCATCTTGAAGACCAGAGTGCATTCTTGACCCCTCTCCTCCATAATCATATGCTTCTCTAATTCCTTCACCACCAAAAAAATCATTTATTGCCATAATTCCTCTGTATGGAAGAGCAAACAAGCTAGCATGCTTTGGATGTAAAGGTTTGTCTTCAGACTCATTACCATAGTAATTAAATAGATTAGCCTGTTCTCTTAGCTTATCTGCAACATTACTATGCTCATCATAAATTGAACGCTTAGTAGGGTGATTATAGTAATCATCTAAAAGACTTCCTGTTATTTGAACTGGCCCATAAGCTGTGCTACCTTTGCCACTTTTAGGTATTGAGTTAGTTCTTATCCAAGGATTTTTTTCTCCGCCTGTTTCTGCAAAAGAAATAGCTTTGTAAATATCCTCTAAATCATACTCATCAAATATAGATGCCATATCAGCTCATATTTAAACCATCAACAACTGCGTACCAGTTAGCACCATTGTCAATCGTTTCAAATGTAAGAATGTCTATCCCACTTGTTGTTAGTGTAGGTGTAGTACCTCCAGCAAACTTAACGCTACTGGGCCAAGGGTCTGTCACTGTGCCACCGTTAGTTAGTATTAATTTAAACTTACCATATATGCCAGATGTTGGTGCGTTAGTAATTGTAAACGCTCCGCCATTTGCAAGTACAGCAGTTACTACATTGCCCAGTGCAAAATCAATTGCAGTAGAACTACTTACTGTACCCACAGCATTAACAATTTCTGTTTGTTTCTTAGTTTTTAAGTTAGTAGTTACACCACTAGCATCGGCAGTTACAGTTCTTGATGCTTCTACTGTGCCTAAAGTTGGTACATCGTTGTAATTTAACTCTGCTGTTGTACCTGTATATCCATCAATTAAGTTTAGCTCTGTATGTGTAGCTGTTACAGCACCAGCAATGTTAGGAAAAGTAGCAGCTACTGCTGACTTAACCAGTCTTATGTGGTCATCACCTTGACTTCGTGGGTCTGTTCCTGTTGGGTTTGTTGCTACTAAACCATCTATGTATGTTGTTGATTCTAATGCCATATTATTTTCCTTTAGCCAACTGAGCTCCGAAATAGAACTCTATTATCATTGTAGCCCAGCCAAAGATTTCATCCATCTTTAATACTGAACCAGCTTGTATTTCTATGTACTCTACTACGTCTGGTGTAAATTGAATACCAAAAAAACTAAAGCCTTCTGTTATTGTAGGTATTACTGTAGGTACATCAAACCAGACTGGAGCTACTTGAGTAAATATTATAAGTGCTAGTATAACAAATATAATTACTCGTCTGTTAAGTGCAGCCATTGGGCTTTCTTTATCTGCTCTATCCCTAGCTTGGTTTATTGAATCGTTGCGAGCTTGTAAGTTTTGTATCATTAGTTTTTGTTGCTCTTGTGCTGCTTGGCTTTTAAGTGCAAATAACTTAGCTACAAAACCTAGTGCTATTGGTGCTACGTTAGTTAAAAATGCTATCATATTGTCAACCTCAATGCTTCTATAATCCCTACTTGCCCTATTATGTACCAAGCAAACGCACCAAAGACACCCCATTTAATTTGCATTAAAGAAGTATTAATCTTTTGTATACATAAATTAGTGTCATCAATCTTGCTAAACAGCTTTGCTATTTGGCCTGAGTGTTTGTCTAATTGTAATTGCATTCTACTAAGCTCATCATTCATTTCTTTTTGAATCCTCTTTTCATATTAGCATAGGCTTTCTTACTGATAGTAGATTTCTTTTTACTTCTACTTGTGCCAGCTTTTTTCCTAGCGTTTATGTTTGCGTACAGTCCTCGTCTAGCCATTACCACTTCGCCTTGTTAGCCCAATAAGCAGCAGACATCTTACCTTTTTTTATATTCTTAGCGTGCCTTGCTTTAAATGATGCTGACCTCTTAGTAGCAGTCCTGTCACCAGAAACTCCTTGCTGTCCAAACCTAATAGTTTTTACTTTACCGCCTTCTTTGGCAACAACAACATGGCTTTTAGTTTTGTGATTAGGTGTACGCTTTGGTTTGTTGTAGCCAGACACACCTGCTCTAGCTAATCTTGAATCCTTGGCCATTATTTTTTACCTTTTCTTATCGGTGCTTTTTTCTTACCAGTTTTTTTAACAGGTGGTCTACCTCTTTTACTTCCATATGTTCCGGGTCCGTATGGCATAGTATTCTCCTAATTTGCTAATGGGTTATCTAAAGCTCTTTGTAATCTAGCATTGAGCCTTTCTTCTAGTTCCTTTATTTTTCTATCTGTGTCTGAATACAAAGCATCTCGTCTTGCATCAAATCTTTCTTCGGCTGTGTCAATAGTCTCATCAATCTCATCTTGAGAAGAATTAACTTTATCCTCAAGCCTTTCCATAAGTGATTCTTGTCTAGCTAGGTCATCCTTTAAATCGTTCTTGATTGTTCTTGTGTAGTCTCTAGCTAGTTCAACTGACTCACTCACACTTATTAAAGTCTCTTCTATTACTGCTAACTCTTGTTCTATACCTGTAAGGTCAGGTGCAGTATAGGAAGCTATCTTTGCTTCCATGTCTAAGTATCTTTGATAGACTTCAAACCCGCCCCACAAACCACCAATGATTGTACCTAATAACGGAATAATCAATAGAGCTTTACTACCACCTACTTTAATTCCACCGTACTCTACTTCTGCCATTGTAAATCCATTAGTTTGTTATGTAGTATTTCATTAGCAAGTCCGTTTCTTAATCCTCTTTTATTGTCGGGTATGTCCTTGTCTAAGTATATGCCTTTGTCTTCATAAAAAATACCATCTACAAGTAACTGTGTATTGTAACTATTAAAGCCTGCATTGAAGTTAAGTAGTGTAAGTATAAGGGCCTGTAGCTTTTGTTGCTCTTCTAGTGATGCAGCCTCACCCATTTCTACTGCAAGATTCTTTAGTTTGTTGCTAATAATCTCACGCATCTTTTGTTTCTTACTAGCTTTCTTTTTAGTTTCTACTAGCTTTGGCTCTTCAACAACTTCTACTGCTACTTCTTCTTGTTGAGGCTCTTCCGTTGTTTGTTCTTCTTGTACGGGTTCTTCTTCCGGCTCTTGCTCATCTAGTTCTTCCTCCGTAGGTTCTTCAATAGTTTCTTCTTCTACTTCAGGCTCTAGGAATTCTTCTAGCTCTGCTTCTAATTCTTCTATTAACTCTTCTTGTGCTAGTTCTTCAAATACAGTTTCTATTTCAACTAGAGCTTCTTCTATTGTTGCAGGTGTAAAGTTTTCCAAAGGTTGTATGTCTATAATTTCAAATACAGGAGGCTCTTCTATTACAAATATTTCCTCAAACTCTTCCTCTTCTTCCCATACCTCTGGTTCTTCTGGCTCTACATATTCATCTATGTAAGCATCACTCCATCCATCACAACCGTAATCATACAAAGGGTCAAGTGCACATTGTTGATTATACACATTATCAGCATAGACTTGTGGGTAGTATAAACAACTTATATGACTGTCTGGTATTACACTGCATACACTCTCTCCGCTTGCTATTTCTACTGGGTCTGCTTGTTGACTATCCCAGTATATTGCTCCATTCTGATTAGGTGCATTATAGAACCATTGTTCATATTCACCTGCACTTAAATCTCCAACTACACCTACTGTTACCCCGTGATTCTTTATATGTACTTGTTCGTAATTTATTTCTATGTTACCCATTGGGTATATTGTCAAGTCAAATGTATTGCTTGTGTTTCTGTCGTAATACTCTGACAAATCTTTCCACATATACTTCTGGTATGTTTCATCACCTTGTGTATAAAATCTACCTATACCTGTGTCTATTAAGTCAGTATGCCAAGGCATAATAGTGTAATGAAACCTTACACCTGTAGCACCACTTGCAAAATCTTGTCCACTACAGCAAAGACCATCGTGTATATAACCAGTGCCATCCACATCAAGGGGGTCAAGAAAACCCACAACACCATTACTGAACATAAAACTAGTGACATAACTATTTCCATAAAAAGGAAAAGTAAAGTCAAGGGGTACTTCAATCCATCCATCATCGCTAATCTGGTGCTCAACTATCTCAGGGTCAGATAACGAGGACAGCGAGAAGGATAACGCCAAGAATGCCACTAACCAATTTCTCAAGAAATACTCCTCTATTCATATTAGAAGCCGGCTGTTTAGGTGGAATCTTCTTAGGGTTCAGTCTCCACTCTTTTGTAGCTTCTTGTCCTATTAATCCCTCACCTGTAGTCGGTGAAAAAATCGGGCAGGGAGTCCCGGCAAATTTCATTGCGTCATACACGCTTCTCGTTTGGCACATGAGTGCAACTGCTGCAACCTTCATACCCATATCATAGAGTACCTTTGCATTCTTAAGTCTCATACAGTTCTCATCTGAGTAAGCCTGTCCTGTACTGATACCTAGTATCTGTGTCTGTACTGCTCCACTAACTCCTACCATACATAAGTCACTATTACTTGCGTTAATGCTAGGACTAATTGCACTAGGTGGGTTTGTTCTTATTGTACTTTTAGTATCTGTACTTGTTGTTACTGTACTATTGCTTGTACTGTTTGTAACAATTGGGTCAGCAGCTTTTGCATTAATAGGTGTAAATAGTACAATAGCTACTATAATTATTCCTATGATTAAACCTATTATTCTTTCTTTCATTTACGTTTGTTCATAAATAAATTTGACTATCACTACTATCATTACCTACTAATCCATATGGTATTGCGTTAAAAGCTATAGAATGTCTTACAATGTTTGATTTATTTGTTTCAATCATGTGATTGACTTCACTTGGAAAAATAATAATGTCTCCATCAGTTGGCTCGTAACTCCATTTTCTGCTGTTATAAACATTCCATTCTGTTACTTTTGGTTGTATATTTTGTGTTTGGAAATTTTCAAAAACTATATCTCCACAATTTTTATTAGTTTGTACATATAAAACACCACTTAACATACAATTGTTATGATTATGAAATTGACTTTTTTCGCTTGGTTGTATAATTGTTGCCCATGATGTTGTTATTTTAAAATCGTTAACATACTTTAACTCATTATTTGCAAACTGTTTTAATTCATTTAATATAGTATCTTTTATAAATTTTAATTCAGGGTTTTCTAATATGTATAAAAACTCATCATTATTGTTTTCTTCATCACGATTATTTTGTGATTTTCTTGTTTTACCTTCAATTAATTTAACAATTTTTTTCGTATCAATATTTAATTTATTATAATAAATTGGTTTGCTAAATAATGGTGTAATAACAGGTGGCATTATTTAAATTTATCACCTTGAACCCAAGCTACTAGTGACATTCTTTTACCTTCTGTAACTGGAGTTACTCTGTGTTCTAAAAAAGAAGGGAATGTAATAATTGCACCTTTGTTCTTTACCCTTATTTTATCTTCAGGTGAAAAATCTATCCCTTTAATTTCAAAATCACCACCTTTATAATCTTCACGATTAGACAATTGTACTGTCATACTTATTTTTCTATCTGACATAGTTGGATTTCCCCACCATGTGTCTATATGCCAATCGTAAAATCCATTTTCTGTACCATCGTATAAAGTAAATTGTACATCTTCAACACTTTTTATATCAAAACCATATGCCATTCTATTAGATTCAACTGCATATTGATATAACAGATTAAATATTGAATTATGTTTTTGTTTGTCTAAAAACGCAACATTTGATTTTCTTACTTCATTGTCTTCAGTAAATGCAATACTCTGTCCATTTTCTTTGACAACCCCACGATGCAATGGCTCGTCTTGTAAAACCTGTACTATTTGGTCTACTGTTTCATGACTTAAAGCGTTATAAAAATTCCAACAGTTATTTCTCATATTTTCTCCTCCTATAAATATGTTTAAACAAACGTGTAAACAACAACAATACGCCTACCTTCTTCTTTACGATATTTGATTGCATGGTTTAATCTTGTAAAACTAATACCATGAAATGCTTTTGGTGTAAATTCTTGAGTGACATTTTCATTTTCATCAGCAATTAATAAACGTGATGTAGGGCAATCAGTTAAATACACAAGTAATTGTCGATGTGGAAAATCATGGTCATAATGAAAACCTGATTGTTCTTTTGTGCATAGTCCAGTAGAGTTTATACACATTCTGTATATTTCTTTATATTCTATATTATGTTTTACACAAAAACCATCTAATATAGATTTAAAAAAATGGTAATAAGATGAATTTTGTCTCTCTTCAGGTGGTACATTTTCTGCTCTATTTGCTAACAAATGAAACATAAACCCATAACCATCGTCATATAATTGATGGTCTGCGTAGTACCACGGAAAAGCATCTGTTAACACTTCTTGTTCAACAAAAGTTTTTTGATGTTCAGTAATAAAACTATCGTCTATAATTATTTTATCTTCAGCGATTGCATCCAATGATTTCTCCTCGATATTTTTACCACTTGTCTACAGGACAATTTTGTTTTTTAAATTTTACTTTTAAGGCAACTATGCATCCACATTTAGAGCATGTACCACCTGTAAACTTAAATTTATAATACTCGCAATTTATACATATATTTAATCTTTCTTGACCAAAACTAACTGCCATATTTTTATGAAATCAAACCATGATGTTTAAGTCTATTGTCAATGTATGTATTATTCTCAACTTCTGAACTAACATCATCAGGTTCTTCTGATGGTAATGCTTCTACTAATGATGCAATATCACTAGCATTTGCCACACCTGCTTTAATTTGTTCTTTTTGCGTGTAAAAATCAGCAGGTAAAAACCCCATAATGTAATCATTTAAAGGTGTACCTGTTAAATACAACCCATCTGCATCTCTAGGTAAATCAATGTTTAAATTATCAATTGTTTCGTTTGCATCATTGTGTACTGATATTTGTACACTTCCTAGTGTTTCGTTAAACGCTCTAATTTTGTATGAAAATGCCATTTATATACTCCTTGTAAATTGGTTATCCTTGTGAACCATTAATTGTACCATTGCCACTCCAAGTGACATTAGAATTTCCTGAAGTTGCCGCTCCTCCTGAGCCACCCGGTCTCGGATTCCAACCACTACCCGGATTTCCTGCCGCTCCTCCTGCCGCATATCCACCACCTGAACCACCCGGCCCAGTCCACGTTCCCGGTGGACAACCATTTCCGTTATAGTTGTAGCCACCTCCACCTGAACCTCCTCCTGTCAGAGAACCTGCCGCACCATTTCCTGCACGTTGTGAGTAGCCACCCGGCCCGTTGCCACAGCCGCCACCGCCACCTCCTCCAGTTCCCCAGTTGCCATACGTTCCACCTGTGCCGCCTCCACCACCACCACCTGAAATGCGACCACTACTGTTATTTATAGTCATAGGATTAGATATTAATAGACCCGGCCCACCTGAAGCTCCATCGGTTTTAGTATTTCCACCTCCACATCCATACTGGTCTGACCAAGCACTACCACCGCCACCACCTGCACCAAGAATTGTTCCATTGTTTATCAAATAGGAGCTTGTAGGGAAAGAGCCACCATCAATTGTCATCGCATACGAACCTGTAGACGTACTGTAAACAGTTACACCTGAATTAATTGTAGCTTGTAATATTGCACTACCATCCCAACCTGCTGAAGTAGCGGCAGTGCGTAGATTTACATTAGTAGTATTAGATGCAATAGTATATGTGAATATATTAGACGTTCCATAAAAATCAGCAGCAATTTGTATTTCTCCGCTTGCTGGAGCATTGCCTTTGTCGTGGTATTCACTTAACTGGTGAGGTGCTGAACCTCCATACTCAGTAGCTATGTCGTTTAAACTTATTTGTCCACTTCCCGGTAATGCCATTATTTGCTCTCCAGTTTCCTAACCTTAGCAGTCAGCTCCTTAATTGCTTCAACTAATATTGCTGTCATTGAATCATAGTGTAGTGTCTTGTACTCTTTGTCTGTGCCTGTAGCTAGTGGTAGCTTTTTAGTATTGACTGCTGAAGGCATAACCTTTTCAACATCTTGAGCAAGTAGACCTGCTGACTCTCTGTCGTTGTGCTTGTACTTGTAAGACACACCTTTAAGTTGGTTAATCTTGTCAAGTGCAAACTCTACAGGGTTAATGTCATACTTTAGTGTAGCATCTGAAATTGTAGTTGAGTAAGCAATAACATCACCATCAACGTGCAAATCACCATCAGCTTCTAGTCGCATTTCTTCGCCATTATTGACTACAAATCTCATAGTTGCATTGTTGTCAAATTGGATGTGGTCACCACCATCTAAACCAATGTGCGTAACTCCGTGTCCACTTAAATCACCTAGTGAATTAGATAGTTTAGCGGCTGTTACTTGGTCATCAGCAATATGTGCTGTGTCAATTGAGCCATCTACATAATGCTCTGAGTTAATAGTATCGTCAGCTATCTTAGCACCTGTTACTGCATCTGCGGCAATAGCTGCTGTGTCAACTGCATTGTCTGCAAGCTCAGAAGCTGTAATTGCGTTAGCAGCTATTTGAGTAGCTGTAATAGTATCATTTACTAATTTACCTCCAGTAATAGTTGCTGATGCAATATGTGCATTGTCAATACTTCCATCAGTATAGTGTTCACTATCAATAGCGTCATCAGCAATCTTAGCACCTGTCACTGCATCAGCAGCTAACGAAGATGTGCCTACTGTAGTCCAATCTAAAACACCTGAACCATTTGTAAGTAACATTTCATTAGCATTGCCATCATCATTAGGAAATACTAGCGTGTAACTAGCACCAGCTGAATGTGGTGGACTCTGCAATTTTATTCCGTGTGAGTTTTGTGAGCAGTTTAGCTGTATATAACCATCTGCTGAACTACCATCACCCTTAGCAACTGGTGAATCAAGTTGTGTTTGTATTGCACTTGTTACACCATCAACATAATTAAGTTCAGTGTCTGTTGCTGTAATTGCACCATCTATGCTAGGGAAAGTAGTTTTCAGTACATTTTTAATTCCTCGTATATGGTCATCACCCTCAGAGACATTATCACCTGCTGCTGGGTTAGACGAGTTTAGGTCATCTATATATTTAGTACCTGTTAAATCTTCTAAAGCCATTGGTTACTCCTTATGATGATGCAGCAGTTACTGTTACTGTTACCTGTAGTGTGTCACCAGAGATTACAGCACGAGATGAACTAAAGTCTACTACACCGTATAGTACACCCGCAGTTCCTGTTGCTGCTGTGTTTAAAAATGCACCTGCTACTGTAGCTGTGCCTGTGATTGAAAAGTCTACGCTTGTTCCGTTAGTCATGCTACCGGATGAAGCTGCACCTTCTGTCCATTCTTTTCTGTTACCAGAGTAACCAGTTAGTTCTGCCCAACTAGAATGTGAAGACATAGTGTCAGCAGCAGCTGGAGTACCAGCTCCTTTAAGACCTATGTACCAAGTTGTTACTTGTGTTCCTGCGTGGAACTGTGTGTCAAGAATATGATTCAAACCTACTGTAGTGATTAGGTTTTTCTTATCCTCTTCCCACTTTACGTTTCCGTCTTTGTCAAGGCAAGTAACTTTCCAATAGTTAGCCAGCCCTAAATTTACATTATCTAATGCCATTGTATTTCTCTCCTTTAGAGTATTATTGTTATTCGTCTGGGTCACTTACCTTAGTCCAAGTAGAACCAGTGTCTTCTGCGATGTCATTCCACAAGAAGTTGCTTGATGAAGAAGTACCCGATGTTGCTGACAAGGTAGCACTCTCTTCAAAGTTTATATTAAATTTCATATCTTGCTCGCTCTCTAGAGTGCCAGAAAAAGGCATAACTAAAGTAACTGTAGCACCAACTCCCATTTCTGTAGGCATTAGTGCTGATGCTATTTTTTGTATGTCTTCTGCGTTTAACTTGTTCAGCATTACCTGAGTTATTTCCGCAGTTACATTTAATTTAACAGGTGGTGCATATCCCCAATAAGTTGTAGCAGATGCCCACGTTGATGTGTCTAAATCCCAAGTAGTTGTTCCAGCTAAAGGAATATTTACTGTGTTGGCAAAAGTTATTGAATCAACAAAAACCTGATTTCCAAGACCAGAAGCTCCTTCTGTAGAAGCTAGAGTTATTTCTACTGGATATGTACTGTTTCCTCTTTCTGCTAAAGTGCTTGCCATAGCAAACTCTGCAACACCAGCCAATGCAAAACCAACAGTAGGAACGCTCATTCCACTATTCTGTGTGAATGTGGCTGTTCTTGGTACAGCTATGTTAGGTACTCTTCCCCAAGCCTCTTGCTGTGATGTTAATGAATCCCAAGTATCAGTGTTTGTATTCCAATAATCTAAGTGGTCATCCGGTGTGCCACTTGTCATATTAAACTCAGCAGTATGTGCGTATGAAGAGTTTAAATATGTTATGTTTACATCAGCCCAAGTTCCTGTCTGTGTATTCCAAAAATATTGGTAAGACATTAGCCCTCAACTCCAGAGTATATGTTCCTTACTCTCATTGCTGAGCCAGAATGTCTATCCCTTTGGTCCTGTCTTTGTAGTTTGTCTATTGCGTTACTGTATCCGTTAAGCCACACAGGTATACGCTCATCGTTCTTTATAAAAGGCTCTGCTTCCATAAGAGCACCATATAATAAAATGTCTGGTGCATTTGCAGTTAGCCAGTTGCTTGTTACAGTACCAGCAGAACCATCCCCTAATGGGGTAAATTTCTCGTAGAAAGCCATTTCTAATTGGTAGGCTGAGTCAGGTATTGGTGCTAGTTGAATCTCGTCTCCAATCAAAGTATAGGCCCTTGGCTTGCCTGTTGTAGTACTGCCATATAACCTATCTAACATCTCTGGTGTAATGTACTCAAGAGGTGTCGTTGGATTTGTGTTTAGTTGTATGTTACGCATTTGAATGTAACCACCGGGTAGGTTAAAGTATTGCTGGTTTACTGTAGCATACATTGTACTTCTTACTTCCATAGGTCGAATGCGTAGCTCCCTATTTATTCTAGCTTCTGCTAGTGCAATAAAGTCTGGTATCCTTGCGGTCAAGTCTGACCTATCTAACCAGTCTGCTATTGCATCTTTTAATTCTGTAAATGTACCTAATGCCATTATACTTTTCCTTTAGTAGTTCGCCACATAGCGTTAGCTGGGTCGTTCATCCAAACTTTCATTCTTTCTTGGTTTCCCCATATACCTTCTCTCATCATTTTTTCTACTACGATTAGAGGTATGCTTGCCACTTTGTGTGACATTACTGAGTCACCTTTGTATTGTGTGTTTTTGTTATGGAACTTGTCTTTTGTATTTAGCTCGGCTAATTTCTTAACTACCTTGTCATCTTGTTGACTAGCTATTGTAAGACTTCCATCTAAATTTGTTATGATTTTTGTATCAATTGCCATAATGTAAACCACCCCAGTTGCCTAGGGTGGTAGTCGGTTATATTAACCAGTAGTGTATCTAATCTTACCGTTAGCAGCTTCGTTGCCACAGCGTAGACCGTACTCAACTAGAAGCATCTTCTTCTCTGAGTCACCTTCTTTAGCGATGTCCACAGTTTGGAAATCACGAAGGTAATCAACTGACCACATGTCGTGGTCTAAGAAGTATACAACGTCTTGGTCACAGAATCTATCCATAACAATGTTGTAAGTACCAAAGTCTGATACATATACATCAACTGAGTTTTGAATAGTCATATTGTTATCTGCAACTGAGCGAACCGCATCAGCACGACCTGACATAGCTGTGATTAACTTCTTGTTAGTCGCACCTAGTAAGATTGTAGAGGCTTCTCCGCCTTGTGTCCATACTGCTTCAGCAACAGCTAGAACGTCAGCTTCAGTCATAGCAGCGTGTGAACCACTAGTACCAGCGTCAGTGACGTTAGTAGTAATCCAGTTAGCAGCACCACGAGTCTCACGAGCAGTTGATGCGTTACCCGCAGCAGCAGCGTTGTCAGCTAGTAGTGAACCTTCCATATCACGCTTAAGCTCTTTAGAAGCCTTTGCTAGTTGGTGAGCCATTTCTGACTTCTTACCAGCGTTGTTTACAGTCTCGTGAGTACCAGTAACCTCAACAACCTTTTTAGAGATTTGTGTTTGGTTAGTCGCACGAGTTGTAGCAGTAGTTGCAGCTGTACCAGCAGCAGCTCCTTCAACGTGGTAGTTATTAATTACAGCAGCAGCAAGTGCTTCTGTTTGCCACTCAAATAGAGTGTTAGATACTGAACCCTTGCCAGCAATGCTGGACATAAATGGAGTATCTGTTGGTGAAATATCATAGATAACATCTGACAAATCCTCACGGATTGCAGTTGCATCGTATGTCTTAAATTGCGTAGGCATTATCCTATCTCCTTAAAGCATATCATAAAAGACAGAAGCGGCATCTTGTTGTTTACCTGACTTCTGTAACCTTGCACGCTTTTTCTTAATGGCCTCAACAGCTACATCTTCTTTAGAGTTTCCTCTTCCGGACTTTTGTACTTTAGGAACTTTCTTAACTGCCTTTTTCTTAGGAGCAACCTTGGTTGTCAGCTTATCATATTCCATAGCTTTTTTAATTACTAGAACACTACGGTGGTCTGCCAACTGGTTAATCTCTTCTGGTAAAAAGCCTACTGATTTAGCGTACTCTTGTACATCTTTCTTTACAGTAGATTCTTTGTCGTTCCACTCAGGTAAAGCCTGAACTAGTCTGGCATATTCTTGTTGAACAAAATGTGCCCTAGCTTTCTGTGCTTCTTCAGCACGCTCTTGTTGTATAATAACCTGCTGCTGTTGCACGTTTTGTACTTTTTCCTGTGCGTCTCTGTACTCATCTTTCTTAAGCATATACTGGTATGGGTCTTCATTTTTTAATGCTTCCCAATCAGTACTATTAAACTCTTGAAGTTTTGCATTCTGTTGCTCTTGCAACATCTGTAAGCCATTAGCGTACATTTGCCTCTCTTGCTCTAGCTTTTGACGCTCGGACTGGATTTGTTCCGTCTCCTTACGCTGCTCTGCTAATGCTTGAGACTTACGAGTGTAGTCAGCTTGCCTTTGATAACCGTTCTTAAGCTCATCAATACCAACTTCTAATTCTTCTCCGTCTACCTTTACAGTATACTTTAAATCCTCTTCAGCTACTACTTCATATTCTTCTTCTTCGGCTACCTCTTCTTCGGTTTCTTCTTCAGCTTGTCCTTCTTCTTCTTCTTCAGGGGCTTCTTCTTCTACCTCTTCAGCTTCCTCTGTATCCTCTACCACTTCCTCGTCAACAGGGGTATCGGTTTCCTCGCTTGCGGTTTGCTCTTGTGAGTCCCACATATTAAGGATTTGGTTTGCAGCATCTTCTGCTGAACCTTCTCTTACTCTTTCAAATCTACCTTCTTGGGTGTTCTCTACAGAATCCATAGGGTTGTTCTCCTCTATTCAGTTAAAAATTGTTCTTGCTCCCTTTCAGCAAGTTTGCCTGTCTCAAGCACTGATGTTATGTGTTGATTAACTAAGTCCAGTGCTTTGATTGTTATATATAATCTATCTCTTTCCACTTCTTCGGCAACTTTGGTATCAAGTAAGTATTGTACTAATGCTTCCTTGACTGTGGACAGAGCCTCTACATATAGAGGATGTTCTAAAATTTGTTTAGCTTGGTCTGCCCTTGCTATCTCTTCTCCCTTTCCCATAATTAGTTCCCTATTTTAACTGCTCGTTCTTGTTCTCTTTCTAATACAAGCTCTTGCTGTTTAAGTGCTAGCTCTGCTTTTTTAATTTCAAGTTCTTGTGCTTTAATCTGCATATCTACTTGTGCTTCTTGCCTCTTAAGCTCTAAGTCTTGTGCAGCTATGTCAGCTTCTAATTGCATTTCTTGTTGCTTGATGGCAGACTCTTGTTGTATTTTTTGCAACTTGACTTTTATTTCTTCAGCTTTTAGTTGTGCGTCTGCTTGTTTTGCTTGCTGCTCTGGGCTAGGCCCTTGTTGCTGTGGAACTTGTGCATCACCGGGGTCTGTAATAAAGTCATCTACATTTTTCATACCCATAGCTTTTATCTGCTCGGCTACTAGGTTGTATACATTCTTAGGCTTAAGTAGCATACCAGCAGATGGGTGCTGTGCAATCATTTGTATTGTCTGTGACAATCTACCTAAGTGCATTAGGTTCATATCCTTATTACCAAAGCCTAATCCAACTTGTGCTACACAATCCATCTTTTCTTTCCACTCATGTGGGTACAGTGTAGTCCATTTGTTGTTCAGCCTTACAATTTTTTCTGGCTTTTCAAACTTTTGTACTAACATATAGACAGAGTTTGCTAGGTCTTTCATACCTGTTTCAGCAAATATTCTGGCTATTAATTCTATTTTCTGCTGTGCAGCAGTCATGACTTGACCGACACCTGTAGCAGTTTGATGCGATTTTAACGCACCCTCAGATAGACCCATTGAGTTCTTGCTAACACCAGTTCGTTCTTCTCTAATGCTGTCTAAATATCCTAGCATATTAAAAGAATTCTGGTCTAGTTGTGGTGTTCCCAGAGGGTTAACAGCACCCGGTGTGCGTACTCTTACAATACCACCCGGTCTAGAAGTCATCAGGTCATCTAAATTCGCTTGACCTTCCACTACCTCGTATCGCCCATTATTTGTTAGGTACATGTTGTCTAACAAGTTACGCATTAGTGTAGTCTTAATGAGTTGAAGGTCGGAGATTAAGTCATAAATACTCAGACCGTAAAACTTATGAGGCATTGGTATAGGTGTAAGGGAGGAGAAGGGAACACTATCCACAGCCTCATTATCTAACAGTTCATCTCCAACCTTCGTTACTTTTCTTAGTTCAGCAATGCCATCGTTGTCAAAGTCAACACGCATGTAACATTCTGTAACCCAAATTCCATCGTCAATGTCACCCTCTGGTGCATTGTCTTGTTCGTGCGAGAACCTAGAAAGTCTTTCAGCTTTGTAATCTGCCTCATCATTACTAAATATATTCTCTATTTTATTTTTAGGGTAGCCTTGTTCTAATAACTCAGACTTAGTTTTCTTTACCCTGTGTCCTACAAAACGAGCATCCTCTATTGTCTTGGCATACTTGTTTATTAAAAATTCTTCTGGTGGTACAGGCTCTATTCTAACTTGGCCATTGTCATATGTTCTACTAACTACAACATCATGTGTTACTTGTTGTGGCTGTAATGAAATAACATCGCTAGCTTCTAATCCATTAGGAGTGTGCTCTAGTACCTCTACATTGTCATCTAATAAGAGTGCAGTAAATTCTTCTTCTGTTAAGTTCTTATACTCTTCCCTTAGTGTTTCACTGCTGTCATCCCAGTAGTGTTTGACTATACCATTTTTTTGTAGTAGTGCATCCTTAAACCACTGGTATATTGTAGAAAATCCTGGGTTTTGTCTCATGATTACATAATTAACATAATCAGTAGACTGCTTTGCCATCTCTACATCTTCTGGACCTTGTGGTTCAAACTGTACTACCTTATCGCCCGAAGTAAATATCTTCATAAGGCTTGGCATAATCCACTCTATTACATCGGCTACATCTCTTGTGACAATTTGAGAACGACCTTCTTGCTCATTACCATACTTCTTACCATAGTAACGGTCTAATGCATCAGAGCGTTGTTCTGTCAGCTTTCCGTCTTTGTACCCTAGAGCTGAGTTAATTTCTTGCTCTAAGTGAGCAGATAGCTCCCTCTTTGTCATTTTTGCCATATGTTATTTACCTTTGTTAATAGGTTCTTTTGTTTCTTTAGGTGGTGGCGAGGACATGCTGACTGCTTTCATAATATGTTTAAGGTCTTTAATGTCCTGTGCCATTTCTAATATTTTATTTTCTAACCATCTCGGATTCATATCTTCTCCTATACTATCCAACTTAAATCAGTCTCAGGAAGTTCCTTTCCCCAGACACTATCATTGCCTGTAAACACTACATCTGTTACACATAAATAACGAAACGCATCGCTAGCGTGTGATGTCCAATCGTGGACTGGTCTTTGTGACCAAATCTTTTTCTTGTCATCATAGCTACTTCTATATTGTAGTAATGCTTCTAGCCCTTTCTTTGTGCTTTCCAAATCAAACCAACACTTGTTTAAATAAGTTCTGGTAGTATCAATACCATCCATTACTTTTAATTTTGGTGCTACTTGAAAGTCTATGCCTAGGTCAAATGCTAGGTCTCGTCTTGACTTACCAGTAGAAAATTCTCTAACTACTATATCGTGTGGTGCTATGTGTGCACCATAGTGGTAGCCTTTTCTATTTAATACATCTATATAGTGTGGCAACCCTTCGTTTGAACTTTCATAATAATCTATAACGTGTACTGCTTTACCTACAAATTGCACGAACCATATGCTCGTTGCGTCTGAGACTCCGAGGTCCCAGCTTGTTACTACTTGTTTAGACGGGTCATAAGGGACTTTCCCCACTCGGTCTTCTTCATAAGCAGTTTCAATCTCTTTAGCATAATACGCACCTCTAAGTGCAGCAGACCAAGAACACTCGTATTCTTGTTCAAATTCAGTCTCTGCCATATCCTGTTTCGCAAGTTCAAGCTCTTCATCATCTAATATCCCTGTTTCACTCGCCTTGTATAAGAATCTAGCCCATCCCTTCCTATCCGGTGCTGAGTGGTATAAATCATAAAATTCGTTTTTCCCTTTAGGTGTACCAATAAATATTGCATACCCCTTCCTATCTGATAGTGCTGGTCTTATAACCTCAGAGAACATCTTAGGGTTCATCTGAGCGTACTCATCAAGCACTACACCATCTAAATAAATTCCCCTGAGGGTGTCGTAATTGTCTGCCCCGTATAGCTGTATCCTCGCTCCCATAAAGTCGGCTCTTAGTTCTGCCTCGTTAAACTTTACTTCGGGAAATACAGAACATAATCTCTTAAGTTCATCCCATGCTACTGTTTTTGCCTGCTTAAATAGTGGTGCAATGTATGCATACCTAGGTGCGGGCTTACCAGCTTGTATATCTTCTACAGAACTTTTGATTAGCTGGTTTATAGCAAACACAGTCTTACCAAACCGCCTGTGACATACAACTACATTAAATCTATCTAGATTAGTATGTAAGTGTTTTTGTAAATCCCTAGGTGTATAGGGAATTACTATGGATTTCCTCTCCTCTTGCATAAATACTAGTGTACTTTGCTATCCTTGTTCCTTAATATTTGATTTGCGTCTGCAATGTCAGTTTCATTGCTGGCCCATTGTATGTCAAACTGTCTATCCTCTACAACAACGTGGTGTTTCGGAGACCATCCGGCCTGAGTCTTTAACCAAAACGTAGTCATGCTAGGAGATTCTCCACTGACCGCCATTTCATAAGCAACACCTGCAACTCTTGCAGTTCTTTTCTCTTTACCTACCGCTAGATTATGAGAATAATATTTATTTAGGGTGGCGTTACTAATACCCATTACTTTAGCTATAGTGTGTTGGTCTAATCCTATAGTAACCATCTCTTCTACTTTAGAATAATCGTCATCTGTAGGTTTATACGTCTGTCCACGCTTTATTCTAGACTTTTTACCACCAGCTTTCTTAGATTCTGCACTAAGTCCACCAGTCGGCCTGCCTTTTTTACGCTCAATCTTTAATACAGCATCAGCAGGTACTATACCTTTAGCAGATGCTACTGCATATCTAAGCTCTTCTTCGAGTTCTTTCTCAATTTCTCTGATTTCTTGTTCAGAATCAGCTGAGATGTTTCCTTTGTTTGCCATAAGTTTAGTATTATACCAGAATTCAAATATTGTTTTGGCTGTTACCTAGAATATTCTAGTGATTGTTTATAGTAGTAAGTAGTGTGTAGTATATCTTCACTAGTATTCTAGGTATGTTTAAGACTTCATTTGTAATGAAACAATATTATACCATATGGAGTGTAGTATCCTACTTTTATTTTCTTATGCCGAAATCTGAATCCCCGAATCTGGGATGAAACACACACATACTACACACTAAGTTGAAAAAATAAAAATTTTATATGTGGCATGGTTTGGCTCTGGGCGTTTTTTTTGCAAAAGGGTGTCCCCCCTTCCCCGCTTTCAAGGAAACATATATATGAATTCATGCACATCTATTCATTGGTATGTCCGAGTCAAACATATATATGAATTACTACCCATGAATACATACACAGTAATTAATACATAGCAATTCATGCACATTTATACATTCATACGATGTCATATGCATCAAATCATATATACCTATTCATAATAATGAATTCATACACAGTTTTAAAATGATGTACTTTTCAATGAAATTCTCAAGCATTTAATTGCTTGAAAAACCCTTTAAAATCAAGGCATTTAAAAATAAGTTGACAGGCTTTCAAATCTATGGATAATAGTAAGTATTCCTAGTGACATTGATTTAGCCGGCATGGATAACCGGCACAAGCTGAAAGGCTTGTTTCTAGCTTTCAAGCATTTAATTGCTTGAGTTTAACAATTCGGAATTACTGCATTATTACTGGCACTGCTAGTAAGTAATGCCAGTATTAAGTATGTAATTCTTTACTTTTAATAAATGGAGAATAACAATGAAAGACTTAATACCTAATGATGTAGTAGAACTTAGCAAGACTGAAATAATTAAATCAATTAACAAGGCTGAAAACACTGAAAGCCTTGAGATTTTAAAGGCTGTAAAGGCTGTTGGAACTAAGAAAAAAACAATGCGTAACAAAGTGAGAAAAACATTGTCAACGCTTAGTGCTGATGGTAAGAGCCTTGCGAAATTGCATGAAATTGAATTAGTTATGAATTGCTTAAAAGTTGAAAAGTTAATCGATGATATGAAATCATTAAAATCATGCATAGAATGGGTTTTTAATGATTTAGTCAAGGATGATAGCCAGCCATTTTTCCAAAAAGAAAACAGGCAATCTATGAAAAATGTTGAAATCAACACTTTACAGCCTTGCGTTATGTCTCCAATGCTTAAGCCTAAGGTAAAACCTAAGGCTGAAATCGTTGAGGATATAAGCGACATTGATTTAAAAATTAACTTGACAGCAGATAATGACAATAAATTTCAATCTAAGAATAAAATCTTTTTTGAAAGTCATTGTGAACTAGATGAAAATAATGAATTAGTGATTAATGATGAGACATTCAATGCCACTATGGAGTTATTCAAGGCTTTTCAGAGCGAAATAAGAAAAGCCCGTTTAAATGCTATTAAAGTCAAAGCTAAGTAATGCTACTAAAACCCAGCCTTAAAAAGCTGGGTTTTTTTTGTGCCTTTAAAAATTAATAACTGAAATGGGATGGGATAGATTTCATTTGACTTATTGGTTTTTGTATGGATAATTAAGTACATCAATCAAACAAACCCCAAGCATTTAATTGCTTGGATAACACAGGAGGACTATGCAACAATATGATACGATGAAAGAATACCTAACCGATTTACATATAGATGATTGGGATAGGAAAATGCAAGAGAGTCTATGGTATGTCGCTGATGACTCAGGACTTACAATGTTAGATGATGTAGATTTTGAAACAGCTAATGTATATGCAAGCAAGCATGACGGATGCTATGCATACATGAAAACAAAAGACTAGCAAGTTTCTCTCCATAGGCTTGCTTTGTCCTGAGTATGACAGTAAACTGCTCAATTTTGTTTTAGTTGTTACAAGCTATCCACCTTTATAGGTGATGAGAATACTATTAAACTGACCTCTTGCGATAGCTAGTAAGTCGGTGCAAAGTTGTAAAAAATATGGGCTATTGCTATTTACTCTAGAGGGCGATAGCCTATACTCTTTATAACTAAAGTGGAGGTTTGCCTATGCAAACAATTAAAATTGGTGAGTTTGAATACTCAAGAACTAAGATAAAGAATAATATTCTTAGGGTGTATGCTGATAGCCTAGAGTCAGAGAAAAATGACTGGTATAAAGAAGCCAATACCTTTGGCTCCCAAGTATCAGATTTTCTTTCTGCCTTTAGTAGATTAAGTGTATCAAAGCGTAAGGTATTAGGAATTGTCTCGGCTCTGTCACCTCTTAAAGAGTGGAATAAAAACAAGGAGTTGGCTGTTGATTTGATTTTGTCTGGTGATTGTGGACACATGAAAAACAACAAGCAAAAAGCACTTGATATTCTTGCACTGAAGAATGACAAGCCTATTGTTATGGATAAAAAAATCTTAGGTATACTTAATGGGGATAAAACAAAAAGATTTTATTTAAACATGATGTACCCATCTGGCAGTGGTGCTACTCTGTTTAGTAGTCTTTATCCCGGAGGAGGTGTTACTGTGGATAGGCATGCTATTGCAATTGCGATAGGCCGAACTGCAACAGAGATAGAACAGGTATTAACACCTAACAAGTATACTTTTATAGAAAATTGCTATAAAATAACTGCTGATGCACTGGGATTGACACCCTTGCATCTGCAATCTATTACTTGGCAAGCGTGGAAACGCATTAAGAAGGAGGTGTAATGGCCGATATGACTGGTAGAAACTGGGAAAGTGGCCATGAACTTATAGATGTTGCTGTAATGCTGAGGAAACTCAGGTATTTACAGCAGGATGCAGACTTTGAGGATAATGCAAAGGATTATGCATACTATAAGGGCATGGCTGACTATTACCAAGAGCTGTCCGACAAGGGACAGGAATTTAATGTTAATTTTTAAGGAGGATGTATGAGTTTTATGGAAATGTTTGAAGAAGCAAATGCTAAACCTAGCATAGATGTTACTACTCTAAAGAAAGATGAGTGGTATATTATTGACTTGATGGGGATGAATGTCCGAGCCAAGTTAATGAGTTCGCCAAGGCAAGGCAAGGGATGGAAGAAAACTGTAATGATGGATGTGCGTGGCTCTGATGTGGGTATGTATGATGAGATGGGCAGTGTATATGTGTCCAAGATTATAGAACATTACCCCGGTGGGGCTGGAGGATACAGTCATGCGTAAGGAAAAAACTTATCACTGTTGTGTTGATGTAACATATACACAATGGATATATGTGGATGCTGAGAGTCAGGAGGAAGCTGTCAAGGCTGCGAAAGATGAAGCCATTGACATGCACCCCAACTCTTTAGTCTTGAATAAAGTTGAAGTGTTTGATGCTTATGCAGAATAGATACTATAGACTGGCATCAGGCAGAGAAGTAACTGTATATGATGTAATGGATGCTACTGGGCTGTCAAAGCCCGGTGCATACAAGAGATTAGCACTGAACAGGGATGATGAGACTGTATTCCTAAAAGCAGGTGCTTTGTTGGGTATGAAACAGGCTAAAAGCAAGTGGGTTAGTGAGCCAGTGCGAGTAGTTATGGGCATACCCATCAATCCTAGTTACTTGGATGGTGTAGTAAAGGGAAACTCTATGTATAATAGAGATGGTGAACTGATGAAGTATGGTGCAAGATGTGCACTAGTCAGGTACAACGCTAAACTCAGGAAAGAATGGAGGGATAGCACACCTAATATTAAAAACAAGGAGCGATATGGCGGATAAGTATTTAAAATTGTATGACGAATGCAATAAAATGAGGGCTGAACTTGACCAAGAAGTAAAAAATGTGACTGGTGATAAAGAGTTGGAGGTATTTCTTGATAAAGTTGAGCGATTGAAAAGTAAATATAATAAACTCAGAGAGTTGGAGGATGTATGGACATAACAATATATGCAAGTGATGTAAGAAACTTTGATGATGAAGTAGAGAGACACTTCAATGTCGAGGAATGGTTTGGCCACAAGTTATTTGATGAGCATGACAGGCTTAGTCTAGATAACTATGACTATGCAGTTGACCCTCGGTCATACATAGGTATAATGGTAGATATGCAGGAGCAAATCCATGACCTGCGTAGCCAGATAGAACTACAGAAAAAGTGGATTAAAAATAGAGAGGAGGTAGAAAGATGGGATGGTTCAATGTTAAAATAAAACTAACACAAGAGTCAGTGTTTAATGTAGATGTAGAAGCTGACAGCCCTGAGGATGCAGAGCAAATAGCTACTGATGCTGTATGGGATGATGATTACGCTGATGATATAAGGTCAACACTTGAGATTACTGATGAAGAGTATGATGCTGATGAGTGGTGTCGTGAGTGTGACAAACCTATTGATTACTGTGAATGTGAGGAGGATAAAGATGAATCCGAATAACAACAAGCACTTCAACGATGAGGCTCTTAGAATTAACAGGATGTTAAAGAAAGAGAACGACAAGCTAAGGGATGTGATTAAAGAAATGGATGAGTACATACTGCATTATGTCGTGTATAATATAGACAGTGCTGAGGAAGACAGGCAACTGGGTAGAATACAACAATTAATACGGGAGGTATTGTAAATGGCTGATATAAATGGTGTTGAGCGTACATATGCTAACAAGGATGAGTACGATTTCGAGGGTGGTGAGTACGATAGTAATGAGGTAGATGCTATAATGCAGAGCGAAGAATATAAGCGAGAGCATATGGACTTTAGTGAACTACTACTAAATGATTATATAAAGAATAAAGATAGGTGGATACAAAGAAACCTGTGATATAATAATACTTAGTATATATACTAGGTATGCCTATGATGTTACTATTAGTAAGTAGTATATAGTATATATTCTAGGTGTACCTAGTTAGTATCTCTAGAAGTGCTACAGTTTTTCTTCCATTTTTTCTGTGGCACTTCTAGTGGTATTAATACTGCTAGTAGGGTCAAGCATTTAATTGCTTGGCATTGATGTTAATTATAAAGGAGATGTATATGTCAGAAGCAATGACACTAACTGGTAAGGTTGTATTCAACCATGTAACTAAGCCCGATAACTTCAAAGGTACAGAGAGATATGCTCTTACCATTGCGTTGGATAAGGCAGGTAAGAAACTGGCTGAGAAAGCAGGCTTGAAGACCAATGAGTATGATGGTAATGTACAGATTACTAGTCGCAGGAAGATAGACTTTGACCGACCTAAGATTTACAATGTAGACAAGGAAGAGGTTGGTGTTGGTCACTTATCTTTGTATGGAGATACTGTATCCATGCGAGTCAAGCAGGGTAAGGGAGACTACAGCGAGTACACCTACTTGGAGGCTATTCGTGTAGAAGAGAAGGCGGATGGAGTTGAGGACTTTGACCCATCTGAATTCTAATTCTGACTAGGCTGTTAAACAGGGGCATCTTCGGATGCCCTTTATTATTTTAGTAAGGGAGAAAATATGGAAAATAAATTACTCCGCAAGGAGCAGTGCCCCGACTGTGCTAAGGATGGTGGTGACACTAGCAAGGATAACATGGCTGTCTATTCAGATGGACAGACACATTGCTATGCTTGTAACACACACGGATTTGTTGAGCACAAAGAAAAGGTACAGGTAGCAGAGACTACCAAAAAGAAAGACTGGTTGGCAGAGTACAACAGAGGTGATTACTATGCACTGCCTGATAGAAAGCTAAGAGCCGAGACACTTGAGAAGTACAAGGTCAAGTCAGAGATGGATGGCAAGGGCAAGATAATCAAACACCACTACCCTAATCACAACAAGAAAGGTGAGATGGTGGGTGTAAAGACTAGGATAGTAGCCAACAAGCAATTCTTTGGGGCAGGCAAGACTGATGCAACAAACCAGCTGTTTGGTCAGAGTTTGTTCAGAGCAGGTGGTAAGTTTGTTACCATATGTGAGGGCGAGCTAGATGCTATGGCTAGCTACGAAATGTTTGGCTCTAAGTTTGCTTGTGTTAGTGTGGTTAATGGTTCCCATTGTGTGGATAACATCAAGGCTAACCTTGAATGGCTTGATTCCTTTGAGACTGTAGTGTTGTGCTTTGATAGTGATGAGTCAGGTAGGAAAGCTGCGAAGTTGGTAGCACCTATACTTGGTCCAAATAAATGTAAGATACTTACACTGGCCAAGCACAAGGATGCATGTGATTACCTAAAGAGTGGTGATGGCAAAGCATTCTATGATGAGTGGTGGAATGATGCCAAGCCATACACTGTGAGTGGTGTGGCTACTATCGAGGACATGCGTAATGCCATGATGAACTACCGGGATACAGAACTAATACCTCTGCCCGATTCGTTTGGTAATCTCAATGAGATGATGCGTGGTGGTGTAGCTAGAGGTGAGTTAGTTAGTATCATTGCACACACCAGTATAGGTAAGACCACCATACTTAATGAATTAATCTACCACTTTGCATACAAGACGGATGAAAAGATAGGTTGTTTCATGGTTGAGGATAACATAGACGAGACCATTAGAAAGGTGGTGAGTGTACACACTGGTGAGAATATGCAGTTGACCAAGCCTAATGATTTAGATGTTGATGGTATTATGGACAACGCTATTGACATAGGATTTGGCTCACAGATACAGCTACATAATGATGGTGGTGGTAGTATAGACTTAGAAGAAATGTTTGCAAAGATTAGATACTTCATTAAGGGAGTTGGTTGTACTGTTATACTTGTAGACCCACTACATACTGCCATTAAGAACCTGAGCAACGAGAACATTGAGGAAGTTATGGATAGATTTATTAAGCTGTGCAAGGAGACAAAGGCTACAGTCATACTGTCTACCCATACAAGAAAGCCTGACGATGGCTCCCACCCTCATAAGATTAGTGAGTATGATGTCAAGGGTAGTGGTGCTATACCACAGGCATGCCATACCAACATACTATTCTCAAGAGACAAGTTGGCAGAGGATGAGTACGAGAAAAACTCTACTAGGATACGAGTGCCTAAGATGAGAAGGACTGGACAGACTGGTGAAGCAGGCTGGGCATACTTCAATGGTGAGACTGGTAGACTAGAGAAAGGACACAATCCTATAGCCGATGGAGGTGGCGATGCGGACTTTTAGTTGTGACATAGAGACAGATGGACTAGACCCTAGTGTTGTATGGTGTATAGCTGTGCAAGATGTAGACTCGGGACAGGTCATTACCTTTTCAGGTACTACCCTAGGTTTGTTCAAGCCTTGGATGGCATCAGAGGTAGACTGTCTCGTGTTTCATAATGGCATTGGTTTCGATGTTCCAGTACTGACTCGATTGTGTGACATAGACTTTAGTGATGTCCAAGTAGAGGACACATTGGTGATGAGTCAGTTAGATGAGCCACGCAGAGAGGGTGGCCACTCACTTGCTAGTTGGGGTGAACGTCTAGGATTTGACAAGGGAGACCACGAAGACTGGTCCAAGTTTAGTGAAGAGATGTTGTCGTATTGTATAAGAGACACTGAGATAACAACCAAGCTATACAGAAGACTGAGGCTAAGAGAACTAAGTCAAGATGCACTGGAACTTGAGTACGCTATAAAGAAACACTGCACACAACAAGAGAACAATGGGTGGCACTTTGATTTTCATGGTGCAATGATGTTGCTACAAGATATTAATGAGGACTTGCGTAGTGTGGAAGAGGAAGTGCATAAGACATTCACACCACTTGCAGTGTGGAAAAGCAAGACACCGGTCAAGAACAGGTGGAAGAAAGGTGGTGGCAGGACTGTAGCATATCAAGCAGAGGTGGACTTACAGTGTCACACCAATGATGATGATGATTATGGGTACTGGCACTACCCTGAGTTTAATCTAGGTAGTAGACAGCAGGTGGGCAGGTACTTAATGCACTATGGTTGGAAACCTACAGAGTTTACTAACACAGGACTACCAAAGGTAGACGAGGGTACGCTCAAGGATGTTGACATACCTGAGGCCAAGTTGATAGCTAGGTACTTGATGCTACAGAAAAGACAGGGTCAGGTCAGCAGTTGGATAGATGAGTACAACCACACAACAGGAAGAATACATAGCAGAGTGCACACAATGGGAACTGTCACGCACCGCATGTCTAGTAGTAACCCGAACTTACAGCAAGTTACTGCAAGTAACAAGGAGTACGGACAAGAGATGCGTGGTTTGTTTACTGTTCCTGATGACAAAGTAATTGTAGGTGCTGACCTCAGTGGACTGGAGCTTAGATGTCTTGCCCACTATATGAAAGATGACAACTACACAGAAGAGATACTTAGTGGTGACATACACACAGCCAATCAAAAAGCTGCTGGACTTGCTACTCGTGATGAGTCCAAGCGATTCATCTATGCTTACCTGTATGGTGGCGGTGACAATCTGATAGGAAACATATGTGGTGGTGGCAAAGAACTGGGTAAGAAAGTAAAGGCACAGTTTCTAGACAATACACCAGCACTGCGTAACCTAAGAGTACGCATTGAAAAAGCCAGCAAGCGTGGCTGGATTAAGACACTTGATGGTCGCAAGGTACATGTGCGTAGTCCACACTCAGCACTGAACTTCTTGTTGCAGAGTGCAGGCTCAATCATAGCCAAGAGAGCGTGGGTTATATTTCATTCTCTTGCTAAGGACTATGAATACAAGCAGTTAGGTGTGATACATGATGAGATACAGATAGAGTGTGACTCATCAGATGCAGATGCAGTAGGCAAGCTAGTGGTTAAAGCAATGGAAGACACCACTAACTATTACAAATTAAACTGCCCGATTACAGGTGAGTATAAAATAGGTAAAACATGGAACGAGACGCACTAGTTATAGGGTAAAATACATACTAATTTTAATGAGAGGAGAAGAGACTATGAAGTCTATAAACACACTAATCCCTGACATCTACAATGTCATGGAGTCCAAGCAGTACGATGGTGACTTGAACTCTATTGCAATGCAGGCAGGTAGGGAAGTAGAAGATGCAATCAGAGATGCATTCACACCAAGAGAAGACAACAGAGGTTTGCGTATGTCTGGTATAGGTAGGTGTGAAAGAGCACAGTGGTACAGTTATAAAGGACACACCCCTGAACCAATCAAGGGTGAGGTATACCTGACTTTCTTACAAGGTCATGTACTAGAGGCTGTGCTTGTAGCTTTGATTAAACTATCAGGACATACAGTAACAGACCAGCAAAAGAAACACACGATTGAAGGTGTCAATGGTTCTCAGGATTGTACGATTGATGGTGAGTTAGTTGACATCAAGACAGCAAGTGCTTGGTCTTGGGAAAACAAATTCAAAGAGTCAGGCATAGCTGACGATGCGTTTGGTTACATCAAGCAACTGTCTGCTTATGGTAAAGGAGACAAGAGAAAGAAAGGATACTTCCTTGCTTTGAATAAAAACAAATCAACACTTAAGTTATGTGAGCAAGAACTAGAAAAAGACATAGACACTTACATCGTTGACTTGAAAGCTAAGATGGAATCAGACACACCACCTATGAGACTAGCTAACGCTACAACTTGGAACAAAGCTAAGACAGAAGAAAAGCTATGCATGACATGTGCGTTCTGTGGTTTTAAAGAGGATTGCTTTGGTAGTTTAGAAGCTAGGCCTATACCGTCTGGCAAAATAACTAATTACTTTGTAACAAACGGAGCCAACTTTTGAAACAACTACCAGAACTAAAGGCATACATCGCATCAACATATGATGTGTGCCTTATATGTGACGAGCTAGAGATTGAACCTCAAGAATTACTAGATGCTTTTGAAAAGAGACTGATAGAAAAACAAGACAGGTTTCTTGAGGACTTTGAGGAGAGCACATGGACTACATAGAACTAAGTCTGTCTTTCATATTGCTAGGTGCTGTTGGCATTTATGTCACACACAAGAGAGCATATGAAAAAGGAATTACTGATGCTGTGCTCATGCATAGAACAGGAAGATTAAAATATAGAGACTATCTAGATGACAACGGTGACAAGATGGTAGACATAGAGATAGAACCACTGGAGGATGAATGAAAAAATTACCAACTGATTACCAAAACTTTATTGCTCTTAGCAGGTATGCGAGGTGGCTACCTGAAAAGAACAGGAGAGAAACGTGGGAAGAAACAGTAGCTAGGTACTTCGACTTTATGGAGGAGCACCTAAGAGAGAACACTAACCAAGAGTTAGTACCCAAGACTCGTAAGATTCTTGAAGATGCAGTGCTTAACCTAGAAGTTATGCCTAGCATGAGAGCCTTGATGACTGCTGGCAAGGCACTTAAAGACAACAACATTGCAGGATATAACTGTGCTTACCTAAGCGTAGACCATCCCAAAGCATTTGATGAGTGCTTGTATGTACTCATGCATGGCACTGGTGTAGGCTTTAGTGTAGAGAGACAATTTATTAGAAAGCTACCAGAAGTACCAGAAGAAATGATTGATGTAGAAGACATTGTAGTTGTACAAGACAGCAAGGAAGGCTGGCAGTCTGCGTTTAGAAAACTAATTACATACCTATACAACGGAGAAATGCCTAAGTGGGACTTCTCTAAGATTAGACCTAAGGGTGCAAGGCTTGCTACCTTTGGTGGCAGAGCCAGTGGACCAGAGCCATTGCTTGACTTGTTTAACTTCTCTACTAATCTATTTAAAGATGCAGTGGGCAGACAGCTAACTAGCTATGAGTGTCATCGTATGATGTGTAAGATTGCAGAGGTTGTAGTAGTAGGTGGTGTGCGTAGGTCTGCACTAATCTCACTTAGTAACCTTACTGATGAGAGAATGCGTAGTGCCAAGTCTGGTCAGTGGTGGAGTGATACACCTGAGATGGCACTGAGTAACAACAGTGTGTGCTATACAGAGAAGCCAGACATAGGAATCTTTATGAAGGAGTGGACTTCTTTGTACGAGTCCAAGTCAGGTGAGCGTGGAATCTTTAACAGAGAAGCAGCAATTAAACAAGTAGCTTCTATAGGTAGACGTGACACTGACCATGAGTTTGGTTGTAATCCTTGTAGTGAAATCATCCTAAGAGATGGCCAGTTTTGTAACTTAACAGAGGTAGTGGTGCGTGCAGAAGACACACAGAAAGATATCCTCCGTAAGACAAGATTAGCCACCATACTGGGCACGTTTCAAGCAAGTCTTACAAACATTAAAAGACTTCGCCCTAAATGGGTACATAATACAGAGGAAGAAGCACTACTTGGTGTGTCATTGACTGGCATAATGGACAATGCGTTTATGAATGGTAGTAGTGAGGACAGAGGTTACTATGGCAAGAGAAGTTTGCCTGACTTCCTGTCTGACCTAAGAAAAGAGACAGTCAAAATTAATGAGCATTGGTCAGAGCTGTTGGGCATTAGTCAGTCTACTGCAACCACAGCCATCAAGCCTAGTGGTACAGTTAGTCAGTTGGTTGACAGTGCTAGTGGTGTACATACTAGACACAGTGACTACTATATACGCAGAGTTAGGGCAGATAGAAAAGACCCTATAGCCAGACTAATGGAAGACCAAGGCATACCTGCTGAAAATGATGTAATGAAACCTAACAGTGTCAAGGTGTTCTCGTTTCCTATGAAGGCTCCTGATGGTGCTGTTACTAGAAACGAAAGGAATGCTATTGAACAGCTAGAGCTGTGGCTTACATACCAAAGATACTACTGTGAGCACAAGCCTAGTGTAACCATAAGTGTCAGAGAACACGAGTGGATGGAAGTAGGAGCTTGGGTATACAAACACTTTGATGAGGTAAGTGGAGTTAGTTTCTTACCACACTCAGACCACACATACCAGCAAGCACCATACGAAGAGTGTGACAAAGAAACACACGACAAGTTGCTTAGTGAAATGCCTGAGGCAGTTGACTGGGATTTGATTAGTGAGTACGAGCTTACTGACCAGACAGTAGGAACTAAGACTCTTGCTTGTACTGGTAGCGTGTGTGAGTTAGTTGATTTAGTAGAAGAAGAGAGGGACACGGAATGATACACACCATAGTATTAATAATAGCAATGCAAGTTATTGTTGTTACACTAACAGGGTGTGCTACATTAGAAGATAAGATGCAACAGCTTCAATGTCACGCACCAGTAGATTCAAGTATGTGCACAGGCTGGCAGACTTGATGTGTCCCAAGCATTTAATTGCTTGGGTTTATGTTAAACCATAAAGGAGTAAAAATGTTAGAAAAAATAAAGAACGGTGCTGACGGAGCAATAGATGTTGGCATTAAGTTAATTAGCTTATCAATTATATTACAAGTAATCTTTGGACCAAAGGTAGCTTTCCTAACAGGAGATGTAATTGGTTCTATACTAGGTATAGTATGGACTTTAGGAAATGGTGGACTGGCCGGCATCATCGCAGCTGTCATCATCTGGAAGTTACTCGACAAAGATATTGTCGATGAGCTTAAAGACTAAAGCTAAAAACACTTGGGGTCTTGTCCGCATGGATGGGACTTCCAAGTTATACATGGAACTCAAAAGAAAAAAACAAAACAAACCACGGGACTTTTGGAGGAGCGACTGGAGAAAATGAATACAGATAATATTAATCCACAACATTACCAGCAAGGCAAGATAGAAGTAATAGACTTTATACTAGACCAGAAGATGAGCTACCTGACTGCATCAGCATGCAAGTACCTTTGCCGATGGGAACATAAACACTTGGGTGAAGGCAGACTAGATGACTTAAGAAAAGCAAGATGGTTCATTGAGAAACAGATAGAAGAAATACTCAAAGAGGAGAACATCAAGTGAAGATAAAGGGAGTGCTTCCATTACCCACATACACAAAGGGAAGAGGAGACAAGAAGAAAACAAATCTTCTTAGTCTTAATGTATTTAGAAACCTACACCATTTTTCTAAGAACAAAGTCAAGCAAGACTATGCTGACCTAGTAAGAGAGTTTGTAAAGACACTACCTAAATACAAAACAATACAGCCTAGCTACACACTGTACTTTAATAACAACAGAAAGAAAGACTTGGACAACTATACGTTTCCTATGCACAAGTTCTTAATGGATACATTAGTTGAAGAGGGTGTCATTGAAGATGACCATTATGATTTTGTTACTGAGATTACCACAGAGTTTGGTGGTATTAATGATGACAACTATGTTGTTGTAGAAATAAAGGGAGAAGAGCATGTCGCTAAATAAAAGCAAGGACATTAAAGAGATGCGTAAGTTTGATGTTGACCTAGAGTTTGGTCAGCAATGGGAGAAGTATGTAGATGAGTTGTTCTCTGGTGCTAAGAAGTGTGAGATTAAAACAGAGAGAGACACATGGGCCAAGACCGGCAACATATGTATTGAAGTTGAAAGCTATGGTAAGCCATCAGGGTTAGCCAGCACAGAGGCTGATGTTTGGGTACACAATCTAGTTAAAGACAATGAGCTGTGTGCTAGTCTTGTGTTTAATACAGACAAGCTACGCAAAGTAATCGAAGAGATGAAACCTTTTACAGTATATGGTGGTGACAACAAAGCATCTAAGCTACACCTAGTTGATATAAATAAACTACTTAACGCTATCGCAACCTAGTAACAACAACACCGACATCTCCAGAAGATGTCTCAGAAACTTTAAAGTCCGGCCCAAGAATTGACCTTATGAAGTCCATTAGTTCTTGCTTGGTAAATCCTTTTTGGAATGTGTCCTTGCCAGTAATTACTCCGTCTTGATAAGGTCTTGGGTTGACAAGACTTTTTAAGAATCCCCTACCTCTAGCCATAATAACAGCCTTGCCTCCAACAGCTAGGCTCTTGCCTATTCCCCTGACTGCCTCAACTCTTTGTTGTCTAGGTAGTACATTCAATACAGCATTATTAATTACACCATTGTATTCTCTGCTAATTTGAGATGCGTCTGTGTATGTAGGTGTAAACCCACCTTTTGGAAATGGCTCAAAAGAATCAAAGCCCATTTCTTCAGATGCCCTGCCTAAACCTGCACCATAATCAAGTATATCCTCAGCAGGCACATCCTTAAAGTGCTTATCCTTTACCTTTCTGTATGTACTTACAGTATTAGAAACTTGAGTGTCACCTGATTTAGTAATGTCATAACCTTGCTCTGACATTTCCATGTCATTGTCTATGCTCTTCTGCATTTCAGGAAACACTTGTGTCTCTATGAATCCATTACCCGTACCCATTGCACATACCTTAGGCATTAGTCATCTCCTACTGCTTCTGCACCTAGAGCACCGACTGAAGCTCTAAGTATTAAATCAAAAAATTCCTCAGGTCCTTTGGCCATTGTACCTGCAAGACCTTCACCATACAGAGATGCTATGAAGTCATCTAAAGTACCAACAACTGGGCCACCCATGTATGCAGCCAGTGAAGTTTCACCAACTAAAGGTATACCAACAGCACCGACTAAATCAAGAGGACCACGCTCATAGTCACTGCCCCTAATCTCATCTTTAATTGCCATTGCCAATGCAGCAGCACCCAGTGCTGTTCCAATCGCAGCCAAGGTAGACATCTGTCCCATCAAATCTGCTGTACAACTTTTCGGATTCAGTTTTCTTATTGCTCTCTTAGCAATTGTATTACCAAATAGTATAGGAAAAGATTTTAATTGGGAGAACAACTGGTAGTCAGGGTTTGACATCCATAATGGTCTGTTGGTAGCCAATGGCTCAAGAGCAACATCAGTTACCATCTTACGCATCCAAGGCAACATCAAGTCCCTTACTCTTGTTTGTGTACCATCACTTTTTGTTATAACTGTGTTAAGAAAATCATCATTAATTATGTCAATCTTGTTTCCACCTGCCCTGTATATAGAAGCAAAGTCCTCTATGGTCATGCCATTTTCTTTTAGTTCTTCCTCCAGTCTTCTTCTTCTGGCAGGCTTCATTCTTTTAAGAGCTTTAGCTTCACTCTCTATTCTTTTAAGTGCAGCAGTCGCAGCCCATCCTCGAACAAAGTTAGTGTACTGAGTAAGAAATAATCCGGCAGGCATTCTAAAAAACACATTAACCCATTTGTTAGCATCACCTGCAAACATCTTCTCAGTTCTTTCTGTATTTCTAGGGTCTAAAGCAAAGCCTGTAAGTCTAATTAAATCTCTGGCAAAGTTTGATGTAGCACCCTTACCAACACCACCCGAATAAAGACTACGCTTGATTCCTGCAAGAGCATGAACAGCCATAGCAGGTGCAGCTTTTAATGTATTGACAATACCATTCCTTTGTATTATCCAAGCAGGCTCTGTAATCGAAGATATGGTAGCCATTCCAAGATACTTAAATGTAGCTGCTGCTGCAACTTTTCTCATTAAGTCTTGTCTTGCTCTGCCTGCATCATCTTGTGGTCTTTTAAATGTGTGGTGCACAGCATCATACAAATCCCACATCTGTTGTGCATCCTTGTTTCCTATTACTTTGTTCTCTAGTAAGTAATTAATGTCCTCATTTAATCTGTTAGCTTTGTTTGAACCAAAAGCCTGTGCTGATGCAATTCGTGTAGATGCATTCATCAAGTAGTCATTGATAGAAGTCATAGGACTGTTGCTTCTAAACTCATCTGGAATTCTGCTGAACCTAGCGTCTCTTTGTTTTTCAAACGATGGTCTGTCTACTCCAGTCCTGTTGTCTGAATTTCTTATCTGTTCTGACGTTAGTACTGATGGGTCTTGTCCATTGAGAACTGCATTAAGTATGTCTTGCTTAATAGCATCATCAGTTATACCAACTCCTTTCTGTTTCTTACCATCACTGTCTATGTAACTTTCACCTAAAGTATCTAAGAAACGCTGAGGGTTAGCCTCGACTGCTTCCCTGTTCCATCCACGAGTTAAGTAATCTTTTTGGTATCCAACTTCTAGACCATCCTTTCCTAATGTTTTAGATAAAGTTTTGTAAACATTATCATAGTTCTTTCTAGTAGATTTTATGTCATTATTTAATTCTTTAAACTTTTTCTCACCAAGTTGTTTTCTAACTTCGGATGCAAGAGCAGGGTCAATCTTTTTCTCCATGCCTTGTCCAAAGTATTTGTCAATGTTCTGACCTACCTTACTACCCATCTTACCTACCATTGGATAAGAGCTTTCCCACTTGTCTCTTATGTCAGCAAACGGTACAACAAAATCACTGATGTTTAAGTTCTTTAATGAGTTAAAAGATAGTTCTGACTGGAATTCTCCTGTCCCACTTTCGGCAGGGGCAAATCTTCTTAGTGTTCTGTTAAGACGATAGTATGCCTCACCTGTCTTGGTGTTTGCACGTTGCCTTTCTATCATGTCAGTAGACCTGTTGAGCAAGAAGTCTGTAGTTCCTGTCTTTAGGTTTTCAAATTGAGTTTTAGGAAGTCTAGTGAAGTCTACTCTTTCAGGTATTACATCTTCTACAGGTATTAGTTCTTTTATTTTAGCATCTAGCTCAGGTCCTTCATACTTATCTAAAAGTTCTTGGTATTGTTTGTCGTAGTCTTTTACTCCTGTAGCAAAATCATCACCTGCTTTTTGTAGCTCACCTAGGTTGTAAGCATCTAGTCCACGCTGTGCTTGTTTAGCTTCTCTTCTATTCTGAGTAGCATCCCTGTAACCAGAGATAGTACCGAATGATGTACCGCCTGCAAGACCTGCTGCTGATTGTCCTAATGTCTCATCCCAGCTTAAGTCCTTTCCTCTTGTCTTAGATGTGAGCTCAGCTATTATGTTTTGAATACCCTCAGTTCCTGCTTCATACAGTCCAATAGCTGTAGACTTCTTAAGTCCAGTAAAGAATGCATTTGCAAACTGAGTCTTTTCATAGTTGTTTAATTTACTAGCCCACTTAGTCAGTTGTTCTTTAACATCTATTTGTGAACCGGGTGTAAATCCTTTAGCTACTTTACCGGGAGCAATAGAATCTAGTGCTGTGTTAAGTGCAGTTGCAAAAAGAAGATTAGCTTTCTCTCCTGCATCAAAGTCTTTTACTTCTTTGCCTGCATTTTCTACATGTGTTCTTCCTACATCATCTAGGTTTAATAGACCACGAAACAAACCTGCAGTTGCAATTGTTCCTCCAACACCAAGTCCTGCTACTGCTGCTGCTACTGATGCAGCTACTGTAGCACCCATGCTTGCTGCATTTTCTGATGCTCTTTCAAGTGCCCAGCCTACCTTGTCCCAACCTTCTGCCTCTAGAAAACTAGTGTCATATATAGGTTGGTAATCTTCTTTTCCTAACTCACCAGAATCTTCTAGTTTATTGCCCCAGTCAGACAGGAATGTACTAGTTCCTAGTATGTCATCAACAGTTTGAAGGGAACCACCAAATTGTATTTTAAAATTGTCCCAGCTTGTAGCAAGAGGGTCATTCTTTGCACCTGCAAGTCCTGAAAAACCATCAGCTGCTATTCCAGAAAAGCTATCACCTAAACTAGTAATCCCTAATTGTTCTTCTTCCTCTTGGCCGAATCCAAAAATTGCCATACTAACTATTCCTTAAATAATGTCAGACCACCAGCTTTTCTTTTTGCCGGATTCTAGTTTTTCTTTTTCTTCTCTTAGTTCCTTAAGTCTTTTTTCTTTGTCTGCTTTTGCTTGGTCTTCTTCTGCAATCATATTAGCAACAGCAAGAGTGTCTGGTATAACACCATTAGTCATAGTCATTTGAACCATTCGCTCTCTAATTCTTAAAGCTGCTGCATTAACTCTGTTATCAACATCTTCTGGTGAGTCTCCACCAATCATACCAAACAAAAATCCTTTGTCTTTCTTGTTTTCAAACGCCCCTTGTAAGGCAGCTCCGATGTCTGATGTGCTTGGTATTGCTGCTCTTAATGATGAGAATGAAGGAGTACCACTTTTTTGAGAAGCGTTGTAATCCATTACATTGTTCATGTGTTGTATTCTGTCTTCTCTTAATTGTTGTGAAGGAGTCTTAGCAGGTCTGTACTTCATAGGTGTACCAATGTATGCTAATGTGTCAAACAATTCTTTTGCCCTGTTGTTTCCCGGAACATCACCTGCTCTCTGTCCAAACCACCAGTCTTTGTTTTCTCCGGATAAAGGACTCAATAACTTGCTGATGTTAAACCCATCAAGTACAGAATTAAATACGTTAGTACCACCACCAGAACTTGTTGTCGTTCCCATTAAACTAGTAGAAGGTGCTTGTGTACTTACTAATCCTTGGTTAGTGGAAGAAGTACTAGAACTGCTAGTAGCATCAGTATTATTAACATTAGTAGTGCCTTCATTTTCAGTTCTCGTTATTTCATCATCTAATTCTTTAAGGGATTTGTTTATTTCATCTTCAGTAAGAGTTCTTTCACCATCTTTGGTTTTGTCTGGATTGCCTGTTACTCCTGCTGAATCTAATAACCAACCCAACATACCATCACCATTCTTACCATCAAGAATAATCTTGTCTACCTTGTCTGCAATAGGTGTTATTATATTGTCTAGTATAACAGTTGTTTCGCCCTCTAAAAAACCACTCTCACTGACTGCTGCTCCAGCAGCATCAATAGCATTTACAATTGAGTCATTAATACTCTGCATAGTCAAAGGTTCTTTGTCAGCATCTTTTGCAGGGTCTTGTCCTGCTGTACTTAAGTCTAGCAAATCTGTAGCTAACGGTATAAACTCACTAACTTTTTTCTTAGCTGCTTCATACATGCTGGTGTAGTTGTCAGGGTCAAACCAGTCACCAAATATATTTACATCAGATTCTGTTGGTTTTTCTGATTCTATGTCAGACATTAAACTTGTAGCAACTTGGTCAGATGTGACTGGGTCTTTAACAAGACCTTCTCTAACCTGTCCTTGTTGCATTCTGTTCTGGTCTGCTAAAAGACCTTGTATATATCTCTGTCTATTCTCTTCATCAACATCCGCCTGTGCAATTTGTGCAAGAGCATCCTCAACACGAGCTTCTTCTGCTGCTCTAACTGCA